>Ga0123339_10002028_pt1 | contig 13764 bp, 9 predicted proteins | sample lystaG_FD_89956 | JGI IMG/M metagenome (GOLD analysis project Ga0123339, IMG submission 89956) | Glacier valley bacterial and archeal communities from Borup Fiord, Nunavut, Canada, to study Microbial Dark Matter (Phase II) -... | ecosystem: Environmental > Aquatic > Freshwater > Ice > Glacier ... | reverse complement strand
CGCCGCGGACGCGCGCACCATGGCGAATCCGGCACGGGCCGCCGCCGGGTCGCCCAGCGCCGCGCCGTCCGGCCCCGCCTGCGCGTCCAGGACCGCGAGGCAGAACATCAGGTCCCGGTCCCCGTCGCCTGGCGGGGACGCTGGCATCAGATCCGGCCCAGCCGATTGCCGCAGCGACTGGGCCAGGTCCAGGTGCCCGGCGTTGACCAGCGTGTTGAACGCCCGCTGCACCATCCCGCGGCGGCGGGCGGCGCCCCCTTGGGGGGCCGGCGGCAAGGCTGCCAGGCCGGGCAAGGCGCCGGGGCTGCCGGCGGCGGCGGCGCACAGCAGGGCCTCGGCCTGGGCCGTCCATCCGATGTCCTCGGTCTGGCCGTCCTCCATCGCCAGCTCCCCCAGCGCGCGGCGCAGGGCGGCGGCGGCGGCGGCGGCCAGGGTGAACACGCCTTCCAGCGCCGGGCGCGGCGTGCCGGCGGCGATGCGGCGTATGCCGCTTGCATACAGCAGCCCGCCCAGGCTCAGCGGCACAAGCTCCGCCATGCGGTCCAGCCCGCAGGCGGCGGCCTCCGCCGGCAGGGCCGCCAGCCCGTCCAGGTCCCAGCCGTAGCGCGCCTGGCAGGCGGTCCGCAGCAGCGCCCAGGCCCGGTCGGCGGCAGGCATGTCGCCATCGTTCACCGCCTCCTGGAAGGCGCGCCCGCCCAGGCCCAGGGCGAGGTCAGACACCGGGTCGAGCTGGGCCGCGCGGCCCTCCAGGTGCTGGCGCAAGGCCTGGCGCAGCCGGGCGGGGTCGCGCTCCAGCTGGAGGGGCGCATCGCTGGCGAAGGCCACGAGGGAGTGGCTATCCACCTCGACCTGCACATGCGCGAAGCCGCCGCGTTGCAGCAGGGCGTGCAGGCTGCCGCTGGTCTGGATGACCAAATGCAGGCTGGGCGACAGCAGCGGGACCAGGATGCCCGGCGGCGTATCCGGCCCGATGTCCTCCCCGTTGGGCGTCGTCAGGATCAGCAGCCCGCCGGGCCGCAGCATGGCGCGCAGCGTGCGGACGAAGGCGGCTGGGGAGGTGACGTGCTCGATCACCTCCGACCCCATCACCACGTCCATCGTGCCCTGCGCCTCGTCGTCGTCGCGCAGGTAGCGCAGCTCGATCGGCAGCCCCAGGGCGTCGCGGCCCAGGGCGGCGAGCGGCGCCGGGTCGATGCCGCGGCCGTGCCAGCCCCTTGTGTTGCAGGCGAAGTCCAGGCCGAAGCCGTAGCCGCAGCCGACCTCCATGTAGGCGCTGCCCGGCGCCGCCATGGCCATCGCCAGCGGACGGGTGATGAGCGACACGCCGGCGCCCTGCTGCACATAGAACGGCACCCGGCCGCGGTCGTTCAGGGCAGGCTCGGCATAGTCCGGCGGCACCTGGTCGTCGTAGAACCGGCAGGTGCAGGCGGGACAGTGCAACAGGTGCAGGCGCTTGGGCGGGTTGTCCGGCAACTGCACATCGACGGTGAGCATGTGCGTCTTCGGGTCCGCCGACCCGCAGTTGGGGCAGGGCATCGCATGCAATGCCGCCGGGGTGGCAGCGCCGGCCGCCGCCCAGGTGACGGTGGGCGGCTGGACGGTCGATGGCAGGGCGGCGCTGGGCATGGCCCGCGTATCCCGCAGCCCGGCGGCGATGGCAAGCACGCAGCGGCCCGGGGGCTGCCCCCGGGCCGCCCCCGTCAGACCGTCGGAGTCGGCGCCTTGTCCGGCAGGGTGAAGGTGGTCTTGAACCACTTCTGTTGCAGCGCGGCCAGGCGGCCATCCGCCTTCACCTTCAGCAACGCGGCGTCGAAGGCGTCCATCAGGCCCGCATAGGGCGCATCCTTGCGGCCGATATAGCCAAAGTAGCTCTTCTCGCCGAAGGGTTGCGGCACCAGGGCGAAGGTGTCGGGGCGCTGGGCCGCGACATAGGCGATGTTGGGCAGGGAGTTGGCGACGCCGACGATCCGCCCGGCGGCGAGGTCGGCATAGGCCTGGCTGAAATCGACGTACTCCTTAACCTGCGCCGGCGGCGACAGCTTCTCCGCAAAGGCCTTCAACTGCGCCAGTTGCGCCGTCGCCTTGCCGGAGCCCACGGCCTTGCCGGCGATGTCCTCGGGCTTCATCAGCGTCGTGTCCCCGGCCTTCTTCAGGATGGCGCAGGTGGCGTCGGCGATGGGCGGGGAGAAGCGGTAGCGTTCCATCCGTGCCTTGGTGATGGTGGCGGGGCCGGCGACCATGTCGAACTTGCCGACGTCCAGGCCTGGCAGCACGCTCTCCCACGGCAGCGCCACGAACTCGATGCGGACGCCCATCTCCTTGGCGACCTCGGCCAGCAGGTCGTAGTTGAGGCCGGCGGGCTTGCCGTTGTCCAGGAAGTCAAAGGGGGCGAACTGCGTCTCGGTGCCGGCGCGCAGCACGCCGGATGCCTTGACCTTGGCCAGCACGTCCTCGTCGGCGGCCCAGGCGCCGCGGCCGCCCAGTAGGGCGGCGGCCCCGGCGATGGTGAGCACGTCCCGTCGCTTGAATTCAGCCATGGCGGACCTCCGTTGTTTGGTGCCCGGAACATAGCAAGGGATGTGCCACGGCTGGCAAGCCCTATGCGACGCCGGGCAGCGCCAACCCCGCCGCCTGCACCACGCGCCCGTCGCGGACCATCGCCGTGGCGGCCAGCATGTCGGGGTGCATGTATCGGTCCTCCTCCAGCCTCGGGACCTCGGCGCGCAGGGCGGCGCGCACCTGCTGCAGCGGCGGGCTGCTGAGCAAGGGGGCATGGAAGTCGCAGCCCTGGGCGGCGGCCAGCAGTTCGATGCCCAGGATGGCGGCCAGGTTGTCCGCCATCGGCAGCAGGCGGCGGGCGCCGTGGGCGGCCATGCTGACGTGGTCCTCCTGGTTGGCGGAGGTGGGGATGCTGTCCACGCTGGCGGGGGTGGCGCGGCCCTTGTTCTCGCTGACCAGGGCGGCGGCCGTGACCTGCGGGATCATGAAGCCGCTGTTGAGGCCGGGGCGCGGCGTGAGGAAGGCGGGCAGGCGGGACAGCGCCGGGTCGATCAGCATGGCGATGCGGCGCTCGGCGATGGACCCGGTCTCGCACAGCGCCAGCGCGATCATGTCGGCGGCAAACGCCACGGGTTCCGCATGGAAGTTGCCGCCGGACAAGGCTTCTTCCGTGTCGGGGAAGATCAGGGGGTTGTCGGACACGCCGTTGGCCTCGGTCGCGAGCGTGGCGGCGGCCTGGCGCAGCAGGTCCAGCACGGCGCCCATCACCTGCGGCTGGCAGCGCAAGCAATAGGGGTCCTGCACGCGGTCGTCGCCCAACAGGTGAGAGGCGCGTATGGCGCTGCCGGCCAGCAGGGCGCGAAGGGCCGCGGCGGCGTCGATCCCGCCGGGATGGCGGCGCAAGGCATGGATGCGCGGGTCGAACGGCGTGTCGGACCCGCGGGCGGCATCGACCGACAGGGCGCCCGTCACCAGGCCGGTTTGCAGCAGCCCCTCGGCGGCGAACAGCCCGGCCAACGCATAGGCGGTGCTGAATTGTGTGCCGTTCAGCAGGGCCAACCCTTCCTTGGGGCCGAGCACCGCTGGCGCCAGCCCGGCCCGGCGCAAGGCGTCGGCGGCGGGCAGGCGCTCCCCATCCAGCATGGCGTCGCCCACGCCGATCATGGCGGCGGCCATGTGCGCCAGCGGCGCCAGGTCCCCGGACGCGCCGACCGACCCCTGGCCCGGCACGACGGGGATGACGCCGCGGGCCAGCATGGCCTCCAGCAGCGCCAGGGTGGCGGGCTGGACGCCGGAGGCCCCTTGGGCGAGGTTGGCGAGCTTCAGCGCCATCATCAGGCGTGCGGCCGGCACCGGCATAGGGTCGCCGACGCCGGCGGCGTGGGACAGGACGATGTTGCGTTGCAGGGCCACCAGGTCCCCGGCGGGGATGCGGATGTGGGCCAGCCGGCCAAAGCCGGTGTTGATGCCGTAAACCGGGGCGTCGCGCGCCAGGATGGCCGCAACGGTGCCGGCGGCGCGTTGGATGCCGGGTTGGCAGGCAGGGTCCAGGGTAATGGCGGCCCCGGCCAGGATGGCGCGCCAAGCGCCGAGCGGGACGGCGCCGGGGTTCAGGGTCAGGGTGTCCATGGCCGGAGTGTCCGGCGCGGCGCCGTGCCGAGTCCAGCGGAGCTTTTCGGGGCAGCGTGCGACATCTTGTAACGGGGCCGAATGGAGGCTGGCCACGGCGGGGCAGGCGGCCCTAACCTCGCCTTGGCGGCCGGGGCGGCCCAGCCGCGTGGCATCTGTCCGGAGGTGTTCGATGAAGGGTTTGGCAATCCTTGTCCTTGGTGCAGCCGTGGGCCTCGCTGGCGCCCGGGCCGCATCCGCAGCGCCAGTGTCATCGGGGGCCGCGGCCCTATCCGGCGGCATCGTGCTGGTCGATGGCGGGTGCGGCCCCGGCGGCTTCCGCGACTACTACGGGTATTGCCGGCCCAAGCGCATCTATGCGCCGGTGCGGCCGCGCTACTACGGCTGCCCCTACGGCTTCCGCCCGACGCCATACGGGTGCCGGCCGCTGTATTAGGCCCCGTACGCCGGGCGGCGGCGCCACCGCTCAGCGTTTCTTCGATCCGCAACAAATCTGGCACGCGCCTGACGCCGTCCGCCGTGATTTTGCCGTCCACACAGGCCCGCCCGCGTGGGCCGCAACAATGGGACGGACCGCATGTCGGGCACGACGGGCAACTACACGCTGCAACTGATCCATGCGTCCGACCTGGAGGCGGCGCTGCTGGCCACCACCCGGGCGCCGAACTTCGCGGCGCTGGTGGACCGCTTCAACGCGCAATACGCCAACACCCTGACGGTGATCTCCGGCGACGCCTGGATACCCGGCCCGTTCTATGCCGCCGAGGGCGACAGCAGCGTCGCGCCGGTGCTCCGGGCCTCGCTCACGGCTGCGGGCGTCATGGGCGGGGCCACCGCCAACCCGCTGTCCACCCGGGCGACGGTGTCGTTCATGGACACCATTGGCACCAACGTCGCCTCGTTCGGCAACCATGAGTTCGATGGCGGCACCGGGCCGATCAACGACGCGCTGGGCGTCGCCAACTTCCCCTATCTGTCCACCAACTACGACTTCACCGCCGACCCCAACCTGAAGGGCCGCGTGACGGCCGACGGGCAGGAGGCGTCGGCCATCAAGGGCAAGATCGCCGGCAGCACCGTCGTCACCATCGGCGGCGAGCGGATCGGCGTGGTGGGCGACACGACGCAGGTGCTCAATCAATTGACCGCACTGGGCGCCGTCGCCGGCAAGACCCCGTATGCGGACGACATGGACGCCCTGGCCAAGCTGGTGCAGCCGCAGATCGACGCGCTACTGGCCAAGGGCATCAACAAGATCGTCCTGACCAGCCACCTGCAGCAGTACCAGCTTGAGCAGCAGTTGGTCACCAAGCTATCCGGCGTGGACATCGTGGTGTCCGGCGGCAGCCACGAGCTGTTCGCCGACAGCACGGACGTGATCCGGCCCGGCAGCCGCATCGCATCCGACTACCCGACCATCTTGAAGGACCGGGACGGCAACCCCGTCCTGCAAGTGAACGAGGAGAACGAATACACCTATGTCGGCCGCCTGGTCGTGCAGTTCGACCCGCAAGGGCGGATCATCCCCGGCAGCCTGGACCGCACCGTGTCCGGCAGCTACGCAACGACCGATGCCGTCGTGCAGGCGGCCTATGCCGGCAGCGGCACGGTGCCGTTCGCAGCGGGTTCCCGAGGGGCGCAGGTGCAGTCGCTGTTCGGGGCGGTGGGCGCCGTCATCAACACCAAGGACGGCAACCTGCAGGGCTACACGAACGTCTATCTGGACGGCAACCGCGTCACGGTGCGGCAGCAGGAGAGCAACCTCGGCGACCTGACCGCCGACGCCAACCTGTTCGTCGCGCGGCAGGTGGACCCAGCGGTTGCGGTGTCGATCAAGAACGGCGGCGGCATCCGCGACGTGATCGGCGCCTTCACCAGCGACCCAGCCAACCCCAGGCCGATCCCGCCCGCGGCCAACCCGTCCGCCGGCAAGCCGTCTGGCGGCGTGACGCAGCTGGACATCGAGAACTCGCTTCGGTTCAACAACAACCTCAGCCTCGTGACGGTCACGGCGCAGCAGTTGAAGCAGGTGATGGAGTTCGGCGCGACGCTGATCCAGCCTGGCCAGACGCCGGGCGGCTTCGTGCAAGTCGGCGGAATGAGCGTCAGCTACGACACCAAGCGCACCGCGCAGGTGTTGGACGGCAAGGGCGTGCCGACCACGCCGGGCCAGCGGGTCCGCACCCTGGCCATCACCAACGACGACGGCAGCATACGGGACGTGATCGTCGCCGACGGCCAGGTGGTCGGCGACCCGGCACGGGCCATCCGCGTCGTGACGCTGGACTTCATCGCCACCAGCACCGCCGGCGCAGGCACGGTGGGCGGCGACGGCAATCCCATCGGCGCCTATGCCACGGACCGGGTGAACCTGCTGAACAACCCGGCGCTCGGCGCCGGCGCCGCGACCTTCGCCGCACCCGGGACCGAGCAGGACGCGACGGCCGAGTTCTTCAAGGCGCGCTTCGCCACCCCTGACACGGCGTTCAGCATCGCCGAGACCGCCACCACCGGCGACCTTCGCATCCAGGACCTGTCGGTGCGGGTGGACGCGGTGCTGGCGGCGGGCGGCGCGTCGCTGGTGACGGCGGGGCTGTCGGCGCGCGGCGCCGGGTATGCCGGCGGGCTGCTGGGAGCGAATGCGCTTGTGCTGTCGGCGCCGAGCGCCGCAACGCTTGGGGCGCCCGTCGCGGGGCGGGCCAACGTCGCCCGGTTCACCCCGGCGGCGGCGGGCGGCGCGTTCCTGCTGCCGTCCGGGTTCTCGGCGGCGGCGCTGGGCGGCGCGGCGGCGGGTGCGCTGTTCGGCCAGGGCACGGGCTACACGCTGCTGGGCGGGCAGGGTGGCGGGTCGTTGGTCACGACGGGCAGCGCCACGGCCATCGCCGGGCAAGGGGCCACGGCGATGTTCGGCGGCGACGGCGCGACGATGCTGGTCGGCGGCGACGGCAACGACACGGTGGTGGGCGGCGCCGGGGCAACGACGGTGCTGGCGGGTGCGGGCAACAACCTGGTCGCGCTGAACGCCGGCGGCGGCACGGTGCTGAGCGAGAGCCGGGGCGACACCATCCTGGCAGGCACCGGGTCCGCGGTGATCGGCGCGACGCAGGGCGCGACGGTGTTCGCGCGCGACGGCGCGCTGACCTTCATCGGCGGCGCCAACGACAGCACGGTGGCCGGCGGGACCGGCAGCAGCACGATCTTCGGCGGCGCAAGCGGCGGCGTGTTCGCCGGTGGGTCCGCGGGGCGCAACGTGATCGTGGGGGGTGCCAAGTCCAGCACGATCTTTGGTGGCGGCAACGGCGACACGCTGTTCTCTGGCACGGGCGGCGGCGTTATCGTGGCGGCGGCAACGGGGAACGTGACCCTGTCCGGGTCGGCCAGCGGGGCGGCGGCGACGTTCTACGCCGGCGGCGGGGCCAACGTGATCGGCGGCGGCGCGGCCAACGAGGTGTTCGTGGCCGGGCGCGGCCAGGCGACGATGTTCGGCGGCGCCGGGGCGGACTCGTTCGTGTTCGTGAACGGCCGGGCGGGCGGGCAGGTGGTGTTGGGCGACTTCAACCAGGCGGCGGGCGACCGGGTGCTCCTGCAGGGCTATGCAGGCGGCGCTGCGGCGGCGCTGGCGGGGGCCTCGGTCGGCGGCGGCTCGACCGTGCTGTCGCTGTCGGACGGCACGCGGGTGACGTTCCAGGGGGTGGCGGGCCTGACAGTGTCGGCATTTGCCTGAGCGGCGGATGCGCGGCCAGTTCCCCTTGCGGGCGGCGTCGTGGTAAAGCCAAGGGAGGCCGGGTTAGCACAGCGGTAGTGCAGCGGTTTTGTAAACCGAAGGTCGGGGGTTCAAGTCCCTCACCCGGCACCACCCATTCCTAGGAAGGCCTGCCGATGCGGGTGTCCCTCGGTGCCTAAGCGCCGGGCCGATCAGTTGCTGGTGGACCGTGGGCTCGTCGAGAGCCGCACCCGCGCCCAGGCGTTGATCCTGGCCGGCAAGGTGTGGTCCGGCGACCGGCGGGTGGACAAGGCCGGGGACGGCCTGGCCGACGATGCGGCGCTGGAGGTTCGGGGCCAGGACCACCCCTGGGTGTCACGCGGCGGGCTGAAGCTGGACCATGCGTTGCAGGCGTTCGGGCTGCGGCCGGCGGGGCTGGTGGCGCTGGACGTGGGCGCCTCCACCGGCGGGTTCACCCATGTGCTGCTGCACCACGGGGCCGCCCGGGTGCATGCGGTCGATGTCGGGCACGGGCAGCTCGCCTGGACGTTGCGGACCGACCCGCGGGTGTTGGTGCACGAGCGGACCAATGCCCGCTACCTGACCGCGGAGCAGGTGCCGGACCCCGTGCAGGCCCTGGTGTGCGACGCCAGCTTCATCGGGCTGTCCACCCTGTTGCCCGCCCCGCTGGCGCTGTGCGCGCCGGGCGCCTGGGCGGTAGCACTCATAAAACCACAGTTCGAGGCCGGGCCGGGCCAGGTTGGCAGCAAGGGCGTCGTGCGGGATACCGGGGTGCATCGGGCGGTGTGCGCGCGGGTGCGGGACTGGTGGGGCGGCCTGCCCGGCTGGACGGTGCTGGGCATCGCCGACAGCCCGATCACCGGGCCGGAGGGCAACCGGGAGTTCCTGATCGGGGCGCGGCGGACTGGCTAGGAGCCTGGCCAGGCATGACCCGGCCAGGCCAGACCGCTATTTCGCCATGAGCGCCGCCCGCAGGTCGGCGGCGGCCACGTCTTGCGCCTTGGCGGCATCGGACACCACGGCATCCATGCCGAAGAACTCGTGCGTCACGCCTTCATACAGGTGGTGCGTGACCTTGTTGCCGGCGGCCTTCAGCTTCTCCGTCAGCAGCAGGCCGTCGGAGGCCAGCGGGTCGATGCTGGCGTTGATGATGGTCGCGGGCGGCAGGCCCTGCAGGTTGGCCTTGCCGACGATGTTCAGGCGCGGGTCCTGCAAGTCGGCCGGGCCGGTGATGGTGTTCTTCACGAACCACTCGATGGCCGGCTTGCTCAGCGGCACCGCGTGCTCGTTCTGCTTGTAGGATGCGGTGGTCAGGTCGGTGCCGGCGACGGGATAGACCAGCAGCATGTGCAGGGGGGCCTGCACCTTCTCGTCGCGGGCCTTGATAGCGACGTCAATAGCCATGTTGCCGCCCGCGGACTCGCCGGCGATGGCGACGCGCGCCGGGTTGCCGCCGAACGACGCGGCGTTCGCCAGCACCCACTTGTAGGCGGCGAAGGTGTCGTCGTGCGCGGCGGGGAAGCGGTGCTCCGGCGCATGGCGGTATTCGACGCTGGCCACGATGGCGCCAACCTTCTTGGCCAGCGCCATCGCGGAGGCCTCATAGGTGTCGAGGTCGGCGATCACCCAGCCGCCGCCATGGATATAGACGATCACCGGCAGGGGCTGCCCGGTGGTGGTGGCGGGCGTGTAGATGCGGATCGCCTGCTGGGTGCCGGCGGTCGGGTAGGTCATGTCCTGCTTCTTGACGCCCATTGCGGCCATCAGGGCAGCCGGGTCCTTGCCTTGGTCCTTCAGGACCGCCTTGACGGCATCCGCAGGGGAGGGGCCGCGGCGAGTCTCCTCGACCGACTGGGTGCCTAGCGGCTTGGCACCGAGCTGCATCAGCTTCTCGATCACCCGGCGCATGTCGGCATCGGACCGTTGGATCGTGCCGCTGTCCTGTGCGGCGGCCGGGGCCTGGGCCAGCGCCGGGCCGGGTGCGCCGAGGGCGAGCATCACGCCCAGGGATGCCGAGGCGAGAACCGCCCGCTTGGTTGCCGTCATAAAATTGTCTCCTGATGCGGCCAGCGCGTGCCGCCAGGCCGTGTGGGAGAACAGCCATTACCGGACCGGGTTGCATCAACAGCCGTTAAAGCACGTGAAACAATCGCGGCGCCCTGGTTCCAGGGGCTAAAGAAGCGTCTCCACCAGCTTCGCCCTGATCTCCTGCACCCGTTCCCCCAGCCCGCGCCGCCGCCAGGCGTCCAGCGTGACGGTGTGCGAGTCCTTCACGTCGTCCGCAAACATCGCCTCCATCCGCCCGCCGAACTCAGCACCCAGGATGATCGCGTCGATCTCGTTGTTCCAGACCGTGCTGCGCCAATCGAGGTTCGATGACCCGACCGCGGACCACTGGCCGTCGATCACAGCCGTCTTGGCGTGCAGGATGCGGCCCTGGCGTTCATGTATCTTCACCCCGGCCTCCAGCAGCTTCCCGTATCCGGCGCGCCCGGCGGCGACGGCGGCGCTGCTGTCGCTCTGGCCCGGCACGACGATCTGCACGTCCACGCCCCGCCGCGCCGCCGCGATCAGGGCATCAGCCAGGTCCGGCGTCGGCACGAAGAAGCCAGTCGTGAGGTGCGCGGATTTCTGCGACAAGACGATGGCGGCCAGCAGGGTGCGGTAGATCAGCGGCTGCTCGCTGTCGGGGGCGCCGTCGATGGCCTGCACGACGGTGTCGCCGACTGCCGTCGTGGGCGTCGGCGGCGGGTCGGCCAGGGCGGGGCCGCGCTGCTGGCGCCAGGTCTCCATGAAGTAGCGCTCGAACTGTGCCACCACCGGCCCCTCGATCCGCACGTCGCTGTCGCGCCAGGCTTGCTGCGCCGGGTCGGCGCCGCGCGGCTTGGGCGCGTTCTGATAGACGGCGCTGATGTTGACGCCGCCGGTGATGGCGACCCGGCCGTCGATGCACAGCAGCTTGCGGTGGTCGCGCTTGTTCACCTCGACCGGGACGCGGTCGTTGGGATGCAGCGGGTTGAACTCCAGCACGCGGACGCCCCCGGCGCGCAGGCGGTCGAACAGGGCCGCGGGCGTGCCGACGGCGCCCCAGGCGTCATAGACCAGGTTCACCTCCACGCCCCGGCTGCGCGCCGCCAGCAGCATGTCGGAGAACTCGCCGCCGGCCTTCTCGTCGAACTCGTAGCTTTCCATGTCGATGCGGGCCTGGGCGGAGCGGATGGCCTCCGCTAATGCAGCGAAGGTGGCGGGGCCGTCTTTGAGCAGCTCGACCTTGTTGCCGCCCAGGAAAGGCACGCCGGCGAAGCGCTCGCCTTGCTGGCGCAGCAGGTCCAGGCTGCGGGCCGGGTCAGCGCCCGCCTTGGCTTGCAGCAGGTCCGGGCTGACGCCGGGCGTGGGTGCGCTGACGCAGGCGGATAGCAGGGCGGCTAGGATCAGGACCGGGAGGCGCATGGCATGGGGCATCGCTGCCTGTAATGACAAACTTATGTCGGATTTCGGGCAGATGGTCCGACCATGAAAATGTCCCGGCTGCCTGTCCTGGCCCTGCTCGCCGCCGCCTTGCCCGGCGGCGCCCATGCGGCCGGCGCCCCTGATCCGTGCGGCCCGGCGCCGGCCGCGACGCCTGGGCACCCGGCGCAGGTGCAGGTCTGGACGCCGGCGCAACTGGGCGCTGGATGGGCGCCGCCGGCCTGCTCCGGCTGGACGGCGCCGGGCCTGCGCAGCCTGGTCGGGGTCACGGGCGCGTTCCGGCTGGCGGGCGGCGCCCCTGCGGTGCTGGCCCGGTTCGGCGCGGTGTCACGGACGGTCGGCGTCCGCTACTGGTCCGTCAGCGCCAAGCGGTGGGAGCCGCTGATCACCGCGGCCCGCGCCACCGATGCGGCTGGCCGTCCCCGTGCGGACTTCACCGCCGCCGAGATGGTGCCCGGCGCGGCGCTGTCCTACAGCCAGACGGACAACGGGTCGGGCACGGCGGCCTACCGCCTGCGTGTCATGTCGGCCAGCGCCGACCGCGTGGTGCTGACGACCGAGAACGCCAGCAAGATCCGGGTGATGCTGGTGCCGCTGTTCAGCCCTGGGGAGTTGCAGACCCTGACGGTGCTGACCCGGCAAGCGGGGGATGCCTGGGCCTACAGCAGCTTGACGCGGACGGGTGCCGGAACCAACCGGCTGGCCGACGGGCACGAGGCGTCGGCAGTGAACCGGGCCGTGGCGATGTTCCGGCACGTCGCCGGCATCCCGACCGACCAGGAGCCGCCCGCAGCGCCCTGATGCGCGCGCAGGCCGGGGCGGCCCACCCCCATACGAGCAGTCATCTGCACTGACCGGTTCCGTCATTGCGAGGAGCGCAGCGACGCGGCAATCCAGGGCCGGCAGGACCCGCGCCGCCGGCTCCTGGATTGCCACGCCGCAAGCGCGGCTCGCAACGACGTGGTGCTTCTGGAACGGTCAATGCACGGGACGGTTGATACTACAAGGACGACAGCACGGCCGGTGCCAACGCAGCGTCCTTGGCGGCGGGGTGCGCCGGGTTTCGGAACCGCAATTCGCCTTGCGGAGCGGAGTCCGGTTCGGGCAGGCCGAACAGCTCCAGCCGGCTGGCGCAGGTGACGGCGACGACGCTGCGCGCCTCGGGGTTGGTCATGAACTGCCGGGCCTCGCCCTCCAGCTCCAGCCGCTCGCGCAACAGGCGCCATTCCGCACGGTCGGTGTCCTCGATGAACATGGCCAGGATGCCGGGCCGGGTGCCGGTCAGGCGGGCGGGGGCGACGGCGGCCATGCGGCGGCGGACGGCGACGGCGACCTCGTTCTGCTGGCCGGCGCGGGCGGCCATGACGAACACGCCGCCGCCGGCTGCGGTGACGGCCAGGTGTGCCTCCGGCCCGAACTCCTGGCGCAGCCGGGGCATCAGGCCCAACTCGTCCGCCTGGGCGGCGGCGAGCATCAGGGGGTCCAGGCGCAGCATCGCCGCTTCGTCCCCATCGGACCGGCGGGCGCTGGACAGCATGGCGCTGATGCGCGTGTGCAACTGGGCCAGCAGGTCCCCGCCATCCTCCTCCGGCCCGCGCAGGCCTTGGGGCAGCGTCATCTTGAGCAAGTAGCGCCCGGGGTGGGCGGCAAGCCACACCTGCAACTCTGGATCGATTTGGTCCACCAGGCGGAACCATGCGCCGCGGTGGACGCCGCGCCCGGCCTCGGCCGAAACGGTGTCGCACGCGACCTCCGCCTCGATGCCGTCGCGATGCAGCAGCAGGTCGAACGGCGCCGCATCCTCCAGCCCGGCGAACGACACGCCGAACCCGCGGGAGCGTTGCAGCGCGGCAGTCCGCAGCAGGTGGAACGCCGGGACCAGGCACTCGTCGTCCGTCAACGCCTGGCGCAACGTGGCGCAGAAGCGCAGCCGGCCGGCGTCGGTCAGGCCGTCGAACAGGGTGGCGGCCGCGGTCGCGTGGGTGGCGATCCAGCGTTCGGCCATGCTCAGCGGGCGGTTGGGCATGGCGCGGCGTAGCCGCTCGACTGCAAGCTCGACGCAGTGCCGCTGCAAGGCCTGCCGGCCGGAACGGGTCTGTGCCGATGCCAGGCCGCGCAGCCCCGCCAGGCGGTCGCGCCACGGGCGTGCGCCGATGAACCCCACGAACGCATCGAGGGCGGCCTTGTCGATGGGTTCAGCGAGCGGCTGCATAGGAGCGTGCAGCGTGTCACCGATCCCGGCCGCCGGCAACCTCAGCGAAGGTGGGATCGCGTTCAGTTGCGTGGCAGCCGCAAGCTGTCCGGCGCATCCGGCACCTGCGCCCGGTGGCGCAGCAGGTGGTCCGCAAGCACGCAGGCGACCATGGCCTCCCCCACCGGAACAGCACGTATGCCCACGCAAGGGTCGTGGCGCCCGCGGGTCATGATGTCCACATCGGCCCCGG
>Ga0123339_10002025_pt1 | contig 13774 bp, 13 predicted proteins | sample lystaG_FD_89956 | JGI IMG/M metagenome (GOLD analysis project Ga0123339, IMG submission 89956) | Glacier valley bacterial and archeal communities from Borup Fiord, Nunavut, Canada, to study Microbial Dark Matter (Phase II) -... | ecosystem: Environmental > Aquatic > Freshwater > Ice > Glacier ... | reverse complement strand
GAACTTCGCGTTATGAACTCGCATCGGCGCCGTCAGAGGAGCAAGCGTGGCAACATACACCTACCAAGTCCGCGATAAGAAATCCGGCAAGGTCACCAAAGGCAAGATCACAGCCGAGAACGTCACTTTGGTCAAAGAACGCCTTGTCGCCTCCGACCAGGTCATTTTACAGATCCGCGAGCAAAGCAAGCTCGCTGACATGGGAAATCTCAATATCGGCGGGAAGAAAGTAAAACGCAAGGACGTCGCCATCTTCGCCCGTCAATTCGCGACTATGATCGAAGCCGGACTCCCCATCACCAAGTGCCTGACGATTTTGAGCGCACAGACCGACAGCGCCGCGCTGAAAAACGTCATCGCCCAGATCTCCCTCGATGTCGAGTCGGGTAGTTCGCTTTCAGACGCGGTCGCCAAACATCCGAAGGCGTTTCCGAAAATATTCGTATCGATGGTCCGTGCCGGGGAAGTCGGCGGTGTCCTCGATGTTGTTCTCGTCCGCGTCGCAGACCACTTCGAAAGCGAGCTCGCGCTACGAGGGAAGATCAAATCGGCCATCACCTACCCGGTCGCCATGGGTGTCTTGGTCTTCATCATCGCTCTCGCGATGTTGATCTTCATCGTCCCGACATTCCAGAAGATGTTTTCCGATATGGGAGCGAAGCTGCCGGCGATAACAGCGGTGATGATCATGATATCCGATGCGCTCCTCAGCTGGAAAGGACCGGCGGCGGCAGTCGTGCTCGTCTTCGCCATATGGAGCTTCAACAAGTGGAAGAGAGGCTCAGGCGCTTTTGCTTGGGATACCTTCATGTTGAACATGCCCGTCATCGGGCCGATTGCGAAGAAGATGGCCATGTCGCGTTTCACGAGGACGTTTTCCACCCTCGTCAGCGCCGGTGTGCCGATGCTGACGAGTCTCGACATCGTCGCCGATACATCCGGTAACGAAGCGATCGCCAAGGTCGTGATCGAAGCGAAGGAATCGGTGAAAGAGGGAAATCTTCTCGCAAAACCGTTCTCGGAATCGAAGCTCTTCCCTTCCATGGTCTCCCAGATGATCGCCGTGGGCGAGGAAACCGGTTCGCTCGATGTCATGCTCTCTAAAATCGCCGATTTCTACGATGAAGAAGTCTCTTCGGAGGTCGCTTCGTTGACCTCGACGCTCGAGCCGGTCATGATGGCGCTTCTGGGCGGCGTCGTGGGCACCATGGTCATCGGCCTCTATCTGCCGATGTTCCAAATGGTCACCATAATAAAATAATTTTATAATGCCTGCTCAAGGTATTGAATACTCACCTCGGAAGAGTATCATTAGGCGACGAAATGGCATCGATTGGTAACGTTTTTGCAACGCGCGTTGTAGTCAAAACGACATTACCTATAATGACAGATGGTTTTGATTCGAAGGTATAAGCTTTCGAAAGGGTGCGCCGAAGGAATAATCATCCCCGATTATTCATAAGGCGAGAAACAAAGGAGAACAGTATGTCAAAGGCAATCCGCAAGGACGAGGGCTTCACTCTCGTAGAGTTGATGGTCGTTGTATTGATCATCGGTATCTTGGTGGCTATCGCCATTCCGATTTTCAACAACGCCACACTCAAGGCAAAGACCAACACCTGCTTGGCCAACGAGCGCACCATCAACGGTGCAATCGCACAGTACGCAACCACCGAGGGCGATACTCTCACAGAAGCTGCAACTGCACTTACTTCAACCGGTGCCCAAGGTACTACTGGCGCGCTCATTAGCGGTGGCTACCTCAAGGCCGCCCCTGTGTGCCCCTTCGGTACTGCATATGTAATCGGTTCAGCAGGCAGCGTAACATCGCACATTACCGGCGGAGTGCATAGCACTGCCGTCGTCACCGCCCCGTAAGCAATCTCGCTTACCCAAGATCTTCGCATTATGGTCATCTCTAAAAACCGCCCCCTCCGGGGCGGTTTTTCTTTCTGCCTTCTCAGCGCAGCCCCTGCGTGGCCCCATTTTCATCGGATTGATGACGTCCCCCTCCCTTTGTCGGATACAAACACCCGACACGTGATATTCTCATAGCATGAAGATAAATCGCCGACAACCCCTTATATGCACCGATAACGGCTTCACGTTGGTGGAGCTTATGGTCACCGTGCTGATCCTAGGCATCTTGGTCACCACGGCCGTCAGCCTCTTCAACACTTCCATCCAAAAAGCCAATAGGACCGCATGCGATAAAAATGTCGAAACCATCAGCCTGGCGATCGCCCGCGCGGCCTTGATCTCAGGCCAATCCGCCGGCTCTCTTAACGATACCGATATCGACCCCTATATCACCGGTGGGCTCGCCTCTTTGAAATGCAGCGCGAAGCCCAACCCCGTCTCGACCTACCACGTGGTCGGCGGCGTCATCACACCGGCGCACAATCACCAATGATGATCGATCCGCATCTCACCCGCTATGCACTCATGGGAGTTTTCTTCCTCTTCGGGATGGTTTTCGGAAGTTTCGGAAACGTCGTCATCTGGCGCCTCCCCCGCAAAGAATCTTTGAGCTTTCCGCCGTCCCACTGTCCGATATGTGGTTCGCCCATAAAACCTTACGACAACATCCCCGTTCTCTCCTACCTCTTACTTGGGGGAAAATGTCGCACCTGCCATGAGGCGATTTCGGTTCGCTACCCGCTCGTCGAACTGCTCGGAGGCGTACTCTTCGCCGTTGCGGTCCTCATCGGGACAAACCTCGTCCAGGCGATTTTTCTCAGCGCTTTCCTCTACCTGCTCATGCTTCTTTCGTTCATCGATTACGATACGAAAAGACTTCCGAACTCGCTTGTCGCCGTCCTCGGGGTGTTCGGCTTGACGGCGATCGTTCTGGCTCTCATCCCCGGAAGCACGAGCACTCTGGTGCAATCGACATCTTTGGTGAAAACCGCCGCTTTGACCGCCTCGGCGCAAAGAGCCCCCTTAGGACCGATTGCCGAAGGAGCCTTGGGGCTCCTCTTCACTGCGGGGCCGGCGACACTCATCGCGTTGCTCTACCGAGCCCTCCGACACAAAAGCGGATTCGGTATGGGAGACATCAAGTTGCTCGTCGTGATCGGGCTCTTCTTGGGCAGATTCGGCGGACTCGTCCTCCCCGTCGCGGCGATACTCGGCCTGATCGCCCTAATCGGTGCAAAACTTGGTAACCGCAGAGTGTCGCTTTCCATGAAAATACCGTTCGGCCCTTTCATAGCGCTTGCCACGTTGGTTATACTGATGTTCGGACAGAGCATATGGATATGGTATATAGGTCTGCTGTTTTAAATGCATGGAGAGAAATGCCATCATGGGCACCGATTCGAAGGAGTGCCGAGCTGTGAACACCGATGACGTCATGATAGCCTGCACCAGCGACAGGGAAACACCTGCCATCGATGCCGGCTTCACGTTCGTCGAAATCATAATCGCCCTCGCGATCCTCAGTATCGCTATCACCGGCCTCGTCGGTTTCATAACCGTGAATACCATGACGTCGGTACGCGCGAAGGAGCTCTCTCGTGTCACGGACTCCATGGCCGACTTGGCCGATCGATTACGCGCGATGCCCTATAAAGATGCCGGAGTGGCTCAAACGAAATATGTCTCGTCCGACGGCTCGGTGGTCATGGACTTGACGACCACAACGAGCAAAGTCAACAACGCGAATATAAAGACCATCCTCATCGACGGTTATTCCACTCTTCTGACACCGAACTTGCATCGGCAGACCCAAGTGATTTTGCGCAACTCTTCAAACGACCTTGGCGAAACGGTGGACCCGGGAACCGAACCGGTGATCGATGACTTTCACATTCTGCCCCAGGGAAGCCAGACCCCTGCAGTCGCAGGGCAAACCTTATGGGGTAACGTCCAATTCGTGTACACGACACATGCTTCTTATTCACCCGCGGTCCTGACCATCCGGATATATGTCAATTCGGTTCTCATCAGCGAAAAGGGTAACGCTACGGAAAATGTAGGATGGAACACCGCCGATATCGCTGACGGTCCCAAGCAGATCACGATGGTCGTCTCCGACGACCACGGAGGAGTCACGACGAGAAACCTCACGACGGGAAGCCCCGACATCGTGCTCGACAATCAGCCCGTCAGCAATACGGTCCCGGCTTCCGCGATCAGTACGACGAACAACAACTCGGGTCAAATCACTTTTCAATGGAACTCCATTCCCGATCCCGCAAACTCCAGCGACAACGCGCTTCGCTATCGTGTCATCCTCTACAGCTATAAAAGCAACGGCACGCTAAACAACACCCAGCAAAAGGATGTATCGGCCAGCACCCTCGGACAGTACCCGAGTAACTCGGCTTCCTTCAGCTATTCCGCGGCCGAAAAAAGTTATAAGGTGGAGGTCCATGCTATGTGCCCCGTCGGATGCACCGGGCACGATGGGCCAAATGCCGGAGCGAATAACGGCTTGGGTCAGGTCGGCACCGGGTATCTTTCAAAATCAGGCTCGTTCTAGAGAGAAGACATGGCACTATCCCCACGACATATCACCCGCTCAAAACCCTGCTCCGCAGAGGACGGATTCACTCTGATCGAGCTTCTGCTCGCCTCGGTTTTCATGATTTTCGTCATCACGCTCGTATACCAGACGGTTTCGTTCGCCCAGATAGGTGCGCAGATTTCCGCTCGCAACAATGTGATGTCGGGCGATGTCGGCACAATTCTGGACATCGAGGATCGTTTCCTCTCACAAAACCTGTCACTGACGAAATCGGGCGATTACGCGTACGATGTTGAAGTTCCTCGACGAAACGGCACTTCTTATTACATCTCCTTCATGGCCAATTCGGACGGGACGTTCACCGCGTATCGCAGGGCGGGGACCAGCACCACGTTCAGGCTCAGCAAAATAAACGCCAACCGCTCCAGCGGCACTCCCCTCTTAGAACTCTTCGACAGCAGCATGAACGTCACCACCGATATGACAAAAGCGACTTCAGCAAAAATTACCATCGTCGCCAAAGACCCCTCCGGCAACTTGGTGAGCTCATCTCGTACGGTATTATTCAGGAACCGATGAACTCGAGGCGGCTGTTATGAAACAATTCAACGATGACAAAGGCTACGCATTGGCGGCTGCACTCGGTGCGATCGCCCTCGTGACCATAATAGCCATGACGAGCTATGCTCTCGCACAGCGGTCGGTCGACCAAGCTGGAACGGAATCGTTCTCGAACAGGGCCTACCAGGTGGCCGCCTCGGCGCTCGAATATGAGACGAGCCGTTTCGAGAACGGGGCGACGCTCGTCTCGGCCAACGGTCAAACGCTCCCCCAAGGCGGAACGTTCGATTTCACCTTCACTACTTCCGGCGAAGGAAGAGTCATGCTGAAGTGTACAGCCACTCTGGGCGGAAAGACAGAAAGCGTCTCGGTCGAGTACCTCAGTCTTGATTTGGCCGACACCGTATATTCGGGAAGCGGCAGTGCCGGCATGTTCGGGGGCAGCTACTTCAACTCCCCCGATTCCATGATAATCGGTCCGTTGTATCTCAAACTCAACACAGGCGAAACGATCAATCCGAACTCGAGCATGTCGTTCATCGACGGCCCGCTCTACATCGAAAACGGATCGATTTCGGCAAAGGGAGGCGTCTCTTGGATCCACACATCCAAAGTATCAAGCTACAACGTCTACACCGATAACGACCCAAGCGGCCTCCCGACCGGTGTGAACGTCTACCCACTCGGTGCGAAGATAACCGCTCCGACCATCACCGACGCGTTTGAAACTTCTCTCAAGTCGCTTGCACAAGCAGCAGGGCAATACTATGAAGGAACCACGCATATCGGAGGTACCGGCGCCAAATTCCCCGCCGACTCGAACGGAGTGCTGAACGCGAGCGGAACGATCTTCGTCAAAGGAAGAGCCATCGTGGACGCTGCTGTAACCGGTTACAAGGGACAGTTCACGATCTATGCAACGGATGGCATCACCGTGAACGGGCGTCTTCTCCCCGCGGATTTCGTATCCTCGGGCGGAACTCAAAGTGGCACCTACGACAGCTACTATCAAAGTGAGAGCGCTGTCACCTTGCCCCAAGTGCATGACGGTTACTGCGCGACGCTCATATCACGCGGACCGATCAACTCGACGTGGTCAGCCGGAAACAGCAACGGAAGTTCTGAGGACTTCGCTTTCTGCGGAGCGATGTTCACCGGCAGCTCTATCGTCTTCCAAAGCTCATTGCGCGGTTCGATAATCGCAGGCGGGTCGCTCGGCCCGGGAAAGAAAATCATCCTCGCGACGCAGAACAATCTCAGACAATATCTTCCCGATGCTGTAAAAGAACTCTTCACGCGTGTCCTCGCACGTGAAAATTGGGTACGGGGTAATTGAAGTCAGGTGACGGGAAAGCAACAAAACCGCTAACGCTTAGTGACATAATTTTGCAGGGCGGGGCGAAGGCGGGCAAATAAACTAGTATTGACGGTGGTTCGATTGCAGTGCGATGGAACCGATACATGTAGACACCGATACTAAAGACGCGAGGGTCAAAGTGGCAGGTCGAATATCATTTTCAGGCCAAGAGCTTCCTGTGGGGCTTGATATAGGGCACAACCAGATACGTGCCGTTCAGTTGAAACACCACAATGGAGAGCTCGTACTTCACGATTTCGGATCGATTCCAATCCCCGAAGGCGCGACCAACGAGGGTGAGATCATCGATACCGCTGCTATCACCGAGGCACTGAAGACATTCTGGCGCGAACGCAAGTTTACCGGAAAGGTCGTCGCGACCGGTGTCGCCAACCAACAGATCATATTCAGGATGATCGACTTCCCGTGGACGGATGAAAAGGATCTACGCGAGGCCGTTCTGCTCCAAGCGCAGGAATTCATCCCCATCCCGGTGGAAGATGCCATCATCGATTTCGCCATCACCGGTGAAAAAGTCAATGACAAAGGCGAACGCGTCTACGAGCTCATGCTCTCCGCAGTCCAGAAAGACATCATCAATAAGGTCGTGTCTTCGATACAGGATGCCGGCCTCAAACTCGCGAGAATCGACCTCACCCCGCTTGCGCTCGTGCGATCGGTGCTCGGTGACAATGACGCACCCGTCAACTACGACGACTTTTTCGGAAAGTCCGAGACTGTCGCCGTCTTGCACATCGCGTCAGGAGTCACCAACCTGGCGATCGTCGAGGCGGGAGTACCCCGCTTTATCAGGTTCCTCCCCACGGGTGGTGACGTGTTCACCTCCGTACTTGCGTCCGAGTTGAAAATCCCCCGCGACGAGGCAGAGAAGATCAAGCGAGACTTAGGCCTCCCCGCCCTCGACGGCAGCGTCCCTGCACTCATGGATTACGACGCCGAACTGGTGTTCAAAGCTCAGAGCATTCTCGAACGTGAGGTGAGCCGCTACATCAACGAGCTCAGACTTTCGCTCGAATTCTATATGTCGAACAGTACGAGCGGCGCCGAGATCACAAAGATATTCGCGACCGGTTCCGGTATGCGCCTCATCAACCTTCCGGCGTATCTCGAATCTTCCCTGAAGGCGGACGTCCAAATCATCGACCCCTTCGCCTCCATCAGCGTCTCCGACACGCTGCAGCGCTATCTCGGGACCGAACGGTACAGTTACGCTCCTGCAATCGGTCTTGCAATCGGAGGCAGATGATGACCGCCAAGAATAATCAGAAAATCAACCTTCTTCCGCAGGCAATTCTCGACCAACGTCGATTCGAGCTTTGGTATCCGTGGATCGTAAGCATCGGGCTGATCTGCCTTTTGCTCATCGGGCTGTTCTATATCGGTTCCGTCATCAATCTTTCTTCCCGAACCGATGAGCTCAATGCGACGAAAAGTGAGACCACGGCCACGAAAGTCCAAGCCTCGAAACTCAAAAAATACGAAGATGCGAAAAAGACCTTCACCACGCGCGAGAAAATAGTCAGTCAGGCCCTTGCCCAACGTATGGATCCCTATTTGTGCGCATTGGCGGTGACGAAATACCTGCCTTCGACCGTATCGATCGAGAGTATGACGTTCGATGCGCTGACAGGTGTGTCCATCAACGGCGTCGTGGAAGATATGAGTGGCAATCCGACCAAGAAGGACTGGAAAGGTGTAGCCAACGCGATGGATTCGCTCGGGAAGGCACCGATAGTGCGCGGCCTTTGGCTGAAACAAGGCACGATGAACGATACGTACAACAACTACGAGGGCTCCGACTCTCTCTATTCGGCAGCCATTCAGAACAACTTCCCCGATGTCGTCGACCAGTTCACCATCACCGGCGACCTGAAATTGACGATCAGCACCGATGGGGACACGAATCTTTGGACGAACAAAACTGCGACGACGAACGGGGCTGCTACAAAATAATGAGACTTTCTCCTCGTGTCAAAGTGGCGTTAATTATCGCAGGGTGTGTGCTGATCGTTCTCGGCGTCGCCGCGGGCGCCCTCTACCCCCAATATAAAAAATCCACCGTCCTCAAACAAGAGAAACTCGGTGCCCAGGCAGACCTCTTGGCCGCGCGGACGTTGCTCGCCGGAAGAACACAACTCGCAAAGGAAAGCGACCGACTCGCGATCGATACCTCCAACCAAAAGGCCGAGGTGCCTGATAGCGCCCAGCTTTCGGATGTTTTGAGGCAAATACAGGACATGGCCTATGAGAACAACCACTGGATGGTCAATATCACGAACACCGATCCGGTTACGACCGAAGGTGTGAAGTACCTCTCATGGGATACGGAGATCTCCCTCGAAGGCAACTGGCTCGATACGTTGTCCTTCCTACGCGACCTTCGCGACATGAATCGCCAGGTGCGCGTCACCAATGTCTCCTCCACGCGAATAACCGCCATCCGCGGCGGAGCCGCCGTGGCCAACAGGGTTGCGAAACACTGGGACCCGGCAGCATACCCGGTGAAAACCATCGTCAAGGCACGAATCTACTATATCCCCGAATCAGCCGTCTTCTCGGCGGCGAGCACATCCACCGCTCCCGCGTCGACGAGTGCAGCGACGACTCAAGGAGGTGCCAAGTAACCATGACCGATCAACTCGATCCCCTCGAAGAATCTGCGTCGTCACAAGACGATGTGTCGAACACGGTTGCCGACATCAAATCCGACAAAGACACCAAACACACAGTGATTTGGGCGGTCTTCGGTGCGGCCTGCCTGCTCGCGCTCATTATCCCCGCAGGCATCGTCATCTATCGTGCACAACATGCGACCACCTCACAAAACAACAACGTCACGGTCATCCCCGCCCCCGGCGCAAAGACGTCGGCGGAGACCACGAGCACCGAGAGCACGAAGACCGCAAGTTCCGTGCAGGATGAAACCGACGCTTCCGACTCTCAGGACGACGCGCTCGGGCAAAGTCTCGAGAACTGGGATTACTATCGTTCGGGTCGCAACATCATGGAACCGGTCAAGGGTACACGCGTCGTGGACAGCTCCACGTCGGTGAATGCGAAATATATCGCGACCGTCTATGACGCGCTCGATATCTACGAGCATGAGGCGAACGGCATTTCTGTCACAATCCCCAAAACTGCATCGTTCAACGGATCGTCCTCGACCTCGGGAGCGACCGACTCGGCTTCTTCACCTACCCAGCTGACGCTTGAAGGCATCGGATCGAGCAACGGTAAAAAAGTCGCGGCATTCGTGGTCGGCGGAAAAACATATGAGGCGAAAGTCGGCGAAACCATCGGCAAAACGGATTGGTCCGTCAAATCTATCGGCACCGCCTCAGTAATCGTCACCGACGGTAACTCGACCTATACCCTTAAGATCGCCGATGGTTCGAAATAACGGGGAAACCCCACTGGAAAGTCGGAAAACAATGTCTGCTTATCGTCTTCTGGTCGTCTCTGACAACCAAGAATTTCAAAGTACCCTTCAAACCGATCTCGCTAAAGCCGCTCCCGGCTCCGAGGTATTCCAAGTTCCGGCGCCCATGCGTGCGCCAGGCGTCATCAGCATGCTGAAACCGGACAACATCGCCGTCGATCTCTCGATGCTCGGTGCGGATTCTTTCCTCAACGATATCTGCACCGCTGCGGCTGTCCAAAACGCACAAGTTATTTTCTTCGCCACACAAGGTCATGCGAACGGTGAGAATTTGGCGAAGAGCTCTCATGCTCTCTGGTGCAAATCGGCGCAAGCTTCGGAGTTCATCGCATGGCTTACCAACGGATACGAAGATATCCAGCCTCTTGTCCATCAGCCGAAAATGGAGATGAGCCCCGTCGCCGGCACGAACCGACCGGGCTCCTCGACAAAAGACAGCCTTCACGAAAAACCGGTCGATACCGACGCCCCCCACTTCGAACACCATCTCGGAGATGCGGAGACACCGCCGCCCTCTACTGCGAGCAAGCCCCGCGTCGATCATGTCATGCTCGAGTCTCCGGGGGTCTCACGCAACGGAGAACGTCTGCCCTCTATGGATGAACTTCTGATCACCATGCTTGATATGGGCGCATCCGACTTGCATATCAGCAACGGATCGGCGCCGCGCGTCCGTGTGAACGGGCATCTGTTCGAGCTTGAAGGCCATCCGAAACTCTATGGCGACGACACCGCCAAGGTGATAGTCCCCATCGTCGGTGAAAAACGTCTCCGTGAATATGAGGACTCCTTCGAATCGGACTTTTCTTATTCGATTCCCGGAAAATCACGATTCCGCGTCAATGTGTTCAGACAACGCGGAGCGATGGGCGCCGTCTTGCGTACCATCCCCTTCGGCATCCCCACCATGAAACAACTCGGTCTGCCGCAAGTGTGTACGGATTTGGCCGATAAACCCCGCGGTCTCGTTCTCGTGACCGGACCGACCGGATCGGGTAAATCGACGACGCTCGCGGCGATGATCGATTACATCAATGAAACCAAAGACGTCCATATCATCACGATGGAGGACCCCATCGAGTTCATGCATCAGAACAAGAAGGCTTTGATCAACCAGCGTGAGGTCGGAGAAGACACCGAGAGCTTCGCCGCAGCGCTCAAGCACGTGCTGCGTCAAGACCCCGATGTCATCCTCGTCGGTGAGATGCGCGACCTCGAAACCATTTCAGCGGCGGTCACTGCCGCGGAGACCGGCCACCTCGTCTTCGGAACACTTCATACCATCGGAGGACCTGAGACCATCGACCGCATAATCGACGTCTTCCCCCCTGCGCAACAAAACCAAATCCGCATGCAGCTCTCCGGCACTCTACAAGGTGTTCTCTCGCAAGTCCTCTGTGAAACCTATGATGGTAAAGGACGCGTGCTCGCACAAGAGATCATGCTCGGAATTCCAGCCATCGGGAACCTGATCCGTGAAGGAAAGACCCATCAGATGCAAAGCATCATCCAATCCGGCGGCGGCGCCGGAATGGTGACACTCGACCACAGTCTCCGCCGACTCTTCAAAGAACAGAAGATTACAGCGGAGACTGCGCTCGAAAAAGCGAAAGACACCAAAAGTATGGCCGAACAGATCGGATATAAGTTCTAGTCTAGTAGTTCTGCGCGATAAGCTCGAAATGCGCCTTCGGATGACTGCACACGGGGCACTCGTCGGGCGCTTCCTTGCCCACATGCAGGTGCCCGCAGTTCTCACAGCGCCATACTACGACCTCGGGCTTTGCGAATACTGCATCGTTATCGACATTCGCGAGCAAAGCCAGATAGCGGTCCTCGTGTTCTTTTTCTATTTTTGCGACCTCTTCGAAAAGCACCGCGATATCCTGGAACCCTTCTTCATGGGCCGTCTTTGCGAAACGCGGATACATTTCCGTCCACTCGAAATGCTCGCCTTTGGCGGCATCTTCGAGAGCGGCTCTCGTCGCGGGCACAGAACCGCCGTGCAAGATCTTGAACCAGATCTTCGCATGGGCCATCTCGTTGTGCGCGGTCTCATCGAAGAACTTCGAGATCTGCACGAATCCGTCCTTGAGGGCCTGGCTTGAATAATAGGTGTATTTGTTGCGGGCTTGCGACTCCCCTGCGAATGCGGTTTGGAGGTTAGCCTCTGTGATTGAACCTTTGAGCTCCATGTTCTTCCCTTTCTCAAGCGGTTTAGGCGATGATTTTCGCATGCTTTCAGCATAGTGCAGGCGACTTGGAGTCATTATCCATCGTCGTCGTATTTCACACAATCACTATAGGGGAATTTCAGAGAGTTCTTGTCGCCGATCGAGGAATCACCGGTAAGAAACAGATGATGGTGCGGGTGAGGAGATTTGAACTCCTACAGGGTTTCCCCCACATGGACCTGAACCATGCGCGTCTGCCGTTCCGCCACACCCGCCGATATGAATGGTCGTCGGAGAGATGATACATCTCGGACAACCACAGAAAAACGCCGTTTGATAGTAACATTCCAAACAACAAAATGCCAACACCGCCGTGAGTTTTCTGTCCGGATAACGCTTTTTAGGTAGAATGACTCCTATGGTAGCCACAAAAAAATACTCCGATACGGCTCTTTCCCGCGAAATTGCCCGCAGAGACGCTGCCGACGTCCTCTTGCTTCAGCCCGAGGAACTCCTCCTCGGACGATACCGTCCGCTCGAAACGATAGGTTCAGGCGGTTACGGAACGGTTTTCGCCGCTTGGGACGAACAGCTCAAACGTCGTGTAGCCATCAAAGAAATCCCCATGGAACCCTATGTACGAGCCGACTCGGAAGGCCCCCTCGGCCTCGCGGAAGCACGCACCGCGGCGATGCTGACCCACCCCAACATCGCAACCGTCTATGACTTCGTATCGAAATCCGATGTCGCCTACCTCATCATGGAGTACATCGACGGCGTCACGCTCGCCGATATCCCGAGCAGCGACCTCAACGACGACACCATCGCCTCCCTGGCGAAATCAATCGGTTCGGCGTTAAGCCACGCGCACAAGAACGGTGTCCTCCACCTCGACATCAAGCCGCGCAATATCCTCATCAACCACGACGGGCGCGTCAAAATCATCGACTTCGGGCTCGCATTGCTCTCCGGAACGATGGGCCACGGCTCGGCCGGCGGCGGCACCCTCGGCTACATGCCGCTTGAACAATTGCGAGACGAACCGGCAAGCAGAGAGACCGACGAGTGGGCTTTTGCGGCGGTCATATACGAGCTTTGCACCGACGAATGCCCGTACGCGCATGAAGTCGGACACGGCGCATCGTTGCAGCAGATGCTTCGCGCCCAGGAAGCCGACGAACCGGCTCTCCTGGAAACCGGGGATACGGTTCTCGATGATATTTTCGCAACGGCACTTTCGCGCGACGTGGAAGACCGATACCCCGATGTCAAAAAGTTCGATGAAGCCTTACTCGACCGCCTCGGAGACGAACGCATCGGCCGAAAAGAACTGCAACGTGTCGTCGGGGAGCTTACCGACGACCAGACCGACGAAGACCGACTCGAGGAGGCACGCCTCGAACGCGCGCATGCATCGGGCCGGCCGGCTGTCTCCGCAAAAACCATATGGCTCATCATGTGGCGTATCATAGTGGGAGCGACAACCGCAGCGGTCGTGTACCGTCTATTCGGATACTATCGACTTTCCTACACGCACGACGCGGTTGCTGCGGCTTCCGGCGCATCACCGGTCCCGATACTCGTGGGTGCGATACTGGGGATATTAGTCGGAATCGCGCCTCGGCTCGGTTCGATTTTGTCGGGACTCGTACTCGCTTTGCTTTTGGGAGTCGGCGGACAATGGGCGATAGCATCGGTCGCCGTGGTCATATGCTGTTCATGGTGGTTCTTCATCGCCCGAAATTCGAACG
>Ga0123339_10002021_pt1 | contig 13786 bp, 10 predicted proteins | sample lystaG_FD_89956 | JGI IMG/M metagenome (GOLD analysis project Ga0123339, IMG submission 89956) | Glacier valley bacterial and archeal communities from Borup Fiord, Nunavut, Canada, to study Microbial Dark Matter (Phase II) -... | ecosystem: Environmental > Aquatic > Freshwater > Ice > Glacier ... | reverse complement strand
GATCACCGATGTGCTCGGAATCCATGAACGTGTGCTCGATCCAAGCGTGCGGGACAACATGGTGATCGCCGATTTCCGCAACTGCGAGCACAAGGAATCCTATCTGCTCGATTTGGCCCATCGCGGCGAGAAAATGGTCGTGTATGTGAATTCTCGCGAGGAGTCCGTCAAGCTCGCGCGCGCCATTCGTAAGGCGGTTCCCGAACTTGCGTGGAAGACGGCGTTCTATAACGGGGGCCTGAAGAAAGCGGTGCGACATGAAATCGAGCGACGCTTTCGAACCGATGAGATGCTCGTGTGCGTGGCCACCTCCGCATTCGGGGAAGGTGTCAATATCCCCGACATCCGTCATGTGGTCTTATATCATATGCCCTTCAGCGACATCGAATTCAACCAGATGGCAGGCCGCGCCGGCAGAGACGGGCAAAAAGCGACGATCCATCTGCTTTTCGGCGAGCGCGACAGTCGCATCAACGAATCGATACTGAGCTCTCTCGCGCCGAAAAGGGACGCGTTGGCCGCGGTCTACAAGACGCTCAAAGACGCGCAAGACGCAGACGGTCCCGCGTTCAGCTTGACCAACGCCGACATCGCGGAACGCGCCGGGCAATGGGTAACAAAAGATAAGGGGAGGATCGACGAGCAATCCGTGTCGACCGGACTCGGTGTTTTTCGTGAACTCGGCCTCGTGAGGACGACAGGTAACTCTTCGGCGCGTAGAATCGAAGTCGTACCGACCGATGAGAAACTCGACCTCAACTCCAGCACGCGTTACAGCGAAGGGCGAGATGAGATCGAAAGTTTCGCCCAGTTCAAAGATTGGGTGACGACGGCAAAAGGCCAAGAACTTCTCGAGAGGTTCAATAAGCCGATTCTGCCGAGCGAATAGGGCGATATCCGATGCGAATGAGAATGAGCTAGAATTTCATTATGAATGCCATTTACGGACAACTTGAAGAACGGGTACGGGAAAACAATCCTGCAGCGGATATCGATTTGTTGCGGCGTACCTACGAATTCGCAGACAATGCCCACAAAGGACAAAAACGCAAAAGCGGCGAGCCGTTCATAACCCATCCTCTCAATACGGCGCTCATCCTCGCCGATCTCAACATGGATCTGGCCACGGTCCAGGCCGCGATGCTCCATGATACTGTCGAGGATTCACCCGATGTATCGCTTGCCAATGTTACGCGCGAGTTTGGCGAGGAAGTGGCCTCCTTGGTCGACGGAGTCACGAAGTTGGGACGGATCGACTTCGCCACCAACTCTGAGCAACAAAGCGAGTCCATGCGAAAGATGCTCATCGCCATGGCGCGCGATATCCGCGTCATCCTCGTAAAACTCGCAGACCGTCTCCATAATATGCGGACACTCAGCGCGCTGCCGCCCGAGCGGCAGTTGGTCAAAGCGCGCGAGACGATGGACATCTTCGCGCCGCTGGCTCACAGGCTCGGGATCTCGCAGATCAAATGGGAGCTGGAGGACCTCGCTTTCTCCTATCTCGATCCCGTCAAATACGAACAGGTCTCACGTATGGTCAGAGAGAGCCGCGATCAACGTGAAGCGTATGCAGCGCAAGTGATGAAGGAGATCCAGGCCGAACTCGAGTCCGTCCATATCGAGGCAGAGATCGGCGGTCGCCCTAAACATCTGTATAGCATTTATCAAAAGATGATCACCAAAGGCAAGGATTTCAGCGAAATCTACGACTTGATCGCTTTGCGGATAATCGTGGACTCGGTCAAGGACGTCTACGGAGCCTTGGGCACCGTGCACAGCCTGTACAAGCCGATGCCGGGCCGCTTTAAAGACTATGTGGCCATGCCGAAGTTCAACATGTACCAATCGCTTCACACGACGGTCATCGGTCCATCGGGACGACCTCTTGAAATACAGATCCGTACCGAGGAGATGCACCGCATGGCCGAATACGGTGTTGCGGCGCACTGGCGGTACAAGGAAGGCAACTACCAGCAGGACCAGTCGTTCGACGAGCGTCTCGCGTGGTTGCGCCAGATGCTCGACTGGCAGACGGACTTGAAGGACCCCAAGGAGTTCATGGATGCCTTACGCGTCGACCTGTTCGAGGAAGAGGTGTTCGTGTTCACGCCGAAAGGCGATGTCCGCTCCCTCAAGCGAGGCGCGACACCCTTGGACTTGGCCTTCGCCATCCACACCGAAATCGGTTATCACTGCGTCGGCGCGAAGGTGAACGGTCAAATCGTGCCACTCGCCTCCGAGCTGCAGATGGGCGACCGTGTCGAGATACTCACCAACAAGAACGCGCACCCTTCACGCGACTGGCTCAATATCGTGAGGACGAGTTCCGCGAAATCGAAGATCAAGAGCTATCTGGCAAAAACGACGCGCGAAGACGATCTTGCTCGCGGGCATGACGAACTCCTCAAATCGCTCCGTAAGCACGGGCTCGGTTTGGCCAACAAACAGATCGAGCACACACTCGATGCCCTTGCCGAAGAGATGAACTACACCGGATACAAGGACCTGATCGTCCAGATCGGGGCGGGAAAGCTTTCAGCGAAACTGATTGCGACCCGTGTGCTGAAGAATATGACCAAAGAAGGGCTGATCGATGAGAGCGAGGTCGCCTCTCAGCAAGACAAGCAGCCCTTGACGCCGGATGTCGCCATGGCGCCTCCGCGCCACGCGCATCGTCCGCGGCCGAGTGACGGGGTGATCGTCAAAGGTATCGATCACGTGCTCGTGAGACTCTCGAAGTGTTGCAATCCGGTCCCCGGAGATGAAATCATCGGATTCGTGACACGCGGACGGGGAGTTTCGGTCCATCGGGCCAACTGCCCGAACGCGGCCAACCTCATCTCGAGCGCCGAGAGACTTATCGATGTATTCTGGGATGCCGAGGCGAAGACGACCTACCATGTGGAGGTGTTCGTGCAAGCCGTCGACAGGCTCCGTCTGTTGCAGGACGTGACGATGCATATCGCCGAATCGGGCGTAAACATATTGTCTTCGGCGACGACATCCCACAAGGACGGCATCGTCGACATGAGGTTCTTGTTCGAAATCGGGGAGATGTCCCGCCTCGATATCCTCGTGAACGACCTCCGCGGTGTCGACGGCGTCTTCGAGGCCCGACGTTCGATGCCGGGCGAAAAAACTTCGAAAAAGAAATGAGCGGTGGAAACATGAGAATAGACAGAGTCGTCGTCGGTCACCTTTCGGCAAATTGCTGGGTGGTATCGAACCGGTCGGGAGATGTTGCGATCATCGATCCCGGTGACGATACCGATGCGATCTGCGCGCAGATCGACGCGCTCGGTTTCGAAGACCCCCATGTCGGCGCGGTTATCTTGACCCACGGGCACTTCGACCATGTCGGTTCGGCGGACGAGGTCGCAGACGATTGTGGTGCGTTCATCTACATCTCCGAACCCGAAGCGAAGTTCATCGGTGGCGAAATCGGCACGGGTGGACATGAATTCGGACTCGATACACAGGCACCCTTGGTCGACTTCAAGGTCGGTGACGGTGATGAGATCGAAGTGGGTGCCTTGAAGTTCAAGGTTATTCTGACGCCAGGGCATTCTCCCGGTAGCATGTGCCTGCTGATACATGACGACGAACTGGACGTGGACCATCTCTTTTCGGGGGATACGGTTTTCGCCGGCTCGATCGGCCGTACCGATTTTGACGGCGGCGATGAAAACGCCATGACGGCATCACTTGAGAAGCTGTCCGCCGCACTCGCCGACTCGACGCGTATCTATCCCGGACACGGGACGACCTCGACGGTACTCGACGAGCAAAGTGCCAACTCGTTCTGGCCCGCCTAGAGGATATGGCCCCGTCGAGACATAACGGTAACGATCCGTTCGATATCGTCGTCATAGGCGGCGGACCCGCGGGACTTTTCGCGGGTATTTCCGTGCTGGAAAAGAATCCTGCCGCACGGGTCGTCATACTGGAACATAAAGCGAAGGTCGCGCGGAAACTCCTGGTGACCGGCGGAGGGCAATGCAACCTCACAAACACGCTTCCGATGAACCGGTTCGTGTCCCACTACGGTGAAGCGTCCTCGACGATCCGCAAGGTGCTGTACGGTTTCAATAACGCGGCATTGGCGGAGTGGTTCGAGACGCACGGCTTGAAACTCATCGCACGTCCGGACGGGAAGGTCTTTCCTTCTTCGTTCAAATCGGTCGATGTACTCGAAACGCTGGTGAGAGCCTTTCAGAAAGCGGGGGGGCTCATAGAGTGTCGGAGCGAAGTGCGTTCGATCGACCATCACGATGAGGGCGGGTTCCGCCTTGTCGTCGGGGATGAGACCTATCGCACCGACCGACTGATCATGGCGACGGGCGGCATCACATATCCCCAAACGGGTTCCGACGGTTCGGCGGATCGGCTGCTGTCGGGACTGTTGCAAAGAGCGGGTATCACGGCGATGCCGTTCGAGCCGGCGCTCACGCCCATCTACCCGCGTGACTACGCGTTTTATGCGCTCGCAGGAGTTTCACTCGAAGACGTCGACATATATTCCTCCCACGCAAAAAGTGGTGTGATTTCGAGCGGTGGGCTGTTGTTTAGACCCGATTCGCTCAGTGGCCCGGCCATTCTGGACGCTTCGCGACATCTCTCGAAGGGGGAGCGGTTCGAAGTCGATTTTGCGAAACACATCGCGCCGAGTACCGATTCATTCTGTGAAAAGTTCAGCCAGGTGGCGCGCTCGAGTTCGAAGGAGACGCTTACCGAAGTCGTTCATTTCACGCGTCTTCCCAAGCGTCTCGTGGAGTGTCTGCTCAAGGGATGGCGGGGTGAGGAAGGCGTCGCGAAAGCCTCTGCCCGCGATCTCTCCAAAGCTGAGATCCGACTCATCGCGAGACGGCTCAAGCGCTGCCCTTTCATCGTCGAGACGAAGGGGGACGCAAACCTCGGGATGGTGAGTTCGGGAGGGATTCCTTTGGACGCCCTCGATATGAAAACGATGATGGCGCCGACGATTCCCGGGCTTTACTTTTGCGGGGAGATCGTCGACGTCATCGGAGACACAGGCGGGTTTAATCTGCAGTGGGCGTTTTCAAGCGCTCGATGTGCAGGACACAGCGCGGCGGCCGATCTAGGGAATGATGAAGACTTTCGTTCCGACGTTCACTCTGTCGAATAGATCGATGATGTCGGAGTTGCGCATCCTCATACAACCGTGGCTTGCCGCGGTGCCGATCGAGTTGATGCTGACTGTTCCATGGAGGCGGATCCCGGAGACGTTGAGGTTGAGCGCCCGCAGGCCCAAAGGCGAACTCGCCGAAGGCCCTATGGTAGCCGGCATATCCTTCGCCCACTCGCTTCCCGGATTCCTCCAAATCGGATCCTTGCGTTTCTGCACGATCTTCCAGTTTCCGACCGGTGTTTCGTGTCCGGGTTGGCCGATGGCGCAACTGTAGGTTTTTATCAGTTTCTCTCCGTTGTAGAGGGCGACTTGACGCTTGGAGAGGGTGACGACGATTGCCGGAGTGTCCGACAGGCTTGCGGCGGTCGTTTTCGGGCTGGTGTTCTCGCCTGCTATGACGGCAGACAGATTCGTCGGAAAAGTGTTTTGTTTGAATGCCGACGTTATCCCCGCGATGATACTTGCTTCCGTGGCATCGGTATCGACTTCAAATCCGTTGCCACTCTCCGTTATGACGATTTTGCCGTTTTTTTGCGTGATCGCCGCCGAGACCTTCTTCCGGTTATAGGTTCCGGCGAGTTTCGCCACGTATTCCGTCACGGCTTTTTCATCGAGGGTGTAGTCGATACCTATATCGTGATCGATCGCTGTCTTGAGGACATCGAGTCGAAGTCGTTCCTCCAGGGTCGCATTCGATCGGACGCCCATGGCCTCGGCGACCATTCTGTCCGTATGTATCGAGACGAAAGCACTCAACTCGGTTTCTTGGGTTTGCGAAGAATCGAGCGAGGCCACCAAAGGAGTTTTGAGGATTTCGTCCGTCTTCGAGGTGAAGGTGGATTTTACGGTCGCTTCGTCCATCGAGCCCAGAGAATCCCGCCCGGCAAAGGTCACGCCGTCCGGAACGATGCCGGCGTGCGCCTTGTCGTTGTAATAAAACCATCCGGCGAAGCTTCCTGCAACCAGGAGGATCATGAGGACGATGGATAGGACGACCTTGAGGCCTGTATGGTTATTCTTCGATTCGTCTTCACCCAGACCGACGAAGGGCGAACCGTCCGGTTCGGTTTGTTTTATGGCGTCGAGATAGGAGGCTATTTCCGCGTCATCATCAGACGAGGCGAAAACATCGGCAGCTTCTGCCACCTCGGCCTTCTCGGTCACATCCGCGGCTATGACGGGGATTGTCTCTACGGTGATATCCTCATTATTTTCTTCGGCCATGTCGTCTCTCCACATAAAGAATCTGCATATGAAAAGTAACATGCAGATAGCTTGTTAATAATAGTCTCAGTATACGTGGGAAAGTACGAATCAACGTCATTTCCATATCGGTTGTTTACGTACAGTCACATTCGGGCGAACGCAGGCCTTTTTCAAATGCCACCCTCCGCCTTAAAGGAAAGAAAAAAGTCGGTATAATGGGAACTTGCACTTCTTCACACATATAAAGGAGCATGACGTGGCTGATAAATATAACGCCCCTAAAGGAACGGTCGACCTACTTGGTGCCAACGCACGGGCATGGGAGTACTTGACCGCCACGGCGAATTCCGTTTTCAGCCGCTATGGCTACGAGCCCATATACACTCCCGTTTTCGAGAACACGGAAGTCTTCTCACGCGGAATCGGCGAGGCGACCGATGTCGTCAACAAGGAGATGTATACCTTCGACGATAAAGGCGGCCGTTCGCTCACACTGCGCCCCGAGAACACCGCCAGCGTCGTACGCGCCGCGATAAACGCCTCCATAACGGCGAACGGACAGTCGGCAAAGCTCTACTACGGCGGTCCGATGTTTCGTTATGAACGTCCGCAGAAAGGGCGCCAACGACAGTTCTACCAGATCGGCGCCGAAGCGCTCGGACTGACCGAGCCTGCGGCGGATGCCGAGATGATCATCATGCTGTGGGATTATTTCATCGAGCTCGGTGTCCCCGCCGCCTCGATGCGCCTCCTCGTGAATTCGATGGGGGATGCCGCCTGCAGGCCGGCATATCGCGACAAAGTCGCCGCGTTCATACGTGCACACGGCTCTGAGCTGTGCGAGGAGTGCAACAGGCGTGCCGACACCAATCCGCTCCGGGCGTTCGACTGCAAGAACCCGTCATGCCGGCAGGTGTTTTCCGCGGCGCCGAAGCTCAAAGACGAGCTGTGCGACGACTGCTCGGATCACTATGCGCAGGTGCTCGCACTTCTTGACGGGGCGCACGTTCCCTATATCGAGGACTCCACACTCGTCCGCGGGCTGGACTACTACACGCGTACCGTATTCGAAATCCAGGTCGATAACGGGCTCGGGTCCCAAAACGCCATCGGGGGAGGCGGTCGCTACGACGGCCTCTTCGAGTCACTCGGCGGCAAGCCGACGCCGGGAATCGGGTTCGCCCTCGGCTTCGAGAGGACCTTTCTCGTTCTCGAGGCGGCCGGCGTCACGTTTGACTCAGGTCCTTCGATAGACGTCTATGTCGCCACGGCAGACGATGCGCTTCGGGCGGAGGCTTTCGAACTGACGAGCCGGTTGCGTCGTCTCGGATTCGGCGCGCTTACGGATGTGGCGCATAAATCCTTGAAGGCGCAGTTCAAGCAAGCCGACCATGCCGGTGCCCGATTCGTGCTCATCTTCGCGCCCGACGAACAAGCCGACGGCGTGGTCCGATTGCGTGATATGGCTACAAAGGAAGAAAAGCTCATAACGACCGATCAGGTTGCCGCCGAGATCGAAGGGCAAACCTGCTAAAATGGTCAAGTTATAAAAATGCTCGTTCGCGCTTATTTCGCGCCACGGGTTTTATCTATGGATTCAAGGAAGAGAAGGTCACTGATGTTTGACGGTACGTATTCGATTCGCACACACGTAAATGATCAGGTAACGGCGGATCTCGTCGGACAGGAAGTGACCCTTGCCGGATGGGTTGGTAAGCGGCGCGACCACGGAGGTTTGATTTTCGTGGATCTGCGCGATCGTTCCGCCATCGTCCAGGTGACTTTCGACCCCGATCATGCCGGCGAAGCGTTCAAGACGGCAGAGCAGATCCGCCCCGAGTGGGTGGTCGCGGTCACAGGCACGGTCCGTCTGCGCCCCGAAGGTACCGTCAACGAAAACATGGTGACCGGCCGAGTCGAGGTCGTCGTCAGTTCGATCGAGGTGCTCAACAGCTCGAAGACCCCACCCTTTGAAATCGAGGAGGGGATAGACACCGACGAGCTCACCCGCATGAAGTGGCGTTATCTCGACATCCGCCGCCCCGAGGTTGCTCGTGCGTTGGCTCTGCGCGACAAGGTGACGCAGACCTTCCGCTCCGCTTTGTCGAAGCGCGGGTTCATGGAGGTCGAGACTCCGATCCTCAACAAGTCGACGCCGGAGGGCGCGCGCGATTTCATCGTGCCTTCGCGCCTCAACGCCGGTAAGTTCTATGCCCTTCCGCAGTCTCCCCAGCTGTTCAAGCAGTTGCTGATGGTGGGCGGGATCGAGCGCTACTACCAGATCGCCCGTTGCTTCCGCGACGAGGACCTGCGCGCCGACCGTCAGCCCGAATTCACACAAGTCGACATCGAGATGTCGTTTGTGAAGATGGATGACGTCCTCAAGATGATGGAAGATGTCATGAGCGATGTGATGGCCTCGGCCGGCCACGAATTCGTAACTCCGCTTCGCCGGATGACATGGCATGATGCGATGAACGATTACGGCTCGGACCGCCCCGACGTCCGCTTCGGGCTCAACCTGGTCGATGTGAGCGAACTCGTCGCGCAGTGCGGCTTCAAGGTGTTCTCCGGAGCAGTCTCCGGCGGAGGTGTCGTCAAGGCGATCAACGCGAAGGGTGCCGGCGATTTCAGCCGAGGCAAGATCGATGCGTTCAACAAGGTCGCCCTCGACAGTGGGGCGAAGGGGCTTGCGTGGATCGCCTTTCCATCCACCGGCGAGGTCAAGAGTCCGATCGCGAAGTTCTTCACCGAGGAGGAGATCGACGCATTGCGCCGGGCGACCGACGCGCAAGCCGGCGATCTTATCATGTTCATCGCCGATGAGATCGACGTGGCCAACGAGGTCCTCGGTGTCATCCGCCTCAGGTTGGCAGACGAACTCGGCATCGAGCGTACGGGCTACGCGCCGTTGTGGGTCGTTGATTTTCCCATGTTCCTGCCCGACAAGGAGAGCGGCGGTTGGACTGCCACGCACCATGCGTTCACGCTGCCGCACGAGGAGTATCTCGATACGCTCGAGAGCAATCCCGGCGATGTCCTCTCGTATTCCTACGACCTGGTCATGAACGGTCTTGAAATCGGCGGCGGTACGCTTCGAATACACAACCAAGAACTTCAGATGCGCGTGCTCAAGACCATAGGATTGAAAGAAGAGGAGGCTACCGATCAGTTCGGTTTCCTTCTCGAGGCGCTTGCTTTCGGTGCACCGCCCCACGGCGGCATCGCGCTCGGCCTCGATCGTTTGATCATGGTGCTGGCCGGTGCTGATTCGATTCGCGACGTCATAGCATTTCCCAAGACCTCGAGCGGTGGGGATCCCATGTCGAGTTCACCGAGCAATGTCGCGCCTCGTCAGCTCAAGGAAGCACATATACGCATCGACTGACGCTGCAAAAAGGAAGTTCCCGGCGGGCCGATAGACGCGTGTTCGCGGCGTCTGTGTGTTGTGTTGGCATCCGCTTAAATCTCCATAAAAGAAATGCGGGTTCTTCTTAAAATCGGCTTCCCATAGGGGTACACTAACTGTGTTCGACAGCCTTGAAATATCGCGTCTTGATCTGGGGTCGCATACAAACGCGGCTGAACCAACATTTTTTACCAGGGAGCTTTAATTTCGGACAAGACAGGAATCCTCCGTATTCGTTGTGGAAGCTGGAATGTCCGATGCGAGCACCCACCTGTCTATGGCAGGTTCACGCTTACGACCTCAGAACAAGGCGCGGTCACGCATAAAAGAGAGGGCATACGTGCAAAACTCATTGTTCGATCAGATGGGCGACGCCAATCGAAGGAAGGTCGCACCTCTCGCAGTCAGAATGCGCCCGACGACCTTTGACGACTTTCTCGGACAGGACGAAGTCGTCGGACAAGACACATGGCTTCGCAGGGCCGTCAACGCCGACACACTTTCCTCTATAATCCTCTTCGGCCCGGCAGGAACGGGCAAGACCAGTCTCGCGCGTATCATCGCCGGCATGTCGAATGCCTACTTCGAAGAAGTCTCGGCCATCACCGGCACCGTCGCCGAGTTGCGGAAAGCCATCGCTGCTGCATCGAGTCGTCTCGGCGTTCAAGGCATGCGTACCATACTGTTCATCGATGAGATACATCGTTTTTCGAAGTCGCAGCAAGACGCGCTTCTCCATGCTGTCGAAGACCGTACGGTCATCCTCATCGGCGCCACGACCGAGAATCCATTTTTCGAAGTGAACGCACCCCTGGTCAGTCGATCGAGGATCATCGAGCTCAAGCCGCTTGCGACGTCGGCCGTGGTGGACATCCTCAAGCGGGCGCTTGTCGATGAGAAGGGGCTCGACGGCAAATATCCTGTCGATGCCGGCGTCCTCGAGGATATAGCCTATATGGCCGCCGGAGACGCGCGCAACGCGCTCATGACGCTCGAACTCGTGGCTCAGTTCGCGCAATCCGTGAACAACGAGCAGGCGACTCCCGAAAAAGCCGTGACCATAACACGCGATATGATCGAAGAGGTCATTCCGACGCGTCAGCTTCCTTACGATAAGCGAGGCGACAACCACTACGACGTCATCTCGGCTTTCATCAAATCGATGCGCGGCAGCGATCCGGATGCCGCCGTCTATTGGCTTGCTCACATGCTCGCCGGCGGCGAGGACCCTAAATTCATCGCCCGTCGCATGATGATCCTTGCATCCGAAGACATCGGAAACGCGGACCCGCGGGCGCTCCTCATCGCCATGGCGGCATTCAAGGCGACCGAGGTGATCGGTATGCCGGAGTGTCGTATCAACCTGGCGCAGGCCGCCACCTACCTCGCCCTTGCCGAAAAAAGCAATGCGAGCTATCTCGCAATAGACGAAGCGCTCAAAGAGGTGCGCTCGGGCAAACCTCATTTCGTCCCCAACCACCTGCGTGACAGACATCGACCGGGCAGCGATGAATACGGTCCCTACCGTTATCCCCATAATTTCGAGGGAGCCTGGGTGCGTCAGCAATATCTGCCCGACGACCTCACGTCGCGCAAGTTCTATCGACCCACCGCCCGAGGGTGGGAAGGGCAGCACGATAAAAAATACCCGGGTTGTAAAAAACCGTAAATAATACCAAACTGGTACATACCTAGTCGGAGGTGTTCATATGGATCGAACAGTCATCACGATTTTGTTCGGGATTCTCATCGTTATCGCCATCGCGGCGCTTATCTACATGATCAAGGTGCTCTCGCATGTCACCGTTCTCGTGGATTCACTCAACGAGACAGCGGTCGAGGCGGGAAAGACGATCGTCGAATTGCGCGACACCGCTATTCCTATCGTCAAGAAGACCGATATAACTGTGGATGCCGTGAACGCCGAGTTGATGCGCATCGACGGAATCATCTCTTCGTTCGAAGAGACGTCGGAGCGGGTATCCTCGGTCGGCGAGACGATCACCGGCATCGTGAACGCTCCCACGGAGATCGCCACCGGCCTCGCCGACAGATTCATCCATTCATGGCGCGCGAAGAAAGCCGTCAAAAACAATAGAAAAGGATTGCAGTCGAATCCGAATGTCTTAAACTCTCCGGTGCCCAAGCCGAAGGCGGGGTATTACCAGGTCGGAGTCGAGACTGCCGAGGATAGAGCCGACGTCACGATGAAAGAGTCATAGCCATGACATCTTCGAGGACAGCACTCAGCATTCCGGCGACAAAGGAATACGCATCGGTGGTGCGTACGACGGCCACGGCGCTCGCAGCTCTTTTCGATGCGGATATCTATCTGGTCGAAAACGTACGGCAGGCCGTCGACGAGGCGTTCGTCCAAGCCGTTTCGCGCTCGACCGGTGCCGGTTCAATCGACTTCACGTTCGAATACCGCGACGGTGTTTTGACGACCTGTGTCTTTGCGGAGAACAGCATATCCGGCGAACCCGATGATTTCAACGAAAGTATCAGCCGTGCGATTTTGAGTTCCTTTTGTGATGAGTGCCATATTCAAGATTCGAAGACATGGACACTGACGATGAGCCATAATCTTCGTGGTGCAGGTGGGGAAAGTGAGAAGTAGCCATCGCTCGAGGGCGAATCCCGACGGAAACGGGCTGCGGTGGGACAAGGAACGGATCGCGGTTCTTTTCAGGCGTTATCATGAGGATAACGATGAGTCGGCACGCGAGGAGATCATCGAAGAATATTCAAGTCTCGTCCGCTTCCTCGCCATGCGCTTCAACCATCGCGGCGAAAGCCTCGACGACCTCATCCAGGTAGGTACCATCGGACTTCTTAAAGCGGTCGATAGATTCGAAGTCGAACGCGATCTCGCATTCTCAACTTTCGCCACGCCTACCATACTCGGCGAACTCAAACGAAATTTTCGCGACAAGGGCTGGGCCCTCAAGGTCCCCCGTCGTATGCAGGAGCTTTCCGCAAAAGTCAACAAAGCCACCGACGAGCTCACCGTCAAGTTGCGGCATGCGCCGACGATCGGCGAAATCGCAGAATATCTCGACGTCTCGATCGACGAGGTTATCGATGCGATGGATGCCGCCGCCGCTTATGCGACGACGAGCTATGACAGCACGGACTGGCTCGGCGGGGCGGAAGGGGAACTGCCGATAATCGAGCGTTACGGTCAAATCGATCGCGGTATGGTTCTTTTCGAGGAGCATGAAGTTTTGGCGCGTGCTTTCGATTCGCTCAGCCCCCTCGAACGGATCATCATCAAAATGCGTTACTTCGACGAGCGCACACAAACCGATATCTCCTCCGAGTTGGGGATATCACAGATGCAGGTTTCACGCATATTGCGCCGTTCGATCGATACGCTGCGCACGCTTCTGTCCGACAAATAGCATTCATTCTCGTGGTATCCTTATAGCTACTGTTTTTATAGCTGAAAGAGCATGGTTTTCGCTTGAAATAAGGAGCCTGAAATTAGATGAAAACTGCAGAAATCAGAGAAAGTTTCTTGAGCTTTTTCGAGAGCAAAGGATGCGTCCGACGACCGAGCTCGTCATTGATACCCGACGACCCTTCGCTGCTATTGACGGCGGCCGGTATGGTTCAGTTCAAGCCGGTTTTCCTCGGCGTGAAAAAGCTTCCGTTCACGCGTGCGACGACGGTCCAAAAATGCGTTCGTACCACTGATATCGATATCATCGGAACGACGGGTCGCCACCTTTCGTTCTTCGAGATGCTCGGCAACTTCAGTTTCGGGGATTATTTCAAACGCGAGGCTATCCGCTGGGCGTGGGAGTTCTCCGTCGATGTCCTCAAACTCGATAAGGAACGCATCTGGGTGTCGATCTACACCGACGACGATGAAGCTTACGACCTTTGGCTTGAAGAGACCGATATCAAGCCTGAGCGGATAGTCCGACTCGGCGAAGAGGACAACTTCTGGGCCGCCGGTCCGACCGGACCCTGCGGACCGTGTTCCGAATTGCACTACGACCAAGGCCCCGAAT
>Ga0123339_10002018_pt1 | contig 13800 bp, 13 predicted proteins | sample lystaG_FD_89956 | JGI IMG/M metagenome (GOLD analysis project Ga0123339, IMG submission 89956) | Glacier valley bacterial and archeal communities from Borup Fiord, Nunavut, Canada, to study Microbial Dark Matter (Phase II) -... | ecosystem: Environmental > Aquatic > Freshwater > Ice > Glacier ... | reverse complement strand
GTCAACCATTTCAAGCTGCGCTCGAGATTGTACTTGGCTGCCCTCAGAGCGTCTTGGAACGAACTTCAAGTGCTTCGCCAGACTTCCAGTCAACCCCTTTTACCTATCGCGTAAGGTCAGTTATGAGTTGTCAGTTTTGAGTTAAAGACGAGTTGCTCGAGTGGGAAGAGGCGCTCGAGTGTGCAAAACAGTAGAAACCTTGTATGGGCGATAAGTCATTGGCGTTAAGCGGCTTAAGCACAGTTTTTGTGTCGGACCGCTCGAATCGCTAGAATCAATAACCCAATCCCCAATCTGGCTACTCACCACTCAAAACCCACCACCCAACACTCATAACTCACCACCCAGAACTAATTCAACGTCCGACTCGAGCGCCCCTGCGCCATCATCTCGCTAGCTTTGGTAACGTAACCCTGCAAGGTGTGGTGCCACTCGTCGCTGACTGGGGTGCGCTCGAGCGCCTTTTGGGCGTGCTCGAGAATGTTTGACGGGTCCTGGAAACCCTGCTGAGCCAGAATGTCTGCCACCATCTGATGACCCAGGGTCCATTCACGGCTGCCCTCGGCGGACTCGGACAGGGCGCGGGTGTAGTGCTCGAGCGCTTCATCGAGATGGTAATACTCGAGCGCCACCGCGCCCAGCACCAAGCTGGCGGTCACGGTTGCGCCCATACCCAGCGCGCTCTGGGCCATCTCCTCGGCTTCGTGCAGGTTGCCCAGTCGGTACTCGGCCTCGGCCAGGTCGGCCTGCACCTCGGGCACAAAGGGGTATTCCTCGCTCTCGAGGGTTCGGCGCAGGGCTTCTTTGGCCTCGAGAATGCGGTCCAGGTCGAGCAGGGCCACGCCCAGTTCGTGTAGCGCGTAGGGCAAATCGAGCGGCGAGGCAATGGTCACCGCTTCGCGGAGCTGCTCGAGCGCCTCGAGCGAGCGCCCCAGCGCCATCAGGACCTGACCGTGAACCAGGGTCACGCCGTAGCTGGACTCGCCCGCTTCCAGCTCGAGGCGCACCGCCTCCAGAATGTGATTTTCCGCGCTCTCGGGACGGCCCAGACCCATCTCGGCCTGCGCCCGCAGATAGTGCCACTGGGTCAGCATCTGGGCTTCCTGACCGCCGTCGGACTGCATCTGCTCCCGGGCCCGCTCGAGCAGCAGTCCGGCCATCTCGAAGCGCTCGAGCGACAAATTCAGCGCGGCCTGCTCGGCCAGCATCGCCGCCTGCTGCACACGGGGCGCTTGGTCCACCGCTTCACGGTAGGCGCTTTCAGCCCCCTCGAGCTGCCCGATGCCCTCATATACGCTGCCCAGCCAAGCCCAGTAGCGCCAGTGCAGGTGCTTGGGCAACTCCTGCCAGCCCAGGCTGAGCCACACACCCAACACCTCATCGTTGAGCTCGAGCAGCGAGAGGGCCGCCGCCGCGTGATAGCGGGCCAGCAGGTTTCCGGTGAGCGCGGTAGTGGCCTGCTGCCCAATCTGACGCATCGCGCTTTCATCGGACTCGCGCGCGCTGTAAGCCTGGAGTTCGGCCTCGAGCGCGGTGTAAAGCGGGTTGCGCTCGATTAAAAAGTCGAGTGAACGGGCAATTTTGAGCGCCCCCAGCCCCTCTTCGACGCCACCATCGGCGTACAAACTGTGCAGGTGCGCGCTGTGCAGGGCCAACTCGACTTTGTCAACAAGGCTCGCACTCGGGTAAGCCGCCTCGAGCAGGGCAAACCCTCGCTCGAAATCTTCGCGCTCGAGGGCGGTGTTCAGGGCTTCTAAAGTGGTGGAAAGTTTGCTCATCGCGTCGCTTTTACAATAGCCCAACTGGGGCCGGGCCGGGGGGATTCGGCGCGACTCCCGCTCCGTTGAGCAGACCTTAACCTCGCCCACCACGCACCCTTTCGTCCCGCCATTGTGCGCCACGTTCTTCTTGTATCCACACCAGGCCCTAAAATGAGGACCTCGAGCTAAATTCCTCGAGCGTGTTCATTCCCAAACCAAGCACGGTCAGAAGACCTCCCTCGAGCCGGGACTTTTCGGCCTATCGCGCTCTCACTTGAGTGGGGTACACTCAAGGTGTATGAGTGACCCCAACTCCCATTATCACTTCAACCCCCCCCTGAAATTGTCTGTTTCCCGCTCGAGCCTGCCCACTTTCCGCTCGACCCCGCTGGAGGTTTTCCTGTGAACCGTATCAATCCGTGGTTTATCGTGCTCATCCTCATCGGCGGTTTGCTGCTGTTCAACACCTTCCGGGGCTTTGGCAGCGGCAACGAGGTGAGGTACAGCGATTTCATCAAACTGGTGCAGTCCGACAAGGTACAAAACGTTTCGCTCGGTGAGCGCAGCGCTCAGGTCGAACTCAAGGTCCCCGAGCAGGTGGACACCATTGGCACCCTGAACGGCACCAAGCAAATCACCCGCTTCGAGGTGGTGCTGCCCTCGGGTGCGGGTATCACCGACAACCAGCTTATCCCGCTGCTCAACCAAAAGGGCGTGAGCTTCAACAACACCACGCCCAGCCCGTGGCTGGGCATCATCCTCTCACTGCTGCCGTTAGTGGTATTCATTGCGCTGTTCTGGTTCATCTTCATGCGGGCGCAGGGCGGACAGAATCAGGTGATGCAGTTTGGGCAGTCCAGGGCCAAGAAGTACGGAAAGGAAAACAAAGTGACCACCACCTTTGCCGATGTGGCTGGACACGACGAGGCTAAGAAGGAACTCATCGAGGTGGTGGACTTCCTCAAGAACCCGGCCAAGTATCAGCAAATCGGCGCGGAGATTCCCAAGGGCGTGCTGCTGGTCGGCCCTCCCGGAACCGGCAAGACCCTGCTGGCGAGGGCCGTGGCAGGTGAGGCCGACGCGCCCTTTTACTCGGTCAGTGCCTCGGAGTTCATGGAGATGTTCGTGGGGGTGGGCGCGTCTCGAGTGCGGACCCTGTTCGAGGACGCCCGCAAGAGCGCTCCGGCCATCATCTTCATCGATGAAATTGACAGCATTGGGCGCAAGCGTGGCGCAGGAATCGGCGGTGGTCACGACGAGCGCGAGCAAACCCTGAACCAGATTCTCTCCGAGATGGACGGCTTCGACAAAAACGTTTCGGTCATCGTGATGGGCGCAACGAACAGGCCCGACGTGCTGGACCCGGCGCTGCTGCGCCCTGGACGCTTTGACCGTCAGGTGACGATTGACCTGCCCACCTTGAGGGAGCGCGAAGCCATCCTCAAGGTCCACATGCGCGGCAAGCCGGTTGCGCCCACGGTGGACGTGGTGGAAGTGGCCAAAAGCACCCCGTACTTTTCGGGCGCGGACCTCAAGAACATCGTCAACGAATCGGCGCTCGAGGCCGCCCGCCTGAGCAAAACCAGTATTGACATGTCCGACTTTTACCGGGCGCTCGATAAAATTACTCTGGGCCTCGAGAACACCAGCCTGACCGTTTCACCCGAGGAGCGCCGCGCCATCGCTTACCACGAAGCCGGTCACGCGGTGACGGCGGCGGTGCTACCCGGAACCGACAAGCTGCAAAAGGTGAGCATCATCCCGCGTGGACGCGCTCTGGGTGCGGCGTTTTATCTTCCCGAAGAAAACGTGCTGATGTCGCAAGAGCGGCTCGAGAACCGCCTGGTGGTGGCGCTCGGTGGACGCGCCGCCGAGGAAACTCTGGTGGGTCAGGTCACTTCGGGCGCAGCCGACGACTTCAAGCGCGCCTCGCAGATTGCCAAGCGCATGGTGCTCGAGTGGGGCATGGGCCAGAACTTTCGGCACATGGGCCTCAGTAACGAGTCTGGTCCGGTGTTTCTGGGCGAGGACATGATGCAGCGCAAGGATTTTTCCGAGCACACCGCGCAACTTGTGGACGAGGACGTGCAGGGCATTCTAACGCGCGCCTATTCCCGCTCGAGAGAAATTATCGAGCAGTACGCGGGCGCGATGCACGAGGTGGCCGAGGCGCTGCTGACCAGTGAACTCATCACCGGCGACGTGGTGAGGGAAATTGTGGCTCGAGCGCAGGCCAGAATGGGCCTTCAGACTCCAGTGAGCTTCGATAAAATATAATTGTGATGCGAAAAAGACCTCAGCGTTTCCGCTCGAGGTCTTTTCCTTGGGGTTGTTATCGGGTGTTTGTAGGAAATTACGGTGTGTAGGGGCGTTTGTAAAACGCCCCTACACACCGTAATTTCTCAACGCTCATATCGAATGCGTTGAGTTGGAGACATTTTGTGCTCTTCCCTCGAGCTACCGCGCGGCCTCACCCGAATCCGCACCCACCCACAGGCTCGAGGTGTCCACCGCTTCAAAGTCGGACCCTTTGACCTTGCTCAAGCTCGAAAGTATATCGTTGTTCCAGGCATCGTCTTGGGTGCCCGACAAAAACCAGTTCGAGCCGTTGTCGGCCAGCATCATGCCGTAGGTCTTGAGGGCCTCGAGAATCACTCGAGCATCTCTCGGGTAGCTCGAGGTGACAAAGCTAGCTTTGAGCCGGAAGCGCATCCCCATCGGCGGAACGTTGACATCCAGTACGCTGCTGGCCTGGTGGCGGGCGGGCCACACGAACGCTTTTTGGGTGCGCTGGGCCGTGAAGCGCAGCGCGTGGCGGATGATGCCCGAGGCCAGCTCGTCGTGGCGAATCAGTCCCGGCAAGATGGGCAGCCCCGCTGCGTCCGCGCTGGTCCAGTCTCGAGGCCGCAGGGCGTTGGAATTCAAGCTCCAGATTGCGCCCGCGCCCACGGTCCACGAGCCGTCCGGGTTGGGGTAGGTGTTGCCCACCTCGTAGAGTTTGCACTCGCCGGAACGCACCACCAGAATGTGGCGGTCTCCGTCCGCACTCGAGCCACCTTCAATCGGCGCGTTTTTGGGAATCGGGTAGGCGGCGTGGTCGCTTTCGTCGTCGTATCCGAACGTGACCTTTACCCCCGGCTGGCTCGAGGGAACAACCACGAAGGGAATCCCGATGGGTTGGCCTTCGTACAGCCCCGAACCGAAGTCGGCGTGCAAGCCCCTCGCGGCCCCGATGCTCGAGACGTAGGCGCTCGAGTTCTTGAGTACCGGCAACTTGGTGACGGGCGTGTTCCAGATATTGTTTTTCGGAAACAGGGTACAGCCCCCCAGGCTCGAGCGGGCTGGGGCCGAGGCGAAAAGTGGCTCGGGCGCAGCAGGACTCGTGGCTTCGGGAAGCGGGCCGTTGGGTGGGGTTGCAGTCGCAGTCGTGACCCCAGTTGAGCAAGAGGTCAAAAGGACCATCATGAACAGGGTTCGTTTCATAGGGCAAACTTTAACCCTCGAGCGGGGCAAACGCTCGAGGATAGTTCTCATTTGAAAGCGCTTGACGTGTTTTTCAGGTTACGCGGTAGAGCACCTGAAACTCGTTCTGTGCCTGCCACACCTCGAACCACGGCTCGGCGTCCTCGAGCGTCCAAAACATCAGTTCGTGCTCGAGCAGTTCCCCCCAGTCACCGTAGCCCCACGGAAAATGCCAGCCGCCAATCACTGCAAAAATGTCATCTTGATATAGAGGATGCTCTTTAAGCCAAAGCTGGATGTAATCCTGTGCTTCAGTAGTATTTGGTGCGTATTGGTCTGTTCTCGAAGACCCAATACAATCCAGCCACTCTTCAACTCGAGCGGACCCGAAACGCATGATGGCCTCGAGCGGAGGTAATGAGCGGGCCTGATGTGCGTAAAGCGCACGAGCTGCCTTGAAATGCTCGAGCCTACGTCCTTGCTCTAATCGGACAATTCCTAAGCAATAGGACTCCTCGTCGAGATACAAGCTGAGGCATCCCATTCCTGGATTTAATTTTTTAGGAAGCCAAGCGGTGTCCACACTCAAACAGTGAAAGTAGACTTCTCCATCCACTTCTACCTCTTCCGACGCGTGCCACACCGCCGCAAGCTTGCTTTTGGAACCCGTGGCTTTGAGCAGATAGCTCGAGCGAGCCAGTTTTTCGGCTTCGGCGTAAAGGAGTTCTGGGGTCATGGTTTCTCGAGGGCGATGATATCAGGAATCACCACGCTATGATTTGCCGCACAATTCCCGTATGCCCAAGCCCAGTTGGCCCCGCATTCGCAAGGCGCTCGACCAACTCGACCCACCCGAAGTGCTCGAGCTGTTCAAGGAACTCTACGATTTGAACAGTACAAACAAAGCGCTGCTGGCGGTGCGGCTGGATTCCGAAAGCGGTCTCGAGTTGCTCAGTGAACCGTGCCGCCGCGAGATTGACAAGGCGTTCTGGCCCGCTCGAGGCTACCCGAGCTTCAAACCCGGTGCGGCTAGAAGCGCGGTGGTGCAGTTCGCCAAGGTCGCCCCGCCGCTTCAGGCGCTCGAGATGGAACTTTACTTTGTGCAGCAAGGCATTCGCGGCACCGGCCAATACGGTGATATTGACGAGGGTTATTACAACAGTCTCGAGCGGATGTGGGAAAGCGCCCTGAAGCGTGCCCTGACCCTTGAGTTAAGTGAGGTGCTCGAGCGCAGATTGGAGCTGATTTTCGACAGCTCTAAGGACTACGGCTGGGGCTTTTCCGACGGGATGGAGTACCTGTGGCTCGAGTATAAGAAAGCGCGCGATGGGCAGGAATCCGAGGTGTTTGCAACCCCTTCCTGATGGCTCGAGCACCTCAAACCTGGGCGCTGACCTCGATGACAAACCCGCCGGGGGCATTCACGTAGTACACGTACCGTCCAAACTCCTCTTTGGGTTCACCCGGTTCAAAGCCTCCCAGCCGCAGTTTTTCATGAATTTCGTCTACCTGTGCCTTTGAATCTTGCAAAAAGCCGATGTGGAAGATTTTGGGGTAGTTCGCGTCGTTCACCTTGAACAGCGAGATGAGCGCCGCATTGTCGTCGTGGACAAAGGACATCCCGCTGGTTTGCGGCATTCCCTCGACCCGCCGTAGTCCGAAGTAGGTCTCGAGCAGGGCGATGGTTCCGGGGACATCGGTGACGCCCAAATTGATGTGATTGAGTTTCATGGTGTCCTCCTCGAGCTGAGCTGGATTTCAAATGGGCTGACGACCCTGACCTCAGCTTAGCCGCACATGCTGAGTCCTCGAAGCGATTTCCAGGCGCTCACTCGAGCGGTGGGTTAGACTACTCTCAATGCAGCCCAGCCGTTTCAAACTCGTTTCCATTCTCACCATGGGTATTTTATCGGTTTCCTTTGCCGCCATCTTCATTCGGCTGGCCTCCCGTGCTGCCCCGCTCGAGGGGCCAGGATTTTCGCTGGTCATCGCGGCGGGTCGCATGGGCATCGCTGCGCTGCTGCTGCTGCCCACCACGCTGCTGGCGATGCAGCGCTACACGCTCGAGCGCAAACAGTGGCTTTACATTCTGGGCGCGGGCTTTTTTCTGGCGCTGCACTTCCTGAGCTGGATAAGCAGCCTCGAGTACACCTCGGTGGCGGCCTCCACTGCGCTCGTGACCACCAACCCGCTGTGGGTGAGTTTATTTTCCTGGTTGTTTTTGAAAGAGTCACCTTCAAAGCAGACCTGGCTGGGCGCGGCCATTGCGCTGCTCGGCGGCGCGCTGGTCGGGTTGGGACAAGGCGTTGGGACCTCAAATGACCCGCTTTTAGGCAACACCCTGGCCCTGCTCGGCGCGGTGGCGGTGAGCGCTTACTTTCTGCTGGGCCGTCAGGTTCAGCTCTCGGGCGTTCCCATCACGCTCTATTCTGGGCTGGTGTACGCGGTGGCCGCGCTTTTTTTGGTACCGCTGCCGCTGCTCACCGGGGTGGGTTACGGCGCACCGCTTCAGGCGTACCTATGGATTGGCTTGCTGGCGCTGGTACCGCAGGTGCTGGGCCACACCAGCTTCAACTGGGCCGTCAAGTACGTGAACCCCACGCTGGTGACGGTGCTCATCCTGCTCGAGCCGATTGGGGCCAGCCTCGCCGCCATAGCGTTATTTAAGGAGATACCCGGCCCCACCGTGCTGCTGGGCGCACTCATCTTGCTGCTGGGCGTGGGAACCGCACTTTGGCAACCGATTCGCTCGAGTCAGGGTGAAGCACTGCAAAAAGGGTGAGTTTGGAGGGCAGGCGGCAGAAAAAGCTACAGCCTCGAGTCTGCAATCTGACGTCTGAAATCTGAACCGTTTTTCAGCCCATCTTGACGAAACGGGGCGGCTCGAGGCCAATCATGCGGGCCATCATCCAAAGTTGACCTTTGTGGTGAATCTCGTGCTCGATGAGCATATTGACCAGTTGGTGAACCGCAAGCTGCATTCCGCCAAAGGCCGGAACGACCTGGCTCAGTTGTTCTTCGGTCAAGCTCGAGAGCATACTCTGTACCTCGAGCGCGCCCTGTTTCATCCTTGCTTTAGCCTCTGCAAAATCGGCGCTGGGTTGCACGGGTTCGGGCTTTTCGCCCTTCATCAAACTCTGCATTCTCGCGCTCGAGCCGTTGAGGTGGTCAATCAGACGCTTGAAGCTCATCCCCCCATCCCAAGCGGCGAAATCGGCTTGCCCGTCGGGAATGTGCTCGAGAAGGTCGAGCAGGGCGCTGCGGTGGGCGGTGAAGTTCTGGGCGGATTCGCTTGCGGTGTGGGGCATGGGGTCAGTGTACAGGCTCGAGCGCCCCCTACCCTTGTATACTCCCGTCATGGAACGCTGGAAACAACCCAGTCAGGCCCGACTGCGCCTGATTATTAGCGCATGGATTTTCCTGGTGATTTACGCCATCGGCAGCTATATTTACAGCTTTCGTGGCGACGCCGGAGACTGGAACTCATTTCAGGTCAGCAACTTCACCCGCACCATGTTCATGGACATCGGGCTGCTCTCGAGCGCCGCCGCGTTTTGGATTGTGGTGTTTGGGCGCAGTCCGCTGCGCTTTTTATTTGCGGTGGCCACCCTGATTCTGGGGTCGTTCGCCTTCTTTCCTTACCTGGCGTGGCTCGAGTGGTCCACGTTGCGGGGTCAGCGCGTATGAGTCGGTGGATATGAAGCTCAAACACGTCTCCTTCGTGTGCGAGGATGCCGACCTCATCGCAAATTTTTATGTTTCGCTTGGATTCACGCTGGAAAAAAACATTTCAAAGCCCGAGGAGAATCTGCGCCGACTGGTTCTGAAGCTGGGCGAGGGCCGGATTCAATTTATTCAAACGCAGGGCATGACCGCTGTTCGCTCGAGGGGTTGGATGGAACACATTGCGCTCGAGCTGGACGATTTCGAGGCCACCGTGGGGCGCTTGCGAATCCAGGGGGTTGAGTTTGCTCGAGAACCCACCCTTTCACCGTCGGGTCGGCGCATGGCCTTTGTACTCGACCCGGAAGGGCGGCAGATTGAGCTGCTTGGGGAGGGCTGAGGGTCCTCTCCGCTCGAGCTGACCCCACATTCCCCTTAGAAAAGTTACACTGAACCCCTATGCCTGTTCGCCACCTCACCACCCCCACCCCGCTCGAGCTGGGCTTCTCGCAGCCCGCCGAGTGGACACCCCACAAAGCCACCTGGACCTCCTGGCCTGCCGACAATGATTTATGGTTCGGCCACCTGGAAGCGGTGCGCGAAGAATTTACCGCTCTGGTTCGCACGATTGCCCGTTTTGAGCCTGTGCATGTGCTGCTGCGCGACGATGAATCCGAGCAGGACGCTCGAGTTAGGCTCGAGGGCGCAAACGTCACCTACCACCGCGTCCCGCTCGACGACGTGTGGTTTCGGGACAACGGCCCCCTCTTCGTTACTCGAGCTTCAGAAACGGGGAGTGAGGACCTCAGCTTCGTTCACTGGAAATTCAACGCCTGGGGCGATAAATTCCACTGGCAAAACGACACTCGAGCGCCCGAGGCGCTGGCCGAGTATCTGGGCGTGGACCACTGGGACTTGCCCGTCGTCATGGAAGGCGGCTCCATCGAGCCGAACGGGGCGGGCGTGGCCCTGACCACCCGGCAGTGCTTGATGCAGCAGGGCCGCAACCCCAGCATGAGTGAGGCGGACCTCGAGCAGATTCTGAGGGATTATCTGGGCTTCGAGAAGCTGCTGTGGCTCGAGAACGGACTCGAGGGCGACCACACAGACGGCCACATAGACACTATCACCCGCTTCGTAGATGAGCACACGATTGTCACCAGCGTATGTTCGCCATCGGACACCGGAAATTACCAGACGCTTCAGGACAACCTCGAGCGCTTGAGAACCTTCACCAACCTCGAGAACAAACCGTTCAAAATCGTGGAACTGCCGCTGCCGCAGGTTCGGCTCGAGGGTGCTGAGGGGCGCTTGGCCTGCACTTACGCCAACTTTTACATCGGCAACGGCTTCGTGGTGGTGCCGCTCTACGGCGACCCACTCGACGAACGGGCGCTCGAGATTCTAACCTCACTCTTTCCAGGCCGCGAGGTGATTGGCCTGAGTTCGAGGGCCATCATCGAGGGCGGCGGCTCGTTTCACTGCGTGACCCAGCAGCAACCGTTGGGGCGCATCTGGAAAGCAGAAGATTGAGTTATCAGTGCCTCAGCGTCAGCAAAAGCTCGCTGTGACTGAAACCCGATTCCCCATTCCCGAGGTCCCATGCCTAAACTCGCCATTGTTCAAATGTCCATAACCGACCAACTCGAGTACAACCTCGAGCGTGCCGAACACTTCGTGCGTGAGGCGGCTTTGGAAGGCGCAAACATCGTTCTCCTCCCCGAACTGTTCGAGAACCTGTATTTCTGCCAACTCGAGCGCGAAGAGTATTTCGCGCTGGCCCACCCTGTCGAGGGACACCCGTTTTTGGGGCGCTTTGGGGACCTCGCTCGAGAGCTGGAGGTGGTGCTGCCCATCAGTTTTTTCGAGAAGGCGGGGCAGGCATATTTCAACAGCTTAGCCATGCTCGATGCCGATGGCACGATGATGGGCGTGTACCGCAAAAGCCACATCCCAGACGGTCCCGGCTACGAGGAGAAGTATTACTTCAACCCCGGTGACACTGGATTCAGAACCTGGCATACCCGGTTTGGCAGCATCGGGGTGGGCATCTGCTGGGACCAGTGGTTCCCGGAGTGCGCTCGAGCGATGACCTTACTCGGCGCGGATTTGCTGCTCTACCCCACCGCCATCGGGTCCGAACCGGCGCAGGTGGAGAGTCCGAATACCTACCAGATGTGGCAGCGGGCCATGATGGGGCACGCGGTGGTCAACTCGACGTACTTAGCGGGTTGCAACCGGGTTGGCACCGAGCGTATCGAGGGTCTCGAGCAAACCTACTACGGTCACTCGTTTATTGCCGATTACAGCGGCGAAAAGCTGAGTGAGCTGGGCGACCTCGAGCAGGGCGTAATTTACGCCGACTTGGATTTTGGAGCCGCTCGAGCGTGGCGGGCCGGGATGGGCTTTTTTCGGGACCGCAGGCCAGAGCTGTATGGGGCGCTGCTGACCCTGGATGGTCAGGTGAAAAATTCATGAACTCAAGGTGAAGGGTTGTGCTATTCTGACCTGGATTTCGGGATTTGAGCAGCTCGAGCGCGGAGGAAAGCATGAATCCAGTGGTTTCGGCGACGAATAACTTGAAAATCGGTTTGACGGTTTTACAGGTTCTCACGGGGGTTAATGCGGTTTTGGGATTGCTCAGTTTGGTCGGTCAAGCTCAAAATAACCCTCGACTCTTTGGCCCACAAGATTCCTCGAGCGCGGGTTCCACCGTGGTTATCGCGCTTTCAGGTCTGCTCATCGTGGTCTTGAGTGGGGTCTCAGTCTTCGTCATCGGCTGGATAAAGGAGTGGCAGGCTCGAGTGAGCGGCTGGAGCCAGGGTCAGAGCCTGGACGAAGCGCGGCTCGAGCAGCTCTCGAGCACGCTGAGCAAGTGGATTGTGTGGTCTCAATGGGGACCCATCATCGCCGTAGGGCTGGTCCTGGCGCTCTTCACCGTGGGCGGGGCCATCGTCGGCGCGATTCTGGGCGGTATCAGCAACACGAATGGCTCGAGCGGCGGTTTCAACAGCTTGGCTGGAGCGGGTGTTTTCGGCGGAATTCTGGCTTTTGTGGTCTTGTTGATTGCGGCTCCGGTCATCGCGCTCAACTGGCTGGTCCTCAAAAGCATCAAAACTTGGCTGCTCGAGGTGTCAGGCCGCGCTGCGGGCCACTCTGGAAACACCAATCTTTTGACCCTGAGCAACTCGGTCTCGAGTTGGCTGGTGTTTTCCCAGGTGATGGTTTGTATTCTGGCAGTTTTCACCCTGCTCTCCGTCACGAGAACTGCGGCGGACTCGAGCGCGATTTCTCCTTTGACGCTTGCGCTGTCTCTGGGGGGAGCTGCACTTAACTTCATGCTGCTCCAGTGGAGCAAAACCTTCATGTTCGGCGTGGCGGGCTACGCGGAGCGATACGGCTCGAGCGCGGTGGATTTGAGCAAGGCTTGAAAACAGCAGACGACAGACGACAGAAAAAGCTGACACCTCGAATCTAATGTCTGAAATCTGACGTCTGTAATCTCAGTCTGGGAAAAAGAAGTGCATCTCGGTTCCCGCGCCCGGTTCGCTGACAATCTCGAGCGCGCCGCCCAGCAACTCCACCCGTTCACGCAGCCCCAGCAAACCCAGGTGGCCCTCGAGCAGCAGTTCGCTCAGTCTCGAGGGGTCGAAGCCCACGCCGTTGTCTATGACCCAGACGTGGGTCTGCGCCTCTCTGAACTCGAGCCTCAGGGTGACGCTGCTGGCCTGGGCGTGCTTCATGACGTTGCCCAGCGCTTCCTGGACCATGCGAAACAGGGTCAGTTCGACTTCTCCGGGCAAGCGCCGCTCAAACCCGGCCACCTCGAGCCGGGCCGGGGGACTCGAGCGCTCGGCCAGTTGCTCGAGCGCGGCTATCAAGCCCAAATCATCGAGCACACTCGGGCGCAGATTGTGCGAAAAGCGCCGCACCGAGACCAGCGCGGCGTCCACATCCTCGCGGATGCTCGAGACCCGCTCGATGAGCATGGAATCGCCCATCTCACGCGCCAGGCGGTCCAGGCGTCGTCCCACTGCAATTAAAACCTGGGCGGTGTCATCGTGCAGCTCTCTCGAAATGCGCCGCCTCTCCTCCTCCTGGGCCTGGGTGAACAGCGCCAGGTACGAGCGCAGCTCGAGCCGCCGTTCCTCGCTGAGCCGCAACGCCTGACCCCGCGCCCCGATTTCCTCGGCCAGAGAGTGCTCCTCGGTAAGGTCGCGGCCCACCGCCAGCACGCCCATCACCTGCCCCTCGCGGCTCAGCGCGTTGAGGTTGATTTCCAGGAAGGCGCTCGAGCCGTCTCTGGCCCGAATTTGGCCCTCAAAGTACGCGCCCTGACCTTTTGAACCCAGACAGTCGCGCCACGCCCGGAAAGCGGCCCTGAAGTCCGACTCCTCGAGAAAGTCTTTTACGAAGCGGCCCACCATCTCGAGCGGCGAGTAACCCAGCACGCTCTGGATAGCCGGGTTGATGTAGGTAATCAAACCCCTGGTGTCGGTGGTGACGATTAAATCCTGCGCCGACTCGGCCAGGACGCGGTACTGGGCTTCCTGTTCCTGAAGTTCCTCGAACAACCTGGCATTTTCGATGGCCAGCGCGGCCTGTCCGGCGAACACCTCGAGCAAGTCGAGGTCGTCCTCGCGCAGTTCGTCAATGGCGTCTTCAAAGTAGAGCAAAATGCCGCCGAAGGTCTGGCCCCGGCTGCTCAGCGGGATGCCCACATGACCGCGAAAAGGGTAGCGCCCCGCCTCGAGCAGCTCACGGGTGAAGCCGTCGCGCATGAAGCTTTCCGGGTCGCGCTGAAAATCGCCCAGCACGTCCGGGCGCAGGGTAGGGCGACCCTCGAGAATGGCCCGCCCCAGCGTGCCCAGACCCACCTTGGACTGGGTTCGCAGGATGTACTCGGTCTCGAGGC
>Ga0123339_10002017_pt1 | contig 13803 bp, 9 predicted proteins | sample lystaG_FD_89956 | JGI IMG/M metagenome (GOLD analysis project Ga0123339, IMG submission 89956) | Glacier valley bacterial and archeal communities from Borup Fiord, Nunavut, Canada, to study Microbial Dark Matter (Phase II) -... | ecosystem: Environmental > Aquatic > Freshwater > Ice > Glacier ... | reverse complement strand
TTCGGAATCGTATGAAAAGATTCCCGGATTTTGACGATTCAGGATTTCGGGACTGCCAAACAAGAGCAATAATCAATCTTGAACAATCCTTTTCAAAGAATCGACCGAGAGCTTTGATTCAAATGGCTACTGGTGCCGGCAAGACATTCACGGCAATTACTTCTGTATATCGTCTGCTGCGCTTTGCAAAAGCCAAGAGGGTGCTGTTCCTGGTAGATACAAGAAACCTCGGCGAACAAGCAGAAGAAGAGTTCCGCAAGTATAAGCCTAATGATGACGCACGGCTGTTTCCTGAGCTGTACAACGTACAACGATTGAATTCTTCTTATATACCGCAGAACACGCATGTATGCATCAGTACTATACAGCGAATGTATTCGATTCTGTGCGGTGAGGAATTGGATGAGAGTGCGGAACAAACATCATTAAACGAGATTCAGATCACTGGTGGACCCAGAGATGTTGTATACAACCAGAAATACCCAATAGAGTTTTTTGACGTTATTGTAATAGACGAGTGCCATCGTTCAATTTACAACGTTTGGCAACAGGTTCTGGATTATTTTGATGCTTTTTTGATTGGACTTACTGCGACACCTGACAAACGCACATTTGCTTTTTTTAACGAAAATGTTGTGAGTGAATATACGCATGAGCAGGCAGTAATTGATAATGTCAACGTTGGAGGCGACATCTATACGATTGAGACGGATATTACACAAAAGGGTTCCTTGATCTTAAAGCAGTCAATCGAAAAGCGTGATCGTATGACACGTAAAAAACGTTGGGAGCTGCTCGATGAAGACCTGGAATATAGCGGAACAGAACTTGATCGTGATGTTATTAATCCAAGTCAAATACGCACTATTATCCGTACGGTAAAGGAAAAACTACTTGCTGACATCTTCCCTGGGCGTCAAGAAGTACCTAAGATGCTCGTTTTTGCAAAGACGGACAGTCATGCAGATGACATCATTCAAATTGTCCGCGAAGAGTTTGGTGAAGGGAATGAGTTTTGTAAAAAAATTACTTATCAGACGCAGGAAAACCCTAAGTCATTGCTTTCGGCATTCCGGAATGATTATTACCCACGTGTGGCAGTAACTGTTGATATGATTGCAACAGGAACTGATATTAAACCGGTCGAGTGCCTGCTATTTATGCGTGACGTACGAAGCAGAAACTACTTTGAACAAATGAAGGGTCGTGGTACGAGGACACTTTCTAAAGATGATCTTCAAAAAGTGTCACCTTCTGCCCAAACGAATAAAACACACTTTGTTATTATTGATGCGGTTGGAGTTACAAAGTCTCTCAAAACGGATTCCAGACCGCTTGAAAGAAAACCGAATGTGTCCATGAAGGATCTGATGTTGAATGTCGCAATGGGCAGTAAAGATGAAGACGTTCTTACTTCTCTTGCAAACCGACTAGCTCGACTTAATAGCGAAATGTCTCCGAAGGAACGCGCGAAATTTTCATCGATTGCGGGCGGGAAAACAATTAGTGATACTGTCAAGGATCTCTTGGAAGCTTTTGACGATGATGTTATTGAACGGATGACACGTGAAAAATATGGAGTTCCTGATTCGGTTCAAGTGCTGCCAATACAGACGGGTGAAGTAAAAACAGCTCAAATTGACGCAGCAACGGTTCCATTCTTTGATCCTCAAATCCGCGACTATCTTGAAAATGTCCGCAAGAGTCATGAGCAAGTAATCGACAATGTAAACCCTGATTCTGTTATATTTGCCGGGTGGGGAGAAGGGCAAACCGAAAAGGCTGAACAGACAATTAACAAATTCCATCAATTTATAGAAGACAACAAAAATGAGATTATTGCATTGAACATCATATACAATCAGGCCTACAAACTTCGAAAGCTCACGTTGGATATGATCAGAGAGCTCTATGAAAAAATGACATCTTCCGGATTACTGGAAGAACAATTGTGGGAATGTTACTATATAAAAACTCCGGCAGCAGTGAAAGGCCGTTCTTCGGTTCGTATGCTCACCGACATCATCTCTTTAATCCGATACGAACTAGGGTATGCGAAAGATCTTGCACCGTTTGCCGAACAAATTAACTATAATTTTATGCGCTGGACGTTGGCAAAGAATGCAGGTTCTATTCACTTTTCCGAAGAGCAAATGGATTGGCTTCGCATGATTAAGGACCACGTAGCGACATCGCTATCAATTGAGCCAAGTGATTTGGAATTGTCGCCTTTTGATGAAAAGGGTGGGCTCGGTAAGTTCTATAAGCTGTTTGGAGATGAGTACATAAACGTTTTAAATGAAATAAATGAGGTACTAGTAGCATAAGGAGACAATAATGATTGAAGATGCGGTTCCAAACAACTGGAAAGTGGTTGAATGGGCAGATGTAGTAACGATAATTAGTGGCAAGAATCAAAAAGATGTCATTGATGAGAATGGAAATTTTCCAATTTATGGCAGTGGTGGAGTAATGGGATATTCTAACAAATATCTATGCAATGCAAACTGCACAATTGTGGGAAGAAAAGGAACAATTAACAATCCAATCTACGTAACTCGCCCTTTTTGGAATGTGGATACAGCATTTGGAATTGAGCCCCATAGAGAGGTTAATCCGAAATATTTGTATTATTTTTGTAAATCATTCAATTTTAAAAAACTTGATAATTCAACAACAATTCCGAGTTTGGCAAAAACAGTTCTCCTTTCAATCAAAATGCCGCTCGCTCCTAAACCAGAACAAGATCGCATCGTCGCGAAACTTGACGAACTTTTTTCTGAGATTGACAAAGGTGTTGAAGCGCTGCAAAAAACAAAAGAACAATTGCGCGTATATCGGTACGCCGTTTTGGAAGATTGTGTGATTTGTGAGAATGTTATTGCGATTCGTGACTGTATATCTGAAATTGGACAAGGATGGAGTCCTAAATGTATAAATGAAAGTACAAGTGACCCTGGAGTGTGGGCTGTAATTAAAACTTCAGCAATTCAGAATTGTAGATTCGATGAAACTGAAAATAAAATATTACCTGCTACACTAGCTCCACGAGAAAAACATCAGATTCAAGTCGATGATATACTTATTACTCGAGCGGGGCCTCGTACTCGGTGCGGTATTTGTTGCCTGGTAAAAAGGACCAAGACAAAACTTATAAATTGCGATAAGGTTTATCGTTTAAGAGTAGATAAATCAAAAGCGTTACCACAGTTTATTGAATATGTTCTCAATACCCCTTCTCTTGTTAAAAAAATCGAATTTTGCAAAACTGGTGGTAATGATAGCGGACTAAACCTCACACAAAATAGATTTCTAGATCTAACAATTCCATTACCTTCAATTGAAGAACAAAGTATTATTGTTTCGGAAATCGAATCACGGCTTTCTGTCTGCGATAAAATTGAACAAACTGTTGATGGAGCGTTAATGCAGGCAGATAATTTGAGACAGAGTATTTTAAAAAAGGTATTTGAAGGGAAACTGATATATTAGAGATATTATAATTGCTTTTGAAAAGAGCAAATAATTGATGAACAGCATGAAAATATAGGAGATTTATCACTATCAAGGGACAAAAGCAAGGAGAAAGAAAATGGTAGAAAATAATACCGCAACTATTATCTCAAAGGTTTGGTCAATGTGCGGAGTGCTTTACGACGATGGAGTATCTTATGGCGATTATTTAGAGCAACTTACATATATGATCTTTTTGAAAATGGCTGACGAGTATTCTAAAGCGCCGTATAATCGTAATCTTGGAATTCCAGAAGGGTATTCATGGCTTGATATGAATGGACTTTCTGGAGTAGAATTGGAACAGCAATATAAAAGAACGCTTGAGAAATTAGGTGAGAAGACAGGCATTCTCGGAGAGATTTTTTCTGGTTCTCAAAACAGAATTAGCGAAGCTGCTAAACTTGCTCGTATTGTGAAGATGATAGATGATGAGAATTGGGTGTCGATGTCAACCGATGTCAAGGGCGACATATATGAAGGCTTGCTGGAAAAGAATGCAGAGGATACTAAAAGCGGAGCGGGGCAATATTTTACCCCTCGAGCGCTGATTCAGGCAATGGTGGAATGCCTGCGTCCGGAACCGATGAAAACAATTGTGGACCCAGCCTGTGGCACAGGTGGATTTTTTCTTGCAGCTCAACATTATATTTCTAAGAAATATCCTCTCGACCGCGATCAGAAAGAGTTCTTGAAAAATGAGACATTCCGAGGTTGGGAAATTGTTCGCAATACCTATCGATTAAGTCTGATGAATCTTTTTTTGCATAATATCGGTGATATTTACGGATCCGTTCCTGTAACAAGAAATGATGCTCTTCTTTCTGACCCAGGGGAGCGTTTTGACTATGTACTAACAAACCCTCCCTTTGGGAAAAAGTCGTCTATGACATTTACGAATGCGGAAGGGGAACAGGAAAAAGAAGATCTGGTATATAGTCGTCAGGACTTCTGGGCAACAGGATCCAATAAACAGCTCAATTTTGTTCAGCACATTAATACAATACTTAAGTCAACAGGCAAAGCTGCTGTTGTCGTTCCTGACAATGTTTTGTTTGAAGGTGGGGCAGGAGAAATCGTTCGTAAAAAATTGCTCCTGACAACAGACCTGCATACCATTCTTCGGTTACCAACCGGAGTCTTTTACAAGCCGGGTGTCAAAGCTAATGTCATCTTTTTCGACAAGCGTACTGCAAGTCCTGTAACACAAACTAAAGAAGTTTGGATTTATGATTTTCGCACAAATATACATTTCACCCTTAAAAAAGATCCATTGAAGCGCTCTGATCTTCAGGATTTTATTAATTGCTACCATCCAGAAAACCGCCACGAACGTCACGAGACTTATTCGTCCGAAAATCCGGAAGGACGATTCAGAAAGTATCAAATTGATGAAATTATGGCTCGTGATAAAACAAGCCTTGATATATTCTGGGTTAAAGACAAATCCCTCACAGATCTTGATAACCTTCCTGATCCGGATGTACTGGCATTGGAGATAATGGACAACCTTGCGACAGCGATGGATAGCTTCAGGGAGATCCTGGTTGGTTTGGGGAGCGAAGAATAGAGGTTTAGTCATTTGATATCATAGTTTGATAAGTGCAAATGTAACAAATGCGCAGGAGATGAAGTTCATGGAAAACAAAAGTTTAGTTCATCAGTGTTTTCATTGCGGAAACAAAGGCATTCAAGAGGTCGTTGGAAGCCATAACAGCCAATTTGGTGGCCCTAAATATGATTCATACGGAATTCAGATAGATCAAGAATTATTCGAGAGTATAGATTGGTTATTATTGTGTTGCCCAGTATGTAAAATGGTTACTCTAGTTCAAAAATACAGCAATGAGTGTACACGAAATCCTCAGACAGGTGACATAGTATACGAAGATAAGGTTCTATATCCTGAATGTCATTTTTCCTATGAAGGGGTACCAGAGGAGGTAAAATCAGCTTTTGAAGCGGCATTAAGAGTTAGAAATATTGATACTGCAATTTGTTTACTATCATTAAGACGTGTTCTTGAAGCGATTTGTATAGATAGAGGAGCGATAGGTAACACACTTAATCAAATGATTAATGACATGCTAAATCGAGGTGTTCTCCCTCAAATAATGAAAGATGCTTGTTGGATTATTCGTCAGTTAGGAAATAGCGCTGCTCATGCCGATGGTACAGTTTTTATGACATCGGAGGTAGAGCAGACGATTGAATTTGTTAGAACCATTATTCAATACCTGTATACATTACCGGTCCAAATGAAAAAACTGAAAAGTCACATTGACCAGGAACAAAAAGAGATTGTTCCCAAAGATACCATTTAGGCTATAGTTGAAATTGTTTTTGATGAGTATCTATCGAGAGGAAGAAGGTAAATATGAGAATAGAAGTAATAGTGATATATGCAGCGTTGTCTATCATCGTTTTTGCAATAATGAATTTTATTGGCCGCAAATTTAACGAAATCTCAAGTTTTGGGGTTAAATATGCAAATAGCAATATTGACGATATAGATAATGAGCCATTAACGACTAATATACTAATGGCTATTTTCATTCCAAATCTGGTGATTGTTATTGCTGGTGGATGTTTCCACTCTCTTCAAATGCCGGATTTCTATAAAAATATATATATTGTTACAATATTATATTTTCTTCTGAAGAATTTTGTAGTTCTGTTTATCTTAAGAAGGAAAGAATTATGGAATTTTGTTTATGAATTCTCAATTGCGAGTATTAGCGTATTAGTATCAATACTAATATACTTTAAATTGTTAGATGAAAATTTTTCGATATTTATAAACCTAGAAGATTTTAAGAACGAAATATGGCTTTTGATAGTTTTGTTTCTTTCGCACTTCGTAAAAAAATTCTTGGATGAAAAAATTAAACAAAAAGATGTCTGCACGACTGAAATGAAAAACAATTATATAATTAATAGATATTTGAAGTTCAAAAATAAATACTCTGATTTACTGACAATAGAAAAAAAATATCATAATTTTGTATATTCAATTATGATATATGAAGACTTTAACCGTAATTCGGTGATTCGCAAATTGGAGTACTTGGTTGCATTTTTTACAAGAAGGAGTATGACATTAGGAATCATGCAGATCAAGTCTAAAACGATAATTTCTAATGAACGCAGCATAATTATGGCATGTCAAAAGATTCAGGACACGATTACGTGTGCGTTAGCTAATTACCCGGACGTATCCCAAGAATATTTGTTAACTATTGTTACAGATTCATATAATGGCAAAACAAATAGATATGCTGAAACTGTGGAACATATTTATGAAATTATTTCAGATCTTGAGACTCCCAAAGATGAACCACAAGAAGTTACAAATAGTATAGAGGAAATACGTTCATATACGGATGAGATAGAATATAAGATTAAGTTAATGTCAATGGAAGAAAAAGTTGGACAATTGCTGCTCGTCGAATTCGACGATTTGTCTGAAATTAAAGAAGAAAAATTTCAGGTTTCCGAAGAAATGCTAATGGGAATAGAAAATTACAAAATTGGAGGTATCATTCTCCGTGAAGATAATATTGAATCAAAAACGCAAATTCAAGAATTATTTATGGAAGCATCTTCTTATTGTAGCGTTCCATTAATTCTAGCGATTGAACATGAGGGTGGATTTCGTAATATTCTATATAAGAAAAAAATAGAAGGTTGCGAACCAATTATTCCTCAAAGTAATATATTAAGTGATACAGATGCATATTATCTTGGGATACAAATTGGAAAAGAATTAAGTTCGCTGGGTTTTAATATGGATTTATCTGTTGTTGCAGATATAAACAGCAGTCTGAATAATTCGGAACTGTGTGCTCGGACATTTTCGAACCAGGAGTACATTGTATCGAACCGAGTTGCATACATAACTCAAGGAATTCAAAACAGTAATGTTGGAGTAACATTAATTCATTTTCCGGGAATTGGAAGAATTGAATACAGTGAGAAAGGCAATGAAATATCGTCAAAGTCAAAGCTTAACTTCAAAGATATAAAATCCTTAGAATTAATTCCGTTTTCACGTGGCATTGCCGCTGGCTGTGATGCAATTATGGTTAGTCATGTTTCTTTCCCTGAAATTTGTGACAGTTTAATTCCGTCTTCAATGTCAAAAACAATTTGTACTGTAATTTTAAGGGAGACAATGCAATTTAAGGGGTTAATAATTTCCGAATCATTAAAGTCGAGTAAACTATCTTCTGAATTTTCAACTGAACAAATCATATTATCTATGTTATCGGCTGGTTCAGATTTGTTGTTAGCTCCTTCAAATGTTGAGGAAACTTTCAATATTTTGTTGCGTTTAGTTAAGACTGGTCAGATTGAAGAAAAAAGAATAGACGAATCCTTACATCGCATATTAGAATTTAAAAAGAAACGCTGCAATCCTATTTGTGAGGCGAAATCATGAAATTAGGGTTCGTTGATGAAAAGGTGATTTTAACAATTACACTCATCGCTTTAAGTTTTCTTTTGATGGGGATAATACTCAGAGGAATCCGAAATTTGATGAGAGCCAAAAAATCTGTCTATATAAACGTGAATTTTCAAAGCGGAAACTCGTCTTCTAATAATTGCAGCTTTTGTCGGGAAATTACAATAGACAAAGGTGGAGAAAAAATATGTATCAATAGTACACAAATCCTTTATAATATTAAATTGATTGAATTAACATATAAAAATAGAACAGGTCGATTTATTCCAGCTAGACGAAGTAGTATTTTGTTGTCAGGAAAACTTGGAGTTGGTGAATGTTTAGTATTTGAAGTAAATCTGCCATGCGGAATACCAAATAGAGGGATTATTTTGGAAACAGAAATCCATATGAAAGCGAAATTGTTATTGAGTGTTGATGGGAAAGGCGAAAATCATATTAATAACATTATAATTAAACATTCACCAAGATCATTTTTAGTATGTTTTTTAGGACGAAAATATGCCTAACTGATATAACGGTAAATAAGTATTTTATTGTTGGATGAACAAGCAATGACTGAAATATCTAAAAATTCTTTCGAAAATATTATAAGTAAAAAGAAGAAGAATTTTACAATTTGTGATATAGAGAATTGAAAAAATTGGATTTGGGTTTATTTCCATAGTAAGCCTGGCGAGGAAACATGTTATGGAACAAGCAAACAGCATCGATGAATTTCAAAACAAAATAGAACGATACAAGAAATATTCACCTAATGTTTTCTATCGGGGACAGTCAGAAAAATATCAAAATATTACAACAAGTCTTTCCAGAGATGCAGGGTATATAAAAAATGAAAGCGCAATTTATCACGAATCAATTCAACTTGGGAATCACGAATTTGAAGGATTATCAGAACCTATAGAGTTTTTATCTAAAATGCAACATTACGGCGTCCCTACAAGACTAGTTGATATGACCTTTGATCCATTAGTTGCTCTTTTCTTTGCTGTTGAAAAAGCAGATAGTTCTGATTCAGGTAATGTCTATGTTTTTCTTCAAACGCCACAATCGTTGCATTCAAAACAAGTTAAATTGATCGCATTGCTTGCTACGCTGGATTCATACGAAATTGATGCTATTAAAAAAATGTTCCTTTGCAATTATCGTGAAGAGATATCTAAGGAAGAGATTTGTGAGTATGCATGTGAATGTGCTTTTATTGAACAGACAGATGAATTAGAGAACCTCAACGAGCGATTGTTCAGACAAAAAGGAACATTTGCAATTTGCGGAAACAATGTAAATGACAAGAATATAACCCTGTCGATTTTACCGCTTGATGCTATTGATCCTGCTTTAGTGATAAGAATTCCTTACGAATATAAATTGACAATAAAGAAAGAGTTGGATGATAAATATAATATTAATGAGACAACAATATATCCGGAATTTCCATCAGTCTCCGACTATCTGAAACAAAAATACAAATCGTATAATTTTGATCCACAAAACAAATATAATATTATTGAAGCAAAAGAAGCTGATGTTTATGGAATAAGAAAAGTCTCGGTGATTTTTGTTTTAACTTGCCAAACACATTCTCCATTGCGGATAGAAGAAGTAAAGGCATTGTGCACTATGTTGATAAAAGAATATGCAAAAACTAATGATATTGTTTGGATATATGCGGCACGAACAGCAGAAGACTATATAACGAAAAATTGGGTTCTTCGTGGCCAGTGGTTTAAAAAGGGTTTGAATTCTAAATTCACGCCTCGCAGTATTGGAATACTTGATGCAAACAATTGCAGCTGGGGCTATGAGAAAGCATTTTCAGTTTTGTCTGACTTTCATTCTGAGTACATTTTCAGAGATGATAAAACACTTTATATATGCAATATGAAAAAATATCGAGAGGTTGAAGCATGTTATGAACTTATTCTTTCTACCTTTATCGGCGGAGACATAAAATCAATTCAGCAACGTGTAAGAGAATGTAAGGAAACAATTCAAGGTACGGTTAGTTATTTGGACTATTTAGGACGATCAAGAGATATAGAGACAGATAAGTTTTTCGATAATTTTTCTGATTTTGCAAATTACTTGGATGATTTAGTGTTTCAAGTTGAACGAGAAGGAATTGAAGATTGTCTCATAAGAGAGATAGCAGTTAAGTGCATTAATGACGCAAAAAAGAAAAAAACTGAAATTGATGCAAATACTGACCGATGGAAAATGATAATAGGTGTAAATGATGTCGAATATGATGAATTTGATCCATCACAAATTAAAAGGAAAGAATATCAGTATAAGCAGACATTACCAATTAATGCCGATGCTCTTGATGTTCGAATAGAATTGGATATACAGCAAAATGAAGACAGAACAATTTCAATTTCTGGAACAACCAATCTATTTGACCTGGCATCCTTAATGATTACTATAAGGAACTTGGACGGGTATACTAAAGGCGGGAATACGGCAATTGTTAGAAATGGAGAAATTGATTTTGGTCGATTTACTATTAAGGGAGAAGGTTACTCAACAGGTACATATAAAGCTGATGTGTCACTTTCATTACCAGGTTTTCAGTCCCCTGACTTTGTCCGTTTAGCAGGTCAAGAATATGAAAATTTGACAGGTGCACTTGTCAAGCGAGAAGGAATTGGTCCAATTGTCAGCTATACGCAGCAGTTTTTTGTCGTTTGAATAAGCTTGGATAATTTGAAAAGTGGTTGTCTATTTGCGATCATATTCAAATAGAATTCCGTCAAAATTCCGTCATTTTCAATTAATCGCCTTATTGATAATAGAAAATGGACAAACAAAAAGCCCGCATCCCCTAGAGGCTGTAGGCTTATCGTTTGGAGCCGATTAACGGATTCGAACCGTTGACCTGCTGATTACAAAAAATAGTTAGGGGTCTTTGGAGTGTTGGGTGCTTTCCTGTAGATGGCTGCAAATAGGGCGTTTGCGGGATTTAAGACGTGCTATCTTTTGGCAAACATTTGTTTGTTTGAACATAAATTATGTTCAAATTATGTTCAAGTCAACTGTTTGAAGGTAGCATGGAATGATGCTGCTAACAATCAGCAAATATAGGCTGTTTTTCCCAAAAAGAATACTGGATTTCAAATAATCAAATTGAGTCACTGCTAATGCTATGCAGTTACAAAATCCTGACAAATAGTTGCCCTACAATTGTCTGGTGATTTATCAAATTGTATGGTAGAATCATTTTCAGAGGTTACCCTACAAATACTTGAAAACTTTTTGGTATGTATGGTAGAATCAGAAAATATTACTTTATTTCCTTGTTAGAGGAGAGGTGACATTATGTCAATAATTAAAAATGTTCTTATTGAAGAATTAGAGAGAAATCAGGAAATGCAGAAATCATATAAGGAACAAATTGAAGCGCTTCCTAAAGGGAAAATTATTTTGAAAAAAATCAAGAACCGGGAATACTATTACCTGTTGTATCGGGATCATGGAAAGGTTAAGACAGATTATTTGGGATCTAAGGATAAGTTTGACACGGATGAGATTCAGAAGAATATTGATAAGCGCCGCTATTTTCAAGAAACGCTCAACAAACTACTGCTGGAAGAAAAAGAAATAAGAAAGGCTATCAGGTAAAGATATGGATCAAAAACAAGAGGAGTTATTCTGGGAGACGCTGAAGATTTTCAATGAAATTGGCTTATCTGCCCATGTCATGCTGATTGGCAGTTGGGCCGAATATTTCTACAAAGATATGTTCAAAACTGATTTTAGACCGGAAATTCGAACCAGAGATATTGATTTTATGTATCGAAATATCAGCATTCCTGATGAGAAGATTCCTTTGATTGCAGCACTTACTCAAAATGGATATCTTTATACAGAAGATCCTTATTCAGGCGTTGCAAAATTTTACAAAGAGAATTTGCTTGAATTGGAGTTTCTAACTCGTGTGCAAGGCAGCGGAAAAGAGAGTGTGTATCCAATTCGCAGTTTGGATATAAAGTCGGAGGGGCTCCGGGAGATAAATATTCTGGCCGATTTTGCATTGGAATACAGAAAAAACGGGCTGCAAATCATACTGCCAGAGCCAGCTGTATATGTTATTCAGAAGATTCTGACGAATCCAACGCGCGTCCCTGTGAATAAAAAGGAGAAAGATATACGATCTGTGAAGAATCTTTTGGTTCATATTTTACAGGACAAATATCATTTGGAGAAATTGAAAGAGGTTATTTCTTATCTAAGCAAAAAGCAACTTGCAACACTGAAAACAGTGTGCCAGAGATACCAAATAGAGATGCCACTCAGTATGGAAGAATAATGATATTTATGAATTGATCTGTATAGACGGTCGATTTTGCAGCGGTAGAAAACCCTTAATAGAATTCTTCTTCACGACTTGAACGGGTGATTCGAGTCAGTGGAATATTTTCAATACCCAATCGATTAAAGATCTAAAAATAAGAATTGCAATTAGCGTTGTTTCAATCCAACCCAATGACGCACAATGGACATTGTGTGTCACTCCTTTTTCTCTAACTTAAAATCCAATATGAGTTCATTGATCTAATTTGAATGAATGTTCAGTCAAACTAGAAAGGTGTGCAATTTTTTTATTAACCATATTGTGAAAACAATTCGGCAAATACTCGCCGTGGCCTCTGTGAATGATAACACAGTCAACACAGTTATGAGGATAATTGGCCGAACGGAGTATAAAGCTTTTTATTATTGGCCGAATGAACTTTCTATTTGCCAATACACCCCTCGGAGCCAAGGCCAGCGCGATTATGTACAACATGATCGAGACGGCCAAAGAGAATGGTCTGGATCCGTTTGCCTATCTTGTCTGGATCTTTCACACCGCGCCGGGAACGGAAATCCCGCTGCATTGGAACGAATCTTGCCTTTCCATGCGTCACTATTCTGCAGTGCGGTTAAAGGCAAAGCGGCCGTTTGACGCTTGCGTTTGAAGTGTGATAATATCTAGCGGAACAATTACCATAGTTCAAGATTCGGACGAGAGTGTTAGACACATTTAAATTCTGAAAATCGTGTCTTGAAAATGAGGGACACTATAGAGTTAGACCGGAGGAGAATAATCATGAGTCAAATGGATTATAATGCAGCAAATGAATTAATTATGAAACAGGAAGAAATGCTGCTATTCGAACATTTTAATAATCAGGATGCCTGGGAATTAGGAAAACTCATTGTAGAAGAAATACAGACGAATGGCATTGAATTGGCCGTTTGCATTCGTAAACTTAATAGAAATATTATCTTTCAGTATGCGACAGAGAAAACAAACCTGAATAATCAGCAATGGATGAATAGGAAATTCAATACGGTTTCACTTATGGAAAGAAGCTCTCTAGGTGTAGCCGTGGTTTCGAAAATAACTAAAGAGGAAGTTATCACCCATGGTTTGAACGAGAGAGATTATATCTTTTGTGGCGGAGGGTTTCCTGTCAGAATTAGGGGAATGGGTGTTGTTGCTGTGATTACCGTTTCTAATCTGCCACATGTTAAGGATCATGAGTTTATTGTCAAGTGTCTATCCAGATATTTGAAATTAACAGGGGTTCCGGAGTTTGACATGGATATCTGATCTTATCCAGAGTGCTTTTTCCCCGGACCGTTGCAGCGACCTGATAATAGGTTGTTTGTATTTCACTTGCTGCAACAAATTTTTGATCGATCTTCCTGCCTGAAGAAGTCATCGTATTGGCAATCTTGGTTGTTGAAAGTGGACTGTCTATACTGTCAAAAATAAACCGGGTGACGCTTTCCAGCATCATAACAATAGTAAGCATCTATTTCGTAATAGTGAA
>Ga0123339_10002016_pt1 | contig 13803 bp, 11 predicted proteins | sample lystaG_FD_89956 | JGI IMG/M metagenome (GOLD analysis project Ga0123339, IMG submission 89956) | Glacier valley bacterial and archeal communities from Borup Fiord, Nunavut, Canada, to study Microbial Dark Matter (Phase II) -... | ecosystem: Environmental > Aquatic > Freshwater > Ice > Glacier ... | reverse complement strand
CGAGCTGCGTTCGCCCGATCCAAGCTGCAACCCCTATCTCGCCTTCGCCGTTATGCTCGGCGCCGGCCTGAAGGGTATCGAAGAGGGCCTGGAGCTCATGCCCGAGGCTACCAACAACATCTTCGACATGACTCCTGAGGAGCTGGATGCCGCCGGTATCGCTACGCTTCCCAAGGACCTCGGCGAGGCCGTTGAGCTCTTCGAAAACTCTGCGCTCATGAAAGAAGTCCTCGGCGAGCACATCCACAAGTACTTCGTGGAGAACAAGAAGGCCGAGTGGGCCGAGTACGTTTCCACCGTTAGCCCGTGGGAGCAGGATCGGTACCTGTCGATCATCTAGTCAGGGCCGCTTGCAAAAAACGCTGTGAGATCGGCGCCGGGCGGGTACGTTCCGCTCGGCGCCGTGTGCATCCGTCGCCCATCAAGGAGACTCTCAGCCGTGCATATGAAGCAGGTTCTCATAGCCTCGGATGACGACCACACTATTGCGTGGATCCGTCACGCGCTCGACGGTGTGGACGTGACGCTCGCGGCGACGTCTACCGGAGAGATGCAGTCGGCACTGATAGCCCGTTCGGTCGATCTGCTGGTGCTCGACGCTGGACGTTCCCCTGAGGCTCTCGTGCTTCTTGTCGAGCAGACCGTGGCGGGCGGCGCTAATCTGCGCCTGATGCTTCTCGTGGAGCAGGAAGGGCTGGCTGGCGTTCGTTTGCCTGTCCAGTTCCAGGGGGATTTCCTTGTACGCGGCGCAACATCAGCGGAGTTCGCCGTCCGGCTGCTGCAGCTGCTGTGGCCTGGTGAGGAAGTGTCGTCCCAGGAGATGATCCGAGTCGACGATCTCACGCTCAACCTCGCCACTTACCAGGCCTATCGCGGCGCGATTCCCATCGAGTTCACCTATCTTGAGTACGCGCTGTTCATGTTCCTGGTCACGCACCCCAACCGGGTCTACAGCCGCGAGGTCCTGCTCCGCCGGGTGTGGGGTTCGGATTACTTTGGCGGCTCTCGTACGGTCGATGTCCATGTGCGTCGAATCCGGTCAAAGCTCGGTCTGGAGCTGTCACACAGGCTCGAGACGGTTAGAAACGTCGGCTATCTGTGGCAGAACTGACCGCCGAGACGGTCGCCTCCCGTGTGTGTCATCCGTGTCGGGTACAATCGGACGGTACCATCCGGTCCTGTTGAGCGCGTGTACCTGAAAGGCGGACGGCATGGCTCGTCGCATCCTGGCCGTCATCGACGGCAACAGCATCATCCACCGGGCGTTTCATGCGTTGCCTCCAACCATGACGGCTCCGGACGGACGGCCCACCAACGCCGCCTTCGGGTTCACATCGATGCTGCTCAAGATGATCGCCGAGCTTACTCCCGATGCGGTGGTTGTCGCGTTCGACCACGGCAAGCCCGCGTTTCGTACTGAGGCGCTGTCGGCCTACAAGATGCAGCGTCCGCCCACAGACCCGCTGCTCAAAGCGCAGTTCGCCACCACCAAAGAAGTCCTGACGGCGCTCTCGGTGCCGATCATCGAGGTCGATGGCTGGGAAGGCGACGACATTCTTGGAACGATGGCCGAGCGGGGAAGCGCGGCGGGGATGAGGGTACTGCTCGTCACTGGCGATAAGGACGCTTTTCAGCTGGTCGATGACGATGTACACGTCGTCAGCACCAGGAAGGGCATCAGCGACATCGTCGTCTATGATCCTGCGGCGGTCTATGAACGCTACGGGGTGACCCCCGCACAGGTCCCTGATTTTCTCGGCCTGAAGGGGGATACGTCCGACAACATCCCCGGTGTTCCCGGTATCGGCGAGAAGACCGCCGCCAAGCTGCTGGGACAGTACGGTACGTTGGACGAGGTGCTTGCGCATTCCGGTGAGATCAAAGGCAAGCTCGGCGAGAATCTGCGGGAGTATGTTGACTCCGCTCTGGCGAGTCGCATAGTCGCCACCATCAGCCGGGATGTTCCTTTCGATCTTGACCTCGATAGCATTCAATGGGGCGGGTTCGACCGTGACGCCGCGGCTGCCACGCTCTCAGCGTTGGGTTTCAACTCGCTCATCGATCGTCTGGTCGCGCTCGCTGCTGCGGAGCCCGTGGCCGAACTGGCTGACGTGGCCGATGAGTGGCGGACGCTTGAAGGTTCCGACTCGGCGGAGTGGGTGGCCCGGCTCAAAGACGTCGCCGCGCCGGCCTGGGTCGGGTTGGCACTCGGGGAGAGCACCGAGTGCCTGTTCACGGATGAATGGCAGCTTGCCGTAGCATGCGAGGGTGCATCGGCCACGTTGAATGGTGATGCGGCCGATGATGCGCTTGCCAGGCTGGCGAAGGGCGCGCGTATCGCCACGGCGGACGTGAAGGTCTTGCTCGAGTCGTCGTGTCCTCCGGGCTCGGTCGCAAAGCGGCCGGTGAGCGCCGCCGAAGGCCTCGCCTCAGATCGCATCTTCGACTGCGGTGTGGCTGCGTATCTCCTTGCATCCAACAGGTCTTCCTACGAGCTGCGTACGGTGGTCGCCGAGCACCTCGGCAGGCACCTTTCGGATGACTCGGGCCCACAGGGCGCGGCGCGTGCGTGTGCAGAGCTTGCGCCCGTTCTCGAACGCGAGCTCGAGGCGGCTGGATCGCTGGATTGTTTCCGCCGCTGCGAGATGGCGCTGATACCCGTTCTCGTTCGCATGGAGGAGACGGGAGTAGGCGTTGACAGCGGAGCGCTGGGCGATCTCTCGCAGGAGGCGGCCGGGGGTATCTCGACGCTTGCCACTCGGATCCATGAGGCAGCAGGCGTGGACTTCAACCTGGACTCTCCCAAGCAGCTGGGCGACGTGCTGTTCACGACGCTTGGTCTGCCTGCCACCAAACGCACCAAGACCGGCTACTCCACCGATTCATCCGTGCTCTCGGGACTGGCTGAGGACTATCCGATAGCCTCCGACGTCCTGGAGTACCGGGAGCTGGCCAAGCTCAAGTCCACCTACATCGACGCCTTGCCACGGCTTGTCGGTGCCGATGGGCGGTTGCACACCACGTTCAACCAGACCGTTGCGGCCACGGGGCGCCTTTCGTCGTCCAATCCCAATCTTCAGAACATCCCGGTTCGCAGTGAGCTCGGTCAGCGCATTCGGGCTGCATTCGTGCCTGACGCCCCCGGTGACATCATGGTGTCGGCGGACTACTCCCAGATCGAGCTCCGTGTGCTTGCACATCTGTCCGGTGATGTCGGGCTTATCGAGGCGTTCACGTCAGGGCGCGATTTTCATGCGGCGACCGCTGCGCGGGTATTCGCTGTCGATGCCGCCGAGGTGACGCTTGAACAGCGTCGGCGCGCCAAGGCCGTCAACTTCGGAATCGTCTACGGTCAGAGCGCGCATGGCCTCGCCGGGTCGCTCGGTATAGGGTACGCCGAGGCGCAGCTCATGATCGACCGCTACTTTGCCGCATACCCCGGGGTGCGGACCTATCTTGATGAAGTGGTGGCCGCAGCGTATCGGGATGGCTACGCGTCCACGCTGTACGGCCGCCGCCGGCCTATCCCCGAGCTGCTGGGTGCCAATCATAACCTGCGCGCCTTTGGCGAGCGCACGGCCATGAACCACCCGATGCAGGGAACCGCTGCCGATATCATGAAGCTCGCGATGGTCGAGGTAGACCGGCGTTTGCGTGAAGACGGCTTTGCCGCACGCATGGTCTTGCAGGTCCACGACGAACTCGTCTTTGAAGCATCAGCCGGTGAGCTTGAGCGACTGAGCGCTATGGCGCGCGAGGCGATGGCAGGCGTCGCTCGGCTGGCCGTGCCACTGGAAGTGAGCATCGGCTCGGGCACGGACTGGGCAAGCGCCAAGTAGGGCACACCGGGATATCGTCGTCGATACGCTGTTTTTGGCGTATGCGTTGTGGCGGTGGTATCATTCTTAGGCTTGCGCACACGCGCAGGAGGTAGTGCCGGCCCCCGAGGAACATGTATGGACCATACTCGACCGAGAGTACATGTGAGCATCGGGGCCCCGAATGAAAGGGGCCACCACAGTGGTAGAGAACGAGAAAGACACTATTATCGAAGATAGGGTGTACACCGATGAGGAAATGAACGCCCTCATCGATGGAACCATCACGGATTTCGACGACGGCGACCTGGTCACCGGTACCGTCGTGCAGGTTGAGCGGGACGAGGTCCTGCTCGACATCGGATACAAGTCCGAGGGCGTCATTCCCGTTCGCGAGCTGTCCATCCGCAAGGATGCCGAGCCCAAGGACCTAGTGTCCCTCGGCGATGAGATAGAGGCACTCGTTCTCCAGAAGGAGGACAAGGACGGCCGTCTGATCCTGTCCAGGAAGCGTGCCGCTTATGAGCGCGCCTGGGTGCAGGTTGAAGAGCAGTTCAACTCCGCCGAGAACGTCGAAGGCGAAGTCATCGAGGTCGTCAAGGGCGGTCTCATCCTGGACATCGGCTTGCGCGGCTTCCTGCCTGCGTCGCTGGTCGATCTTCGTCGCGTCAAAGACCTTCACTCCTTCCTCGGCGATCGGCTTGAGTGCCGCGTCATCGAGATGGATCGCAACCGCAACAACGTCGTGCTCTCGCGTCGCGTAGTCCTGGAAGAGGACCGCAAGCAGGAGCGTTCTGAGATCCTCGAGAAGCTCAAGAAGGGCCAGATCCTGCCCGGTACCGTGTCCAGTATCGTGGACTTCGGCGCGTTCGTGGACCTTGGCGGCATCGACGGTCTGGTTCACATCTCCGAGCTCTCCTGGAGCCACGTCAACCATCCTTCCGAGGTCGTCTCGGTGGGCGACAAGGTCGAGGTTCAGGTTCTGGACGTCGATCTCGATCGCGAGCGGATCTCGCTGGGCCTCAAGCAGACCCAGGACGATCCGTGGAAGCAGCTTGTGAAGTCGTTTGAGATCGCCGGCATTGTAAGCGGTAAGGTCACCAAGATCGTGCCGTTCGGTGCCTTCGTTGAGATCGGCGACGGTGTCGAAGGTCTGGTCCACATCTCCGAGATGGCCAAGGGCCACGTGGAGACTCCTGATGATGTCGTCACCGTTGGTGGCGAGGTGCAGGTCAAGATCATGGACATCGACCTTGATCGCCGCCGTATTTCTCTCTCGATCCGTGCGGCTAACGAGGAGCTTGGTCTTCCGGATGCCGTACCGGCCAACGCTGAAGAGGCTGAAGAGGCTGCCGAAGCCGTAGAGGCCATCGAAGTCGTCGAAGAGGCAATTGAAGCCGCTGAGATCGTCGAGGCCGTCGAAGCCGCTGAAGTCCTCGTCGAAGTCGTCGACGAGGCTCCTGCGGAGGAGACCGAGGAGTAGCCGACCCGCAGTAACTGCTGCAGCATATGATGGGGCTGGGCGTCGAAGGAGACGTTCCGGCCCCGTGTCGTCTGTAAGGATGTGAGCGTCATGTACGTACTCGCTGTAACCGGTGGCATCGGTTCAGGCAAGACCGTCGCCGCAGAGGTCTTTAGGTCCCATGGCGCCGTCATAGTGGATCTGGATGACATCGCTAAAGGCCTGCTCGACCCGGCGATACCGGTGTTCGCGCTGGTCAAGGAGGCATTCGGGCCTGACGTAGTCGGTGCCGACGGCCGCATAGACACTCGGGCGCTCGCTGACGTGGCGTTTGCCTCTGACGAGACCACCCGACGCCTCAACGCCATCGTGCATCCGGCCGTCTATGCGGCCGTCGCGGGCGCGTTGGATGCGCTCGCTTTGCAGGCTGAGCCGCCCCGGGTGGTCATTCTCGTGATTCCGCTGTTGGCCGAGGCCCCGGTCTTTGCCGAGCTCGCCGACGCGGTCTTGGACATATCTTCGCTGGAGGATGCCTGCATCGAGCGTTGTGTCGCTCGTGGCATGGACGAGGCAGATGCCCATCGCCGGGCAGGACGTCAGGTCGGCGACGCCGAGCGCCGTGCGGTTTCTGATTACGTCATCGAGAACGATGACGACCTGGTCGCGTTCAAATCCGAGCTCAACCGTTTCTGGGACGCAGAGGTGTCGTTGCGTGTCTCGTGAGCACGCGCTCGCGCCTCACCGCGTTCTCCTGGTCTTCGTGGTGCTGGCTCTCGCCGCGATAGCCGTACTTGCGACGCACGGTCCGGCCTGGTGGCAGCGTCTTTACTACCCGCTGCGCTACCAGACCGTCATCAGCTCGGCCGCCACGCGTTTTGATGTCGATCCATACCTGGTGGCGTCGTTGATCGATGCGGAATCAGGTTTTCATCCAGAGAGAGTCTCGTCAGCCGGCGCCGTCGGTCTGATGCAACTGCTTCCTACGACCGCCGGGGAGCTCGCTATCGCTCTGGGCGTGAGCGGTACGGTCGATGCGGACCGGCTGCAAGACCCGGAGCTCAACATCAAGCTGGGAACCCGGCATCTCGCGGACCTGCTTGCGCGGTACAGCGACACCCGGACGGCCCTCGCCGCGTATAACGCGGGCTCAGGCAACGTTGATGGTTGGCTTGAGGACGCAGGGACGACAAAGCTGGGAGACGACATTCCGTTCCCCGAGACAGAACGCTACGTCAAACGCGTACTGCTTGGAGAGAAACGCTATCAAGAGTTGTACCCTGACGCGTTCTGAGGACGGTGAGCAATGCCTGAGTTTCGCATCGTTTCAGAGTACGAACCGGCCGGCGACCAGCCTAAGGCCATCGCCGAGCTGACGCAGGGCGTGCGAGAGGGCATGCGCGACCAGGTGCTGCTCGGCGTGACCGGTTCGGGGAAGACCTTCACCATGGCCAAGCTCATCGAGCAGGTTCAGAAGCCGACACTCGTGATGGCTCCCAATAAGACGCTTGCCGCGCAGCTGGCCTCTGAGCTCAAAGATTTCTTCCCTGACAATGCGGTCGTCTATTTCGTCTCCTACTACGACTACTACCAGCCGGAGGCGTACGTCCCCACCACGGATACCTTCATCGAGAAGGACTCTTCGATAAACGAAGAGGTTGAGAAGCTTCGGCATGCGGCTACAGCTGCTCTGCTCTCCCGTCGTGACGTCATCGTGGTGGCGAGCGTGAGCTGTATCTATGGTATAGGTTCGCCTGAGGACTACGCGGGCATGGCAGTCTTTTTGACCGCAGGGGAGAGCTGCGACCGCGATGAGCTCATCCGGCGGCTCATCGAGATACAGTACGACCGCAATGACTATGATCTCGCCCGGGGCACGTTCAGGGTGCATGGCGACGTGCTAGACGTCTTCCCTCCCTATGCGGATCGTCCTGTGCGCGTGGATCTCTTCGGCGACGAGGTCGAGACCATCGCTGAGATCGATCCGGTCACCGGCGAGATCACGGCCACGTTTGATTCATTGCCGATCTGGCCTGCCACTCATTACGTCACCCCATCCGACAAGCTCGGTGGTGCCATTGATTCGATTCGTGCAGAGCTGAATGGACGGCTGGCGGAGTTCAAATCCCAGGGCAAGCTGCTTGAAGCGCAGCGTCTCGAGATGCGCACCAGCTATGATCTCGAGATGCTTGAGACGATGGGCTTCTGCAGCGGTATCGAGAACTATTCGCGTCATCTCGACGGACGCGAACCCGGTCAACCGCCTAACACCTTGATCGGCTACTTTCCCAAAGACTTCCTCTGTATCGTCGATGAGAGCCATGTGACCGTGCCACAGATCCGAGGCATGCATGCTGGCGATCGCTCACGCAAAGTCACCCTCGTCGAGCATGGCTTCAGGCTGCCCAGCGCGCTGGACAACCGGCCGCTGGACTTCTCGGAGTTCCGCGAACGCGTGCCACAGACGGTATTCGTATCGGCGACTCCTGGCGACTGGGAGATGCAGGCCGGTCAGCAGATCGTGGAGCAGATCATTCGCCCCACGGGGCTGGTCGATCCGGCGATCGAGGTGCGGCCCAGCAAGGGTCAGATCGATGATCTCATGGCCGAGGTGCGCGATCGGATCGATCGTCATGAACGAGTCTTGGTAACGACGCTGACCAAGAAGATGTCCGAGGACTTGACCGAGTATCTATTCGAGCACGGCATCAAGGTGCGTTATCTGCACAGCGACGTAGGTACGCTCGACAGGATCGAGATACTGAGGGAGCTGCGCGCCGGCGTGACCGATGTCGTGGTGGGGATCAACCTGCTGCGTGAAGGTCTCGACCTGCCTGAGGTCTCGCTGGTCACCATCCTCGATGCCGACAAGGAGGGCTTCCTGCGTGACTTCAGGAGCCTGATCCAGACCATCGGTCGAGCCGCCAGGAACGTTTCTGGCAAGGTCATCCTTTACGCCGACCGGATGACCGACTCTATGCGCAGGGCGATCGACGAGACCGATCGGCGCCGTGCTATTCAGGTGGCTTATAACGAGGCCAACGGAATCGAGCCGCAGACGATACGCAAGGCGATCCACGACATAGCGCAGTATATGACCGAGGCGCAGGCTGGCCTTGAGCCCTCGGCGGATGTCGCCCGGGAACTGGCGGCCATGCCAAAAGATGAGCTGGCCCGCATCATCTCGACGATGGAAGAGGATATGCACCTGGCAGCAGAGGCGCTCGATTTTGAGACCGCGGCCCGTTTGCGCGACCAGGTCGTGCGTATCCGCAGCGAGTCCGAATCGACCGATACCGACGAGGTGCTCAATCGTCTCAAGACCGGCCAGCGCAAAGGTTCGGCGCACGGAATGCGCAAGAGGCGCTGATCGCAGCGGTCTGGATGGCGAACGGATAGTCTGTTTTGCGCGGAAGGAGCATCGCGATGATCGACCATGCTGAATTGACTTTGAATAGCACGATCGAGCTGGCCAACGGGGTCTTGATGCCGCGCCTGGGTTTGGGCACCTACAAGACCACCGACGGCCAGCAGGTACGCCTGGCGGTGGAGTCCGCGCTTCAGACGGGCTACCGGAGCATCGACACCGCATCGTTGTACGGCAATGAGGTAGGGGTGGGTGAGGCGATCGCGGCGAGCGGACTGCCGAGGCAGGACATCTTTCTCACGACCAAGGTATGGAACGACGACCAGGGCCATGAGTCGACACATGCGGCGCTTGCGGCCAGTCTGGAGCGGCTCGGCACGTCGTATGTTGATCTGTATCTGGTCCACTGGCCCATCGAGCAGCTCCTGGAACCCACGTGGCGGGCGATGGAGGAGTCGCTGTCCTCGGGCATGGTGAGGGCGATCGGCGTCTGCAATTTCATGCAGTATCACCTCGAACGCCTTTTGCAGGTCGCCGAGGTGGCACCGATGATCGACCAGTACGAGTGTCATCCGATGTTGCAGCAACCCTCTTTGAGGCGCTTTTGCGTGGAACACGGGATAGTGGTTGAAGCCTGGGCGCCGCTTCTGCGAGGTCATGTCGCCGAGATGCCGGTGTTGGTGGACGTCGCGGATGAGCATGGCGTGACGCCTGAGCAGGTCGCATTGCGCTGGGCGCTGCAGCATGACACCGTCGTCATTCCCAAGTCCGTTCACCCGGAGCGTATCGTGCAAAATGCCGATGTGTTCGGTTTTACGCTCGACGCGGCGGCGATGGCGCGCATCGATGCTGCTGATATCGGCAGGCGTCTGGGGCGCGATCCCGACACTATGGCGTGGTGATCGTGTACTCCGCTGGTCGCATCGGCGTCTACGCCCGCAGGCTGTATGCCTTTCATTCGGTGCGCGTTAGCATGGGTGTATGAGTATCGAACGGTTCAAACATACGTTGACCGAGATGGATCCGCTGCTGCTGGATACGCTTCTGGCAGTGGGGCTTGCCTTGCTGGCAGTGCTGCAGATCATCGGGTTCTGGAACATCGGTATGCGCACGACCTCGCCTATGGGGATTCGTCCCCTCACGCAGCAGCCCGATTTGAGCGGTCAGCCTCTGTTGCCGATGGTGGTGGCCGCGCTGGCTTTTGTTCCGCTGGCGTTTCGCAGACGCTATCCGGCGATCGTGCTGTTCGTCGTGTCCGTGCCCACCGTCGTCTATCTCGCGCAGCATTGGCCGCCAGCCATGGTGACGCTTGCGCCGATGCTGGCTCTCTACACGCTTGCTACGCTTTCCGAACGTCGAGGTACTGCGCTCGTGGGCTTGCTGGTGGCGGGCATGATCGTGGGGGTCTCGGCACTCGTCATGAGCTCATCGCGTGCAGTAGCTGAGATCGTGAGCCTTTTTGCACTGCTGGCGGCGTCCGCGTTTCTGGGCGACACCACTCGTAACAGACGTCGCTACATGCGTGAGATGGAGAATCGGGCGCTGGAAGCAGAACGCACCCGTGAGGAAGAAGCGTTGCGCCGCGCCGCGGCGGAGCGTGTGCGCATCGCACGAGACGTGCACGATCTGATCGCGCACAACCTGACGATCGTCACCGTGCAGGCCGATGCCGGCTTGCGCGTGTTCGGCGACCATCCCGAGCAGGCGCGCGAGGCGCTGCGCCACATCAGCACGACGGGTCGCTCTGCGCTGCGGGAACTGCGCGGCATGCTTGATGTCATGCGTACCGGCAACGATTCCGCTGCTCCGCTCGTGCCCACCGCAGATCTTTCGCGGCTCGACAACCTCGCCGCCTCTATCCGTGAGGCGGGCGTCGATGTTGAAGTGCAGCGTATCGGCGACCTTGAAAACCTGCCGATGATCGTGGGCGTCTCGGCGTTCGCGATCATCCAGGAAGCGCTCACCAACGTGGTGCGTCACGCAAACGCGCAGCACGCGTGCGTCATCGTTCGGGCGCTGTCAGATAGGCTCGAGGTGACGGTTACCGATGACGGCACCGCATCTTCCAGCACTTCGGCGTCTGCATCGAGAGGCCACGGGATAATGGGCATGCGTGAGCGGGTCAATGCGCTCGGTGGAACGTTTGAAGCCGCGCCGCTGCCCGCAGGTGGATTCGCGGTCAACGCTACATTCCCGTCAACACGGAGGTCTATGTGAGCATCCGAGTCCTACTGGTCGATGATCAGGCGCTGGTGCGAGGTGGATTCCGCATGCTGGTGGATTCAGCGAGCGATCTCGAGGTGGTCGGCGAGGCCGCTACCGGCGCGGAAGCCGTGGCGCTGGCAACAGAGTTGTGTCCTGATGTGGTGTTGATGGACATCAGGATGCCTGATATGGATGGTCTGGAGGCTACTCGTCGGATCGTTGCTGAAACCCCCGCTGACGGGACACGCATCCTCATCCTAACCACGTTTGATATGGACGACTATGTGTACGAGGCGCTTCGCGCCGGGGCCAGCGGGTTTCTCCTCAAAGACACCGAGCCCGATGTGCTCCTCGATGCCATTCGTGTGGTCGCACAGGGCGACGCGCTGCTGGCATCGTCTGTCACGCGTCGTCTGATCGCCGAGTTCGTGCGTCGTCCGGAGATCCGTCGGGCGACACCTCCTGAGCTGGCACTGCTCACGGACCGTGAACGCGAGGTTCTCGGTGTTGTCGCGCGCGGGCTTTCAAACGACGGGATCGCCCGCGAGCTGTTTATCAGCCCCGCCACTGCCAAGACGCATGTGAGCCGTGTGCTGATGAAGCTTGGCGCCCGCGACCGGGCACAGCTTGTGGTCATTGCCTATGAGTCCGGGCTTGTGGTGCCGGGTACGGTGGCCTGATCCATACTCCCTGAGGTGTACGTCAAGACGCACCCTTGCTCCGACGTTAGCCCTCCTGCCTTCCTCTAGAGTCAAGCGTGAAGTATCCGCGCTATGGAGGTGCAGTATGGAGCGTGCGTCAAACGTATCCAAGAACGGCAGCAAGGGGTTTGTCCGGTGGGCCCGCAAACGCAAGGGATTGCTGGCGGTCATCGCTCTGGTGATCGTAGGCGGTGCAGTATGGGGCATCACCCGGCAGGGAGACGCTACACCTACCACCTCATACACGACCACGGCCGCTGAGAACGGGACGATCTCGGTGACGGTATCGGGTTCGGGTAATCTTGAGCCGGTCACGACGACCGACGTCTATCCGGATACCGGCGGTGAGGTCGCCTCGATCGAGGTTACCGAGGGCGACACGGTCAAGAAAGGCCAGGTCCTCTACACGGTTTCAAACACCGATGCTGAGGCGACGCTGTCCAAGGCGTACTCAAGCTACGTGTTAGCCAAACAGGGGGTGCAACGCGCCGGGTATAGCCTGACCGCTGCTCAGCAGACGCTTGATAGCCTCGACGAAGGCACGACGACCAGTGCCGACGGCAAGACGACGACCGTGACTGCCACAGACGTCGATCTCGGTGAACAGAATGTGACGATCGCCGAACTCGGCGTGACGGCGGCCAACGCCGATCTCAAGAGTGCGCTGTTGACCTACGAAGACGCTAAAGAGGCTGACGGCGAGCTGAGTGTGACGGCGCCGGCGGCTGGTGTCATCGAGTCGCTGAACATCGAAGTGGGCGATACGGTGAGCACCTCTTCCGGTTCGTCGAGCAGCTCTTCGAGCGGGTCGAGCAGCGGGACATCTAATGATACGGGCGCGGCGACGACCTCAACGAGCACATCTGCACCGTTGACCATGATTTCGCAGACTTATTGCGTGAGCCTGGCGGTCAATGAGGTCGACATCGCGAAGATCAAGGTGGATCAGAAGGCTAGTGTGACGCTCGATGCGCTGCCTGAAGATGAGTTCAGCGGGACCGTCACCGAGATCGGATCTGACGCAACCATAGCATCAGGTGTCGTCACTTATCCTGTCTATGTGACCTTCGATGTCAAAGACTCCCGGTTCCGGACAGGCCTTTCGGCTGCCGCAGACGTGGTCACCACCGTGCAGCAGGATGTCCTGCTTGTGCCCAACGCCGCGATAAAGAGCACGACTGACGGTGCCGCCTACGTCCAGGTGCTTGCTGGCGGTGCGACCACCCCGACGAATGTGACCGTTGAGACGGGTGTCTCAAGCTCTACGCAGACCGTCATCACGAGCGGGATCACCGCAGGTACCAAGGCCGTGACGGCAACGTCTACATCAGACGCTTCTAGCTCGTCTTCCAGCGCATCCAGCTCATCCAGTGGTTCGCTACTCGGGGGCATAAGCAGTGGCAGTGGCCCAGGCTCCGGCGGCGGCCCGGGCGGTAACTGATGGACACTCCATACGTTATAGAAGCGAGGAGCCTAATCAAGACCTACACGACCGCGCTCTCCGAGACCCAGGCACTGCGAGGCGTTGATATCCTCGTGAAACGTGGCGAGTTCGTCGCGATCATGGGACCGTCGGGCTCTGGAAAGTCCACGCTTATGAATATCATTGGCTGCCTCGATACAGCCACCACGGGCACCTACAGTCTCGATGGCCGTGATGTGTCTACGATGGACTCGGTGGAACTTGCAGAGGTGCGACGTGACCTGATCGGGTTCGTGTTCCAGTCGTTCAATCTGCTGCCGAGAGCGACCGTCTTGCGCAATGTGGCGATGCCCATGCTCTACACGCGGGTTCCCGCCGAGGAGCGGGAGAGCCGGGCGATCGAAGCGTTGCTCGCGGTCGATCTTTCTGAGGAGCTGCACCTTCATCGTTCTAATGAGCTCTCGGGCGGGCAGATGCAGCGCGTGGCTATCGCCCGGGCGCTGGTCAACGATCCGTCGCTGATACTTGCCGACGAACCGACCGGCAACCTGGACACAAAGACCGGCGATACGATCATGGCGTTGCTGCACCGGCTCAATGACGAAGGACGCACGATCGTGCTGATCACGCATGAGCCAGACATCGCAGCGCACGCCCAGCGTATTCTCCACATTCAAGACGGGCTCGTTCGTGAACAGAAGGGAGGTGATGCGGCATGAGGTTCAGTGACATCTTGGCGGAGACGTTCTTCTCACTGACGACCAATAAGGTCCGTTCGGGACTGACCGTACTAGGAATCGTTGTGGGCATCGCTTCCATTATCGCACTGG
>Ga0123339_10002014_pt1 | contig 13806 bp, 16 predicted proteins | sample lystaG_FD_89956 | JGI IMG/M metagenome (GOLD analysis project Ga0123339, IMG submission 89956) | Glacier valley bacterial and archeal communities from Borup Fiord, Nunavut, Canada, to study Microbial Dark Matter (Phase II) -... | ecosystem: Environmental > Aquatic > Freshwater > Ice > Glacier ... | reverse complement strand
TAGCTGGCCACGTTGTCAGCCTGTTTGTAGCCCGTACCGTTGGCGAAAATGACCTTTGGAAACTCTTTGGCCACGCGCAGCGTGGGCTCCATGTAGCCGAAGCTGGGGGTAAAAATAAGCTGGTTGCCGTTTTGCGCCAGCTGGCGAATCACCCGTTCGGCATCTGGACCTTCAGCCACATTCTCGATGTACTCCACCTTGACCTTGTTGCCAAAGGCTTTCTCCATCGCCTGTATGCCGCTGTGATGCTGGAAATTCCAGCCCAGGTCAGAAATCGGCGTGTTGTACAGCACCCCGATTTTGAGCGGTGGGGGCGTTTGCGCGTGCGCCGCAAGTGAGGCCCACGCGGCTAACGCGAAGAGCGTACGACGTGTATAAAAAGTGCCTGCCAGATTCGAGGTTTTTAAAAACATAAGAGCCTTCCGAAGTCAGGAAACAACAAGTTAACGAAGCAAAACAGAAAAATTTATCATCTGGCCCAGCCAAGAGCGGCCAGGTCCTGCTCGTCCAGCACATCCGGCACGCCGCTGGTGATCAGCTTGGCAAAATCTTCGTCAGGCACCATGGTGGTCAGGCAATACAAGCGAGTGGCCCCTAGGTTGCGCACCGCATGCGAGTGACCTGGCCGCAGCAGCAGCACCGAGCCGGGTTGGATGTCCAGCGTGGCACTACCCAGTGTGGCCTGGCCATTGCCATACAGCACCACAAAGACTTCCTCAGCCGCCCGGTGCTGGTTGGGCGGGGTAAATCCACCCACGTCAAAAATCTCCAGGACCTGAATGAAACCGGTTTGCTCAATCAGCGGGTCCACCAGCATGACAAACTTGTTGGTCTCATTGGCGGCAATGCGAAACACCGGGCAATCACGCGATTCCAAAAGTGTGTGGGCAGCAAGCGTCATGTCAGAAATCCAGTTGAAAGTGTTGTGAAACCAAAACACTGGCGCACGTTGTACAGCGTCGCGTCCCAGCAAAAAGCGGGTGAGGTGGTGGCGGTGCAGTCTTCCAGCAGCACACAGTCATAGCCGGAAAAGTTGGCATCCATCAACGTGGCCAGCACGCACTGGTCTACGTTCACGCCTGCAAACAGGATGGTCTGGATGTCCAGGTTGCGCAGCACTGAATCGAGACAGGTGTCATGAAAGCCGCTCATCCGGTATTTGTCGATGCTGATGTCTGCGGGGGCTTTGACCAGATCATCAACCACTGCTGCGCCCCATGAACCTGCCTGAAGCATATGGTTCTGCGATGCGTCGCATGGCGCACCGGGCAGCGCGTCACCCAGCCCCACCGATTGGCCATCACAGTTATAAACATGCAGCGCTGACGGGCTCAGGTTGAGCTTGTCTGGCCGATTGCCCCAATTCAGCCAGATCACCGGTGCGCCAGCATTGCGCAATGCTGGCAACACAGCCTGTAACGGCTTGACGGGTTTGCGGGCAAGTGACGTGTCAACGCCAATGGATGCCAGCCAGCCCTGCGGGTGACAAAAATCGTTTTGCATGTCAATCACCACCAAAGCAGTGCGCGCCATATCAATGACGATGTTTTGCGGCAGGGCAAAGATGCCTAGTGGCTTGGTAGCACGGCTTGCACGCACCAGGTCGCATTGCACTGAGCTGACTTGCCACTGGTTACGCTGGCTTGAGCCTAACGGGAAAAAAGAGTCGTTCATGGCGTTTTGTTATCCCAGATGAACGTCAGACCACAAGCGTTTAAATTGCAATTGATAGTCAGGCGTGCGTAGCCTGGCCATTTCTGCTCTGCCATCGGCGCCTGACAGCATGGCGGCTGTTGCATCCGTTGACAAGTCCATTACAAAGCGCAGGCGGGCTTCACGCGCAACGGCGATGGCTTGGGTGATTTGCGGCGCAGGCAGGCCTTCAGACCGAAGGATAATCGAGCCCGCCACGCAGGCATCTTCCATTGACTGACTCGCACCCTGGCCCAGCGTGGGCACCATACCGTGGGCCGAGTCACCCAAAAACAGCACATGCCCGGCGGGGTCTTTGAACAGCACCGGCGACTCTTGCAGCCGTGCCCAATGGATGTGGGTGTGACGCATTACCAGCTGGTCAACCATCCACTGCACTTCAGGGCATGCGGTACCGCTGGCGGGCAGGTAGTGCGCGGCCAGCGCATCAGGCGTTTGCTGATCTGCTGGTATGTCCGCGCCTGGTTTCATCGGGAATGAACCCGCAATATAGACCTTGTTGTCAGGCACACGAAACGCCAGCAGCCTCTTGGCACCGTTAAACCACCAGCCATAGTCGTTAATCAAACCGCCAGATGTGTCGTCTACCAACAGGCGGTAAATGGTGACGCCAATGTGCCGAGGAGCCCATTCGCCACCAAACTGCGGACGCAAGGCACTGTAGCGTCCATCGGTAACGACCACCATATCAAAGCCAGTATCTTTGTGGGCAATGCCATCAGCATCAATGGATTCAACAACAAGTTTGCCGCGTTGATGTGGGTCGTAGTCACAAGCAGTTACGGTGGTGCCAAAGCGCACCATGTGCTGAACCGGAGCACGCAGCACGCGGTAAAGCTCTGACCAGCGGACGCGTATGCCACTTTGGTCTGCCAGCTCGGTAATGGCAAAGTCAAACACTATGCTGCCATCGGTCAGGCAGACTTTCCAGCGCGCCCAGTCATAACTGGCTGCGCGCACTGCTTCGGCCAACGCAGGATTGGTCAAGCTCAATGCCTTGATGGCGTTAGGACCGACGTTCAGGCCAGTACCCGCTTCAGACTGGTCGCCCAGACCGGTTTTTTCAAAGCAGGTGATGGCTATGCCTGGCTGGCCAGCCAGCATGCCCGCCAGCACGCTGCCAGCAACGCCACATCCAATAATTGCAATCCGCAAAGGCATTCAAATTTCCATATCAAGGCCGGCTATTTGCCGCCCCAGTGAATAAAGCGTCGCTCCAAAAAAATAAACAGCAAGTTCATGCCGTAGCCCAGCATGCCGGCTGCAAAAATAGCCGCGTACATTTCTGGCATGTCAAAGATCATTTGCGCATTCACCACCCGTTGCCCCAGGCCGTTGGTTGAACCAATGAACATCTCGGCAACGATCACGATCACCAGCGCAATCGAAACGCCCGAACGTATACCCACAAAGGTTTGCGGCATGGACTCCCAGAGCGTCACATCAACCATGATGCGCAATGGCGATGCGCCCATCACTCTTGCGGCCAAAATGCGCTGCTTGCGCGCGTTCATCACGCCGTAAGCCACATTAAAAACAATCACCAGCGCCGAGCCAAAAGCAGCGACTGCAATTTTGGTTTTTTCACCCGTGCCAAACAACACGAGGAACAGCGGAAACACCACCGATGCAGGGGTAGATCGAAAAAAGTCAATCGCGAATTCAACGGTGCGGTAGACCTTGTCTGATGCGCCCAGCACAATCCCGAGTGGCACGGCAATCACCAGTGAAATTAAAAATGCGGTCACGGTACGCACCACGGTAACCCACATATCGCCAGCCAATGCACCGCTGGTTAAACCCTTGAACAGAGTGGCAAAGGTCTGGGCAGGGCCAGGTAGCAACACCGGGTCTACAAGCTTGAGGGCATACACCACAGCCCAAAAACCAACCAGTACCAGCGCACCCAAAAATGGTGCCAGCCTGCCCAGCAGCGCGGCAGTTTTAGGGTTCAGGCGGGTTGGCGTCATCGGCGTGAAAACTTTAAATCAGGCCGCGTCAATAGGCCTTGATCAATGTCTTGACGTCTATCGCACCTTTAATCACGCCCTGCTGAATGCCGATATCGACAAACTTTTGAAAGTCCGACATGTCTTGTGCCGTCAGGTCCTTGACCAACACCAGCTTGGCCAACGGCACAGTGGGCGCAATGTCTGCCGAGGTGTTCATGTATTTGGGCAACAGCTCGCGCACCTTGGCATCGCGCGCCACGTCATTCACGGCTTTGGCCCAGGCGCTGGCAAAGCGTGCCGCCACCTGTGGGCGCTCGGTCATGAACTTGTTGGACAATGCGCCGCCTGCCGCAAATGCCAGCGCCTCCTTGCGGCCCAACAGGTGAGTGGAGATCACGCCCGCCTCCAGCCGCCGCGCTGCGCCTTGCTTGATCATCATGCTGGCCAGTGGCTCCAGTGTGTAGGCCGCATCAAAGGTGTTGGCCTGCATGGCACCAATGTGTACGCCCATCTGCTGCTCCTGAATGGTGTAGTCCTTGCCTTCTTCCAGGCCTGCGGATTTCAACACCGCTTTGGCGGCACCCAGGTTGGCGGGGCCGGGTGCAGACATGATTTTTGCGCCCTTCAGATCCTTCAGGCTTTGTGCAGTGCTGCCGATGCGCACCACAAATTGCTCAGTGATGTACTGGGCGTTTTGACCATTCAAAGAGATGAAGGTCAAGGTGCTGGCACGCCGCTGGTTGATGTTGGCACCCTCCAGCGTCACCAGATTGGAAGCCACGTCAATATCGCCTGTCACGATGGCTTGCACCGTCAGCGGGTGCGCGTTGAAAGTGACGGCTTCAGTTTCAATGTCCACTTCTTTAAAGTAACCCCGCTCCAGCGCAACAAAGTACGGAAGTGCAGAGCTTGATGGAAACACGCCAACTTTGACTTTGTCAACTGCGTGCGCGGGCGTAACGATGGACGCGGCGATGGCGGCCAGTACAGCCAGAATTAACTGGCGTTTGGGTAAATGTGGCATGTTGCTGATTTGCACTGAGAGAACTCCTTGTGTGGTGAGATTTCAAGGTGAGGGGCTTGCATTAAAAAAATTCGTACCTGCGACATACGCCTTGCCGGGCGACATGTCAGGCGGTTCGCCAGATTCCAGCGTACCTTCAAACGTCAGCTCCATCTGTACGCCGCTGGGGTCATACACAAACAGTTGCCACAGCGTGGTACCGGGTACCAAAAACTCGCGCCATGGCGAAGCGTGTTCAGTAAAGCGGGCGCGAAAGGCATGAAAGCCGCTACAAGCTAAAGAGATATGGTCAATGGCTGCGCTGCCTGCTTGTACCAGCCCATCAGCGCCCAGTGCCGGGCCGCCTGCATACAAATGCACGATCGCGCCACCACTTAGCCCTGAGCAGGCAAGCCATGCACCGGGGTAGCCAAAGTCGGGGCGGGCAACTTCCTTCAGGCCCAGAACGCACCTGTAAAAAGACAGGCTGGCTTCAAGGCTAGCCGTTTTCACTGCAATGTGGAACAGGCCATTGACAACTGCGCTCATCGCTCAGTTATCCATCCAGCTGACATGCGCTGACACGACGCGCCAACCCTCTGCAAAATCGCCATCAAACTTGACCCAGGTTTGCGACTGGCGGCCAATACGAGGTTCAGTGGGGCGGCGAAAAGTGGTGTTGGCCACGCCCAGGCTGCTGCCAAATGTCACGATGTCCAGGTCAAGAATGTCACGGCTTAAACCAACACTGGGACGCGCTGCTCGAAACGCCTTGATCTCGTCGTAGCCGTTCAGGTTTTCCTTGGCACCATAACGCAGTGTGTGCGGGCTGTCCCAGAAAAGAGCGTCCAGTACATCGACCTTGTTGTGCACCAGCGCGTCTTCGTACAGGTCAAAGGCCCTGTGTAGTTCAGCCAGCGCTTGCGGCAGGTTGGTTTGAATATCCGCAATCGGGTCTGCTGTAGCAGTGGTCAAGAGTATGTCTCCGGTAGTGGGTGATAAAAATCTGCACGTTTAAAGTCTACGCTCAGCCAGTGGCGGCAAAAAGGCATCGGTGTAGACATTGGCCGGTGTCAGCTTGGGCGGCAAGCCGTAGGCATCTTCAATTGTGCGAATCACGCGGGTCAAGCGCGCCGGGTCCACCACAGACAGGCCGTTCTGTTTTGAGTAGTCTGATATCACCATGCGCTCGTAGCTGATGGCCTGGCGCTCGGTCTCTATCGCCACGTCGGTTAGAGGCTCAATCTTTTTCAATACAGCAATGCTCTCGGCGCGATTGTTGTTGGCATACACCAGCGACTTGAACAGGGCTTTCAATGCGTTGCGCACCAGTGCCGGGTTGGCGGCCAAAAATTTGCGGGTGGTCAAAAAGCAGTAGCCGTACAAATCGACATTGAAGTCGCGGTACATGAGGATGCGCTGCTGCGGCACATCCATGCCAATGTTTTTAAGCGACATGCTGGTCGACGTGACAGCACCTGTGATGCCGTCGGCCCGCTTTTGCACCAGCATGGGTTCGCGCAGGTCTGATGTGACGGTCATCCAGTTGATTTTGGCCATGTCAATGCCATTGGCTTTGGCAAACGCCGGGAACAGCTGACGGCCACCATCGGTTTCTGGTGCAGCCAAAGTTTTGCCTTCAAAGTCTTTCGGGGTTTTGATGGCGCTGTCAGACCGCACCGTCACGCCCATCAATGATTTATCACCCCAGATGGCGACGGCAACCAGGTCAGAATCCGGGTTTTGCGCCATGAACTTGATGACGGGGCCAATATCGCCTTGCCCCATGTCATAGGTGCCCGCTGCAATGTCGGTCGGCACGCGGCCCGAGCCAAAGCCCCGGTCAATCGTGACATCAATACCCACCTCGCGAAAAAACCCCTTTTCTTTGCCCAGATCGGTATAGGCGTTCGGCCCTTGGCGTGCCCAGTCGAGTGTGAACTTGAGCTTGGCCGGTGCGGGTGTTTGGGCCAATGCAGGAAGAACGGGCAGTGCAGCAACTGATGCGGCTGAAGCACCCGCGGCTAAAACGTGGCGACGTGAAATCATGGCATTACTCCTTTAAAAAATGACAAAAAAACAATATAAAAAATCAGGTGCGGCCACGCGTAGCCCATCCTGTCACGCGGTTTTCAACAATACGCGCCAGCACGTACATGCTCACGCCCATGACGGACGTCACCACAAGGCCAGAAAACACCAGTGGGACATCAAAGCGCGAGCTGGCCAGCATGATGAGGTGACCAATGCCGCTGTTGGCCCCCACGGTTTCGCTGACGATGGAGCCGACAAATGCGAAGGTGATGGCAATCTTGAGTGATGCAAAAAAGTAAGGCATGGCACGCGGTATGCCGATTTTCTTAATGATGTCCAGCGGCTTGGCACCGAGTGCGCGCAACACATCGCGCAGTTCAGGCTCGACAGTGGCAATACCGGTAGAGACATTGACGGCGATGGGGAAGAACGCAATCAGGAACGATGTCAGGATGGCTGGCACTGTGCCAATGCCAAACCACAATATCAAGATAGGCACGATGGCCACTTTGGGCACAGACTCAAACGCGATGATGAGCGGGTACAGGCCGTGGTAAACCATGGTGCTGGAGCCAAGAGCCACGCCCAGCACCAGGCCGACCCCCACAGCGATCGCAAAGCCCGCCAAGGTGGTCATCAGCGTTTGACCCGCATTGCTCATCAAAGGTGACCACCACTTGAGCATGCTGGCCGCCACCGCGCTGGGCGGCGGCAACACAAACTGCGGGATTTTGAACGCCCGGCACACGACTTCCCACAAGACCAGTACGGCCAGAGCCACAACCCAGGGCAGCACGGTCTGGATGCGCTTGCGACGTACAGCGGCCTGTGCCATGGCCTGGTAGCGCTCAGCTACCGGTACGACAGGTTTTTTAAGAGCCGGCACTTTAGCAGTGATACCCAGTGCACTAACGAGCGGCAAACTAGACATGGGTCAGCTCCAGTGCCGCACGTTCGGCCTGGCGCGCTGCGCTGATGTGCGTGCGCAAGTCTTGCACCAGCGCCTGGTAGGGTGCGGTGTACAAGTCGTCCAGACTACGGGGGCGATCAAAGGGAATCATGCGCTCGGCAATGATGCGGCCTGGTCTGCTGGACATCACCAGTACCCTGTCGGCCAAAAACACAGCTTCACGCAAATCATGTGTTACCAAAATCACGCTGGGTTTAAGGTTAATACACAGGCTTTGCAGTTCAAACCAAAGGTCTTCACGGGTGAACACATCGAGTGCGCCAAAAGGCTCGTCAAGCATCAACAGGCGCGGCTCATGGATCAGTGCGCGGCACAGGCTGGCCCGCTGCTGCATGCCGCCCGACAGCTCGTGCGGGTAGCGCTTGTCATAGCCCTTCAGGCCAACCAGTGCAAGAAGTTTTAGGGCTTTTTCTTCATACATAGCGCGCTGGGCACGCAGCTGGCCTCGATGCGGCTCAACCACTTCGAGTGGCAGCATGACGTTGTCTAATATCGTGCGCCAGGGCAGCATGATCGGGTTTTGAAACGCCATGCCTGCCTCTGAATGCGGGCCCCAGACTTCCTTGCCCGCCACAATCACGTGGCCTTCGGTGGCGGGCCACAAACCTGTCACCAGGCGCATCAACGTGGATTTGCCGCAACCCGATGGACCGACTACCGAAACGAATTCGCCAGGCTTGACGCGCAGGCTGCAGCCTTCAAGCGCCAGCGTGCCGCCCTCCAGCCCATAGCGCATGGAGACGTTGTCTACTTCAACTAAGGCGGGAATGTTCATGTCGCCAGTATGTGCAAAGCTGGCACACACAACAACATCAATTTATCGACCAGACTGCACACAAATTGTGTGCAGTTGGCTAGTTGACTTTGACAAAAGCCAATCGCCCCAGCGTTTGTTCCAGCAGATTGGCAAATGATTGCGAGGCAATCGGCATCATGCGGCCAGCCCTGGCCGCCAGTACAAGCCGGGTTTGTGCCAAAGATCGGTCAATCAGGGGAATAGCCACCAGCTCGCCACGCTGCACCTCACGCCGCATTCCAATCTGGTATTAAAAACTCACCGCATCGCTCTGGCGTGTGAATTCTTTGAGCGACTGCATCGTGCTGGCCTCCAAAACCACCTTCAGGCTGATGCTGGAGCGCGCCACTATGGCATCAATGAGATGGCGGCTGCCAAACGTCTGGTTGCCTAGGGCGACTGGGTACTTTTGGCAATCTGTAAGGCGTATGGCCGACTGGCTGGCCAATGGGTGGCCGGGCCGCACCATCGCGCACAAAGGCTGACGCACTGATGCCAGCACCTTGATCTGGTCCGTCGGTTGCGGGTCATGCACCAGTATCAAATCAACCGTGTCTTGCAGCAGGCTGGTCACCAGATTTGCCGTCACGCCGCTGGCCATGTGAAATTGCACGGCAGGGTGCGTTTGCTGGTAGTGGGCAATTGATGCGGGTATTAAATCTGTGCCGACTGATTCTGCACAACCCAAGCGAACGGTGCCGCGCACCTCGCCGCGCAAATGCTCAATGTGCGACACAGCGGCGCGCACATCGGCCATGCTGCGGCGCACGGCCGCCACCATCACCTCGCCTGCAGCAGTCAAGCGCACGCCGCGCGGCAAGCGCTCAAACAGCGGCGTGCCCAGGCTGTCTTCGGTTTCCTTGATCTTGCGGTTCAGTGCCGTAGAGGCAACATGCAGTTGTTCAGCCGCTTTGCGGATGGAGCCCGCGCGCGCTACGGTGTCCAGGTAAACATAGGCTCGGGGTGGGCGCAGCATGACGAAAAACTACCGCACAGCCTGCCGCGCCATATGCACCTGGTGCAGGGTGATTTTGCGTACCTCGGCCTGGCTGGTCTGGATATGGCTGCGCAGCAGCAGCGTGGCCTGGTCACCTCGTTTGTGCTGGATGGCCTGAAGGATTTTGCCGTGCTCGTCATACGTCGCGTCAATGCGCGGCTGCTTGGTGAAGTCCAGCCTGCGAATCACGCGGATGCGATTCGTCACGTCGCGGTGCACGCGTGCCATCTCTGCGTTGCCTGCGGCTGCTACCAGTGCGCAGTGAAAGGCTTCGTCCCACTGCGCGACCTGCACGGCATCGGTGCTGCGCAGCTCCAGGCTGACCAGCCAAATGGCGGCCAGCTCGTCCAACTGCGGCTTGTCAATCTTTGGAGCGCCGTCACAAAGCCGGTGCACGACGGTAGTCTCCAGCACTTGGCGCAGGTCATACAGCTCTTCAAACTGGTCAAAGTCAAACGGCAGCACGCGCCAGCCGCTTCTGAACAGCACCTCAACAAAGCCTTCTTGCTGCAATTTGAAAAGCGCTTGCCGTACGGGCGTACGCGACACGCCCAGGCGTTCGCCGATTTCGGTTTCTGTAAATCTGTCGCCCGGCACCAGCTTGAAGTCAGATACATCGCGCTTGAGCTGCTCGTACACCTCTGCGGCGCGCGACGGGTGAATGCGCGACTCGGATTTTGACGCGTTAACGCTTAAGCTGTGCACACTCAAACTTTATCAGTCTCGGTTATTCGGCGCGTGCACCCGTGGCCTTGGCAATTGCTGCCCAGCGTCTGGAGTCCGCCCGAACCACCGCATCGAATGCCTTGGCGGTTAGAAAGGCCACTTCTGCGCCGCGTTGCCACATCTGGCCGCGCATCCTGGTATCTGCCGTAACAGTTTGCACATCAGTTTCTATTTTGCTGACAATCGCATCTGGCGTGCCTTTGGGTACAAACAAGCCGTACCACTGGCTTGAGGTAAAACTCGGGTAGCCCAGGCTGGCCACGGTGGGTACACCCAGCAAGCGCGTAGTGGGCTGAGCACCAGTCACAGCCAGTGCCCGCAGTTTACCGCCTTCAATCAGCGGCAGGGCCGAGACGATGATGTCGATCATCACCTGCGTGCGGCCAGCGATCAAGTCAGGCAGGGCCTGCGCGCTCCCCCGGTACGGCACATGCGTCATGTTGATGCTGGCGAGCGACAAAAACCATTCGGTGGTCAGGTGCGGTAACGAGCCGCTGCCGTTGGATGCGTAGCTGAGTTTGCCGGGGTTGGCGCGTGCGTAGGTCACCAGCTCGGCAAAGGTTTTGAACGGTGAATCAGCAGGCACAACCACGACCAAAGGCGAGGTGGCAAAACCTGCTACGGGCAGCAAATCAACCAACGGGTCGTAGCCCAGTTTGGGGTAAATGTGCGGTGCGATGGTGATGCCTGCCGGGATGCCCATCACCAGCGTGTAGCCGTCGGGTGCGCTTTTGGCACCCACTTCCGTGCCAATCGTCGATCCTGCGCCAACGCGGTTTTCAGGTACGACGGGCTGACGCCAAGCCTCGGCCAATGCATTTCCGATAGCGCGCGCCGCGTAGTCAGTTGCACCCCCAGCCGGGAACGGAATGATAAGTTTTGCTGCTCGCGTTGGGTAGGCCGCATTTTGCGCAAAGCTGGTGGGCAGGCTAGCCAGCAGCGGCGCGCAGGCGGCGGCCTTTAGCAAGTTGCGGCGGTATGGGGAGACGGTCATTTTGTTGATGTCTGAAATAGCGCTGGCTTCGTATGCGCCACACCCGCTCGGCTAAGCACTTGCGCCGCGCGAAACGCCAGGTCTTCACGCCACGGCGCGGCAATGATCTGCACGCCAATCGGCATGCCGTTCGTATTGGCGGGCCACATCGGTGCTGCCACCACCGGGCAGCCCGCAAATGAGATGGGTTGGGTCAGCAACCCCATAGCGGCTCGCGCCGGGTGACGCGTGCCGTTGAGGTCCAGCCACTCCGTGCCAATCAGGGGCGCGCTGACGGGCGTGGCAGCTGTTAGCAAAATGTCCCAGTCTTTGAACAGCGCATTGATCTTGCCCCTGTACATGCGCCGAACCCGATGTGCTTTGATGGTCCAATCGGCGGGTTGCAATGCGCCCGCAATGAATCGGTCCACTGACAGCGGCTCAAACTCGTCGGCACGCGTGCGCAGGTCGTTCAGGTGCAAGCTGCCGCCTTCGCTGGCGGTGATGATGAAGGCCGCTGCACGACCCAGTGCTGCGTCAGGCCACGTGACTTCATCCATCGCACCTAAAGTTTTGGCCGCCAGCGCGACCATTTCGCGCGCTGCCGGGCTGGCATGGTCAGAGAAGTAGCCGCCCAGGACACCTATTCGTAAACCTTCGATGCCGCTGTTCATGAACGGCATCACAGGCTGAACCTCGAGCGCATGGCAACCCGCATCCAGCGGATCCGGGCTTTGCAGTGCGTCGTATGTCAAAGCCAGGCCACCCAAGGTGCTGGCCATCGGGCCAAGGTGATCAATGCTGTAGACAAACGGGTACGTACCGCGCCGTGACAGTCTGCCAAATGTGGGCTTCAAACCCCACACACCGCACAGCGATGCGGGCACACGAATCGAGCCATTGGTGTCTGACCCCAGCGTGATCGGTACCTGGCCAGCAGCCACCGCAGCGCCCGAGCCGCCTGACGAGCCACCTGCAATCCGGCTCAAGTCATGCGGGTTGTGCGCTGCGCCGTAGTGGGTGTTTTCAGTGGTGAAGCCGTAGGCGTATTCATCCATGTTGAGCGCACCGACCAGCACCGCACCTGCGGCTGCCATCTGGCTGACCAAAAACGCATCTGCTGTTGCTGCCGCATGGCTGCGATTGACTGTTGACCCCGCCAGAGTGACCACGCCTTCAATGTCAAACAGATTTTTGACGGCGTAGGGCACACCGGCCAGTGGGCCAAGCGTTTCGCCTCTTGTGCGGCGCGCATCGATGGCATCCGCCTCTGCCAAGGCACGGCCCAACGTTTTTTCTGTAAAAGCGTTAACACGGGCGTCCGTCGCCTCAATTTGTGCCGTGCAGTTTTGCAGCAGCTCGCGCGCACTGATATGACCTGCAGCCAGTTGCGCCGCCGTGGCTGCCGTATCCAGCACTATAGTATTCATAGCTGCTCGCGCATATATTCATTAGATTTGAAGGCTAAAGGGCAGTAAATTTCAGCCAATTCATCGGCTACAGACAGGTCTGCACCGTCCAGCAATGCTGCAATAGCGCGGGTGCGCTGCAAATGGCTGGCAACCCGCCCGGCTCTGGCTGCGTCCATGGGAATGCCCAAGACAGCGGCTGCGCTGTTGACATAGTTCAGGGTTGACTCATCACTCATGCGAACTCCACAGTAAAAGGTTTTTAGCGCCGTACTTCACGCTGGAAGATCTCCAGGCTGCGTTTTTTAGCGGTGATGAAGCTGGGCTCCGACAAAGTCTCTGTCGTGCGCGGACGCGCGTCGCCGTAATGCAATATCTCGGCCACTTTGGTGGGGCGTTTGGTGAGGAGCAGTACCTGGTCAGCCAGGTACACAGCTTCTTCCAGGTCATGCGACACCAGCAGCATCGTTGTACCAGTTTGCATAAAGACCTCTTGCAGCTTTTCGCGGATGAACAGCGTCATTTCAAAATCAAGCGCTGAAAAGGGCTCATCTAAAAACAGCACCTCGGGCTTTGGGGCCAGCGCCCGCATGATCGATGCGGTTTGCTGTTGGCCACCAGACAGCTCATACGGATAGCGGTTCAGGTCAAACTTCACGTCAAACGAAGCCACCAGCTCAGCCATGCGGCGGTCGACTTCGGCTTTGGATTTACCTTCAAGTTTTAATGGGTAAGCAATGTTGTCAATGGTGCGCATCCACGGGAACAAGGCCTCGCGGTAGTTTTGAAACACGTAACCAATCTTGGTGTCTTTGAGCGACTTGCCATCAAACAAAATCTCGCCCGAATCAATCGGCACCAGCCCGGCAATCATGTTGATGAGTGTGCTTTTACCGCAGCCATTTGGGCCGAAGACCGAAGTGATTTTGTTTTTGGGAATGTCCAGGTCAAAGTTTTCATACAGCGGCCAGCCCGCAAAGTATTTGGTCAGGCCGCGAATGGTGATGTGCGTGCCTGCCGGACCCGGTTGAAACGTGGGTGTCGGTACGTCTGCAAACACCGGCGCATTTAAAACTTCAGTCATCTTTTACTCCAGTGAAACGTGTGTTTTTAGCTTGTTCGCTAATGCGTTTATTAAAAGTTGCGACGATGAGTGAGCACCGAACACGCCGCCTTGCATAGTGATCATCTTCAAAGCGGCCAGATGGTTGGTAAGGTCAGTAGCTGACGTGC
>Ga0123339_10002013_pt1 | contig 13806 bp, 12 predicted proteins | sample lystaG_FD_89956 | JGI IMG/M metagenome (GOLD analysis project Ga0123339, IMG submission 89956) | Glacier valley bacterial and archeal communities from Borup Fiord, Nunavut, Canada, to study Microbial Dark Matter (Phase II) -... | ecosystem: Environmental > Aquatic > Freshwater > Ice > Glacier ... | reverse complement strand
TGGTGATCGACGGTGGAATCAAAATACCCAGGGTGCCTGCGGTAGCAAGGGAGCCGAGCGCAATTTTTTCGTCGTAACCGCGCTTGAGAAGTTCAGGCAAAGCGACTTTTGAAATTGTGGCACAGGTAGCTGCCGACGATCCAGAGACGGAACCAAAAATGCCGCAACCCAAAATCGTGGTGTGCATCAGGCGGCCCGGGATGCGGTTGAGCCAAGGGCGCAAACCTTCAAACATTTCCTCACTGAGCTTGGTGCGAAACAAGATCTCGCCCATCCAGATAAACAGCGGCAGGGCGGCGAGCTCCCAGCTGGCGTTGCTTTCCCAAAATGCTGAAAAAAGGTTTTTTCCTGGCTGTGTGTTGGTAAAAAAAGCTTGCCCAACCCAGCCGCAAATGGCCAGCGTCATGGCAATCCACACGCCGCCCGACAGCAGCAACATCATGAGCAGCAGCAGTATGCCGCCCATCATCAAAATATCCATTTTTTAATCTTTTTAAAGTTCAGACTTCAGATGAAAAATCACCACGCGCATGCCTTTCAGCGACCTCACGGACAAACGTAGGTACGCCTCCGCGCAGCACAATGATGAATTCGTCCAGTACGGCGACAAGGAGCAGTAGCGAACCGAATGCGAAACTCAGTTGTGGAATCCACATCGGCATGGGCAATAACCCCTGTGCGATGTCATTGAACTCCCAGCTTTCATAAGTAAATCGGCAAGCTGCGACCGCCAGGTAGCCCACGCTCACGGCGGCGATGGCCAGTGAGCCAATTTCCATCGCGCGGCGGGTTTTAGCGTTTGCAATTTCGAGGAGCAACGTTACGCGGACAAAGTCTCCGTGTTTGAAGGCATGCGCCATTGCAAAAAAAGCCGCAGCGGCGCAAAACCACGCTACCACATCATTGACAGCGCCTGTGTTGACATGAAATTCGCGCAATATGCTTTGCCCAATCATCAGCACCGCAATCAAGGCGATGAAAGTGGCACCCAAAGCACCGCCAGCCAAATAAAGCCAATCCAGAAATTTACGCATGGCTAGGATTTTTATTTGACCGATTTGGTTTTGTTAAAGCTGGCGATCACGCCCTCACCATCAGGTCCTGCTTTTTTCTGCCAGTCGGCCAGCATGATGGTGCCGACCTGTTTCATGTCGGTCACCAGCTTGGGTGCAGGGGTCAAGATTTTCATGCCTTTTTCAGTCAGTGCTTTTTTGTAGAACTCGTTTTTTTCTTCACTGACCTTCCAGCCGCGCACTTCAGCGTCCGCAGCTGCTTTGATGACCGCAGCTTGCGTCGCTGCGTCCAGCGCATCAAATGATTTTTTATTCACCAGCACTGCGTTCTTGGGCAGCCAGGCTTGTGTGTCATACCAGTATTTCAAGCTTTCGTAGGTTTTGGAGTCATAGCCGGTAGAGCCTGAACTCATATAGCTTTCGACCACGCCAGTCGCCAGCGCCTGTGATAATTCTGCTGCCTGAATCGTCACGGGTTGTGCGCCTATCAGCTCTGCAATTTTGGCTGTGGCTGGGCTGTACGCGCGCCATTTGATACCGCGCAGGTCAGCGACTGACGAGAGCTCTTTCTTGCTGTAAATACCCTGGGGTGGCCAGGCTACCGAGAAAAGAAGCTTCATGCCCTGCGCGCCCAGCAGCTTGTCCAGCGCCGGCTTTTGCGCTGCATAAAGCTTTTTGGAGTCAGAATAGGACGATGCCAGAAACGGAATGCCGTCAGCGCCATAAATCGGGTTTTCATTTTCAAAATTAGCCAGCAAAATCTCACCGATTTGGGCTTGACCGCCTTGCACGGCGCGCTTGATTTCATTGGCTTTGAAAAGCGACGCATTCGCATGCACGGTGATTTTGAGCTTGCCTGCAGTGGCTTTGTCTACATCGGCTGCAAACTGCACCAGATTTTCAGTGTGAAAATTGCTGGCTGCATAGGCTGCTGGCAGATCCCATTTGGTTTGTGCAAAGGCAGATGCGCAAGTCAACAGCGGCACGGTAAAAGCAACAGCGGTCAGGGCAAACTTGAATCTCATGAAAAACTCCAGAAATAGAAATGAATGAGCGTAGTGTTATGTTAGATGCAATTAACAAGCCAAGGCTACGGGAAATACCCCCAACTCCCAAGTCACCATGAATCTCCGTTTTGTTGAAGCCTTTTACTGGGTGGCGTCCCTCAAGAGTATTTCTCGGGCGGCTGAAAAGCTGTTCTTGACTCAGTCCGCCATGTCTAGCCGCATTTCAACGCTGGAGGATGAACTGGGTGTGCTGCTGCTTGACCGGGCTGACAAGCGGTTCAAGCTTACAGCAGCGGGCGCGCGCTTTTTGGTCTACGCCGACAAGCTGTTGGCGTTACAGCGCGAGGTGAAAGCTGAAATGGGGTCGAACCAGCCGCTGGCCGTGTCGATGCGCATCGGCGCGATTGAATCGGTGCTGCATTCGTGGCTGATACCTTGGCTCGAAAAGCTGCGTGCTGCGTACCCGGGCCTGGAACTGGAACTGACGGTAGAAACCACACCGATTTTGATGGATCTGGTACAGCGGGGCACACTGGATGTCGTGTTTGCAGCGCTGCCGGCTGCGAATACGGGCGTGCGCAACCACGCCTTGCCGCCCATGGACATGGCGTTTGTGGGCAACCCCTTGCTGCACAAAAAAAGAAATTACAAGCTGGCTGAGCTGGCTGACATGGAGTTGTTGACCTTTCAAAAAGGCTCGCAACCGCATGTCACGTTGCTTGACTTGTTCAAAAAGTACCGGTTAGAGCCCAAAAAGGTGCATGCGATTTCATCGATTTCAGCGATGGTGCAGTTGGTGGAGGGCGGCTTTGGCGTCGCCCTGTTGCCGCGTGCGGCGGTGGCACGCCTGCAAGGCTTTGCCAAGCTGAAACCACTGGCACTCGACGCTAAAGTGCAATCGCTGCCGATTCACGCCAGCTACCGTATCGACCCAACCTCTGATAGCGTAGACGTGGTGGTGCAATCGGCTTTGGCGTTTACAAAAATCACCAAAAGCGGATTGAGTGCACCAAAAAAGACGAATAAAGGTAAACCCTAGACATCGAAAAAATCGATGCTAAAAGCGAAAAATTTTGAATTTGATCTAATCATTTTCTGAAAGCACACTTCTTCACATGTCACTTAATTGTCATGTTTTAACCAGGAGTGCTTGATGAAAAAGAAGTCGTTATTAGCCCGTGTGGCAGCCGTTGTATTGAGCGGTGGTTTTATGTTGAGTGCTCATGCACAACAGGAAATAAAGATTGGGGTGATTTACCCATTGACCGGGCCAGGTGCCTCGGTCGGTGCTGAATTGCGAAGTGCGCTAGAGCTTGCCGCTGACATCATCAACAACGGCGCCCCCGGTATTTCTGAGCTGCCTTTTTCAAATGGCAAAGGACTGCCAAACTTGAAGGGTGCAAAGATCAAGCTGATTTTTGCCGACCACCAGGCCAACCCGCAAACGGGGGCGACGGAAGCTGAGCGCTTGATCACGCAAGAAAAAGTGGTGGCGCTGGTTGGTGCCTACAACAGCGCGGTCACGGCGACGGCCAGTCAGATCGCCGAACGTGCAGGCATTCCATTCTTAAATCCCGAGTCATCATCGGCTTCGCTGACGGCTCGAAATTTCAAATGGTTCTTTCGGACCACGCCGCATGATGACTTATTTGTGCACAACGCGTTTGAGTTTTTGAAAGAACTGGAAGCCAAGAAAGGCATCAAGGCAGGGGCAATTGCCAGCCTCAATGAAAACGGCCTGTGGGGTACCGAGACCACCAAACTTCAAGCCAAGCTGGCCGCCGAGTTCAAACAAAATCTGGTCAAGCAGGTGTCCTACCCCGCCAAAACCACGCAGCTAACCTCTGAGGTGCAAACACTTAAGGCGGCCAACCCCAACCTGGTGCTGCAGTCGTCATACACCGCCGATGCCATTTTGTCGATGAAGACGTACAAGGAGCTTGGCTTTTCACCTGACATGATTTTGGCCAACAACGCGGGCTTTACCGATACGGACTTTATCAAGACCCTGGGCAAAGATGCTGAGTACATCATTACGCGTGAAGTTTGGGCGCTTGATCTGGCTACCCGCAACCCGTTGATCAAGCAGGTCAACGACCTGTTCAACAGCCGCTACAAAATCAACTTTACCGGCAACTCATCGCGTACCTTTACCGGTTTGATGGTGATGGCCGATGCGATCAACCGTGCTGGTTCAACTGAGCCGGAGGCGATTCGCAAGGCGTTGGTGGCAACTGATATTGCGGGCAGTAAATTGATCATGCCGTGGAAGGGCGTGAAGTTTGATGCAACCGGGCAGAACACATTAGGTCAAGGCATTTTGGTTCAGGTGATCGACGGCAAATACAACACCGTTTGGCCTTTCAACATGGCGTCAAAAGAAGTGACGTGGCCTATGCCCAAGTGGGATCAACGCAAATAAGCGCTCGCTTTCGGTGCACTTGCCCGTATCAGAGAAAAAAACCATGACAACGCAAATATTGCTTCAAACCCTGGCCTCGGGTATTTTGATCGGGCTGATTTACGCACTGGTAGCCATCGGTTTAACCATGATTTTTGGTGTCATGGATATCGTGAACTTTGCTCACGGCGAGTTTTTGATGCTTGGCATGTACTCAAGCTTTTGGCTATTTTCACTTTACGCGCTTGATCCGTTGCTAACCCTTCCGCTAACGGTCATCATGCTATTTGCTTTTGGCGTGTTGCTCTACAAGCTGGTGATCGTACGCATCATCAATGCACCGATGCTTAGCCAAATTTTCACAACCTTCGGCATCATGATTTTGCTTCGTGGTGTGGCGCAATTTTTGTGGAAACCCGATTTCCGGTCGATCGAAAACTCAGCGGTCAGCGGCACTGTGAAGCTGATGGGCATACAGCTGGGCAAACCGCAACTGGTGGCTGGCGTGGGCGCTGTGGTGGTGACTGGGTTGATCTATTTTTTCCTCAACAAAACCAGGCTTGGTGCGGCACTTGAAGCTACCGCGTCGGACAAGGAAGCGGCTCGTTTAATGGGTATCGACTCACACAAGATGTTTGCACTGGCCTGGGGTATTGGTGCGGCTTGTGCTGGTGCGGCGGGCGTATTGCTGTCAACCTTTTTCCCGATCTTCCCGGATGTGGGAGCGAACTTTATTTTGTTGGCTTTTGTGGTGGTGAATCTGGGCGGTTTTGGAAGCGTCACCGGCGCATTCTGGGCCGGTATTTTGGTCGGGGTGATCGAAGTCATGGGCGGCCTGCTGCTCGGACCGCAATACAAAACCGCCATCGTTCTGGTGCTGTTTCTTGGGGTTTTGATGTTCCGCCCGCAGGGCTTGATGGGCAAAGCCTAAAACGGTCAATAGTCATGAATAAAAACAATATATTTGCTGCGCTTGCCCTGTCGGTGGCGCTATTTTTGCCTTTTGTCGTGGATGCCTCTTATCTCAATATGGCCATTTTGATCCTGATGGCGGCACAGGTGGGCGTATCGTGGAATATCGTCGGCGGCTATGCCGGCCAAGTGTCGCTTGGGCATGCGGCTTTTTATGGCTTGGGTGCCTACACCTCTACCTTGTTGCTGATCAAATTTGGTGTCAATCCGTGGCTGGGCGTTTTGGCGGGGGGCGCGTTGGCGGCTTTGCTCAGTCTTGGGTTTGGCTGGTCCTGCTTTCGGCTCAAGGGGCATTATTTTGCGATGGCGACAATTGCTGTTGCTGAGTTGGTGCAGATCTTTTTTACAGAATGGGAATACGGTGGCGCTGCGGTGGGCCTGTATGTACCCATGGCGAATCAGGGCTGGCTGTGGATGAACTTTGCGACCAAGCTGCCGTATTACTGGCTGGCGTTGGGCTTGCTCACGCTCACGCTATTGGCCAACTGGTGGATAGAGCACAGCTATCTGGGTTACTACTTTCGTGCGATCAAGGATGAGCCTGATGCGGCCCGCAGCGTGGGTGTCAACATTGCACGCTACAAACAGATTGCCTTGTCTGTCAGCGCTTTTTTCACCGCCTTGGGTGGCAGTTTGTATACGCAAAAAGAGCTCTACATCGACCCCAATTCGGTGCTGTCGACTGCCCTGTCCATCAAGATGGCTTTGGTGTCCATCTTGGGGGGTGTGGGCACTCTGTTTGGACCTCTGGTTGGCGCGATTGTGCTGACAAGTATTGAAGAGTTCACGCGCATCTTTTTTGGCGGCACTGGTCGTGGCACGGATGTCATTATTTACGCCAGCCTGATCATTGTGATTGCGGTGTTTTACCCGGCGGGCATTATGGGCTGGATACGCAGCTTTAAAGCGCGTCGTGCTGCGCGGCAGGACGGAGCACGTCAGCTTGCAGCGCATGCCGCATCCGCAGAAGCGCCGGTTCAGGCACCAGCCAAGGAGATGGTATGAAATTGCTTGAAGTGAAAGACGTCACCAAGCGTTTTGGCGGGTTGACGGCGAACCAGGACGTGAGCTTCAGTGTGGACTCAGGACAGGTGGTGGGACTGATTGGCCCCAACGGCGCAGGCAAAACGACGATGTTCAATTGTGTTGCAGGTTTTTTTGCGCCCACCCTGGGCAGTATTGTGCTCGGAGGCAGAAACATCGCTGGCCTTCCGCCAGAGGCTTGCGCCAAAGCTGGGGTGGCCCGTACCTTTCAAATCGCACGAACGTTTACCAGCATGACGGCCTGTGAAAACGTCATGACCGCCGCCATGCTGCTTAAGCACAACGTTGGCAAGGCCCGGCATGCGGCCATGCAGTGTTTGACCTTCGCCAACCTGGCGCGGTTTGCCGACAAACCAGCTGGGAGCATGACCATCAGCGAACAGCGGCGTCTGGCCGTGGCCCGAGCGTTGGCGATAGAGCCTCGCATCCTGCTGATGGATGAGGTCATGGCGGGCTTGAACCCGTCGGAGGTTCGCGAGGCTGTAGAGATTGTTTTGAAAATAAAGGACAAAGGCATTGCCTGCCTGATTGTGGAACATGTGCTCGAAGGCATCATGCCGATTGCCGACAAAATTGTGGTGCTGGACCGGGGCGTGAAGATTGCCGAGGGGACACCTGCTCAAGTATCAAATGACCCGGTCGTGATCACGGCTTACCTTGGAGATTGACCAGATGCTGGAAATTAAAAACCTCAAGGTTTGTTACGACGACGTACTGGCCATTTCTGATGTCAGCCTGACGGTGGAGACCGGGAAAATCGTCGCACTGGTGGGCGGTAACGGCAACGGAAAAACAACCACGCTGCGGGCCGTAGCAGGCCTGAACCCGGCTGTGGCTGGCAGCATCAGCTTTAACGGCACGCCGATTGAACGACTGCCTGCGCACAAGCGGGTGCCTATGGGCTTGTCATTGGTGCCTGAAGGTCGGCGACTGTTTCCGCGCCTGACGGTGCTGCGCAATTTACAGCTCGGTGCATTTACCCGCATGGACAAGCATGAGGTTGAGCTTGGCATACAAGAAATGCTTGATTTGTTCCCGATCTTGAAGGAGAGAGCCACCCAACTGGCCGGCACCATGAGCGGTGGCGAGCAGCAAATGCTGGCGATAGCGCGCGGCCTGATGGCGCGCCCCAAGCTGCTGATGCTGGACGAACCGTCTTGGGGCATCGCGCCAAAGTTTGTGACAAAAGTGCTGGACGTGATTCAGCAGGTCAATCAGACTGGGGTGTCGATTTTGCTGGTTGAGCAAAATCTGCAAAAAGCCTTGAACATTGCTCACTACGGCTACGTGATTCAAACCGGCCGCATTGTGATGCAAGGCACGGGGCAAGAACTGCTGGGCGACGAGCGCGTGAAAAAAGCCTACCTCGGTCTGTAGCTTCAGTTTGTAATTTGGAAGCCTGATTTTTATTTAGATTTTTACCATGAACAAAACTTTCAATACACCTTCTGATGTGCGGCTGGCCAGCCGCAGTGGCCAGTTTACGTTGCCGACTGCAGGTCTCGCACCTGACTACCTTCAGGCTAACCTGATGATCGTGCCACAGGCGCAGGCCTTTGATTTTTTGTTGTTTTGTCAGCGCAACCCCAAACCATGCCCATTGATCGAGGTGATGGAGCCGGGCCAGCTGGAGCCGACCTGTGCACCAGGTGCCAATCTGGCCACCGACTTGCCGGGTTATCGCGTTTACCGCGACGGAGAGTTTACAGAGGAGCGCAACGACATTTCGGCCATCTGGCAACAAGACTTCGTTACCTTTTTGATTGGCTGCAGCTTTTCATTTGAGTCTGCGGTGATAAAGGCGGGTGTGCCGCTTCGGCATGTTGAGCAAGCTTGCAATGTTGCGATGTACCGTACCAATTTGCCGTGTGTTCCGTCCGGGCCGTTTAAGGGAAACATGGTGGTCAGCATGCGACCTATCAAGAGCCGCGACGTGGCCAAAGTGGTCGAGGTATCAAGTCGTTTTGCTCTGGCGCACGGTGCGCCATTGCATATTGGTAACCCGCTGGATATAGGCATCAAAGACCTGTCCAGACCAGACTATGGCGATCCGGTAGACATCATGCCTGATGAGGTTCCGGTGTTCTGGGCGTGTGGTGTAACACCTCAGTGGGTGGCACAGGCTAGTCGATTGCCTCTGTGCATTACCCATGCACCCGGCAAGATGTTCATCACGGACCGCAAAGGTTAGCCCCTGTGTAGTCAATATCTGCTAACAGGCTTTTTCAGCTCAATCAACTCTCAGGGGTTTTATGAAACATATTTACGTTGCTGCCTTCTGTGCGGCTGTGCTTGGCTGCGTCGGTACATCTCAAGCGCAAACCAATTGGAAACTCGCCACCGGCTATCGGGCGGAGTCATTCCATACTCAAAACATTGCCCAGTTTGCGCGTGATGTGGGCCAAGCCAGCGGTGGGCAATTGACGATTGAGGTCTTCCCCAACGGCGCCCTGGCCAAGCTGGCCGACATCAGCCAGGCTGTACGTGACGGCAAGGCGCAGGCAGGTGAGACCATCATGACCAGCATGGTCAAAGACATCCCGATAGCGGGGGCGGACTCGGTGCCTTTTGTTGTCAGTTCGTACAGCGACGCGCAGCGACTGTGGCAGCTGCAGCGCCCTGGCATTGAAAAGCACTTTGCCGAGCGCGGCATGAAGCTGCTGTACGCTGTGCCGTGGCCACCGCAGGGCCTGCATTCCAGCAAGCCTGTTCGCAGCCTGGCCGACTTCAAAGGAACGCAAATGCGCACTTACAACTCAACGACGCTGCGCATTGCCGAACTGCTGGGCGCCAAGCCTGTAGATGTGCCCATGGTCGATGTAGGTAAAGCGCTGACCGAGGGCCGGATGGACAACATGATCACATCCGCCCTGACGGGTGTTGAAAACAAGGTGTGGGGGCAGATCAAGTATTACTACGAGATCAATGCCTGGTTCCCAAAAAATGTGGTGTTTGTCAGTGCCAAAGCGTTTGATGCACTTAAACCCGATACGCGCGCCGCGGTGCTCAAAGCCGCAGGCGATGCAGAAACGCGAGGCTGGGCTGCCAGCCAGGCATTGGCTACCAGTGCAACTGAAGAGCTGCGCGCCAATGGCGTGAAAATTGAGCGTATTCCACCAGACGTTGACATGGAAATCAAGCGCATGGGTGAAAAATTCTCTCGCGAATGGGTACGCTCTGTGGGCAACGAAGCCAACACCATTTTTGTGCCCTACTATATTAAATAACCTGCTCTAGAATTTTAAAAAATGACGCAAGATAAATCGCCTGTTTCAAGTTCGCCCGGCAACGACAAACGCTGGCAATTCTGGATTGACCGGGGCGGTACCTTCACTGACATCGTGGCAAAAAAGCCTGACGGCTCGTTAATGACCCACAAACTGCTCAGCGAAAACCCGGAGCAGTACCGCGATGCAGCGGTGGCGGGTATTCGCTTCTTGTTGGGATTAAAGCCGGGCGAAGCGATCAGTGCTGACGTGGTGGACTGCGTGAAGATGGGCACCACGGTGGCCACCAACGCGCTGCTGGAGCGCAAAGGCGAGCCAACGCTGCTGGTCACGACCAAAGGCTTCAGGGACGCGCTGCGCATTGCCTACCAAAATCGCCCGCGCCTGTTTGACCGCAACGTGGTGCTGCCCGAACTGCTGTACAGCGCCGTGATTGAAGCCCATGAGCGTGTGAGCGCGCAGGGCGAAATATTGCAAACGCTGGATGAATCGCTATTAAAAACAGAGCTGCTCGCGCAATTTAAAAACGGGCTGCGAAGCCTTGCGATTGTGTTTATGCATGGCTACCGTTATACCGAGAATGAAAAGGCAGCCAAACGCATAGCGCTTGAAGTCGGCTTCACGCAAATCAGCACCTCGCATGAAACCAGCCCCATGATGAAGTTCGTCAGCCGGGGTGACACGACGGTGGTCGATGCCTACCTGTCGCCCATCTTGCGCCGCTACGTGAACCAGGTTGCAGGTGAAATGCCGGGCGTTAAATTGTTTTTCATGCAGTCATCTGGCGGCTTGACGGATGCGCATGTGTTTCAGGGCAAAGACGCGATTTTGAGCGGCCCGGCGGGAGGCATCGTGGGCATGGCACGCACAGCAGCCATCGCAGGTTACGGCAAGGTCATCGGCTTTGACATGGGCGGCACGTCTACCGATGTGTCGCACTATGCAGGCGAGTTTGAGCGCGAGTTTGAAACGCAAGTCGCTGGAGTGCGCATGCGCGCGCCCATGATGAGCATCCACACCGTGGCGGCAGGTGGCGGGTCGATTTTGAAGTTTGACGGCGAGCGTTTTCGCGTCGGCCCGCAAAGCGCGGGTGCCAACCCTGGCCCGGCCAGCTACAGGCGCGGCGGCGCTCTAGCCGTGACCGATGCCAACGTGATGATCGGCAAAGTCCAGCCACGTTACTTTCCCAAAGTGTTTGGCCCGAATGCTGATGAACCCTTGAGTTACGAGGCCGTTGCCGCCCAGTTCAACGACCTGGCCGGGCAGACTGGCCGCAGCGCAGAAGTGGTGGCGGAGGGCTTCATCAACATCGCGGTGCAGCAGATGGCCAACGCCATCAAAAAAATATCGGTTGCGCGCGGCTACGACGTGACGCGCTACACCCTTCAATGCTTTGGCGGCGCGGGCGGCCAGCACGCCTGCCTGGTGGCAGATGCACTGGGCATGACCCGCGTCTTTGTTCACCCGATGGCGGGGGTTTTGTCTGCCTACGGTATGGGCCTGGCCGATCAAAACGTGATCAAGGAACAAGCCATTGAATTGAAGCTGACGACCAGCGCTTTGCCTGAAATTGCCCAGGCTTTGAACGGCTTGGCCGCGACTGCTGAAGGTGAGCTGCAACGTCAGCAAGTCAACACCGGCAACATCACCACCCACCACCGGGTGCATGTGCGGTATGACGGCAGCGATGCTGCACTGATCGTACCTTTTGGCACGCTAGAGCAAATCAAATCAGGCTTTGAAGCCGCTTATCGCCAGCGCTTTGCGTTTTTGATGCGGGGCAAGGGCCTGGTGGTTGAAGCCGTATCGGTTGAATCCGTGATCGCGGGTGATGCACCCGCCGAGCCTCGTCATGCAACGCATGAGCCGCGTGAAGTGCCGCGCCGCGAGACCGTGCGCATGTACTCAGGCGGGCAGTGGCACGACGCTGCGCTGGTGGTGCGCGAAGACCTGCAACCCGGCGACATCATCCCCGGACCAGCCATCATTGCCGAGAAAAATGCAACAACGGTAGTTGAACCTGGCTGGGAAGCAAATCTGACGGCTCTTGATCATCTGGTGCTCGACCGCAGAGCCGAGCGTGCTATCAAGTTTGCAGCAGGTACCACAGTTGACCCGGTGCTGCTGGAAGTGTTCAACAACCTCTTCATGAACATTGCCGAGCAGATGGGCCTGCAGCTGCAAAATACGGCGTATTCAGTCAATATCAAGGAGCGGCTGGACTTCAGCTGCGCGCTGTTTGACACCGCAGGCAACCTGATCGCCAATGCGCCGCATATGCCGGTGCATCTTGGCTCGATGGGTGAAAGCATCAAAACCGTGATTCGCGAGAACGCAGGCAAGATGGAGCCCGGCAATGTGTATGTGCTGAACGACCCGTACCACGGCGGTACGCACTTGCCAGACATCACGGTCATCACGCCTGTGTATCTGAGTACATCTGTGGGCGTATTAACAGAGCCCACTTTTTATGTAGGTAGCCGTGGTCACCACGCCGACATTGGCGGCACCACGCCTGGCTCCATGCCGCCGTTTTCAACCCACATTGAAGAAGAGGGCGTACAGATAAACAACGTGCTGCTGGTTGAGCGCGGCGTGCTGCGTGAGGCTGAAATGGTGGCACTGCTGAAAAGCGGCAAATACCCATCGCGTGACCCCCAGCAAAACATGGCCGATCTGAAAGCGCAAATCGCCGCCAACGAAAAAGGCGTGCAAGAGCTGCGCAAAATGGTCGAGCAATTTAGCCTGCCCACCGTGCTGGCCTACATGAACCATGTGCAAGACAACGCCGAAGAATCGGTGCGTCGCGTGATCACCAGGCTTAGAAACGGTGAATTTGCGCTCCCGCTAGACAACGGCGCGCAGATCAAAGTCGCCATTCGCGTCGATACAAAAAACCGCAGCGCCGAGATTGACTTTACCGGCACATCACCCCAGCAAACCAATAATTTCAACGCGCCCACTGCGGTGTGCATGGCAGCGGTGCTGTATGTTTTCAGAACGCTGGTCGATGACGACATTCCGCTCAATGCCGGATGCCTGAAGCCGCTCAAAGTCATCATCCCGGCGGGCAGCATGCTCAACCCCAACCCACCTGCATCGGTGGTGGCGGGCAATGTTGAAACCTCAACCTGCATCACCAACGCGCTGTTCGGCGCGTTGGGTGTGATGGCCGCAGGGCAATGCACGATGAACAACTTCACCTTCGGCAATGAGCGCCGCCAGTATTACGAAACCATTTCAGGAGGCACCGGTGCAGGCGGTGTGACGGATGCCGATGGAAAACTGGTCGGCGGCTTCAACGGGACTTCGGTGGTACAAGCGCACATGACCAATTCACGCTTGACCGACCCCGAGATTCTGGAATTTCGCTTCCCCGTCCGGTTAGATAGCTACGAGATTCGTGCCAACTCAGGCGGCGCTGGCAAGTGGCACGGCGGCAATGGTGGCATCAGGCGTGTGCGGTTTTTAGAGGCGATGACGGCCAGCATTTTGTCCAACGGCCGCAAGACAGGGGCCTTCGGCATGGCAGGCGGCCAACCAGGTCAGGTCGGGCAAAACGTGGTGGTGCGCAGCGACGGCCGCATCGAAACTTTAGGCCATATCGGCCAGGCCGACATGCTGCCTGGCGATGTGTTTGAAATTCATACGCCTGGCGGTGGTGGGTTTGGGAAGGTTTGATTTGAAAACGGAGTGTGATGATGACTGAAGATGAGCGCTGCTGCGGGACGGGGACCTGTTTGATCAATGCTGAAGGCGTGTGCTGGTGTGGCCAGCGCTGGGATGGTGAAAAAATGTGCTTTGCTGAAAAGCCCCATCCGGTTGAAATCCCCCAGGACGACGCAAAGCCGCAGGTCAGTCCCAACGCTTAGGCAAGCTAGCTCATGCGAGTGAGTGATGTCAGGTTTTTAGCGGAAAACTGCTTTTTTACCTGTTTACCCGCCCCGCCGAGCAGGCTTGCGTGAATTGTCATAAAAGGTCGCGGGTTTGCCAGCCACCCAGTTCACAAACGTTGCAATTTCATGGTGCTGCCTTAACGCCGCCCAGGTATGGAAGTCTTTGCCGAGTTCACGCTCGCTGAGCGTTGCGTGAATTTTTCGGTGGCAAATTCTATGAACCAGTTCTTTGACTTTGCCGCCGCA
>Ga0123339_10002008_pt1 | contig 13831 bp, 10 predicted proteins | sample lystaG_FD_89956 | JGI IMG/M metagenome (GOLD analysis project Ga0123339, IMG submission 89956) | Glacier valley bacterial and archeal communities from Borup Fiord, Nunavut, Canada, to study Microbial Dark Matter (Phase II) -... | ecosystem: Environmental > Aquatic > Freshwater > Ice > Glacier ... | reverse complement strand
GACGATGGTGGCGGCGACACTGAGCAGGATTCGGTTTCGGTGGCGCAGGATCAGTTTGGTGTAGTCACCCGGCTGGTCCCGTTCGATGGCGTTCGTCGAGGTCGCCGCCCGCTTCTTCGGGCGCGGCGGTTCGCCGTGAATCCGTGGACGTGGCAGCAGCCTGCTACCACTCGTCCGTCCGGAGGGTTCGTCGTCGTCAGCCATCGATGAACCGTCCGGTTCAGTGACCGGCGAGTGCCGCTCTGCCGCGGTAGGCCGCAGACTCTCCGAGCTGCGCTTCGATGCGGAGCAACTGGTTGTACTTGGCGACGCGATCCGATCGTGCGGGTGCGCCGGTCTTGATCTGACCGCAGTTCGTGGCGACGGCAAGATCGGCGATTGTGGTGTCCTCGGTCTCGCCGGAGCGGTGGCTCATGACGCTCGTGTACGAGTGTCGGGTTGCCAGGTCGACAGTCTCCAACGTCTCCGTGAGCGTCCCGATCTGGTTGACCTTGATCAGCACGCTGTTGGCGATGCCTCGATCGATGCCCATCTGCAAGCGGGAGGTGTTGGTCACGAAGAGGTCGTCGCCGACGAGTTGCACCCGCGAGCCGACCGCATTCGACAACGACTTCCAGCCGTCCCAGTCGTCTTCTGCCATCCCGTCCTCGATGCTGACGATCGGGTAGGTGTCGACGAGACGCGTCCAGTAAGCGACGAAGTCGTCACTCGACAGCACCTTGCCTTCACCTTCGAGGTGATAGGCACCGTTCTTGTAGAGTTCGCTGGTGGCGGGGTCGAGGGCGATGGCGATGTCTTCGCCTGGCGTATACCCAGCCTTTTCGATGGCTTCGACAAGCAGGCGAATGGCGTCTTCGTTCGTCGCCAGGTTCGGGGCGAAGCCGCCTTCGTCACCAACACCCGTGCCGAGCTTGCGGTCGTGGAGCACTTTTTTGAGCGTGTGATACGTCTCGACACCCCAGCGCAACGCCTCTTTGAAGCTCGGAGCGCCGATCGGCATGATCATGAATTCCTGGAGGTCGATGGTGTTGTCGGCGTGGACACCGCCGTTGAGCACGTTCATCATCGGGACCGGTAGCACATGGGCGTTGGGTCCGCCGACGTACCGGTAGAGCGGGATCTGCAGCTCACTTGCCGCGGCTTTGGCAATTGCCATACTGACGCCGAGAATCGCATTGGCGCCGAGACGAGCCTTGTTGTCAGTGGCATCGAGGTCGATCAACAAGCGGTCGATGGTGCGCTGTTCGAGCGCGTCGTAGCCCTCGATCGTGTCGGCGATTTCGCCGTTGACGCTGGCGACTGCCTTGCTGACACCCTTGCCGAGATACCGCTCGCCACCATCACGGAGTTCGACGGCCTCGTGCTCACCTGTCGACGCGCCAGATGGCACGATCGCTCGACCGAAGGCGCCTGACTCGAGGGTGATCTCGACCTCGACGGTGGGATTACCTCGGGAATCGAGGACTTCGCGCCCGACGACGGATTCAATTTCGCTCACAGGTGCTCCAGCAGTTGAAGGTTCGACAACGGCCGAGGCTACCCCATCGGGTGACGACGCCCCCGGCATCCGTCGCCGCGAGTTGTGGCGATGCCAATGGGCTCACGTCGGGTTGGTCAGGGTCTTTGCTTGCTCCCAGAGCACATCGAGCGTCGCAACACCGCATGTCGCCAGGTCGGTGCCGCGTGCTGCCGCCAGTTGTTCGACGATGCGGAAGCGCCGTGCGAACGTGGCGCTCGCCTGTCGGAGGGCGACTTCGGGATCGATCCTGCGCCGGCGGGCGACGTTGACGACCGCGAACAGCAGGTCGCCGATCTCGCTCGGCAGATGCTCGTCGTCATCGAACGATTCGCGTACCTCCTCCAACTCCTCGGCAACTTTGGCGAGCGTGTCGATCGGCTCGCTCCAATCGAAGCCGACCTTGGCGGCAGCACGGGAGAGCGCGTCGGCGTAGGCGAGCGACGGAAGCTCACGCGGCACGCGATCGAGGGCAGAAGCAGGTGCCGGGGCCTCCCCGCGCTCGGCCCGCTCGGCCCGCTTGATCTGCTGCCAATTCGTCGCCACGTCGTCGGCGGTTTCCACCGAGACATCCGCAAAGACGTGCGGATGGCGGCGGATCATCTTCTCGCTGATCGTCCTGGCGACGTCGTGAAGCGTGAAGCGACCCTCCTGCTCGGCAATAGCCGAGTGCAGCACGACCTGCAGCAGTACGTCGCCGAGTTCGCCTTCGAGTTCAGCGTCGCCACCGCCGTCCTCGCCCAATTGACCGATCGCCTCGACGAGTTCGTAGGTCTCCTCGACGGCGTATCTGGCGAGTGAAGCGTGCGTCTGCTTGCGATCCCATGGACATTCGAGGCGCAGCCGACGCACGATTTCGTAGAAGCGAACGAATTCATTGCCGACCGGAGATCCGAGCGAAGGGATGTAGATCGACGTCAGATGATCGGCCTCGACGGTGCGGTCGAGTTCCGCCCACGTCGTATGCGTGATCTGTTCGTCCGGAGTCCCGAGGCGTTGAAGGATGACGACGGCTTCGTCGCCTGCAGCGTCTTCGACTGCGAGCTTGATGTCCGACAGCACCCAGTTGGCGTGGCAGTGGGCCACGAGCAACGGACCTGTTTCTGCAGCAGCGGCGGTCGCAAAGTCATGTCCGTCGATCAGCCGCAGACGGGCCTCGATCGGGTCGATGCCCAGCCGTTCGTAGGCGAGGTCGAGGAACGACACGGCCGGCAGTACCTGCAGCTCGATGCGGTCGTCATCGCGGAGGTAACGCACGGTGCGTTCGAGCACGAGCGGAGAACCGGGTACCGCATAGAGGATCTCGCCATGAAGCACGGCCGCAGCGACGAGCGTGTCACGGATCTCGACATAGACGTCGTCGAAACTGTCGGCGACGTCGTAGATCGCATCGAAGGTGGTCGCTTCGGGGACCAGCGAAGCGGACGGGTGCTGCGAGGTCCGCAAATACCGATGGGCGATACGGTCGATAGCTGCGAGCGCCGCCGAGGTTGCATACTCCGGGCCACCTGGCCCTAGCCCGATGACGACGATGCGCGGCAACGGCACGGTCACTGTCCCGAGTACTACGGCTGCGACGTAGCTGGTGTGGTATCGGCGGTCGCCGATGTGTCAGCTGGGGGCGCAGTGGCGCTGTCGGCCGGCGCAGGTGCTGTCGCCGTCTGTGTGGCCCCGCCGGTGCCAGACGTGTCAGGCGTCGTCGAGACCGTGCCGAGGGCGACGACCCCGGTGGCAGCTTTGTATTGACCAAATGCGGGATTGACCCAGATTTTCTCACCCGGGAGCGGCTTCTGTGCAGCCGCATTGCCCTGGATCGCGACCTTGATGGCGTCGAGTCGCAGTTGCAGGTCCTGAATCCGCTTCGGCAAGCCGGTGAAACCCTGCGAAGCCTGCTCCGAGCTCAGCACTTCTTGACGCACTGTGTCGCTGATCGGGGTTCCGGCAGCGTCGAGGCGGTCTTCGTATTGGTAGATGAGAATTTCGAGGCTGAGGATCTGGCGGGCGTTTGCCGTCGGGACCGTGTTCGTGCCGAGGCTGTTCAGCGTCGAGACCATCTTGACGTCGCCTTCGAAGTCACTCATCGGTATGCGGTGGCCGTTGACACGGGCTGCGTCCTGCTGGACGGACGAGCACGATGACAGCCAAATCGCAGCGAGCAGACCGACGGAGGCAAGGGCGAGGGAGCGTGGCTTCACGACGGGACAGGCTAGCGAGCGACCGCCCCGAGTCCCGATTCTCCCAGGCAGCCTGTGCCCGGGAGGTTACGCTGTGGCGGTGGCGATGCCCGTCGAACACATCTCGTACATTTCGGAAGCGGAGTACCTCGACGCGGAGGAGCGTTCGCCGGTCAAGCACGAATGGGTCGGTGGATACGTTCATGCGATGGCCGGCGCAACGAAAGTTCACGGCGATTGCGTCACCAACTGCGTCATCGCCCTTGCCTCTGCGGCTCGAGAGCACCGGTGCCGTTTGATTGCTGCCGATCTCTTGGTGCAGACGGCGAACGCGGTCTACTACCCGGACGTCGTCGTGGCGTGCGATTCGTCGGACGATCCGAGAATCGAGCGCCGTCCGTGCCTGATCGTCGAGGTTGCGTCACCGTCGACCGCGGCGACAGATCGCCGCGAGAAACTTCTCGCCTACCTACAGCTTGCGACGCTGGTCGACTACTGGATCGTCGATGTGCAGCGCGGCGTCGTCGAAGTGCATCACCGAGGTGACGAAGGCTGGACATCCTCCCTCGCCCAGGCCGGCGACACCGTCTCGGCAACATGAATCGGCACCGTCGTGGCGGTCGCTGATCTGTTTATCGGCATCACGATCACCGGCCCGGATCCGGACGAACTCGTGGAGATCAGGTAGTTCGCATCTCCTTGGCGGGCGGACCGAAGGATCTGGCCGAAGGTCCGTCGTCGCGCTGACGATGTTCAGGCGCTAGACGACGGGAACGAGTTCCTGCAGGATTGCCACGAGTTGCGTGGCCGGGTCGACGTTCTTCTTCAGCGGGATGACGATCTGGCGGAGGTCCTCTTTGTAGATCGCATCACGGGCGAGTCGGCGAAGGCGCATCGTCTCGCTCGTCTTGAGCACGATCGGTGCCATCCTCGCCGACGTGCCGATCAGCGAGATCTCGGTCAGGCCGATGCGGTGGCACTCAGCCCGCAGTCGTCCGACCATCAGCAGCGCTTCGGCAGGCGCAGGGATCGGACCGTAGCGGTCCTCCCACTCCGCACGGATGTCTTCGACCTCGGTGTTCGTGCTGACGTTCGCCAGCCGGCGGTATGCCTCGAGCCGCAGCTCTTCCTTGGTCACGTAGTCGGCGGGCAGGTAGGCGTCGACGGGGACGTCGAGCTTGACTTCTGCCGGCGGCTTGACCGGCTCACCCTTCATCTCGGCGACGGCCTCGGTGACCATCTGACAATAGAGGTCGTAGCCGACAGCGGCGATATGGCCGGATTGTGACGCACCGAGGATGTTGCCTGCACCACGGATTTCGAGGTCGCGCATGGCGATCTTGAAGCCGCTGCCGAGGTCGGTCGACTCACCGATCGTCTTGAGGCGTTCGTAGGCTTCCTCGGTCAGCGCCTTGTCGCGGGGATGGAACAGATAGGCGTACGCACGGGAACCTGACCGGCCGACGCGTCCACGCAACTGGTGCATCTGACCCAGGCCGAGCAGGTCGGCACGCTCGACGACGAGCGTGTTGACGGTCGGCATGTCGATGCCCGATTCGATGATCGTCGTGCAGACGAGCACGTCGTAACGGCCTTCCCAGAAGTCGACGACGATCTGTTCGAGTGTGCCCTCGTCCATCTGCCCGTGGGCGACTGCGATGCGCGCTTCTGGCACGAGTTCGCGCAGCCGCTGAGCGGCCTCGTCGATCGTGCGGACTCGGTTGTGCACCCAGAAAACCTGGCCCTCACGTAACAGTTCGCGGCGGATCGATTCGACGGCGACGCGCTCGTCGTACTCCCCGACGTAGGTAAGGATCGGTTGGCGGTCGGCAGGCGGGGTCTGCAGCAGCGTCAGGTCGCGGATGCCGACGAGGCTCATTTCGAGTGTTCGCGGGATCGGCGTCGCCGTCATCGTCAACACGTCGACGTTGGTCGTGAGCTTCTTGATCGATTCCTTGTGGTTGACGCCGAACCGCTGTTCCTCGTCGACGACCAGCAGCCCGAGATCCTTGAACTTCAGCCCATCCGCCAGTAGGCGATGGGTGCCGATGACGAGGTCGACTTCGCCGGACTGCAGACCGGCGATGACCTTCTTCGCCTGGCCGGCGGTGAGGAAGCGCGACAGCACTTCGATACGGATGGGGTAGCCGGCGAAGCGATCGGCGAAGGTGTTGCCGTGTTGCTGGGCAAGCAGCGTTGTCGGGACGAGTACCGCGACCTGTTTGCTGTCCTGGATCGCCTTGAAGGCAGCGCGGATGGCAATCTCCGTCTTGCCGAAACCGACATCGCCGCAGACGAGGCGATCCATCGGGTGGCTCGCCTCCATGTCGGCCTTGACGTCGGCGATCGCCGTGAGCTGGTCAGGCGTTTCGGCGAACGGGAAGGCATCCTCCATCTCGTGCTGCCATGGCGTATCAGGCCCGAACACGAAGCCTGGCGCATGCAGCCGTCGTTGGTACAGCACGACGAGTTCGTGGGCGATCTCACGGACGGCAGAACGGACCTTCGACTTGGCCTTGGCGAAATCGGATCCGCCGAGGCGGTGTAACGGTGGTGTTTCCCCGCCGACGTATTGGCGGATGGCGTCGATCTGGTCACTCGGGATGTAGAGCTTGTCGCCACCCCTGTACTCGAGCAGTAGGTAGTCGCGTTCGACCCCGCCGATCGTTCGCTTCGTCATGCCGGCGAACTTGCCGACGCCGTGTTGATAGTGCACGACGAAATCGCCCGTCTTGAGGTCTTCGAAGAAGCCGGCTGCCTGGCGCTTGCGCGGCCGTGGCTGGCGATGGGCCCGGCGCCGCCCCGTCAGGTCGGCCTCGGCGACGATCGCCAACTGCACGCTCGGGATCGTGCAGCCGCGATGGAGCGGGGAGACGACGACATAGCCGCCCGGCTTCGACAGTTCCGGTTCCGGTCCGTCGAGGATCGTGAAATCGAGTCCGCTTTCGCGCAGGTTCGCAGCGAGCCGCTGCGCTGAATTCGCAGTGTCGGCGGCGACGACGATGCGATATTTCTCGGACAGCAGCGTCTTCAGGCGGGCGACGAGGATCGAGCTGTCGCCGACGACCGGTGACCATGTCGAGGCGGCGACAGCCGGCGCGTCGGGAGCATCGGGCGTCGGCACGATCGACCACGCGGCACCGTCGGTACCGGACAGCAACCGATCCGATTGGGCGTGCAAGCGCGGGAACTGGCGCTCCGCGTCGCGAGCCCAACTCGACGCCAGCGCCTTGGCCAGGTCGGCTTCTTCAGCCAGCAGATCTTCGGCGCGATCGTGCATTCGGCGCGGCTCGATGAGGATGATCTGCGCGCTGTCACCGAGTTCGTCGGTCAGCAGGTGTTCTTCCGGAGTCAGCCATGGCAGCCACGATTCCATGCCGTCGAACAACTGGCCTTCAGCGAGTCGCTCCCACTGCTCGCGACCCCACGGCTCGGTGGCGACGAGGCCGGCGGCACGCTCACGCAGCTGCTCGGAACCGAGCAACTCGCGCGCCGGAAAGATCTCGACCGACTGGAGTTCGGCAGTCGATCGCTGGTCGCTGACGCTGAACTCCGGCAGGCGATCGACCTCGTCGCCCCACAGGTCGATACGGATCGGACCGTCGGCCGTCGAGGGGAAGACGTCGATGATCGCCCCGCGCCTGGCGACCTCGCCGCGGTGTTCCACCAATTCCTCTCGTCGGTAACCGGCTGACACCAACTGGCGGAGCAGGTCGTCGGCATCGAGGATGTCGCCCGGCCGGATGCACACCGGTTCGGTGTCGGCACTCGGCGGGGCGAGTCGCTGCAGCAGGGCGCGGATACTGGCGACGACGACTGTCGGCGAAGTCTGCTTCGACTTCAGCCGATGCATGACTCGAAGGCGGCGACCCATCGTCTCGATCGAGGGGCTGACGCGCTCGAACGGCAGCGTTTCCCAGGCAGGGAAAAGCTCGACCTCACCGGCGTCGAGGTACTGCGACAGGTCGTCTGCCAGTTGCCCAGCCATCGTCCCGGTCGGACATGCGATGACGAGCGGACGCCGAGCCGTCAGGTGCGCGAGCCCGGCGATGACGAGCGGGCGGGCAGCCTCAGGCACGGCCACGAGCGCGTTCGAGCGCCCCAAAAGTTGGGCGAAGGCGGGTTCGTTGCGCAGCAGCGGAGGGAGTGAAACAAGACTCATCGGCTCCGACGAGCGTACCGAACGTCCGTGCGAACCGCTGCCCGGGACCGTGCCAGACACGTGCGCTCCGCCGTTCGCGAGGTGTTCGTGCAGTCGAGCCTCGATGCGTGGCTGTTGTGCACAAGCGCTGCGTGGGAGGCGATCGCAGGTTCGGGGCGCGATGGGGCGGACGAGTCAGGTGGGCGATTTGGTGTTGCAGCGACGCATTGCTTCATCGGTGCCGAATTCGGCGATGACCTCGACAGCCTCGGCAGCGGTGATCACCGATTCGTCCAGCAGCATCCGTTCGGCCTTGGAGATCTTGCTGAGTACGTGATTCGCGCCCTGCTCCTTCGACGGCGGCTTGCCGACCCCGATCCGCACGCGGACGAACTCCTGGGTCTTGAGATGCTGGACGATCGAGCGCAACCCGTTGTGGCCGGCGAGTCCGCCGCCGACTTTGACGCGAACGACGCCAGGGGGGAGGTCGAGTTCGTCATGGACGACGACGACCTTGGCGATGTCCTCGATCCCGTAGCGGCGGACGAGGAGTTGTGCCGAGACACCGGAATCGTTCATGAATGTCGTCGGAAACGCCAGTGCCACACGCGTCCCGGCAACCGTCACTTCGCCGGTGAGTGCTCGTTCCTTGCCGGATTTCAGCTTGGAGTGGTGGACCACTGCGAGTCGGTCGACGACCTCTGCACCGACGTTGTGACGCGATCTGGCGTATTCGGATCCGGGGTTGCCGAGACCGATGACCAGCAGATCGCTCGGCGTGCCGCGTCGTTCAGAGGAGCGGAATGCCACGGGGATGAGTCTCCCGCACCAGAGGTGCGAGCATCAGCGATTATTCGGCGGGTGTGTCGCCGGCGGCGTCGGCGGCCTCTGCGGCGTCGGCAGCCTCGGCCTCGGCCTCGGCCTCGGTCTGGCCATCGGCTTCTGTCGATCCGTGGATTGCCGAGACAATCGTCGTGTCCGGATCGGCGACCGCAGTGACGCCGGCCGGCAGGGTGATGTCGGAGAGACGAATGACGTCGCCAGGCTGGAGGTCGGAGATGTCGATGACGATCTCGTTCGGCATGTTGTTCGGCGTGGTCACGACTTCGATCGAGTCCATCGCCGCGTCCACGAGACCATCGACTGCGAGGACTGCCTTGGCCTCACCCTCGAGGCGGACCGGTACCGAGATGGTGATCGATTCGGTGAGACTGACCTGCTGGAAGTCGATATGGGCGACGTTGCGCTTGATCGGGTGACGCTGGAAATCCTTGATGATCGCCGGAAACGTCTTGCCATCGACGGCGAGGTTCAACAGCGTGTTGAAACCGGCTGGCCCGGCGAGCGCGAAGCGCAGTTCACGACGTTCGACCGACAGCGGGACCGGCGTCATGCCGTGGCCGTAGAGCACGCCGGGAATGTGGCCCTCGGCGCGCAGGCGACGGGAAGCAGCCGAGCCTGACAGGCGGCCAGTGGTAACGGTCAGAGTATTTTCGGGCACAGCGCGATCCTCAAGCAAGATTCCGGGGCGTCGAACAGACGGCCCTGCAGCCTAGAGGCACAGCGACAGGAGTTGAAACGTCAGGGCTGAGACGTCGACGTTGTCACGAGGCCAGGCGCCGACGTCGTCAGCAGCTGAAGGTCACTTCGCGGCCGAGCACTGGTCCTGATTGGTTTCTTCTGCGCCGTTGCCGAAAATCGTCGCCTGCATGTGGACCGTGCCCGGTGAATGGACGGCCAGATCGATCCAGCCGTCGCTGCTTTCGGTGACACACGCATCGCCGGACACGATCCGATACCACTTCGTGTAGCGGAATCGGACGGTCGTCGTACCGAGCTTGGGCGCATCGATGGTGAGTGAGTCCGGTTCGACCTGTGTGACGGTCGCCGAATTGTCGGCGAGTGGTTGGGCGTCGATGACGCGGTACAGATGCCAATTCGGATTCGACCATTGCAGTTCCAGATACCCCGGATTGGAGTTGATGATGGCCTCTTCGTCGAGCGAGTTCTCGTGCAGGTGGGCCTGGGGAACGGCGACGAGCGAAACGGAGTTGCGCCGTAACCAGGCATGAAAGTTCTGGGCGGTGAGCTGGTGACCGTAGAATTCGGGGTTCAATTCGCGATCGAGTTGGGTCTCCCATCCCCTGGCGATACCGATCTGCAGCGCCAAACCGTCTGCCTGACTGAACGAGACGGTCGGCAACACCTCGACCCGTTGCGGACCGCCTGGCATCGACAACACATAGTTGGACAGTGGTGTGAAGAACGCGGAATCAGCCACGACGTCCTTGGGAACGAAACCGAGGTTCACGTAGGCCCACGTCCAGATCAGCGTGAAGATGGCGAATGCCGGAACAAGTGTGCGACGGTGGTTGGTGATCGTCAGCGCGGCGACCGAACCGGCGGCAAGCCACCCGAGGCGCACGATGTTGCCGCCCAGCGGAGAGCGCCACATGAAGGCGAGCACGGCGACGACGAAGTAGAAGACGGCGCCGACCCAGATCACTTTGTACCGCCGGCCGAACCAGCCGACGATGCTGAGCGCGAGGGTGAGCATGAACAGGCTGCGCCATGTGAACGGATACCAGCCCTGCTCGGGAAAGAGGATCATCACCGCGCCAACCGGGACGACGCAGGCGATCGAGGTGATGACGAGCTGTTTACGGGGCAGCGCGTTGGCGATGAAGCAGGCACCGAGAATGATGCCCAGCGACACGACGCCGACCGGCGAGGACAGCCCGCAGAGTGCCGCACAGACGCAGGCGATGATGATGCGATCTCGTTGCTGGGCGGCGATGCATGCGGTACCGAAGGCGACCGCCGGCCCGAATGTCAGTCGACCGCCCCACAGGCTGACGCATGTGGAGACCGAGAACAGGATGATGGCGAGGCGCGGATTGGCGAGTGAAGGATTGCGTTCCGTGCACCAGTGGCAGATGAGCACGAAGCACCACGAACTGACGACGACGGAGACGACGGCGACCGGAACGACTCCGAACACTCCGTTGAGGACCGGAGAGACGATGCCGTATCCGGGCAACGAGTGTCCACCGAACCACAGGTTGTTCCACAGCAGCACATGGCGCTTGAAGAGTTGGGCGCGAAAGTCGCCGCTCGCAAAGTCGAGGGCCTTCGGTCGTATCAGCAGATAGGCGACGACGATCACCAATGCTGGGGCGAGACCGACGTAATGACGTCTGGCAAGCACCGCAGTTTGATTGTCCGACACAACTATCTCCTCACACAGCCGACCTCGGTGACGGCTGGACTACAGCCCGTCCAGCCTAGAGCTGGAGAGCGCGCTGCGCTCGGCGCGTCGATGCCCGGCGGCTGCGTGGCGACTGTTCGCACTCCTGGCTACGCCTGGTTTTCGCCCCCGAAAATCTCGCTGACGCTGGCATCGTCGAAGACAGCGTTGAGGGCGTCGGCGATGATCGGGGCGACGGACAGCACCTCGATCTTGTCGAACATCTTCTCCGCCGGGAGCGGCAGGGTGTTGGTGATCACGACCCGCGAGACGGGAGACTTCTTCAGGCGATCGACTGCCGGACCGGACAGCACGCCGTGCGTCGCCATTGCCCACACCTCGGTCGCACCACGATCGAGCAGGATGTCGACGGCGCTGGTTATCGTGCCTCCGGTGTCGATCATGTCGTCGGTGAGGATGCACAGGCGCCCCTCGACATCGCCGATGACCTCTTTGGCCTCCGCCACGTTGGCGGTGCCTTTCGGGCGGCGCTTGTGGATGAAGGCAAGGTCGGCACCGAGGTCGTGGAGGTGCTGTGCCATGCGCTCGGCAACCTTGATACGGCCCGCGTCCGGCGAGACGATGACCGGCGCGGTGGCGTTGGCTCGCACGTATTTCTCGAGGACCGGCATCGCCGTCAGATGGTCGACCGGCCCCTCGAAGAACCCCTGGATCTGGCCGGAATGCAGGTCGATGCTGACCATGCGCTTTGCGCCGGCCGCCTTGAACAGGTCGGCGACGAGGCGCGCGGTGATCGGCTCGCGGCCTTCGGCCTTGCGGTCCTGGCGGGCGTAACCGTAGAACGGGCAAACTGCGGTGATGCGCTTTGCCGACGCCCGGTATGCGGCGTCGATCATGATGAGCTGTTCCATGATCGAGTCGTTGATCGAGTGTCCATCGCAGCCGTAGTGGGTCTGCATGATGAACACATCGCTGCCGCGGATCGACTCGCCGAAACGCGGCCGTACTTCGCCGTTGGCAAATTCGACGATGTTCGGGTGACCGAGCTCGATGCCTAGGTGATCGGCGACTTCCGCGGCCAACGCACGATGTGTACGCCCGGAATAGAGCGCCATTCGTTTGGTTGTGATCTTTTCGGCATCCATCGCCTGGGATCCCCTCGGAACTGTGTAGAGCCGCTACTCGGCTGAGCCAGTGTAGAACGCCCCGGTTGCCGCGAAGTCGGCAACGGTGCTTCCGGGCGACAGGCTGGCATACGGCCCGACATGGGCGCTACTACCGACTTCGGCGTGTCGCACGACGGAGTTCTCGACGTGGGCATTGGCACCGATCGAGGAATCGATGATGCGCGCATCCGGCCCGATCTCCGCTCCGTCTCCGACCACGGTGCGGCCCTGCAGCATGGTGCCCGGAAACAACGTGACGTCACGTCCGAGTCGGACGGTGACGTCGACGAAGGTCTGGCGCGGGTCGAGCATCGTGACGCCGTTGAGCAGCCAGTGCTTGTTCGTCCTGGCCCGGAGTTCGCGCTCGGCAAGCGCCAGTTGCCACCGGTCGTTGACGCCGGATGTCTCCGCCGGATCGGCGACTATGAGCGAACCGACGCGATGGCCCATCCCCGCAAGCACCTCGATCACATCGGTCAGGTAGTACTCCGACTGCGAATTATCGGCTCGGATGTGCCGCAGCGCAGGGCCGAGCAGGTCGCGGCGGAAGCAGTAGATGCTCGTATTGACCTCGTTGATCAGTTGTTCATCATTCGAGGCGTCACGCTGCTCGACGACGCGTAACACCCGCCCGTCCTTGGCCCGCAGAATGCGTCCGTATCCCGTCGGGTCGTCCATGACGGCGGACAGCACCGTGGCTGCGAAGCCGTTCGTTTCGTGCAGGGTGACGAGCTCTTCGAGTGTCGCTGGTCGCAGCAACGGAGCATCGCCAGGCACGACGACGATGGTCGAGGTGTCGTCGAGATCATCGTCGTCGAATGCCGTGAGCCCGACGATGACGGCGTCGCCAGTGCCACGTTGGGTGCGCTGCTCGACGAAACTGACGTTGGCGCTGGCCGGAGACTGCTCCTGTACCTTCTTCGTCACCTGTTCCGCGCCGTGGCCGACGACGACGACGGTCCGCTGGGGGCCGAGCGGAGCGACGGCGTGGATGACGTGCATCACCATCGGGCGGCCGCAGATGAGGTGAAGCGGCTTCGGGCGATTGGAACGCATGCGTGTTCCTTCGCCGGCGGCGAGCACGATCGCAGAAATTGGCATGAGCTCGGGGGAGAGGGATCGAACCCCTATTCACAGAATCAAAATCTGTTGTCCTGCCATTTGGACGACCCCCGAATGGGTCGCCAACACGATATCGCCGACGTCGTCGTCAAAGAATCCGCTTTCGCAGAAAGGCCGGAGCCGTGAGCGCCAACTGTCGAAAAGGGCTGTATGGTCGTTCCCCTTATGGGTTCGCTAATCAAGAAGCGCCGCAAGCGCATGCGCAAGAAGAAGCACCGCAAGATGCTCAAGCGAACCCGGTTCCAACGTCGCCAGAAGTAGGCAGCCTGGCGGCTGCCACTGAGCCGCCCCGCTCACGGCTTTCCGATCGACGCTGTAGGTTGATTTGACGTTAGGTCGTCACGACCAGCACGATCGCCCCTGGCAACAGTTCCGAGAGTGCTTCGTGCGCACCTTCGAGGAACCAGGTCGACCCGCTCCCTGCCATCCGCGGAGTGGCACCGGCGCATTCGGCAATCATCCGTTTCCAACTGACGAGCCTCGGCTCGATGGCGATTGCCGCTG
>Ga0123339_10002007_pt1 | contig 13837 bp, 9 predicted proteins | sample lystaG_FD_89956 | JGI IMG/M metagenome (GOLD analysis project Ga0123339, IMG submission 89956) | Glacier valley bacterial and archeal communities from Borup Fiord, Nunavut, Canada, to study Microbial Dark Matter (Phase II) -... | ecosystem: Environmental > Aquatic > Freshwater > Ice > Glacier ... | reverse complement strand
TGGCCGGCCGACGACGACCCCAACCCCCGCGACAGCCACCGCGAGAAGCCAGACGACGATGGTCGTGCCGTGTTTCACTGCTGCGGCCATCGAGCGCGCTTCGGCTCCGTCCGCCAGCGTCAGGCGACGGATATCGCCGGGGAGGGCGGCGGCGACCTCGCGCCACAGGTCGGGGCTGAGCAGGGACCGACTCTGCGTCCATAAATTGCGCGCAAAGACTTCGCGCCGCTGCTGCTCGAGGTGCGCGACTGTCTGGTCGAGCTCGACGATGATCAGATTGGCCTGCTTGAGTTCGGTCGCGATTGCGGTCCGGTCGCCCTGCAACTGCGCGCGCTCGGTCGCAATCTCGGCCGTCTCCAGCGGCTGTCCGACCGCTGGGACCGGTCCGAGCTCCGCCAGCTTGGCGTCGATCGCCGCAAGACGCGGGGTGAGCACGGCAACCGCGGCGTCGAGCGCCTTGTCGGGAGCCAATAGTGCTGTGATGTTCGCAGCCAGCACAGCGTCGTCGATCCCCGGCTTGGCCGTAGTGGCCTCGACGATGTCGAGCCGGGCTTCGGCATCGTCGATCAGCCCGGCGACATCGGCGATCGCGGCCGGTTCCGGCGCGGGTGTGGCCGCCGTTGCTGCCGGCCGGGGCGTGGTATGTCGCGGCGCAGCGACGGCGCTGGCCGCTAACAGCAGCATGGCCACAGCATTCAGGTGGCGAAGGAGAGGCGACAGCATCGCCGTGTCTTTAAGCGTCGGTTGGTGAACCGGCCAGCCGGCGCGGCTCGCTGGCGTCGCGCGCCTGGAACAGGGCAGCGTCGGCGGGATCATGCAGCGTTCCGTTGGGGTCGAAGATATCGTGGAACCACGGCTCGTGGGCGGGACCAAGATACGGCGTCTGCCACGAATCCCACGGCAGATGCGTTTGCGTCGCGCCGCGGACGAGCCCCCAGTTGAACATGCCAACGCCGCAGCGCCGCGCTTCGGGTAGGATCGCGGCGAAGGTACTGCCGCGCGGGCGGGCCATATATTCGGTACACATGACTGGGCGGCCCAACGCCGCAAGCCAGTCGACCCGCCGAATAAAATCGCTCGCACCGTCGTAATTATGAAATGTGGTGAAATCGGACTGGTCGAGTTGGCACGCCTGAATCGGGGTCAGCCTCGCCGGCGAGGACCAGTCGCCCGACCAGACGCCGCTGGTCAATGGCTGCGTCGCACCCGCCGCGCGAATCCAGCCGAATGCGGCATCGAGCAACGGCATTACCAGCGCTGCCTTGGCCTGCAGGCCGGCGACGTCGCCACGGGCGATCTCGGGACCGTTGTCGGGCTCGTTCCACACATCCCAGGCCATGACCCGAGGATCGCGCGCGAACGCGGCGACGACGCCCCCGACATAGGCCTCAAGGCGCGACCGGTGATCGACGTCGGTCAGCGCCGCCATCCCCGGCGACTGCACCCAGCGCGAATTATGCACGCCGGGACGCGGCGGCAGCTGTGGCCCGGCAACCGGCATCGCATCCCAGCACGATTCGAACAGCACCGGCATCACCACGATGCCGTGGCGGTCGGCAAGCGCCAGGAACGTATCGAAGCGCGCGATCATGCCGGCCGGGTCGGTCCACAGGAGATCGTGCAGAAACACCCGGACGGCGTTCATGCCAAGCCCGGCGGCAAGGCCCAGTTCGCGATCGATCGTCGCCACGTCAAAGGTCGCCGCCTGCCACATCTCCAGCACATTGACGGCAGTCGATGGAATGAAGTTGCACCCGAGCGGCAGCGGCCGTGCCACAGACCACGTGTTCGCCGCCGCCGCGGTCCAGCGGGTCACGACGTCATCGCCTCGCCCATCCGCCGGATCGCGGCAATCTTGGTCTGCAACGCGGTCCAGTCGTCGTTATCGGCGATCGGCGCCCAAATGGCCTCGATCTCGGCGATCGGCAGGCCGCACGGTACAGGGTCGGACCAGTACGGGTAACCGATCGTAACGGCCGGAACGAAAGCGCGGGCTAGCGCGACGAATGCTGCGAAGACGGGTGCGTCATAGGCCGCCGCCGCGGCGCGCAGGCGACCGCCACGCCAGTCGAACCAGAAACGGTCCAAATCGACCCGGCTTGTTTCGAGTGCCGTAACCAGGGTCTCGGCCAGCGCACGGTCGCGGTCATCGCCGAACGGCGCAACACCCAGGCGGCGAAGCAAGGCCGTCGTCAGGGCATCGCGGTAGCGGCAGCCGAAGTCCTCGAGCGCCGGTCGCAGCGCCTCGATGGGCGCGACCAGCCGTAGCGCGTTGGCGAGCTGGAATACATTCCATTGCAGCGCCTCCGCCTGACGGCCGAAACTATAGAGGCCGTGGTGATCGAAGTAGGCAGCAGTAAAATCAGGGTCCCACGCGCTGGCGAAGCGGAATGGGCCATAGTCGAAGCATTCGCCGGTAATATTGATATTGTCGGTGTTAAGGACGCCGTGGACGAACCCCGCCGCCATCATCGTCGCCGCTTGATTTGCAGCGTTGGTTACGGCGTGGTCGATTAGGGTCGCATAGTGGTCGGCCTGGCCGTTGCCGGCAAAATAATTGGTCAGGACGTAGGTTGTCAGGCGCGCCATATCGTCGGCTGCGCTGCGTGCCGCCAACCGCTGGAACGTGCCGTAGCGCATATGGCTGTGGCTCAGTCGGACGAGGACGGCGCTTCGCGTCGGCGATGGCTCGTCGCCGCGCATCAATTGCTCGCCGGTCTCGATCACCGACAGCGTCCGCGACGTGTCGACGCCGAGCGCCGCCAGCATTTCCGTCGCCAGTACCTCCCGCACCGCGCCTTTTAGCGTCAGGCGGCCATCGCCGGCGCGGCTCCACGGCGTCGTCCCCGATCCCTTGGTCCCGAGGTCGAGCAGACGCCCGCGGTCGTCGCGACATTGGGCGAACAGGAAGCCACGGCCGTCGCCGAGATCCGAATTATAGGTGCGAAACTGGTGACCGTGATAGCGCAACGCGAGCGGTGCCTGAAGACTGCCCGGCAACGGGACGAAGCGTCCGAAATGGCGAAGCCAGTCGCTATCGCCCAAGCCAGCGAGGCCGATCTCTCCGGCGGCGCGATCGTTTCGGAAGCGAAGGATCGTCTGCGGAAAATCGGCCGCGACGACAGGGTCATAAAAGGCGTAGCCGAGATCGAGGATCGTCGCCTGCCCACGAAAATTCATGCGCTCGACTTCACGCCGCCGCCATCGCGCTGGATCACGCCGGCGAGTAACCGCAGGCGGCACGGACGAAGCGGATGGTTTCGGCCACAACGGCGGCGCGTCGTACCGGATCAGCGGTACCGATGATCGCGTCGATCGCCTCGCCAACCACGGCATAGGTCAGCGTTGCGGCGACGGGAATGTCGACGCCGCTGACACTCCGCTTGCCCAGCGCTGCGGCCATCTGCTTGGCGACCCAATCGCAGGTGACCGCGCGCGAGGCGTGATAGAAGGGCTCGGCATCGGCCGCCATCATCTGGTGTGGTTTGCCTTCGATGCAGACCTCGCCGGTCAACGTCTCCCATTCGCGATGTTCGACGGCAAAATCGATGCAACGGCTGATCATCATGCCCGGCTCAAGATCTTCGAGCGCGTCATCGCCCTGCATCACTGCGATCATGCGTTCGCCGTACATCCGGCCGATGTCGACGAGCAGGTTCTTCTTCGACCCGAAATGATAGAAGATCGAGCCCTCCGAAACGTCGGCGGCCCGGGCAATATCGGCGGTTCCAGTTGCAGCAAAGCCCTTGGTCGAAAACAATAGATTTGCTGCCTCGAGAACGCGTTGGCGCGTCTCAGCAGGGTCGTAGCGCCGGGTGCGGGCATCGAGAGCACGGGTCGCCACGGTTATCTTTCTGCCTTGTCCAAGCCCTCAGCTATGACAACGAACTGAGCCTTAGTCAAAATCTTATCGGAATATCTTGCAGTCCTTAACGCGCCGCGCGCTTCATCGCCCGGCGGACGATATGACCGCCAATCGCCGCCGCGAGCATGCCGCCCGGCCCAAGGCGACGCAGCACCGTCGGCAACAGTAAGCCGACCATCGCGCCAGCCGGACCCGCGGCGACCCCGCCGACTGTTCGCGCGAAGCTGCGCCCTGCCATCATTGAAACCACCCGACCGATCATCTGCATGTCTCCCTGTCATCATGTGGCGACTTTGCCTCCCGCTTCAATAGTCGCGTTTCAGCCGCAGGTTGGCGCTGGTCCCACCAAGCGTTGCCACCGTCGACAGCACCGAGAAGGTTCGCGACAGCGCGAATTCGACCGACGTCGCCGAATAGCCCTGGGCGTCGGTCGCCAGTTCGACATACAGGCGACGGCCGATGTATTTGCCTGCCGCGATCGATGTCTTGCGGCCCGTCAGCGTGTCGGCCGGCAGCGCGCGCAGCCGGTCGATCTTCAGTCCTTTCCGCACCGCGCCGAACGGATCGAGCGCCGCACCGACGCCGCGGCCGTTGGTCCGCAGCGAGGCGAGCGCACCAGCAAGTTGAACCGCCTCGGGGGCCGATAGGGTGGTGATCGAGCTGCCGAACAGGACGCGTGACAACACTTCGTCTTCGGGCAGGGCCGGGATCGACGCGAAGCGGATGTCGGGGTGAAGCGCGGTCCCCGACAAGGTAAGGTTGGCGGTAAAGCCCGACGACGTGTTCTCGGCGACGATGTCGACGACGGGGTCGGGCGGGGTACCGCCGGCGAAGCGGACATTCCCACGCGTCAGGGCGAAACGCTTGCCCGAAAAGTCGTAGTCGCCGCGAACCAGCTGGACGCGACCGGTGATCTCCGGCGCAGTCGCCCGGCCCGTGATCTTCAAGCCCCCGCGCCAAACGGAATTGAGACCTAGCCCGGCAACGACAATGTTATCACGAGCGTTGAGGCCGATCTCGAGCGTCCACAGCGTCGGCTTGACCGGCCGCGGCGGGGCACGGCCGATCAGGTCGGCGTTGCGCTCGGCAACGATCAGCACAGGGACGTCGGCATTGGCCGCGGGACGCCCAAGCCGATAGCGCGCGCGGACGATGTCGAGAGCGCCGCTGACCTTGCCGACGTTGCCGTCGCTGTGCAGTCGGATGGTTCCGGTCGCGGTCGCACGCAGGTCGTCGCGGACGATCGCCTCGGCATTGTCGAGCGTCGCCGTCGCGTCGAGTGGGAAGCCGCGTTCGGTCGACAGGTCGACGCTGCCGCGGCCAGCGATTTTGCCGCCCTTGCCGATGGTCCCCGAGAACGCTGTGACATCAAGCCGAGAGCCGGCAAATCGTCCGTCCAGGGTGACGTTGTCGACCACGGTGCCGGAGGTGACGTTTTCGATCCGCGCGTCATGCGCTCCAACCGTTCCGCTCAAACGCGGGTCGCCGAGATGACCGCCGGCGTCGACGGCAAGCGCGACCGGCCCGCGGACATCGAGCGCTGCGCCACCGCCGAGGGCCCACAGCGCCTGCGCCGGGCCAGCGTAGCGGACCTGTGCCACCAATGGAGCGGCGATGATGCGGTCGCGAAGCGTGCCGCCGGGCGCAAGGCGCAAGGCCGCCTGCGCCCGGCCGAGCGTCGCGCCTGCTGCGACGATCACCGCGCGGGCGCTGGCGGAGTCGGCCATCAGGGCGGCGTTAACGGCGACATCGACCGGCGCCGCTGATGCAGCGAGCCCGGCGCGAACCAAGCGCGAGATGCGCAGCGCTAGCGTACCCGTCGGGGCGCCGACCGCCGGGACGGCAAGGTTGAGTGTGCCCGAGGCGTGACCCGCGAACTCAAAGGAGGGGTCGATCAGCGTTAGCAGCGACAAGCCGAGGCCGTCGGCGCGGACGCTTGCCGTGACGCCGCTGCCAAAGCTGCCGGCAAGATCGAGATGGCCGTCGGGGGTGACGATCGTAACCGGCGCGAGCCGCCAGACCCCGCCGCTCCGGTCGATCGAGGCCCGGCGGTCGAATGCGACGGGACGACCGTCAATCGTGGCGTTGGCCCCCAGATCGACGTGATCGCCGCCGCCGCGGGCGTCGAGCCCAAGGCGGAAGGCCACACCGGCGGTTCCAGCCGCCGTGGCGGTTGCCGTCCCATGGCCGTGGTCGAAGGATACAGTCGCGGTCGCGGTTACCAGCGTCACGCCAGCGCTGCGGACATCGGCAAGGGTTATGTGGGTCTGGCCGACGGGGCTGCCGCTGCCGAAGACGCCGTGGCCGCTGACCGTACCGCGGCCGATCCGGGTCGCGCCGACCTGCGCCGCGACGGCGTTCAGGTCGAGGTCGACCCGCTGCCCGACCGTGGTTGGGGCGAGGGCCACGGTGCCGGCTAACCCGCTGCCGCCGATCGCCAGCCGGCCGCGCGCCTGCCCGGCAACAAAAGTAAGCGGACCTTCCGCCGTCACGCCGGCGAGGCTCGCCGTCAGGTCGGCGCCGCTACCGCCAGGGACCAGACGCGCGGCCAGCGTCGCAGCTCCAATGGCAGTCGTGCCATGCGCGGCGACGGTCCATCCGGCGGTCCCGGGGGCGATGTGTGCGGCGAGGTCGGTGACGCCGAAGCCCGGGGCCGCAAGCGCAATGTCGACGAGCGGCGCATCGATCGGGCCGGAGATTAGCAGCGTCGCCGGACCATAGTCGCGTGACGTGCCCCGCGTGGCGATGCGGACTAGCCCGGCGGGATCGCGCGTTCCTGCGCCGGTCTGCCTTAGCCCCGGCGAAACCACGCGCAAATCGATAAAGCGCGTCGCGAGATCGGGGGCGATGTCGACGCTGCTGGTAACGACCGGCAGGCCGGCGAAAACTGAACGGAACAGGTCGCTGTCGAGCCGAGTCGCGACGGCGCGGACGGTGCCGGTGACACGGGTCCCGCCCGGCGCGGGCACGGCGCGGATATCGGCCGAAACGTTGGCGACGCCAACGCCGGCAATTGGGTAACGCGGCAGGCTGCCGTCGAAGCCGAGGGTATAGTCGCCGTCGAATGCCAGCCGGACCGCCGCCGTGCCGGTGACGCCCGCGCTGACCACCGTCAGGCGCGGCGCCGTCGCTGCCTTGTGCCCGATGGTGAACGAACCGGCGATGCGGAGGCCGGCAAGCAGCGGCGCAGCGTTACCGACGCCATCAACGCGGGTCACGCTGGCGGCAACGGGAATGAGCAGCGGCGTCTGGCCAATGACATGCCCCGACGCGCGGAAGCCGGCGAACGCGGTCGATCCCCAAGCGAACGCCGGGCTGGTTACGACGTAGTCGACCACGGGTATCGCGAAAGTGCCGGCGGCGTGCGCGTCGAGCACAATGTCGCGGCCGGTCAGCTGGGGCAGCAGTGCCGTCGGCAACAGGGCCGTGGCACCGATCCGAACGCCGCTTAGGATTTCGTGACCGAAGTCGGCGGTGCCGCTGACCGCGATGCGAACCTCGGGTGATGCCGCCTCGAGCCGTCCGGTCAGTATGCGGCCCGTCAGCCGGCCATCGGCGCGCAGGCGCACGCCACCGGCGGCGGCGCGCGCAGCCATGCCGTCAAGCAGCGGGGCCAGCAGGACGGTGCCGGCGACGATCCCGCGCCCGGCCAGTTCGGTGAGCGCGAGATCGGCAAGCGGCCGCCCGCCAATCGTCGCCGTCGCCGTGCCGTGCCATTCGCGCCACGTGCCACGACCGCCGACTGCGGCTTCGACCGTTGCCGGCAGTCCGAGCAGCCTTGCCAGCGTGCCCTTCGCCGGCGCGACAACCGTTGCGCCGATGTCGAAGCGGTCGGCGTCGGGCCGCGCGTCGAGATGAAGGCGGATGACGTCGCCGCCGCTCGCACCCGTCGCGGCCAGCGTGATCCGCGCGCGGCCGGCGACGGCCTCGCCACTGCCGTCAACGCCGACTACCTCGGCGATGCCGGTGACGGGCGCCGCGAGGTCGAGGCGAGTAATGTGCAAGTGACCGACGGCGATGTCGATATCGGGCAGTATGCGCGTGTCGGCGCTCGGCCGTAGGCGTGGGCGGCGCAAAACCGCCATTTCCTCGGCGGTCGCGGAAGTCACAGTCAGCTGGTTTCGGAGCAAATTTAGCGGTTGCCAGTCGAGGTCGAGCACCGGAGCCCGGGCGAACACGCCGGCGGGGTCGGCCAGGGCAAGGTCGTGGAGGCGCAAGCGACCGAAGATATTGCCCTCGATCCGTCCCGCCGTGACGCGCAGCCCCGACTGGGGCGCATAAAACGGCAGTGCCCGGACGATCATCGACCGGCCCGCATCGCTGGCGAAGAAAGCGCGACCGCCAATCACTAGCGCGGCGCACAGGGCGACGATAACGAAGATAACAGTCACGACCCGCGTGGGTCGAGCCACCAGAACGCTTGGTCGCGACCGTGCCACTAGAAAGCCTGCCCGATCGAGACATAAAACTGCACTCGCGGGTCGCCGGGGCGCGGATTAGCCGGCGTGGCGACGTCGATCCGGACGGGACCGAAGCCCGTATAATAACGAAATCCGAGGCCGCCGCCGTAACGGACATTGCGGAAACGCGGAATCAGCGACGTATCGACCTCACCGGCGTCGAAAAATGGGACGATACCGAAATCGCCGAAGCGAAAACGTGCCTCGAAACTCGCTTCGACCAGCGAGTCGCCGCCGGTCGGGGTGCCGTCGGCGGCTTGCGGGCCAACGGCCTGAAAACTGTAGCCGCGGACGGAGCCGCCGCCGCCGCCATAGAATCGTCGGGACGGGGCGATATTTCGCTGCGTGGCGCCGGCGATCGTGCCGACGTGACCGCGCGCGGCGAGCGTGATCCGGTTGCCAAGGGGCAGGTAGGTGCTTCCTTCGGCCTGGAACTTGACGTAGCCAAAGACGTCGCCGTTGAACGACAGCTCGGGTGAAGCGCGCCCGGTCAAACGGAAGCCGCGGTGCGCATCAAGCAGATTATCGGACCCGTCGTAAGTCAGGCTGAGCGGCACCGCAGCGATGTAGTAAGTGAGTTTGGGGTTACCGACGGCGCTTTTGTCGCGTTCGGTCGAGACGACGGCCTCGGCCCCAGCCGAGAAATACCATTTCTTTTGCCAGATCAGGTTGGTCTCGCGCGCCACCGCTGCGCTGAAGGTCAGGGTCTGCGCGTTGAACGCGTCCTGCGTCGCGGTGTCGAAATTTGCTCCCACGACCAGCGTCAGATCGCGGGCGCGCCAATTCAGACGACGCAACTCGGCCCCCGCCAGTTGTTCCCGTTCAGCGGCGACGGCGCGAAAGGTGACGCCGCCGTTGGGTGGCAGCAGATTACGGTGCTGCCAGCTCGCTTCGACGCGCACCCCCTGCGATGTCGAGTAGCCGGCGGTGGCGGCGATCGTTCGCAACGGTGCTGTCTCAAGTCGGACGGCGATGTCGATCGCCTCCCGCCCGGACGCAGTTGGGCCAGCGGCGACGGGCGTCAGTGTCACGCCGCCGACGAGGCCGGTTGCGACCAGCGCCCGGCGCAGGTCGTCGAGTTGAGCCGCATCGTACGGGTCCCCAGGCCGGAACCGCGCCAGCCGATCGAGCTCGCGCTGCGCAATGACCGACTTCGCCGACAATCGCAGCCGCCCGAAGACGCCCGCCCGTCCAGGGTCGATCCGTTGCGTCAGCGTGGCGGTGCGCGTCGCGTGATCAACGACGATGTCCGGCGGCTCGATCGTCGCAAACGGATGGCCGCGGGCCGCCAGATAGGTTTTCAGACCGTCCTGTCCGGCTTGGACGGTCGCGGCGACGAGTGGATCGCCGGCTTTGATGCCAATGCCGTCCGCGACCAGTTTTCGGCTTTCCAAAGGCCCGATCACGTCGACCGCAGCGACCGTATAGATCGGCCCCGGCGTTACCGTGATCGTCACCGCTACGGCAGGAGGTTGTGCCGGTGTGATCGCAACCGACGTTTGCCCGCCGTAGAAGCCTTGCGCGCGCAGCAGGAGATCGAGCAGGTCGCGATCGTCGGCGATGCGGCGGTTGATTTGGGCGAGGTTGGCTTCAGCTGAGCGGCCCTTGTACAATGCCGACTCAGCTTCGAAACGGTCGGCGAGGGTGTCGTCGAGTCCGCTCAGCGCGACGGTGTACCGGACCTCGCCGCTAGCATCGGCCGGCGATTCGGCGGCGGCCGCGAGCGGGTCGGCAGCGTCCGGCCATGGAACACGGATGTCGGGGGTCTCGACCATGTCGGTTAGGGGCGCCTGGGGCGGCACGGTTTGACCCGCGACAGTTCCCGTCCGGCCGATCGTGGCGGCGAGTAATATGCCGACGCCGACGGACCATCGCTTCATCGCGCCGTTGTAGCCGAGCCTCCCGCGTGGCGCAAAGCAACTGGGTCACGGCTTTCGGGCTAATCGTCGCCTGCCTCGCACATTGATGCTGGTACCCGAACTCGTGTGCGGTTGCGTCACTTGCGCTAGCGGCGCTTTGCGACGAAGACCGCAGTGGTGCAGTCCGGCGGTGGCATCATTCTCGCGGTAACGCTTCTCGCAGGGGCGGCGATCGGCGTGCATTGTGGGCAAGGCTCGCTGGGAATCGTGGTCGGGCTCGTTGTCGGACTGGCCGCAGTGGTGTTGCTGGCGTGGCGGGACAACCGCCGCCGCCGATAACACGGCCCGCGGGTCGCCAGTGACTGCGATCGCAGCCGACTCAGCGGGGATCGCGCGTGCGGTGGCGTTGCTCAGGGCGGGTGGCATCGTCGCGTTGCCGACCGAGACGGTCTACGGTCTCGCTGCCGATGCCCGCAACGCCAAGGCGGTGGCACGCATCTATGCCGCGAAGGGGCGACCGGGCTTCAACCCGTTGATCGTCCATGTCGTCGACCTTGCTGCCGCAGAGCAGCTGGTTATTGTCGGTGCGACGGCGCGTGCGCTGGCGGCGCGGTTCTGGCCGGGGCCGCTAACGCTAGTCCTGCCGGCGCGAGAGGGAAATGGCATTGTTCCGATCGTTGCCGCCGGGCTGCCGACGCTGGCGGTTCGCGTGCCGGCGCACCCGGTAATGCAGGCAATACTAAGCCGGATCGGTCAGCCGCTTGCTGCACCGTCGGCAAATGCCAGCGGCGCAATCAGCCCGACCACCGCCGCGCACGTCGCCGCCAGCTTAGGCGACCGCGTACCGCTAATCATCGACGACGGCGCGACGCCGGGCGGTCTTGAAAGTACTATCGTCGCCGTCGATGGCGATTGGGTCACGCTGCTGCGCCCAGGTGCCATCGCCGCCGACCGGCTCGGGGTCGTAACCGACGCTGCTGCGTTCCCCGGCTCTGCGGGCCAAGGCGTCACCGCGCCGGGCCAGCTCGCAAGTCATTATGCCCCGCGCCAACCAGTTCGGCTGAATGCGGAATCTGCCGCCGCGAACGAATTTCTGGTCGGCTTTGGCTCTGTCCGGGGTGACGTCACATTATCGGCCACAGGCGACCTCGGCGAAGCCGCCGCCGCCCTGTTCGCCGCGCTGCACATTGCGCAAGCGAGCGGGGCAGTCGTCATCGCCGTTGCGCCGATTCCGGAAATCGGCGTCGGTGTCGCGATCAATGACCGGCTGCGCCGCGCAGCTTACCGCCGTAGCGCGGACCCCCGGCGCTAGGCGGCTTTGAGCCGCGCCGCATAACCTTTGCGGAACTTCGCGACCTTCGGTGCAACCACGGCGGCACAGTAGCCCGCGTGTGGGTTCTTCTCGAAATAACGCTGATGATAGGCTTCGGCCGAATACCATGGCGCATCGGCTTCGATCGTCGTGACGATCGGACGGTCCCAGTCGGCTTGATTGCGGGCGATGGCTGCTTCGGCGGCGACGCGCTGTTCAGGTGAATGCGGGAAAATCGCCGAGCGATATTGCGTGCCACTATCCGCTCCTTGGCGATTAAGCGTGGTCGGATCGTGCGTGTGAAAGAAGATATCGAGCAGGTCCGCGTACGTCACCTGCGCCGGATCGAAGCTGATCTGAACCGCCTCGGCATGGCCGGTCGCGCCGCTGCAAACCTGTTCGTATGTCGGATTTGGCCGCGGGCCGCCGATATAGCCCGACTCGACGTGATCAACACCTTTGAGTGCGTCGAAAACCGCCTCGGTGCACCAGAAGCAGCCGCCGGCAAGGGTCGCAGTCTCGGTCATAGTCGATTCTCCAATTCTCGACGGGATATTGGAAGCAGACGACGTTTACGCAACTATCGGTTGCCACGCCCGACGTACGATGCCGCCGCCCGCGTGAAGTGCGTTTCGATTGCCCGGGCGATGGCGATTCCGATCCGCTTCTGGCCTTCCGGCGACCGCAATAGCGCCGCGTCGTCAGGGTTCGATAGGTAGCCGGTCTCGATCAGCACCGCCGGAACGTCGGCTGCCTTAAGGACGAGAAAGCCGGCGAAATGATGAAACTCGCCGCGAAAGCCGACCGCATCTCCCAGACTTTTCGCTAGCGTTTCGGCAAACCCGACCGAGATGTTCATCGTCGACCGTTGGGTCATAGTGATAAGCGCATCGCCGACGTCGGGCGCTGCGCTCGTGTCGATGCCGGGAACACTGCCCGATCGGTTCTCGCGCGCCGCTAGTCGAGCCGCGACGGTGTCAGACGCCGTTTCCGAAAGCGTATAGACGCTGGCGCCGCGCGCGGCCGAATTGGGTGCCGAATCGGCGTGGACGGAGACGAGCAAGTCGGCTTGGTCGCGCCGGGCGATCGCGACGCGGCCGTTCAGCGGCACGAAGACATCGCTGTCGCGGGTCAGCTTAACCCGGACCGCGCCGTCGCGCCGCAACTCGGCGGCGGCGGCTCGGGCGATGGCGAGGACGACATTCTTCTCAAAGCCGCCTCCGCCCGTAGCGCTTGCGCTGCCGCCAAAGACGCTGATCGTGCCGGCGTCCTTCCCGCCGTGGCCGGGGTCGAGGATTACCAGCGGCTTGGTTCCGTTGCGGCGCTCAGCCGGCAGTGCAACGGCAGGCCTGTCGCCGGCGACGACTTCATCACCCAAATCGAAATCGGCGATCAGGCGCGCCGTCGTTTGTACCGGTCGGCTTCCGCGAGAGACTGCGCTGGCAAAGGCGGCAGCGTCGGCGGGGGCCAGCCGGAGGACAAGCGATGTGCCGTCGACGGCGGCGGCGGCAAGCGTCATCGGCCGCGTGAGATCGATAACGAGGCGTGTCGTGCCGGGCGCAAACGGTCCGGCACGCACTGCGGAAACGTCGCTCGCGCCCCGCACCGATCGTCGCTCCGACCCGATCCCGACGAGATCCACGACAAGCCGTGGCGGCCGGGCAAGACTGAGTGCGTGAATTGTGTCGACCGGCCCGTCGAGGGCTATGGTGACCACATCGCCATTGATCGACACACCGGTAAGCCGCGCCGCAGCGGCCGGCACGCCAACGAGCAGGAGGACGAGGGCAAGCCAGCGCATCATCGGTCGATACCGGCCCGACCTTCGGGCGGCAATCGCCGGCAATGACCATTGTCGGTTCCGTTGCGCGGTGCTACTTCACAAGTGACGGGCGTACGCAGCCGGACATAATCCAAGCTGCGCCGTTCGAGAGTTAGGGTCGCATGGCGTCGAAGCAGCAGCGTTTAGCCGGAGACGACCGCAGGGTCGCCCCGGCGCTGCGCCTCGCGCCCCCGGTTTATCCGCACATCCCCGGTCGTTCGCCCAGTCCAATCGGACCTGCAGCGGCTATTTTTTCGCGCACCTGCCGCGGCGTCGTCGCCGCCGGCCCGGGGCGCGCCATGGAGTATCTGAATGTCCCAGCGTATGCTGATCGACGCCCGCCACCCGGAGGAGACCCGCGTCGCCGTCGTCAACGGAACCCGCATCGAGGAATTTGATTTCGAGGCCGCCGAGCGCAGGCAGCTCAAGGGCAACATCTATCTCGCCAAGGTCACGCGCGTCGAACCGTCCCTCCAGGCGGCCTTCATCGATTACGGCGGCAACCGCCACGGCTTTCTC
>Ga0123339_10002006_pt1 | contig 13846 bp, 17 predicted proteins | sample lystaG_FD_89956 | JGI IMG/M metagenome (GOLD analysis project Ga0123339, IMG submission 89956) | Glacier valley bacterial and archeal communities from Borup Fiord, Nunavut, Canada, to study Microbial Dark Matter (Phase II) -... | ecosystem: Environmental > Aquatic > Freshwater > Ice > Glacier ... | reverse complement strand
TAAAGAGTTCTATTGCATTGAGTTTTCTAATTTGTGCAATATTGATAAATCTATTTATGGCACAGCTTCTCAATTAGTAGAAAAGTTCTATTTTGAAAAGGATAAAGCTGATAGATTAAAAAACCGAAGCTCAGATCTTCAGAAGCTTGTTAATATTAATCTGGAGAGATGCTCTAAGAAAATAAATATACTAAAGGAAACACTTAAAGAATGTGAAGGTAAAGATAACTACAAGATTAAGGGAGAACTTCTTACTTCAAACATCTATAATATTAAAAAAGGAGATTCTTTAGCTGAAGTTGTGAATTTTTATAGTGAAGATTCTGAACTTGTACAAATAAAACTTGATAAAGATAAAACACCTTCTCAAAACATTCAATTCTATTTCAAAAAATATAATAAGTTGAAAAAATCTGAAGAGGCAGCAAAGATTCAAATAGAAAAATCTGTAGAAGAATATGAATATCTACTTTCTGTGTTTACTAACATAACAAATGCTGAAAGTTACGAGGGAATTGAAGAAATTAAAAATGAACTAATTGAAACTGGATATATTAAATTTAAAAAAACTTCCAATAAAAAGATAAAACAGTCAAAGCCGATGCACTATATTTCCAGCGACAACTTGGATATATATGTTGGCAAGAATAATATACAAAATGATTATTTAACATTGAAGTTTGCGGAAAAACATGACACCTGGCTTCACACAAAAAACATCCCAGGTTCCCACGTTATAATAAAATGCTTTGGGAACCCACCTGAAAATACTTTGATGGAGGCTTCGCTGCTGGCTGCTTATTATAGCAAAGGGAAAACCTCTACAAAAGTACCCGTGGATTATACAGAGGTAAAGAACGTTCATAAACCAAATGGAGCTAAACCAGGCATGGTAATATACAGCACAAATAAAACCATATATGTGGATCCTGAAAAACCATATTTGAAAACAAAATAACATAAGAAGGTACCTGATATCCATTTTCGTGGATTCCAGGTACCTTCTTAATTACACTTCGATTTTGCTGGTTTTAGGTAATATTAGGATTAAAATTATATTTCATAAATTTTCACTTGATCCAATCCATCTATTTCCAATAACTCCACGGAAATAATTTCGTTTTTGGATGTAGGTATATTTTTTCCCACATAGTCCGCTCTTATGGGTAGTTCCCTGTGACCCCTGTCCACAAGGGAAGCAAGCTGGATCATTTGGGGCCTTCCTGCATCTATCACAGCATCGATTGCTGCCCTGGCTGTTCTACCTGTATAGATCACATCATCCACCAATATTACTTTTTTGTCCTTAACATCCACACCCAAGCTAATGGTTTTATTTGCAGGCTTTTCTTCAAGCAAAGATAAATCATCCCTATAAAAGGTTATATCTACACTCCCTACAGGAATATTTTTCCCTTCTATTTCTAAAATATTTTTTGCTAATCTCTCGGCAATAGGTACTCCTCTTCTTTTTATTCCTATAAAAACCAAATCTTCTATGCCCTTGTTTTTTTCGATAATTTCATGGGCTATTCTGGTTAGTGTTCTCATAATACCTTTTTCATCTAAAATAACTGCCTTTAGGTTCATACATCAACCTCCTCAATTATATTAATGTAATAAAAAACATCTCACAAAATCTGTAAGACGTAAGAAAACAAATGCAATTTTGATTTTCCTTAGGACCTCACAGGATCATTTAAAGGACTTATATAATTTTTCAATATAAATAATATCACATTTTTCTGATTATTTCAACTCATTTTCTAATACACTGAGCACCTTTTGGAAGTAATTTGGAAGTGGTGCATCAAACTCCATATATTTATTTAGCGTAGGATGAATAAATCCCAATTTTTTAGCATGGAGCAGCTGACCCTCCAAATTAAATCTCTGCTTCTTAAAGCCATATACTGGATCTCCTACCAATGGATGCCCTATATATGCCATGTGGACTCTAATTTGGTGTGTTCTGCCGGTTTCAAGTGTACACTCCACAAGAGTATTTGCTTTATATCTCTTAATAACTCTATAATGCGTCACTGCGTTTTTTCCTTCTTTAACTACAGAAATTTTAATTTTTTCCACAGGATGTCTTCCTAGGTTGGTATCAATGATTCCCTCATCATTTTTAAGAACTCCTTCCACCAGTGCATAATATACCCTGGTCATGGAATGTTCTTTTAGTTGACTGGCAAGTAAGTTATGAGAATTATCATTTTTAGCAACAACAATAACGCCTGAGGTATCCTTATCAATCCTGTGAACGATACCAGGCCTTAGAATCCCGTTTATTCCTGATAGATCTCTGCAATGATTAAGGAGAGCATTTACTAAGGTTCCGCTGTAAACTCCCGATGCTGGATGAACCACCATTCCCTGTTTTTTATTTACAACAATAATATCTGAATCCTCATATAATATATCTAAAGGTATGTCCTCAGCTTTAAGGTTTAGTTCTTCAGGATCAGGTATGGTTATGTAGACAATATCGCCATACTTCACAATATAATTGCTTTTTTTTACCATCCCCTGTACTGAAGCATTTTCTTTTTCAATGATTCCCTGAATGTAGGAACGAGACTTCTCCTCTAAGCATTGTGTAAGAAATTTATCTAATCGTATTCCACTATTGCTTTCTTCAACTCTAAACTCCAATTTTTCCATTATTACTATCTTCCTTTAATAAATATAATACCAAAAAAGCCGTACCTACTACTACCATAATATCTGCAACATTGAAGGTTGGAAAATAATACACATCCTTATAATGAAACATAATAAAATCTATAACATATTTATGATATAGCCTGTCAAATAAGTTTCCCAAAGCTCCGCTTAATATTAAAGCAATGCTTAATCTTAAAAGTTTGGAGGCAGGTTTATATTTTATCAGGTAAAATATCATACCAAGCATAACTATTATTGTAACAAATGATAATATCATAACTTTGTTTTGAAATATTCCAAAAGCTGCTCCTCTGTTTTCAAGATATGAAAAACTAAAAACATCCTTAATTATTACTATTTCCTGAGCCTTCATTAAAATACTCCCAGCCCATATTTTTGCTAACCTGTCCAGTGACAGCCCAACTATTATTATTATAAATTCCATTCTATTCCCCCCAGTTACACTTTTTCTATCTGTTCTACTTAATCCGGCAACTGACTTCTATATTGCTGGTTGCTTATCATTTCTATTGGATCCTCATCGGTATCCTCCTCATCACCAAAATCACCAGTAATGAATGTACCCCTATTTCCACTTTTCAAGCCATCATAAATATTTTCTTCATTGCCAAAATTATTTTCATAGTAACTGATAGGATATTCATTTCTTATTCTTGGCTTTATATCTGCCATTTCTTTCTGACATTCTATGCAATATTCTGCATAGGGTATGAATTCCAATCGCTCTTCGGAAATTTCTACTCCGCATTTTTTGCAATTTCCATAGTTTCCCTTTTCAATGTCAGATAAAGATGTTTCTATCTTATTTATAATAGAAAGTTCGTTATTCCTTAATGCTAATCCCTTTTCTTTATCAAATAATTCCGTTGCCGTGTCTGATGGGTGATTGTCGTTTAAAGATAACTCCGAAGAAAACTCATTATCCAACTCTGAATTTGATATAATAGCATCTTTAATTTTCTTTTTTTCACTTAATAACTTTGACTTAAAATATTGCAATCTTTTAATTTCCATAATAACACACCTCTCAAAAGATAAATATGATATATTTTATCTCTATTTCGAGGATTTATTCTTATAAATTCAAACTTTGAAGTAATTTGACTTTTTTTTGCAATTCCACCAAGGTCTCAATTTTTATGGTCTGTGCTGCATCTGAAATGGCATTGTCTGGCCTTACATGGCTCTCAACAATTAATCCATCTGCTCCTGCAGCAATAGCTGCCAGGCACATTTGAGGCACTATTTCCCTAATACCAGTGCCGTGACTTGGATCTACTATAACAGGGATTCTGTATTTTTGTTTTATTACAGCCACACTATTAAGATCCAGAGTATTTCTCGTGTAATTTTCAAAGGTTCTAATGCCGCGTTCGCATAAAACCACCTGAAAGTTTCCTTCATTCATAATATACTCCGCAGCATAAAGCCATTCCTTTAGAGTAGCACTCATGCCTCTTTTAAGAATAACCGGTACCTTAAGTTTTCCAACTTCTTTTAAAAGGCTGTAATTATACATGTTTCTAGATCCAACTTGAAGCATATCTGCATACTTTAGTACCTCTTCCAAGTCTCTTATATCAACAACTTCTGTAACCACAGGTAAACCTGCAATATCCGCAGCTTCTCTCAAAATTTTAAGTCCTTCTTCTTGAAGCCCTTGGAAATCGTAGGGAGAGGTCCTGGGTTTAAAGGCTCCTCCCCTTAATATGTCTATTCCTGCTTCTTTAAGAGCAGATGCAATTTCAGTCATTACATCCAAACTCTCTACAGCACAGGGTCCAGAAATAATTACTTTTTCAGGGCCTCCAATTATAACATCTTTAATCTTAACTAATATATTTTCGCCGCTTTTTTTATCCACTAATAAATTTTTCATTAAGTATCGCCTACTTCTCTTTAAGCATTGCTATTAAAATTTTGGTAGAGTTTTCTATTGCAATAGGCTTAAATTTTTCATAATCCATATGTGCTCCAATGTTTCCATTATCTGATATAGACCTTACTACTACAAAAGGAACGTTATTTAAATAACATACTTGAGCTATGCTTCCTCCCTCCATTTCGCAGGCCAGTGCACCAAACTTGTCATTTATCCATCTCAGTTTCTCAGTATCGTTAATAAATTGATCTCCAGTTGCTATGCGTCCAACAAAGCAGCTATGATTTTCCAACCCATAGCATGCGGCGGAAGCTTTCTTTATTAACTCTTTATCACATGGAAAATCAAAGGTATTAATTCTAGGCACTTGACCTACCTCATCTCCGAAAGCAGAAGTATCCATATCATGCTGTACTAGATTCTCTGCCACCACTACATCTCCAGGCATTACCTTTAAACCTGTTCCACCTGCAATTCCTACATTTATTATATTATCCACTTTAAAATCATCAATTAGAATTTGAGCACATACTGCTGAATTCACCTTGCCTATTCCACCTATTACTGCCACTATTTTATTATCAAAAACAATGCCTGAATTAAATATCATATTTGCCTTTTTAAGTGAATTTTCAAATTTCATAAATTTAAATATTGGTTCTAGTTCCTCTTCCATTGCTGCAATAATTCCAATAACCATATTTGCCTCCAATATAACAAAAAATAAATCTCATCCAAGGGATGAGATAAAATAATTATTCCTTAACAAAAAAATTTTTAATTTCATCTATGTTTTCATCAATATCAAAATAGTCAGCTTCATTCTTTTTTATATCTTCCCCAGCTAAAACTGATTCAGGTTCTCTTATTACTATATCATGTCCAATATTGTAATTCTTAACAAAATCTTTTTCCATATCTTCAAACATATCTAAATGAGTCTGCATGAAGTTTCTGAATTTTGTCCTGAACTTATTAAACTCCTGTTTTGTTTTTTCAAATTCATCTGTAACAGCTATTACATCATAATGAGCCTTGTCCAAGATCTTTTGTGCTGAGTCGTTTGCAGTTCTAAGAATAAGTTCAGACTCCTTTTGGGAATTTTCTCTTGCATGTTCTGAAGCATCCTGAGCCATGATTAAAGTATTTTGAATAGTAGACTCCATTTTATTATAATGTTCCAGTCTTTCATCTATGGCAGATACTTTCTCCCTCAAGGAAGAATTTTCCTTATATAAAATTTCATAATCTTCAGCAACTCTATCTAAAAATTCATCAACCTCTTCCTGGCTGTATCCTCTCATTACTTTTTTAAATTCCTTATTAGTGATTTCCATCGATGTAATTTTCATTACCTTACCCCCGCGTTAAATATATTTTTTTATTTGCAGTTTTAATCTCCCACTACCTGTAGTGCCAATAGTGTTGTTAATAACAAACTTTCCATATCCCCTTATAACAATAATATTGTTTAGATTCAACAAAGTATCTCGTCTTAGTTCTGGAAAATAATTCACTTGAACTTTGCCTTGTCTGATAAGTTCTTCTGATTTATTTCTTGAAATATTGCAAATGCTGCTTACCACACAATCTAATCGCAGTGAAGTGGATAGTACATTCAAATATTCATATTTATGTGTAGGCATTTCTTCGTGAAGTTCATCTAATAGCTCCAAGCTGCATGGCGAATTTTTAACCTTAATTAGATTATCAACCAGATAGTCCGTAATTTCTTCAAATACTGCCACATAACAAATATCTTCTTGTAATATTAAATCACCAAATTTTTCCCTTTTTACTCCTAGCGCCATTATCGAACCTAAAAAATCCCTATGGCTTACACTGCTGAATTTAGACTTTGATTTTATTTTTATAAGTTTAATGGGATAATGATGGCAGTTTTCATTTCCAATAGCTACAACTCTCCTGTCTGCCTCATCAAAAATTCCATTTGTTCTAAAGGTTACATCAAAATATGAATCTAATTTTAGTAATGCACTCCATATATTAGGTGTATAGAATTCATTTGAATATATTGTCTTTCCAGTTCTTTTTGATAAATTTATCTTATCATATAAATTTGAAACTGCTCCCATATCAACATTTTTCACACCACTTATATTTATTAGTTTATCTATAAATATATTTTTTTCCATTTACACAATACTGAAAATAATTCTTTGAAGTAAATTAATAATAATCAGTGCTAAAATAGGTGAAAAGTCAATCATTAGACCAGGTGCAATTTTTTCCTGTATTTTTCTCCCAGGAATCATAAATGGATCCGTAAATATATGCAAAATATCTATTAGAGGATTCTTTTTCCCAGGCATCATCCAGGATAGTATAACATCTACTAGTATGGCGCCTTCTAAGAATCTAAATAAAAAATATACTGCAAGTCTTATTGTATCATTACTCATTTCTGCCTCCAAATTTTACTTATTCCAGCTGAAAAGCCCCTTACTGGAAAGTTCATTCTTAAAATCATTATTAACTTCTACATTAGAAGGTGAAAGCAAATATACTCCCTTTTCAATTTCCTCCAGATTTCCACTAAGTGCATAGCTGGCTCCACCCAAGAAATCCAAAAGCCTTTGTGCTATTCTCTGTTCAAGCCCGGTAGTATTTACTACCACTATATTTCTGTTTTTTACATCGTCACAAATATCCGCAGCATCTTCATAGGCTGAAGGCTTAACAATCTTCACTTTAGCAGAAATTGTAGTATGTATACTCACCACATTAGCTTTTTTCTTTGAGCTCATTGAAACTTTTTCTGTTTCATTATTGTTAGTTTCGTTTTCATTTATTTCATCAAAATCATCGTCGACGTCATCCTCTAATCCTAAAAATCCCATCATCTTATTAATTACTTTCTTTGCCATAAAATTTTCTCCCCCTATATTTTATTATAATTTCTTTTTCCGAAAATACCTTCACCAATTCTTACCATGTTGGAACCTTCTGCAATTGCTACTTTATAATCTCCCGTCATTCCCATGGACAAGTATTTCATCTCAACATTTCTGTAAGAGCCTTTACTAAGCTTCTCCCACAAAGTTTTAACTTCTCTGAAGTACTGTTTTTGTTCATCTTGATTACATATTGGGAGCACGGTCATGAGCCCTTTAGCTTTAACATGATTGCACTTTCCCAAAGAGATAAGAAGTTCATCAAGTTCTTCTAATAGAATGCCTGTTTTATTCTCCTCTCGTCCAATGTTTATTTCAACAAGCACTTCGGCATTAAGACTGTTTAAAGAATATTGTTTTTCGATTTCCTCCAATAACCTTATGCTGTCTAATGAATGAATAAGACATACTTTTCCTACAATATATTTCACCTTGTTTCGTTGGAGATGGCCTATTAAGTGCCACTTCACCGATGGATCAAATTCATCATATTTGTTTATGAGTTCTTGAACTTTATTTTCGCCAAAATCTCTTAAGCCAAAATCATATGCCTCCCTAATTTCCTGAGTACTTCTTGTTTTTGTAACCGCAATAAGCTGCACATCCTGGGGTATTGAAGTCAATATTAAACTAATATTTTCTTTTATAGACAATCTAACCGTCCCCTTTTATATAAGAAATTTAAGGCTACTATATTACTAATTCTTCAAATACGCTAAAATTCCTGCAAAATCAACTAAAAAATATAAAAACTTCTATTATTGTACTTTCATAAAATCAGCTCTTTCATTACCAATAAATGCAGAAACTCTAACTAAATCAGATTGAGTAACATTCACCTTGACCTTTCTAATCATCAGACCTTTTAAATAGTTTTCATCAGACATCATATAGTTGTATAAAACTTCTTTATTTCCTATTGCATTTATTGTGAAGGGTGCTGCAATTTTTACACCATTTATTCTAAGAAAAGGGCCACTGCAATAAATTTCACTGCTATCAACAATTCTTTGATTATTTATTGATATTGCCTCTGCTCCTCCATTTTTTAAATCGTTCATCACTTGAATAATATCAGTATTGTGTACCAATCTAAACTGATCATCAAAAGTATTGTCAAAATACTTACTGTCCGCATCATTTAGTATGATACTCAAACCTTGGCCCTGGACCTGAACCTTACCAAGTATCATGTTGTTTTGCTCAAGTTCCTTGTTTATTTCATCTGTAATGCTACTTTTATTTGTTTCAATTGATTTGTATTTTTCCAGCTTTTGTTCGTAGGTATTATATACATTTACCATGGAACTTATTTCACTATATAACTGATTCTTATAGTTATATGCATCCTGATACTGTGAAGAGCTTAAAAAAGTTGTGGTGGTTCCCTTATTAAAGCTTATATTCATAGATATTAATATACCAATAATAATGGAAGCTGCAAAAAGAAAAATATTGGCTTCGTTATTTTTCACTTAAACCACCTCAATGTCTGGATTTTGCTTTCTCTATTAAAAGCCTTCTAACAATAGCAAAGTTATCAAATATCCTGCCCCCAAATACAATTACTGCCGCAAGATAAATAGGTACTCCAAGTTTATCTCCAAGATAAGCAAGTCCTGCTGCAAGTAATGCATTCCCAAAGAAACCAGAAATAAATATATCCGGTTGAAAATTCTTTGAAAGGCTAGCCCTCAAGGCTCCAAACACAGAGTCAAGACAGGCAAGTATAGCCACAGACATATATGGTGAAAATTGATCTGGAATATTCACTTTGAAAATAATTCCCAGCAGTATGCCGATTATTAACCCGATAATACCAACCATAAGACTCTCTCCTCAAATTAAGCTTTTTTTTATTTTACAGTCTTTGCGTAATCAAATTTATAGGTTTTTGTATATTTCCCTATTTTTATATCATCTGATTTTTCATATTTTACATCGCAAATTGTTTTAAACTCAGAAAAAACCTCTGGAAAACTCAATGCACTGTACATAAGTGCCTTATCACCAATTGCCTTAATAACAATTCTTTGTGAATAAGATACCTTTGAATCGTCGTTTATCAATATATAATTGCCAGCACCTCTTATACCTGTTCGGTCAACTATTCTAATATCGTTTATGGAAATTGCTTCAGCGCCTGCAAATCTAAGCTCATTAACAAGATAAACTAAATGCTTATCAGTTATATGATCTCCAGTTGCAGAATTACCAAACAAATTGGTATCTGGAGTTAGATAAATAGTTACCCCAGGACCCTGCACATCTGTTAGACCTGTTAGCAGTCTAGAACTATCCAATTCCTTCAATAAGGCCTTAGAAGCATCACTGGTACCTGCTGCAGTTTGCTCATAACTTTTAACTTTAGTGTTAAGATCCTCAACCTTCGCTTCCAATTCCGTCTTCTGTTTTTTATATTGCTCTATTTCAAGAGTAATATCGGTACTATTGGCACTTCTCAAATTTAATGTTTTTTCCTGTTTCATTAGTACTTTAAATTGATAAGCTAACATAAAACCTAAAATAACACAAACTATGCCAACACTAATTTGAGACTTAATTCTGCGCATTTTGTTTACCTCCTACTTTTCTATATGATACACAGGATTGCCCTGGAAGCTCACATCTATATAGCCTTTTCCATCTTTTACTTCATCCCTCTGCAAAATATTTACTGCAGTATTTAGCTTCTTGTCAATATTATCACAATTACCCAGCTTTATACAAATATTTCCGAAATAAACATTTAGCGCGTTAGGATCGCTGATATCAATAGAAGTAAATTTTGAAAGTATGTTGTCTGGTTTGATATATTTACCTAATTCAATTATTACTTCAAGTCTCCTTTTATCATCGCTTTCCAGTTGCTTTCCAAGTTCTGCTTTGCTATAGTCAAAACCATCTAATTTAATCAAATTCATATTTTTTATGTCTTCCTTTATTTCCAGTACAATTCCATTTTTATCAATAACAAAGTATTTTTTATCCTTTGTGTTGAAATACATGGCTTCTCTTTCAACTACAGTTATGGTTACTCCGCTTGGCAGCTTTCTTTCCACTTTAGCACTTAATATGTATGGGTTTTTGGATATACCCTCAATTTCAGAAGTTGTGTTTAAATAAAATATATTGTTTCCCTTTTGAATACCAGATAATTTTATTATTTCGTCCTGTGACACTATTCTATTATTAACTACATTTATACTTGTAACATTAAGATATGGCAACTTAAAACACAATACTGAAAAAATACATATCATAAATACTAATAACAATATAGCCCTTTTCCTTATAGTCTTATTTCTTCTTTTTTGTATTAATGAGTTATCTAATTTCCTTATTGATTTATTCATCTGTTTTAACTCCTTAATAACAAAATTTATATATATATATAATATAACATGTAATAACACGTTTTTCATTATTTAATAAAAATTTAATAAAAGTAAATATTTTATTAAATAAACAAAAGTATGCAGGATTTAATCCACATACTTTTATTTTATGAGTTGCTCTTTTGTCTGGAGATATTTAGTAGTATACCCATGGCAAAAAGATTAAAAATAAGCGATGAGCCACCATAGCTTATAAAAGGAAGAGGTACCCCAGTTACTGGCATAGAACCTGTAACAACAGCAATATTAATAATTGCCTGTATTGCAATTATTGAAGTTATACCTGCTGCAAGTAAGGTACCGAATGTATCCTTAGCCTTAGATGCAGTTACAATTCCTCTCCAAATAAATATAAGGAATAAAATCACAATTACTGTGCATCCTATTAAACCAAGTTCTTCCCCTATTATTGAAAAAATAAAATCAGTATGTGGTTCAGGAATATAATAACATTTCTGTCTTGACTGACCAAGGCCTGCACCCCATATTCCCCCAGAACCTAATGCAAGAAGGGATTGAATAAGTTGGTAACCATCACCACGGGCATCTTTCCATGGATCAAGAAAACTTGTAAACCTTGCCATTCTATAGGGCTCAAGTATTATTCCTGCCACTCCCCCAGCAAAAACCACACCAAATATTCCCACCATATGCTTAATCTTCGCACCAGCCACAAAAAGAATTACTAAAGTTACTCCCATGATAACTACTGCAATACTAAGATTCTTTTCTAAAAACACAATCCCTGCGAAAAAACCTGATATCAGCATATATGGTAATATACCATATACAAAGGATTTAACTTTTTCGCCTTTATTAGCTAAACTCTTTGCTATATAAAGCACTACCACATATTTTGCTATCTCCGAAGGCTGAATAGATGCGAACCCTAAGGGTATCCATCTCTTTGCGCCATTTACTTCCGGAAAAGCAAAAACAACACATAACAGCAGTACTGTAACTATCATAAGAGGTAGCGTCAATCTTCTATAAATATGGTAATCTGTTTTTATGGCAATTACCATTCCAATTACACCCAAAAGAGCCCATAATGCCTGTTTTTTCAGGTAAAACATGCTATCATTTATGGCAGTATTAAAAAAGGAACTATAGGAACTGGCACTGTACACCATAACTACTCCAATTACTACTAAAAGCATTATGGTGGAAAATAGAATAAAATCTATTGATCCCATTTTCTTTCTGGGTATTTTCATTAAATTGACCTCCAAAATAAATTAATTATATCGATAAAAATGCAACTAATGCTAAAATTACAGTTACAATACAAAATATTGATACAACTTTTGTTTCATGCCACCCAGATAGTTCGAAATGATGGTGAATAGGTGCCATCTTAAATATTCTCTTTCTAGTAAGTTTAAAGGAACCAACCTGAAGCACCACAGATATCGCTTCCAGGACATATATTCCTCCTACCAAAAGGATAATAAGTGGAAGTTTTAATATCATTGCCACTGCAGCTACTGCACCTCCAAGGGCAAGTGAACCTGTATCACCCATAAATACCTGTGCTGGAAATGCATTGTACCTCAAAAATCCTAAAAGTGCACCAGCTATTACTGCACAAAATATGGAAAGAGTATAGTGGCCTAAACCAAAAGCTACTAATGAAAAGAAGGTCATAACAAGTAGCGTTACAGAGGTGGCTAAACCGTCTAATCCATCCGTTAAGTTAACTGCATTTGTCACAGATGCAAAGTAAAATACTATGAAGGGAATAAACAAACTCCCTAAATCATAAGACTTGTGAATAAAAGGAATAATTATTGCTGTTCCAATATCAGGATTATTTGCTGCATAATAGCCGAAAATACCCGAAACAATTAATATAAGGAACATCTTTTGATATGCCCTTAATCCCAAGTTGTTCTTTTTCAATATTTTTATTCCATCATCCATTGCACCTATTATTCCGAAGGAAATAAAGGCATATAGCGCAATCATCGCTTCGTCCCCTGGCTTCTTTATCATTATTGCCATAGTAATAATAGCTGATACAATAAAAATAATTCCACCCATGGTAGGAGTGCCTGCTTTTTTAAGATGGCTCTTTGGACTATCTTCTCTTATGTTCTGTCCAAACTTCAATCTATGCAGCATTGGTATAAATATTGGTCCTGCCAACAAAGATATTAAAAATGCTACCAGTACTGAATAAATTATTCTATCCATTATAGGTCACCCTTGTCTTCCTTAAGTTTTTCTACTATTTTTTCAAATTTCATAGTTCTAGAAGCCTTAACAATAACGGCATCCTTGTCTTTTAAAATGGTTTTTGCAAATCTAACTGCCTCGTCATAATCTTCGAAGTCAAAACAGTTTTCTCCAAAGCCCTGCTTATAAGAATCCTTATACTCACCTAAGGTTATCAAAAAATCAATACCACAAGCCCTGGCATATTCTCCAATTTCCTCATGAGCAGAATTCCCTTCTTCTCCCAATTCTCTCATGCTACCTAATATTGCGACTCGCTTTTCGCATTTATAATTTTTCAAAACGTCTAGGCCTGACTTCATAGAATCAGGATTTGCATTATAACAGTCATTTATTATTGTATAACTGTTTCCTTTTATTATGTCAAGTCTCATTGCTGTTTTTTCCAAGGCTTTAAAGCCTTGATTTATTTCCTGAAAATCCAATCCAAAACTCCTGGCGCAGGCAATAGCTAGTAATGCATTGCTTACTGTATGACTTCCGGGAACCCCTACAAAAAATTCTTCGCCACATTTATTCCCTTTTTCTGAAGTTTTAAATTTAACAAAATCATCTCCCAGAATAATATCATAGGCTGAATAATCTGCTAAACTCTCAACTCCTGTACTTATTACGAGATAATTATCATTGTTAATATTTTTTAGCAGGTCATTGTCTTTGTTGATTATAAGCATGCTTTCTTTATCAAAAAAGTCGGTTATTTCAAGCTTGGCCTTTAAAAT
>Ga0123339_10002005_pt1 | contig 13862 bp, 16 predicted proteins | sample lystaG_FD_89956 | JGI IMG/M metagenome (GOLD analysis project Ga0123339, IMG submission 89956) | Glacier valley bacterial and archeal communities from Borup Fiord, Nunavut, Canada, to study Microbial Dark Matter (Phase II) -... | ecosystem: Environmental > Aquatic > Freshwater > Ice > Glacier ... | reverse complement strand
GCGTCAGCCCGAGCTCCGCCAGCTTGCGGTAGGACACCTCGATGTTGACCTGTTCCTGCTGCTACCCGACCAGCACGACCTTGCCGACGCCCGGCACGGACAGCAGCCGCTCCCGCAAATCCTCGGCGACATGCTTCAGCTCCGGCAGGCTGAAGCCGTCCGCCGTCAGGGCATACATGATGCCGAACGTGTCGCCGAACTCGTCGTTGAAGTACGGCCCCTGCACCCCGTCCGGCAGGGTGCCGCGCACGTCGCCGACCTTCTTGCGGACTTGGTAGAACACGTCCGGCACCAGGCGCGCCGGCGTGTCGTCGCGCAGCGTCACGCGCACGACGGCATGGCCCGGCTGCGTCTGGCTCTCGGTGTGGTCCAGCCGCGCCAGGTCCTGCAACTTGCGCTCGATCCGGTCCGTCACCTGGCGGGACATCTCGTCGGCGGATGCGCCGGGCCAGTCCACGGCGATGATCATGTCCTTGATCGTGAATGCCGGGTCCTCGGCCCGGCCCAGGCCCAGGTAGGCCCACACGCCCGACGCTGCCAGCAGCAGCATTGCGAATAGCATCAGCGCCCGGTGCTGCAACGCCCAGAGCGACAGGTTGGCCTTCACCGGGCCGCTCCTGCCCAGGCCGTCACGGGCAAGTCGGCGTCCAGCCCCCCGACCCCCGCCGTCACCACCTGCTCCCCGTCCTGCAACCCGGCGCCCACCAGCACGCTGCCGTCCCCGGCATAGCCTGCCATCTGGATGGGCTGCAGCGCCGCCCGCTGGCGCGCTGGGTCAAGCACCCAGACTGCTGGCGCGCCGCCCTGGTCGGCCAGCGCCGTCGCCGGCAGGCGTGCCACGGGCGGCCCGGCCTGCCCGAACGCGACGGTGGCCGTCATGCCCAGCGCCAGCAAACCCGGCGGCGCGTCCTGCACCGCAACCTTCACCATGAATGTCCGGCTGGCCGAGTCCGCCAGCGCGCCGACCTCCCGCACGCGCCCGTGCAGCACCTGGCCCGGCACGGCCCACAGCGCGATGCCCACCTCGCCTGCCGCGCGCACCGCCTGCAACCGGTTCTCCGGCACGTCGGCCGCAACCTCGATCCCATCCAGGTGCGCGACCGTGGCGACGGTCTGCCCCGCGGACACGACCTGCCCCGCCTGCACCGGCACCGCCGTCACCACGCCATCCGCATCCGCCGCCAGCTCGCCATAGCCGCGCTGGCTGCGCGCCAGCGACAGACTACGCGCCGCCTGCACGACCCGCGCCTCCGCCATGCGGCTCATTGCCCCGCGCTTGTCCGATTCGGACGGCAGGTAGGCCGGCGAGTTCTGGCCCAAGCGGTCATAGCGGGTCAGCTCCGCCCGGGCGTTCGCCAGGTCCGCGGTCGCAGCCTGCAACGCTGCTTCGGCCACCTGCTCCTGCAACACCAGGTCCCCCTGGTCCAGCCGGGCCAGCACCTGCCCGGCCCGCACACGGTCGCCAACCTCCACCAAGCGGGCCGCGACCTTGCCGGGCACGCGGAAGCCAAGGTCCACCTGCACGCGGGCCTGCACCGTGCCGGAGAACACAAGCTGGGACGGCACGGGCCGCAGGCTCACGACCGCGACACGCACTGGCCGTGGCGGCTCCCCGGCGGCAACGAGCACAAGGGCCAAGACGGCAGGCAGGATCGCACGCATGATGTTCCCCGCAAACGGACGCATGAAGCCTGCCATAACGACGTTCAGTTAACAACGGTCAGTTTGCGGTCTGGAAGCCTCGGATGGCTGCGTCGATCACAGTGTCGATCAGCCGCTGGGGTGCGGTCTCGACGTGCTCGGGCTGGTTCAGCAGCAGCATGGCCACGCCGTGCAGGCACGCCCATAGCGACTCAGCCACCGCCAGCGGGTCATCCCGCGTGAAGATGCCAGCGTGCATCAGGTCCGCGACGTGGCTGTGAACGATATCGAACGACTTGCGCGCCGCCTCCGCCTTGCCGCAGGCAGAGTCGGATTTCACGTCGAACGTCAGGCGGTATTCATCCGGCCGGGCCATCGCCAACTCGATATAGGCCCGCAGCCCCGCGCGGAAGCGGGCCAAGGGTGGCAAGGCCGGGTCCTGGGATGTGGTGTAGGCGGCCAGCAGCGCCTCGAACATCGCTTCCGCAATGGCATCCAGGATCGCCGTCTTGTCGGGGAAATAGACATACAGCGCCGTGCTGCTGACGCCCACGTCGGCGGCGATCCGGCGCATCGTCGCGTGCTGGATGCCGTCTTGCAGGAACAGCCGCTTGGCCGACGCCAGGATTTCGCCCCGGCGCGACGCGCCTTGGCCCCGCGGCTTTCGGGTGCGCGCCGGGATAGCGGATGGAATCGCTGGCATGTCCATGACTGAACAGTGTTTAGGTTCAGGCATGGCCGGGGTCAAATGGTGGCCGCTGTCCCCGCGATCGCGGCATCCGGCGCCAGCACGTAGCTGGTGCTGCGTCCCCCCGCCTCCCCGCGCACCAGCACGCCGCGCCGCACGAGGTCCTCGATGTCGCGCAACGCGGTATCCGGCGAGCACTTGCACATCTGCGCCCACTTCGACGACGTGAGGTTACCCTTGAACCCGTCCAGGACGCGGTTCAGCATCACACGCTGGCGCGGGTTGACGCCCATAGGGGCCAGGGCATCCCAAACCCGGCCCTTGCGCAGCGTGACCGCAAGTGCCGCCTCCGCATCCAACAGGGCGTGGTCGAGCACGCCGAGGAACCATGCCAGGCGGGGCGTGATGTCCATGCCGCCCTTCTGCGTCGCCTCCAGCGTGGCATAGTACTCGGCGCGCTCGACCCGAAGCCGCGCCGACATGCTGTAGAAGCGCTGGCCCGTCCCTTCCGACCGCGCCAGCGCCAGGTCGGCGATGGCGCGGGCGATCCGGCCGTTGCCGTCGTCGAACGGATGGACCGTGACGAACCAGATATGCGCCACGGCCGCCTTCAAGACGGGGTCGATCCCCGTGGCCGCTTCCTCAAACCATGTCAGGAACCGCGCCATTTCGCCGGGCACCCGGCCGGCGCTGGGCGCCTCGAAATGGATGTGCTCGCGGCCGGGCTGCCCGGACACGACCTGCATCGGGCCGAACGCGTCGGTCCGCCAGGCGCCGACCGTCAGCGGGAAGCGGCCCCGGCCGCCTGTTGGGAACAACGCGGCATGCCAGGCAAATAGGCGGTCCATGGTGAGCGAGTCCGCGTAGTTCCGCGTCGCATCCAGGACGACGCCGGCGATGGCGTCGGCCATGCGGTCCACCGGGCGCAGCCCGGCAGCTTCCAGGCCAAGCCGCCGCGCCAGGGACGACCGGACGCCCTCCGGGTCCAGCACCTCTCCCTCGATCTCGCTGGTCTTGAGTGCGTCCTCCGTCAGCGTCAGCAGCGTGGCTTCGGTCCGCAACTGGAAACTGAGCGCCTCCATCCGCCCCAGCAACCGGCCTTGACGATGGCGGACCGCTGCGAGCTGCGTGGCTATGTCCGTGTCTCGCCAACGGAACGCCGGCCAGTCCGGATGATCATAGATATAGTCTATTCGCCGCATTATTCGCGGAGATTAATGGCCCTATTCACCGCATGGCAAGCGGCATCGGCTGTGCTCACACCACCCGTTCGCCCGCCCGCCACACCTGCCGCACCACCGCCAGCCCGTCCCATTCCCGCACCCGCACCAGGTCCGCCCGCAACCCGGCCTCGATCCGCCCGCGGTCGTGCAGGCCGCACATCCGCGCCGGGCCGTCCGTCACCATCGCGACGCCTTGCGGCAGCGTGGTTCCAGCCGCCGCGGCGCTGCCGAACGCCGCTTCCAGCATCGAGGACGGCACGTAGTCGCTGGCAAACGCATCCACCACGCCCGCCCGCACCAGGTCGGCTGCCGCGACGTTGCCGGAGTGCGAGCCGCCGCGCACCAGGTTCGGCGCCCCGGCGATCACCGTCATGCCGTGCCTGCGCGCCTCGGACGCCGCCAGCATGGACACCGGGAACTCGCTGATGCGTATGCCGTCCCGGGCGTTCTCCGCCACCTCGTCGGCGGTGTTGTCGTCGTGGCTGGCCAGCACGATGCCCAGCGGGATCACCCGGTCCAGCAGCCGCCGCCGGTTTGGGCCGCGCATGCGGGCGCGCTGGTCCTGCAACTCAATGATGCGGTTCTCGATCCACTCGGGCTTGTGCCCCTCCCGCACCCGCATCTTCCGGTAGCGGTCCATGTTGGCGTACTGGCCGATGCCGGGGCTGTGGTCCATCAGGCTGACCATGCGGGCGCGGGGGTTCTCCACCACCGGCTCCAGCAACTCCATCATGTCCGGCGCCGGCAGCTCGCAGCGCAGGTGCAGGAAGTGTTCGGACTTCAGCAGCCCGGTGCCGGCCAAGGCACCCAGGTCGCGCACGCCGTCATGGAACGTCTGGGTGCGGTCCTTGTCGAAGCCCAGGTCGCCCAGGCACAGCGCATCCAGCACCGTCGTGACGCCGGCCGCCGCGCATTGCGCGTCATGCGCCAGCATGGCGGAGCGGGACGGCCACCGCGCGTTGCTGCGCGGCTGCACCTGGCGTTCCAGGTTGTCGGTGTGGACGTCCACGACGCCGGGCACCAGGGTGTCGCCGTCCAGGTCGATGGCGCTGGGCGCGTGGCTGCGGCCGGGCTGCACGTCCATGATGCGCGTGCCGTCCAGCACGACGGTGCCCATCACCACTTGGTCCGGCAGCACGATGCGGGCGTTGGTCAGTATGGTCATACGGCTTCCTGATGGGGATGGACGTGCAGGGTGGCATCCGCCACGGCGTCCCGCACCGCGGCGTCGTGGAAGATGCCGACGATGGCCGCGCCGCGTGCCTTGGCGGCACCGATCATGCCAACCACCACATCCCGGTTGCGCGGGTCGAGCGAGGCGGTCGGCTCGTCCAGCAATAGCACGGGATGCCCGCCGATGAAGCCGCGCGCCAGGTTGACGCGCTGCTGCTCCCCGCCAGAGAACGTCGCGGGCGGCAGTGCGTGCAGCCGGTGCGGGATGCCGAGCTGCGCCAGCAACGCGGCGGCCTCGTGCCGGGCTTCGTCCAGCGGGCGCCCGCGCAGCACCGCGGCCTCCGCCACCACGTCCAGCGCCGGCACGCGGGGTACGACGCGCAGGAACTGGCTGACATAGCCCAGGCTATCCCGCCGGACCTGCAGCACCAGACGCGGGTCGGCCCGGGCGATATCGACCATTGCGCCGCCATGCCGCACCAGGATATGCCCGGCATCCACGCGGTAGGTGCCATACAGGCTACGCATCAAGGTGGACTTCCCCGCCCCGGACGGCCCGGCCAACGCGATGCACTGCCCCGCCGCCAATGCAAACCCCACCCCGTCCAGCACCGGGATGCGCGTGCCGCCTTGCAGGTGCAGGGTGAACGTCTTGGACAGTCCCTCGGCCCGCAGCATGTCGGTCATGGCCAACCCTGACCGTCATTGCGAGGAGCGCAGCGACGCGGCAATCCAGGGGCCGCCAGCACAATCCGTGCCGCTCCTGGATTGCCGCGCCGAGGCCGGCTCGCAATGACGCGGCCCTTCACGCCTGTAGCACCGAGCTGACGAGCAGTTGCGTGTAGGGGTGCTGCGGGTCGTCCAGCACTTGGTCGGTCAGGCCGGTTTCCACCACCCGCCCGCCCTGCATCACCAGGATACGCCCGGCCAGCAGCCGCGCCACCGCGATGTCGTGCGTCACCAGCACCACGGCGATGCCCAGCCGCGCCACCAGGCCGCGTATCAGGTCCAGCAGCCGCGCCTGCACCGACACGTCCAGCCCGCCCGTCGGCTCGTCCATGAACACCAGGCGCGGGTGCGTCACCAGGGTGCGGGCGATCTGCAGGCGTTGCAGCATCCCGCCGGAGAAGGTGCCCGGCACGTCGTCGATCCGCGCCGGGTCGATCTCCACCTGGCGCAGCCAGTCCGCCGCGGCCGCACGTATGCCGCCGTAGTTCCGGCTGCCCTGCGCCATCAGCCGTTCGCCCACGTTGCCGCCGGCCGAGACCCGCATCCGCAGGGCATCACGCGGGTTCTGGTGGACGAAGCCCCAATCCGACCGGTGCAGTGCCCGCAGTTGCGGTGCCGGCATGGCGCGCAAGTCGTGACGCGCACCCGCCGGGTCCCGATACCAGACGGTGCCCGCGTCCGGCGCCATGTGCCCGGAGAGCACGTTCAGCAGGGTGGTCTTGCCCGATCCGGACTCGCCCACGACTGCCAGCACCTCGCCGGGCCACAAATCCGCGTCCACCCCGTCCAGCGCAGTGATGCCGCCGAAGCGCAGGCCCAGCCCGCGGGCGGATAGCAGGGCATCGCTCATTCCGCTGCGTCCTGCATGGCGGCGCGTTCACCGCAGTAGTCCGTGTCGGAGCACACGAACATCCGCGTCCCCCGGTCATCGGTGACAACCTCATCCAGGTAGCTCGTGCCGCTGCCGCACATCGCGCACACGCCCGGCGCACGCACGGGCCGGAACGGGTGGTCGTCGAAATCCAGCGACCGCACCTCGGTGTAGGGCGGCACGGCATAGATGCGCTTCTCCCGTCCGGCGCCGAACAGTTGCAGCGCGGCCATGCCCCCCAGCTTCGGGTTGTCGAAGGCCGGGATCGGGGAGGGCGACATCAGGTAGCGCCCGTTCACCATGACAGGAAAATCGTAGCTGGTGCTGACGTGGCCCAGCCGGGCGATGTCCTCGTACAGCTTGACGTGCATCAGGCCGTATTCAGCCAGGCCGTGCATCCGCCGGGTCTCGGCGCGGCTGGGTTCCAGCTTGGCCATCGGTTCGGGCATCGGCACTTGGTAGACCAGGATCTGGCCCTCGTGCAGCGGCACCTCGGGGATGCGGTGGCGGGTCTGGATGACGGTGGCCTCCGCGGTGCGCGTCGTGGTCTGCACGCCAGCGGTGCGGGCGAAGAAGCGGCGGATGCTGACGGCGTTGGTGGTGTCGTCGGCGCCTTGGTCGATCACTTTCAGCACGTCGGCTGGCCCCAGCACCGCGGCCATCACCTGGATGCCGCCGGTGCCCCAGCCATAGGGCAGCGGCATCTCCCGGCTGCCGAACGGCACTTGGTGCCCAGGGATTGCCACCCCTTTCAGGATGGCCCGGCGGATCATCCGCTTCGTCTGCTCGTCCAGGTAGGCGAAATTATACGTCATTGCGAGCCGGCTTCGGCGTGGCAATCCAGGGGCGGCGAGGGCGGTGCTGGCGGCTCCTGGATTGCCGCGTCGCTGCGCTCCTCGCCCCGCTCTTCACAACGACGAGTGGCGTCACTGCGCATCTGCCGGATCGTCTCCAGCTCGCTCTGGAAATCGACGTAGTGCGGCAGCTTCAAATGCTCGACGAAGCCCGTCGCCTCCACGTTGTCGCAGTGGGACACCACGAACTCCACATCCTGCGCCGGCGCGGACACGTGCTCCCCCAACTCCCCGGCCCGCATCGCCCGGTCCACCAGCGCCATGCCCATCACCCGCCGCTCCTGGTGGCCAAAGGCCAGGCCATACCCGCGCGTGAACTGCGGCGGCGCCGTGCGGGACCCGGCGAATTGGTTCACCATTTGGCACTCCGTCAGCACGGCATCGCCGATGTCGATGGCGAACCCCAGCTCCGGCGGCGTGATGCACACCGACGCCTCCCCGACCCGCAGCTCCCCCACGAAGGGATGGTTGCTGCCATAGCCGCGCTGCGTCGAATACCCGAGCGCCAGCATGAACCCCTCATCGCCCCGTGCCAGCGCCTGCAGCCGGGCGTCGCGCCCGGCGGGAAAGGCCAACGGCTCCCGCGTCAGGTCGAACGGCGCGGAGTCCGGTGCAGGGGCGTCCGGCTCCACCAGTCCTTCCCGTCCCAGGATGCCGAAGGCGGGCGGCATCGGGGCCGGCTGGGCAGGCGCTTCCTGCGGCGGCGCCGGGTCGGCACCGGCGATGAAGTCCAGCAGCCGGTGGGTGTAGTCGTAGGTCGGCCCCAGCACCTGGCCGCCGGGCAGGTCCTTGAAGATGGCGGACACCCGGCGCGTGACCAGCATCGCGGCGGTCTCCACCGGCTCGCTGTTGGCGAAGCGGGGCAGGGTGGTGCGGTAGGCGCGCAGCAGGAACGCGGCCTCGATCAGGTCGCCCTGGGCCTGCCGGATCGCCAGCGCCGCCAGGCCACGGTCCATCAAGGACCCCTCTGCCATCACGCGGTCCACGGCGCGGCCCAGTTGCTGCTCGATCTGGCCGGGGGACACCTGCGGCATCGCCGGGTCACCCCGGCGGTCATGGGCCAGCCAAGCATGGGCGGCGTCGATGGCGCGCTCCCCGCCCTTCACGGCGACATAGGCCATCCTAGCCCTCCATCACTTGGACGCTGCGTGGCAGGGCGGCGACCTGCGTTCCGGCGCACAGGATCAAGTCGATGCCGCGCGGGAACAGCGCATGGTTCGTGGCCCACTCCGCCACGAAACCCTCGGCCAGCCCGTCCACCAGCAGCGTCGCCACCGTGGCGATCCCCGGCCCGGACAGGCGCAACTTCCGTCCCCGGCCCAGCGCCGCGACTTGCAGGACCAGGGTCGCCCCCAGCTCCGGCGCATCGTCCGTGCCGGCCTGGAAGCCCGCCAGCGGCACGGGATGCAGCGCCACGCCGAACATGGCCTGCATCGGGGTCGCCGGCGTTGCCCCGCAATGGAAGGCGACCCACTCCCGCGCAGCCGATGCCGCACCGTCCAGCCACACCGGCGTTTCGGCATCCACCAGGGTCAGCAGCACGGCGGCGGTGGCCGGGTCCAGCGGCGGTGGCGGGTCCGGGAAGGCTAGCGCGGCGATCTGGCCAGGGCGGGACATGGCATCCAGAACGGCGCGGAAGCACGCCTGGCTGTCCAGCACGGGGTCGGCGAAGCCGGGATGCAAGGTCATGAGCGCATGGTCGCCAGGGTGAAGAACTGCACCTGCGTCGCCGCGGCGCGCCGGGCCAGTTGTGCCCGGCGCTTGGCCTGGGCGGCGGCCAGCGGGGCGATCACCTGCACCGCCAGCACCGGGCCGGCATCCGGGTCCTGCAACAGGGCATCCAGCACTGCCGCAAGCTCGGCCTGGTGCAGGTCGCGGCCCAGGCAGTAGGCGTGGCCCACGGTGCCGGCGTTAGTGCGTATGGTGCAACGGGCGACGGTCGCCTCCCCCAAGTTGAACGGCATGCCGCTGCCGCCCGCACGCCCGCGCAGCATCACCAGCCCGGCTTCCGGCCCACGCAGGCGGGTGTAGGGCGGCAAGGGACCCGCCAGCGCCGCCAGCTCCTGCCCCGACGCGCGGGCCAGCACGGACATCCAGTGCTGGCGGCGGGTGGGGGGCTGTGCATCCGGGGTCATGCCGTTCCGGTCCAAAGTTGTCTAGACAAGTAGAACCCGCCCCCGCTATCGTCAAGGCGAACTCGCACAGGTTCGGCGCCGGAAGGGTGACGTTTGCATGACCACTGGAGTCGCCCGCCCCGCCCCGCTGTGGCGCCAGATCGCCCAACGCCTGTCTGCCGGCATCGGACCCGACGGCCTGCGCCCCGGTGACCGCCTGCCGACCGAGGCGCAGCTGTCCGCCGAATACGGCGTCAACCGCCACACCGTCCGCCGCGCCATCGAGAGCATGGCCCAGGCCGGGCTGGTCCGGGTGGAGCAGGGCCGCGGTACCTTCGTCGCCGAGGACATCCTGGATTATGCCGTCGCCCCACGCACCCGGTTCAGCGAGTGGATACGCCGCCAGAACCGCGAGCCGTCCGGCCAGGTCCTGCACATACGCGCCGTGTCGGCCTCCGCTGCCGTGGCCGCCGGGCTGGAGATCGGGCGCGGGCAGCCCGTCGTTGCCTATGAACGCCTGGGCCTGGCGGACGGCCTGCCGGTCGCGCTGACCAGCCACCACTTCCCGGCCGGCCGCCTGCCCGGCATCCTGGACGCCCTGCAACGCCATCCCACAATCACCGAGGCGCTGCGGGCCGTGGGGGTGCCGGACTACATCCGCCGCGTCACCCGCGTCGGCGCACGGATGCCGACCGTGGCGGAGGGCGGGCTGCTGCGCGTGTCCCGCAGCCGCCCGCTGCTGGTGTGCGAGAACGTCAACGTGGACGGCGCCGGCACCGTCGTGGAGTTCGGCATCGCCCGCTACCCCAGCAGCCGCGTCCAGGTGGTGTTCGAGCCTTAGCGGCCCCGCACCCGCTCCGCCAGTTGCAGCGAAGCCACGTTCTTCAGCTTCGCCTCCACCTCGATGTCCGTCCACGCGAGGTGCCCGGCCACCCAGTCGTTCACCGCCGCGTTCCACATTGTGTCCGAATGCGCCCGCAGCTTGTGCGGGGAATGCCCGGCGGCGACCAGCGCGGCGTAATCCGGCAGCACGTCCGGCGCGTGGCCCGGCAGCAGGTCTTCCCGGGACACGCTGATGTGGCTGACGGGCCGCACGCCGCGCCAGCTTGCCGCCACCTGGGCGATGCGCGGGTCGTCCGGCTGGATGTAGCGCCCGCCGCTGCTCAGCCATTCGTGGTGCAGGTCCAGCACCACCGGCACGTCGTCCATCAGCGGCAGCAGGCTGTCCAGGTCGAAGCTGACCTCGTCGTTCTCCACCGTCAGCAGCCCGCGCGCGTCGGCCGACAGCCGGGCCAGCCCGGCGCGGAAGCCCGCCACCCCCGTCGCGCTCGACCCGATGTGTATGTTCACATGCGTGCCGCCGGGATGCCAGCCGCCGGTTAGGCCCATCCAGCGGAATAGGTCGGTGTGGTATTCCAACTCGCTGACGCCGTTCTCGACCGCCGCCGGGTTGGGGCTGGCCAGGATGCAGAATGGGCCGGGATGCAGGCTCAGCCGCACGCCGCCGTCCCGCGCGACCTGCCCGCACGCCGCCAGCCCGTCCCGCACCAGGTCCCGCAACACCGGCTCGTCATACATCCAGCGTGCGACGGGGTGGGTGAAGGCCGGCAACACGCCGCTGTCCAGCCGAAGCATCCGCTCGATGGGCGAGGCCGTCGCCACCCGGCGCAAATGGGTTTCCATCGCATGCAGGTTGCGCGACACCAGGGCCAGCACCTTCTCGAACGCCGCCCCGCGCTCCATGCGCTGCAACGCCGTGACGGTGGTGCCGGTCACGTTGAACCGGGCTTCGTCCTGGGTATCGCCTGCGGGCGAGCGGTACAGGCAGCAATAGCCGATGCGGGGTGGGCCATGGGGGATGCCACGTGGGTTCATGCCCCGCCCAACGCATGGGCGTCAGCTTGCGTTCAGCGCCTTGGGCCAGGGGGCCGCGCGATAACGTTCCTGCGCCGGGGTGGGCGGCGGCGTGTCGCCGACGCCGCGGTATGGCGCGGGCAGGGCGGCCGGGTCGGCCCAGCAATCCACGACGCCCAGGCTGCGGGTGCAGAACGGACCCGGCGCGGGTGCATCGTCCCGCGGCGCGCAATAGGTTTGGCCGCGGTCCAGCCGCACGACCGAGCAATCCCGCCCGCTGAGCGCCGACACGCCGATGTCCCCGATGCTGCGCCCGAACACCACGATGCTCGCCAGGTCCGCCCCGGCCGCGGCGCCCCAAGGCTCCGGTGAGCAGGCAGCCACGCCGAACGCCAGAATCAGGACTACGCGCATGCGCCACCCAAGCACACTGCAATGAAACCCGGGTTAATTTGCCCCGCACCCCCCGCGCCGCTATGGTCCGCCGGCATTCCAAGGGGCGTAGCGTGGCTGACATCTTCGATGAGGTGAACGACGACCTGCGGGCCGAGCGGGCCAAGCGGATCGCCGCGCGCTACGGCCTGCCGGTCGGTCTGCTGGTCTTGCTGGCGGCGGGCGGCGTCGTGGGATGGCAGGGCTGGCGTGCCTACCAGGTGCGGCAGGCCGGCGACGTCGCCGGGCAGTTCATCGCGGCGGCGCGCGACGCCGGCGCCTCCGTCGTGGCCGACGCGCCCGCCACCCCGGCCCGCGCCGCCGCGCAGGCCGAGTTCGACCGCCTGGCCGCGGGCGGCCCCGCCGGCTACCGCACCCTGGCCCGGCTGCGCGGCGCCGCCCTGCGCGCCAGCACCGGGGACCTGCCGGGCGCCCTGGCGCTGTGGGACGCGCTGGCCAACGACGCTTCCGCCGATCCCCTGCTGCGGGACCTGGCCACCCTGATGGCGGCGCAGCACCAGGTCGATGCCGGGGAGCCTGCCGTGGTCGAGGCTCGGTTGCAGCCGCTGCTGGCGCCCGGCAACGCCTGGCGCCCGATGGCGCAGGAGACGCAAGCGCTGCTGGCGCTACGCACCGGCCGCACCGACCAGGCCAAGGACCTGTTTCGCAGCTTGGTGTCCGACACCGCTGCGCCGGACGGCGTGCGGGGCCGGGCCAACGGCATCCTGACCCAGTTGGGCGAGACACCGCCTGCCCCGCCCCCGGCCGTGGGGGCCGGCGGATGAGGCCGGTGCTCCCGCGCCGCGCCGCGCTCCTGCTGCCGCTGGCAGCGGCGGGGTGCAGCACGATCGACAGCATCTTCAGCGAGTCCAAGCCGCCCTTGCCCGGCAAGCGCGAGGCCGTCGTGGCTGCCCGGCGCGGCCTGGTGCTGGATGGCCCCGCCGTCACCATCGCCGTGCCGCCGCCGGTCGCCCTGCCCGAATGGCCGCAGGCCGGCGGCAACGCCACCCATGCCGTCGGCCACATCGCGGCGGGCGCCCTGGCCCCGGCCTGGCGCGCCAGCATCGGCGAGGGCGGCGGCTACCGCGAGAAGATCACGTCCCAGCCGGTGATCGCCGGCAACCGCGTGTTCACGATGGACAGCGACGCGACCGTCGCGGCGTTCGACCTGGCGACCGGCGCCCGCATCTGGCGCACCGACACGCAGGCCGACAAGGACCGCAGCACCAACGTCGGCGGCGGCATCGCCGTCGCGGGCGGGACGGTGTTCGCCACCACGGGCCGCGGCGACGCCCTCGCGCTGGACGCCGGCACCGGCGCGATCCGCTGGCGGAAGGAGCTTGGCACCCCCGGGCGGTCCTCCCCCTGCGTGGCGGAGAACCGGCTGTTCGTCACCACCATCGACAACCGCTTGATTGCGCTGAACGCCCCCGACGGGGAGCGGCAATGGACCTACCAGGCCGCCAACGCGGCCACGACGGTGCTGGCCCAATCCGCACCGGCCTACAGCGACGGGCTGGTGGTGGCCGGCTTCGGCTCTGGGGACCTGGCGGCGGTGCGTGCCGAAAGCGGCGCGCTGGCCTGGACGGACAGCCTCGCCTCTTCCCGTGGGCGCAACAGCGTCGTGGACCTGTCCGCGGTGCGCGGCTTGCCCGTGCTGGACCGCGGCCGGGTGTTCGCCATCGGCGTCGGCGGGTTGCTGGTGTCGCTTGACCTACGATCCGGGCGGCGGCTGTGGGAGCGGGAAGTCGGCGGGCTTGAAACGCCGTGGTTGGCTGGCGACGTCCTGTTCGTGCAGACCCTGGACCAGACCCTGGCCGCCATCGGCCGCGACGACGGCAAGCTGCGCTGGCTGACGGAGTTGCCGCGCTACGAGAACCCGGAGAAGCGGCGGGACCCGCTGTTCTGGACCGGCCCTATCCTGGTGGGCGGCCGCCTGGTCCTGGCCGGCAGCAACGAGACCGCGCTGTCCGTCAACCCGGCCAATGGCCGCATCATCGGCCAGCAGGAGCTTCGCGGCGCCGCGGCGGTGTCCCCGGTGGCCGCGGCAGGCACGCTGTTCATCGTCACCGATGACAGCACTTTACAGGCATTTCGTTGACCCTCCCCACCGTCGTCATCGCCGGCCGCCCCAACGTCGGCAAGAGCACCTTGTTTAACAAGCTGGCGGGCCGCCGCTATGCCATCGTATCCGACACGCCCGGCGTCACGCGGGACCGCAAGGAGGCCGAGGCGCTGGTGCGCGGCAAGCGCATCCGCCTGATCGACACCGCCGGGCTGGAG
>Ga0123339_10002004_pt1 | contig 13868 bp, 16 predicted proteins | sample lystaG_FD_89956 | JGI IMG/M metagenome (GOLD analysis project Ga0123339, IMG submission 89956) | Glacier valley bacterial and archeal communities from Borup Fiord, Nunavut, Canada, to study Microbial Dark Matter (Phase II) -... | ecosystem: Environmental > Aquatic > Freshwater > Ice > Glacier ... | reverse complement strand
GACAAGGTGCTCGCCAACGCGCCCGACGCGCGCCACGGCTTTTTCGCAGTACCCAAGGTGATCGAATAGTGCGCGACCTGACCGGATTGACGATTGCGCAGTTGCAAACGGGCCTGCGCGCGCGCGAATTCTCGGCGCGCGAGGTGGCGGGCGAATATGGGGCGGCGGTGGAAGCCGCGCGCGGGCTGAACGCCTATCTGGTCGAGACGCCCGAACTGGCGCTCGCAGCGGCGGATGCGGCGGACGCGGCGCTGGCGTCGGGCACCGCCGGGCCGCTCGCGGGGGTGCCGCTCGGCATCAAGGACCTGTTCGCGGTGGAGGGCGTGCCGACCACGGCGGGGTCGCGCATCCTCGAAGGCTTCCGCCCGCCCTATGAAAGCACCGTCACCGCGCGGCTGCGGGCCGACGGCGCGGGGGTGCTCGGCAAACTCAACATGGACGAGTTCGCGATGGGTTCGTCCAACGAAACCAGTGCCTACGGGCCGGTGCTCAGCCCGTGGCGGTCGCGCGGCAGCAACGAGGCGCTCACCCCCGGCGGATCGTCGGGCGGAAGCGCGGCCGCCGTGGCAGCCAACATCGCGGCGGGCGCGACCGGGACCGATACCGGCGGCTCGATCCGCCAGCCGGCCGCGTTCGTGGGGATCGTCGGCGTGAAACCCACCTACGGCCGCTGCTCGCGCTGGGGCGTGGTGGCATTCGCATCCAGCCTCGATCAGGCGGGACCGATGGCGCGCGATGTGCGCGATGCGGCGATCCTCCTGCAGAGCATGGCGGGATTCGATCCGAAGGATTCGACCAGCCTCGATGCACCCATGCCCGATCTGGAAGCCGCGCTGACCGGCGATCTGCGCGGGCTGCGCATCGGCATCCCCAAGGAATACCGCGTCGATGCAATGCCCCCCGCGATCGACGCGCTGTGGACGCGCGGTGCCGAGATGGCGCGCGACGCGGGGGCGCAAGTGGTGGAGGTCTCGCTGCCGCACACGAAATACGCGCTCCCCGCCTATTACATCATCGCGCCCGCCGAGGCATCGTCAAACCTCGCGCGCTACGACGGCGTGCGCTTCGGCCAGCGTGTGCAGCCGTTCGGCGGCACGCTCGCGGACATGTACGAGGCCACCCGCGCGGCGGGCTTCGGCCGCGAGGTCAAGCGGCGCATCATGATCGGCACCTATGTGCTCAGCGCAGGCTATTACGACGCCTATTACCTTCAGGCGCAAAAGGTCCGCGCGCTGATCGCACGCGATTTCGAGCGTGCGTGGGAGCAGTGCGATTTCCTCCTCACCCCCACCGCTCCCAGCGCCGCCTTCGCGCTGGGCGACAAGAGCGCGGACCCGATCGCGATGTATCTGAACGACGTGTTCACGGTTCCATCGTCGCTGGCCGGGCTGCCCGCGATCTCGGTGCCGGGCGGGGTGGACCAGGCCGGGCTGCCGCTGGGCTTGCAGGTGATAGGCCGACCGCTCGACGAGGCGGGGGTTCTGAACGCGGGGTTTGCCCTGGAGCGGGCGGCGGGGTTCGGGGCAAAGGCGGATCGGTGGTGGTGAGCGTCGACAAGGGTTGAATGGGAGCATTAGCTACTCCGAACGCTGCACAGAGATGGCACCTCCCACATCAACTGTGAGCCAGTATGACTTCGTTTCGCCGGGACGCAGTAATGTTTCGCTCGTTGAGCCACGCTGCTTGTCGAGCGCGCAAAGGCCGCGCCTCTCTGAATCTTTGCTCGCGCGCAGCAGGTGTTCGCCGGGCTTCAAGTAAAATGTAGCCGTTTGTCCCGTCTTCAGCCTTGCTGCAAGTACAGAGTCGATCGATAGTGTCAGATTGCAGCCAGATCTAGTGAAGCCACGATCTCTCGTGACGATTAATTTTGCACTCGTCTCTTCGGTTTTTGGTTGAAACGCGAGTAGACGTTCCGGTCCGGCTGGCGTTGCTTTGACTAACGGCGTCGGTGTGGTCGAGCAGCCTGCGATCGCACATAAAGCTGCGATCATCCCGAGTAATTTAGCCATTAGTCTTCCTGTTCTGCAAATCGCGTTTACCACGCGATTGCCGTTGAAGCCAGTTGTCGTCGTGCACCCTGTCTTTCAAAACCACCTAGCCGGTTGACCGCCGGAACGCTATGTCGTCGCGAGGAGCTGCCCATGTCCCACACTGCCATCGTCCGCACCCGCATCGACGACCGTACCCGCGCGGAAGCCGCCGCCGTGCTCGCCCGGATCGGCATGACCGTGTCCGATTTCGTCGAGCTGATGCTGCGACGCGTCGCGCGCGACAAGGCGCTGCCGTTCGAGGCGTTCGAGCCGCACGCCGAGAAGATCGAGGCGATGGAGGAGGCGCGTCGCGGGGGGGCTTCAATCCTTCGCTACAATCGAGGAGTTGATGGCCGATCTGAATGCGGACGATTGAGCCGACCGCGGGCTTTCGCATGGACATTAAGCGCGAGAAGAAGGGTAGGTACAGGGCAACACTCGATGTTGATTCCTGGCCCGTGATCAATCAGTTGGCGCGCGATGAGGCGCTTTCCACCCGATACCGCGATCACGCTTTAACCGGGGATTCGCGCGCCCACCGCGATTGCCACATCCAACCCGATCTCGTGCTCATCGAGCGCAAAACTGATGCAGATACGCTACAGCTCGTCCGCCTGGGCTCACACAGCGAACTCAGGCTGTAAGCCTCACCCCGTCGGCCCCCCGATCTCCGTCGTCGCCCGCCTATTCTGCGCCCAGGCGGTCTCGTCCGATCCCTCCACCAGCGGGCGTTCCTTGCCGTAGCTGATCGTCGCGATATTGCCCGCCGCGAAGCCCTTGCCCGCCAGATAGGTCTTCACCGCGTCCGCGCGGCGCGCGCCCAAAGCGATGTTATACTCGCGCGTGCCGCGCTCGTCCGCATGGCCTTCCACGGTGATCCGCGTGTTCGGATATTTGGCCAGCCACGCGGCCTGCGAATCGAGGATCGCACGCGCCGGACCATCCAGCTCGTAACTGTCATAGGCAAAGTGCACCATCTGCCCCTGCGTGCTCGCGCGGAAGTCCCCGGCGCTGCCGGGCACCCGGGTGGACGTGACCGCATCGTTCGCGGGCGGCGGCGGTGGCGTATCGGGCTGCGCGGGCACGCTCTGCGTCGGCTGCGGCGGGGGGGGCGGCAGATCGGCGGGCTTGGGCTTCTTCGCACACGCAGCCGCGAGCGCGACGCCCGCGATCAGGACGAATTTGGTGGCGCGCATGGGGGTCACTCCGGAAGGGTCGGGCCGACAACGGCTGGAATGGGTTACGGTTGCGTCAGAATCAAGGGCGTAACGGTCCCCAGCTGGGATCCGATGCTCCGAGCGGCGTCGGGATCGTGCGCAGGTTGAGCCCGGTCAGGTCCGCGCTCATCAGATGCGGCGTGGCGCTGCCCGAGGGCGTGCGGAAAAACACCAGCACGCGGCCGTTGGGGGACCAGCTCGGCTGTTCATCGGCAAAACTGTCGGTCAGCAGCTTCTCGCCGCCGCCGTCGGGGCGCATCGTGCCCACGCGCAGCTTGCCGCCGCCGATGCGCGTGAACGCGATCAGATCGCCGCGCGGCGACCACGCAGGCGTGGCGTAACGGCCCTGCCCGAAGGTGAGCCGGTGCGCGCCCGATCCGTCGGCGTTCATGATGTAAAGCTGCTGCGTCCCGCCGCGATCGCTCTCGAACACGATCTTGCTGCCATCGGGCGAATAGGACGGCGAGGTATCGATCGATGGGCCATCGGTCAGCCGGTCGAGCGCCTTGGCGGCGATATCGAGCCGGTAGATGTTCGCGTTGCCCGCCCGGATCAGGCTCATCAGCAGATAACGACCATCGGGGCTGAAACGCGGCGAAAGCGACGTGCCCTGGAAGGTGCCCACGATCTGGTGGCGGCCGGTGGTGGCATCGTAAAACCACAGCGAAGGCCGGTTGCCCGCGAAGCTCATATACGCGAGGCGGCTCTGGTTCGGCGCGAAGCGTGGCGTCAGGACGAGGTTCTGGCCGTTGGTGAGGAAACGGTGGTTCGCACCGTCCTGGTCCATGATGGCGAGCCGCTTGATGCGGCGAGTCTTGGGGCCGGTCTCGGAAATATAGACGATCTGGCTGTCGAAATAGCCACTCTCGCCGGTCAGCCGCGCATAGGCCTTGTCAGCGCATTTGTGCGCGGCGCGGCGCCACGCGGCCGGCGTAACGCGGAAGCCTTCGGACGCGAGCTGCGATTGCGCGAAGGTATCGTAGAGATAGCAGGCGAGCGTGATCGTGCCATCGGGATTGGCTTCGACCGCGCCCGTCACCAGCGCCTGCGCCGCCGCCTGCCGCCACGTGTCGTACGCGGGCGCGGTGGTCTGCGCGAAGGGAACGGGATCGGCCTGCCCGACGGGGCGGAAGAGGCCGCTCGATTTCAGATCGGCCGCGATCACGGCCGCGACCTGCTGGCCGAGCGCAGCCGTGTTGCCCGCAGCGGTCGCGGCAGGCGCGGGGGTGGCAAAGCCGGGAACCGCGACGGGCATCGGCTGGCTGACGCCTTGCGTCACGTCCACGCGCAGTTGCGCGGCGGCGGGGGCAGCGAGGAGCAGGGCGAGCAGGAGGGGGCGGATCATTTCACGTCCTTCGCGTCGAGGTGCAGCGGGCTGAGTTCGCGCCACAGTGCGTAGCTTTGCGGCGGCAGATCGTGGAGCGGCGCGCAGGCGACCACTGCGCGCCGGGCGGAATCGGCGAACGAACGCTCAGCCGCCGCATTCGCCCCGCCGGTGACCCCGACGACGGTTATCGGGCCCGCAAGCGAACCGTCGCGCGCGAGGCGGACGTTCAGATCGACGGTCATGCTCTGCTGGCCGGGCAGGATCGACCAGCAGCGCGCGATCTTGCCCGCAATCGCCTGGCTGAGCGTCGCCATCGCGAGCGGGCTGAGCTGCGCGTTGGCAGGCTGCGCGGTCTGCTGCGGGCCGGGCTTGGCGCGCGGGGCGGCGGGGGCTTTGCCAAGCGTGCGATCGAGCAGCGCGGCGAGCTGCGCCGGGTCCGCGCGGGGCTTGGGCTTGGCTTTGGGGGCGGGCGCGAGCGAGCGATCGAGCAGCGCGGCGAGCTGCGCCGGGTCCGTGCGGGGCTTCGGCACCGCTTTGGAAGCGGGGGCAAGCGATCGATCGAGTGCGCGGGTAAGCTGATCAGGAGTGGGGGCGGGTTTGGGGCGCGGGGCGGGTTTGGGTTTTACAGCGGGCGCGGGCACGTCGTCGGCCACGAGCTTTCCCTCTCGCTGCGGCTGCGCCGCTGTCCCTCCCCCCGATGGGGGGAGGGTCGGGCTGGGGGCAGGGGCCACCCTCCTCACGGCGGGGGCAGGGAGAGGGACCGGCGCGGCGGCGGGCGGCGCGCTCGCCTCGCGCGCCTCCGCGCTGGCTTTGGGCATGTCCGAGATATCCACCAGATCCACCGCAACCGCATCGGGCGCGGGCTGCGGCTTCTGCATCGCGGTCCACCCCAGACTCAGTGCAGCGAGCAGCGCGAGGTGCGCCGCCCCCGCTCCCGCGAGCGCGCGGCGTTCGCTCATTTGCGTGTTTGCGGCTGGCTCACCAGCGCCACATGCACGAAGCCCGAGGACGCGATCTCGCCCATCACCTCGAGGACGCGGCCGTAGGCGAGCGACCGGTCGGCGCGCACGAGCACGCGCGCCTCGGGCTGCGCGGCGTGCAGCGCGGCAAGGCGATCGGTTAAAGCGTCCTGCGGTACCGCCTCGTCGCCGAGGAACACGCCGCCCGCTGCATCCAGACTGACCGCAATCGGCTTGTCGGCCTTCTGCGCGAGCGCGGCGGCGCGCGCGGCGGGCAGATCGACCGGCACGCCCGCGACCAGCAGCGGCGCGGTGACCATGAAGATGATCAGCAGCACCAGCATCACGTCCACGAGCGGCGTGACATTGATCTCCGCCATCGGCACCGCGCGGCGACGGCGACCGGCAGGGGCCAGACCCATCGCCACCGCTCAGCCGCCCATCGCGTCGAGCTGGCGGGAAAGCAGCGCGTGATATTCATCCGCAAACGCCCGGCACCGCGCTTCGAACCGCCCGATGCCGTGCAGCAGGCGGTTGTAGCCGATGACCGCCGGGATCGCGGCGAACAGGCCGATGGCGGTGGCGAACAATGCCTCCGCGATCCCCGGCGCCACCACCGCGAGCGACGTGTTCTGCGTCGCGCCGATGGCCGTGAACGCGCGCATGATCCCCCATACCGTGCCGAACAGCCCCACAAAGGGTGCGACCGAGCCGACGGTGGCAAGAATGTTGAGCCGGTCGCTCAACGCATCGATCTCGCGCTCGATACTGCTGTTCATCAGCGTCGCGAGGCGCGCGCGGGTCGCGTCCGCATCCACGGGCTGGCGCGCGGTCGATTTGCGCCACTCCGCCATGCCGGCGGTGAAGATGCGCGCCAGCGGGTGCGTGGCCTTTGCCGCGCGGTCCGCCAATGGCTCCAGAGACTGCGCGGCCCAGAAATGCGCCTCGAACAAAGCCGCCTCGCGCCGCAGCCGCGCAAGCCTCGTCGCGCGGTCTACGATGATCGCCCACGACCAGATCGAAGCCGCCAGCAGCCCCAGCATGATCGCCTTCACCACCGGATCGGCAGCAAGAAACAGACCGATGGGCGAGAGCGAGGTGAGTGTGGGCATCTGCTCTACCACGCGCCGCGTGCGTCGGCGGCCAGCGTATCGAGGCGCGCGCGCCACGCGGGCGGCTGGCGCCTGGGGCGGCCATCGGCGGTGAGATACGCGACGGTGATCGCGATCTCCGCCAGCACCTCGCCGCCACGCACCGCGCGCTGCTTCAGATCGCACGACGCGCCGCGCACCGCGACCACGCGGCTTTGCATCTCGATCATGTCGTCGAGCCGCGCGGGCGTGCGCCAGGTCAACGTCGCGCGCCGCACGACCCAATATCCCGCCGCGACATCGCCCAGCGTATCGGTCGCCAGATCGTGCGCGCGCAGCATTTCGGAGCGCGCGCGCTCGGCGAAGACCAGATATTGCGCATGATGAACGATCCCGCTCGCATCGGTGTCGGCGGCGTAGACCCTTAGGGAGAGGGTGTGAACAGCGGGTGAGGTCATCTAACGCGGGTGTAGGGCGCGCGCGCGCGTCGGCCAAGGCGGGTGTCCGCGATGTTTCGCTCGCCTAACCCGGCACTTTGGCGCGCCGGGGCGTTATCGGCGTCGAACCCCGATCCCGGAGCCTCCCCATGAAGCACGATCCTGCCGCGCACCCGCACGCGCCCGCCCGCGACCATGCCCACGACGCAGCCGCGACGTTCGAGACGGGAGCGGGCGGCGAAGTGCACTAGGTCGCGGCACCGGGCGGCACGGTGCTGACCACCGCGCAGGGCATTCCGGTCGCGGACGATCACAACAGCCTCAAGGCCGGGCCGCGCGGGCCGACGCTGCTCGAGGATGTCATCCTGCGCGAGAAGATCTTCCATTTCGATCACGAGCGCATTCCCGAGCGCGTCGTGCATGCACGCGGTCTCGCGGCGCATGGCTATTTCGAGCTGACCGACAGCCTGGAGGGCATCAAGCGCGCCAAGATCCTGACCGAGGTGGGCGTGAAGACGCCCTTGTTCGCGCGCTTCTCGACCGTGGCGGGCAATCGCGGTTCGGTCGATCTGGCGCGCGACGTGCGTGGCTTCGCGGTCAAGATGTACACCAGCGAAGGCAACTGGGACTTCGTCGGCAACAACATCCCCGTGTTCTTCATCCAGGACGCGATCAAATTCCCCGATCTGATCCACGCGGTGAAGGAGGAGCCCGATCGCGGTTTCCCGCAGGCCGCGAGCGCGCACGACACCTTCTGGGACTGGATCGCATGCAGTCCCGAAGCGATGCATATGGTGATGTGGCAGATGAGCGACCGCACGATCCCGCGCTCGATGCGGATGATGCAGGGCTTCGGCATCCACAGCTTCCGGCTGATCAATGCCGAGGGCAAATCGACCTTCGTCAAATTCCACTGGACGCCCAAACAGGGGCTGCAATCGGCGGTGTGGGACGAGGCAGTGAAGATCAACGGAGTGGACCCCGATTTTCACCGGCGCGACCTGTATAACGCGATCGAAATGGGCGACTTCCCCGAATGGGAGCTGGGGGTGCAGCTATTCACCGAGGAAGAGGCGGCCGGTTTCGATTTCGATCACCTAGCTTCGACCAAGCTCATTCCCGAAGAAGTCGTGCCGCTGCGCACGATCGGGCGCATGGTGCTCGACCGGAACCCGAGCAACGTGTTCGCCGAGACCGAGCAAGTGGCGTTCTGCACGCAAAATGTGGTGCCGGGGATCGATTTCAGTGACGATCCGCTGCTGCAGGGGCGCAATTTCTCGTATCTGGATACGCAGCTCAAGCGACTGGGCAGTCCCAACTTCACCCAGTTGCCGATCAACGCGCCCAAATGCCCGTTCGCCACCATGCAGCGCGACGGGCACATGCAGATGGGGTTGCAGCCCGAGCGGGTGACCTACACGCCCTCCTTGCTCGACCCCAAGGGACCGCGCGAGAGCCATTCGGCGGGCTATCGCAGCTTCGCCGCGCCGGTGGAGGGGCGCAAGCTGCGCGAGCGTTCCGCGACGTTCAGCGATCACTACAGCCAGGCGCGCCAGTTCTTCGTGAGCCAGACCAAGCCCGAGCAGGACCACATCGTGGGCGCGCTGGTGTTCGAGCTGAGCAAGGTGGACGCGCCGGTCGTGCGCGCGGCCATGCTGGGGCATCTGGTGAATATCGATCCCGCGCTGGGCGAGCGCGTCGCGGCGGGTCTGGGGCACGATGCGCCGATCGTTCCCGCCACGGCCGCAGTGCCGACGCGCGAAGATCTCGAACTATCGCCCAGGCTCAGCATCCTGGCGAGCGGTCCGCCGCCGCTCAATGGGCGCAAGATCGGGCTGCTGGTGACCGACGGGGCGGACGCGGGCTCGGTGCACGGCGTGATGGCGGCGGCGAAGGCTGCGGGCGTGGTGGTGGCCGTGATCGCGCCCAGGCTGGGCGGGGTGACGCTGGCGGATGGCAGCAAGCTCGCGGCGCACCATCAGCTTGCGGGCGGGCCTTCGGTGTTGTTCGATACGGTGGCGATCGCGGCATCGGCGGACGGCTCGGCGAAGCTGGCGGCCGAGGCGGGGGCGGTCGCGTGGGTGCACGATGCGTTCCAGCATCTGAAAGTGATCGGTCACACGGCGGCCGCGCAGCCGCTGCTCGACAAGGCGGGGGTGCAAGCGGACGACGGTGTGGTCGCGCTGGAGGGCGATGCGGTGAGCTATATGGCGGCGGCGGCGAAGGGGCGCATCTGGGAGCGCGAACCCAAGGTGCGGACGGTCTACTGACTGCGTTGCAGGCTCAGTGCGGCGCGGGGGGATCGAACCTCTTCGCCATTTCGGCCTGCAACGCGGCGGCCCGCGCGAGATCGGCGGGGGAGAGCGTGGCTTGCAGATGGTGCTGGAGCGTTGCCGCCTCGGTGCGGCGCGTTTCACCGAGTGCACTCTTGGTATCCTGCGTCAGCGCGAGTGCGATCGATGCGAGCGCGCGGGGCGGCTCGGAGGGTCCGGCGTTCTTGCCCATGTAAACTTGCGCCATCGTCATCAGTGCGTTGGGTTGGCCGCGTCCCGCCGCCTGACCCAGCCAGCGTATGCCCTCGGCGGTGTTGCGCTCGACCCCGATGCCGTTGAGCAGGCACAATCCGAGGCTGTTCATCCCGTCGATCGATCCCGCATCGGCCGAGCGCCGGAACCAGCGCACCGCTTCGCCGGGGTCGCTGTGCTGGCCGTCGCCGTCCTTGTAGAGGGTGCCGACGGCGGAGATGGCAAGCGGATCGCCGGTTTCGGCGTCGCGCTTGGTCCATTCCATCGCCTTGGCGTAATCGCGGGGCAGGCCATAGAAGCCGAAATGATAGCCGTTCGAAAGAATGCGCATCGAATCGATATCGCCCGCCGCCGAGGCCGCCGTGAGCAGCGCGACTGCGCGCGGCATGTCGCGGCCGCCGGTCGCGCGACCGTCGAACGAGGCGAGCGCGATTGCGCGCATCGCGCGCCAGCTTCCGCGGCGTGCCGCGAGTTCGAGCATCGGCAGGTTCCTGCGCGCAAGCGCGACATCGGCGTCGCTCATCGGCGGGGGCGGCTTGGGCGGCGGGCTGGCGGGATCGAACGCGGCGAGCGCGAGAGTAGCGGCAGCGAGCAGACAGGTTCGTGCGAATGGCGATGGCATGGCGGGTTCCCTCCCGCTGCGCCCAATAGCATGTGCGGGGACCGCGCGCCTACCCGCCGTCGCCGAGCGGCAATTCAGTTGCGCGCGCGGGCGGGGTCACGCCGATATGCTTCCATCCCGCAGGCAACAGCGCGCGCCCGCGCGCGGTCCGCGCGATCAGCGCCTGCTGGATCAGATAGGGTTCGAGCACATCCTCCACCGTATCGCGCGGCTCGGACAGCCCCGCCGCGAGCGCCTCCACACCGACCGGCCCGCCGCCATATTGCTCGGCGATCATGAACAGATAGCGCCGGTCGAGCGCGTCCAGCCCGGCATGATCCACGCCGAGCCGGGTGAGCGCGGCGTCGGCGCTGGCGCGGTCAACGGGGCGGTTGCCGTCGACGGCGGCAAAATCGCGCACGCGGCGCAGTAGGCGGCCCGCGATGCGCGGTGTGCCGCGCGACCGGGCGGCGATCTCGCGCGCGCCATCGCCGGTGATCTCGACCCCGAGCAACCCCGCCGCGCGTCGCACGACCTGTTCGAGTTCGGCGACCGTATAGAATTGGAGGCGGATGGGGATGCCGAACCGGTCGCGCAGCGGCGTGGCGAGCAGGCCCGAGCGGGTGGTCGCCCCCACCAGCGTGAACGGCGGCAGCGCAATTCGGACGCTGCGCGCGCTCGGCCCCTCCCCGATCATGATATCCAGCGCGCGGTCCTCCATCGCGGGGTAGAGGATTTCCTCGACCACGGGCGACAATCGGTGTATTTCGTCGATGAATAGCACATCGCGCGGCTCGAGATTGGTGAGCAGCGCCGCCAGATCGCCCGGCCGCGCGATCACCGGCCCGCTGGTGTGGCGCATCTGCACGCCAAGCTCGCGCGCAACGATTCCCGCGAGCGTGGTCTTACCGAGCCCGGGCGGGCCGAGCAGCAACACATGATCGAGCGCCTCGCCGCGCGTGCGCGCAGCCTCGATGAACACTGCCAGATTGGCGCGCGCGTCCTCCTGCCCGATGAAGTCCGCAAGCAGCTGCGGCCGCAGCGCGTGATCGGGATCGCCGGGCTGGAGAGTGGGGCAAAGGGGGGTCAAAGTGCGGCGATCAATTCATCAAGCGATACGCCCGCCTGCTCAACAACGCCGCCCAGTGTATTGCGCTTGAGTTCGCGATGTTGCGGCACGACGCAAACACGCGAACTGCGCCGCCTGATGACGTGGCTGCCCCGTTGGCGTTCGACCTCGAAACCCAAGCTTACCAACGCGCGCACGACCTGTCGGCCCGAAAGGACCGGCTGCTTAGGCATACTCCGGAAGATCGATCGCGGTCACGATCGCTGGACCCCGCGGCTGGATCGGTACTTCTTCCAGATACAGCTCGACCGCTTCGCGAAGATTGGCAAGTGCTTCTTCGATCGTTTCTCCTTGGGTCGTCGTGCCCGTCTCGGGGTTGCTGACGATATATCCGCCTTCCTCGGCGGGGATCAGCACTGCGGTGAAGCGCATGGGTTTGGTTCCTCGGATTATCCACGATGCTACCGTCCCGACCGCCGCAGCGCCAGCGCGATCAGCGCGTCCACCGCTGCCCCCTCGCCCAGTTCGCCCACCGCTTCCCCCACCGCGCGCGCCGCCTCCGCCGGGCGAAAGCCGAGGTTGGCGAGCGCGGAGAGCGCGTCGGCGGCGGGCGTGCCGCGCGGGGGGGCGGGAGCCGCCACCCCGGCCACCACGCCGCCGAACGCGGGCACTTTGTCCTTGAGTTCGTTCACGATCCGCGCCGCGAGCTTGGGGCCCACCCCGTTCGCGCGCGCCACCATCGCGCCGTCTCCCGCTCCGATCGCGCGCGTCAGTTCGTCGGGCGAGAGCGCCGAGAGGATCGCCAGCGCCACCTTCGCGCCCACGCCCTGCACGCCCTGCAACAGGCCGAACCAGCCATGTTCGGCCAGATCGAGGAAGCCCACCAGCGTGATCGCATCCTCGCGCACCAGCATCTCGGTGTGCAGCGTTACCGGCTCGCCGAACGCGCCCATCGCCGCCAAAGTGCGCGCCGAGCAGCCCACGCGTAGCCCCACGCCATGCACATCGATGATCGCCCAGTCCGCCCCCGTGCGGCCGACCTTGCCCGTGACGTAGGCGATCATGCGGCGAGCACCCTGCGTGCAGACGCCAGATGGTGCGCGTGGCAGATCGCAACCGCGAGCGCGTCGGCGGCATCGGGGGTGGCCGGCGCGCAGCCCGGCAGCAGGATGCGCACCATCGCATGCACCTGCGCCTTGTCCGCGGCACCCGTGCCGACCACCGCCTTCTTGATCGTGGCCGGCGGATATTGGCCCACCTCCGCCCCGCAGCGCGACGCCGCGAGCAGCACCACCCCGCGCGCCTGGCCGAGCTTGAGCGTAGAGCGCGGATTGGCGTTCACATAGGTCTCCTCGACCGCCGCCGCCTGCGGGGCGTGCGCCACGATCACCGCTTCGAGCGCGGCGAACAGCTGCGCCAGCCGCGCGCACAGCGGATCGGCGGGGCGCGTGGCAATATGGCCGCTTGCGATATGGAGCAGCCGGTTACCCTCGGCCGCGACCACCCCCCAGCCGGTGCGCTCGAGGCCGGGATCGAGGCCGATCAGGATCATGCGCTTGCTTTTATCGATGTGTTGCGGGCCTGCAATTCGCGTTTCCACATGGGGGTGTAGCTCGGCATAGCCTCAAGTGGCTGAAACCAACTGTTGCAAAGAATTGTGTCCTCCGGTGCTTGACATGAAGCTCGGCTAAAACGTCGGTCTACAAAGCTATCATGCATGCTATCCTGCGCTATTATTATGTCTCGTGACTGCCTACAAACACGATCATTCATCAGGACGTAAAGTCTTTTACGTCCTATGCTGTGGATTCTCTCAATCTGTCGTACCGAATGCGTGGCTAGGAAAATCCTCTTGGGGCCGATGGGTAACATGAAGAAGCTATAAGCCTGTGTCATGCCATTTGTCACCACGATCGGCTCGTCCCCGATAAGCAAGCTACAGTCCAAATCGGCAAAACTCAGTGTGGTCCATCGCATTCCAATTAGGAGCTAACCTATACGACTCGATGTTGTTTGGCTAGGTCGTGAACTCATAAAGGGGATTCCCAAAGCGGCGTCGATCTCATTCAGGACCGGCATGAGCCGATATGACCTGACCGACTTTGAATGGCGCGTAATCGAGCCGCTTTTGCCCAACAAACCGGGAGGCGTGCCGCGCGTCGATGATCGGCGGGTGCTGAACGGCATCTTCTGGGTGCTGCGCTCGGGTGCGCCGTGGCGCGACCTTCCCGAACGATATGGGCCGAGGACGACCTGCTACAACCGCTTCGTGCGCTGGCGAAAGGCGGGCGTGTGGGACCGGCTGATGGACGCGATCACGGCGGCCTATGACGGCGACCTCCAGATGATCGACAGCACGTCCATCCGGGCGCACCAGCAGGCTGCGACCGCAAAAAGGGGGGTCGAGATTCTTGTCTGGGTCGCTCCCGGGGCGGTCTCACGACCAGGATCCATGCAGTCGTCGACCGGCAAGGCTTGCCGCTCCGGCTCTGCCTGACGGCGGGTCAAGCGCACGACGCACCTGCTGCGCTGGCGCTGCTCGACCGGCTCGAACCACGCACAATCGTGCTCGGCGACAAGGCCTATGATGGCAATGCGATCCGCGACCTCAT
>Ga0123339_10002002_pt1 | contig 13874 bp, 8 predicted proteins | sample lystaG_FD_89956 | JGI IMG/M metagenome (GOLD analysis project Ga0123339, IMG submission 89956) | Glacier valley bacterial and archeal communities from Borup Fiord, Nunavut, Canada, to study Microbial Dark Matter (Phase II) -... | ecosystem: Environmental > Aquatic > Freshwater > Ice > Glacier ... | reverse complement strand
TCCGGCTAAAGTGGGATGCAGGACGGCCCGCATCCCACTTTGAGCCACTCACCCCCTCGAGTACCCCAAAACCCGCCGCCACTCGAGGGCTAGCACCCCGAACACCAGCCCCGCGTTGGCGTACTGCTCGAGCGTTTTCTGCGCTTCGAGCAACGTTTCGTCCAGGTTCAGGCGCACTCGAGGACTGTAGCGACGGGCCACAAAGCCCAGCGCCTCGGGGTGCCACAGCGGGTCGAACTTCTTCTCGAGCGCCTCGGCGGCACTCAACGCCTCTAGCATTCCGCTTTCCAGACCCTCGAGCAATTGAAAAGCGTCGGTCAGAGCGGCACGGGCTGCGTCACGCTCGAGCAGCACACCCGGTCTTCCAGCGGCGAAGGCCAGCAGTTCGGGGTCCTGGGTCCCCTCGAGCAGCTTCAGCGCCGCACTCATCTCAGTTTCCGGCACTGGGGGCACGTTCAGGCGGGTACAGCGGCTCACGATGGTGGGAATCACCTCGAGCAGGTCGCGGGTCAAAAAGATGAACAGGGCGTTGTGTGGCGGCTGCTCGACCACCTTGAGCAGCGCATTGGCCGCCTCCACGTTCAGGAATTCGGCCCCGTCTATAATCACCACCTTGCGCTTGTAATGCGGCCCAATCTCGAGCCAATCGAGCACATGAATCTCAAAGTCGTGCCCGTCGTCTCTCGAGGCGGCAATCGCTTTGATGGGAATGATGGCCCGCCGCGCCGCCTTGCCGCTGCCCGTCTCGAGCTTGGGACCCACCTCGAGCAGGTCTGGGTGCGTTTCACGCAGTAAGGCCGTACAGGAGGGGCAGATTCCGCAAGGTTTCTCTGAGGGGCTCGAGCAGTTCACCAAAGCCGCCAGCCAGTGCGCCAGTTTGTGCTTGCCCAGGCGCGGCGTACCGCCCAGCAAAAGTGCGTGACGACCCTCGAGAGAAGCGAGTTGCTCGAGGATTTGGGCGTGTCCGATGATTCCGAGTGGGTTCATGGTTGGGTTGGAGGTGATGTTTATTTTTACGTTGCACTCGAGTGGGCAAAACAGAAAAGACTCTGTAGGGGCGACTGGCAGGTCGCCCAAAAGCCAAAGCTAGAGCGGTTCAGGGCGAGCTGGCGGGCAGGCCCTTTCTAGGTGCCGTTCTGCCCAAGACACCACTCGCCCCTACAGAGTCCTTTTATTCAATTGGCCCATCAGGATAAACCTTGCTTTGAGTATTCAACATTCACGCCTCTACCACGCTTTTTTCGGTTTCCACGCCCTCGAGCGGGGCGAACAGCGCCTGCAAATCCTCGGCGGTGATTTTTGCACCGACAATAGAGTCACCCTCGAGAATGCCGCGTGCCAGGTCGGCTTTGCTTTGCTGCATCTGCAAAATACGCTCTTCCAGGCTGCCCTCGGCAATCAGTTTGTACACAAAAACCGGCTTGTCCTGCCCAATGCGGTGGGCGCGGTCGGTGGCCTGATTCTCCGCCGCTGGGTTCCACCACGGGTCGTAGTGAATGACCGTATCGGCGGCGGTGAGGTTCAGGCCCACCCCTCCAGCCTTGAGGCTGATTAAAAACACATGGTTGGTGCCGCGCTGAAAAGCTTCAATCTGCGCGGGGCGGTCTTTGGTTTCTCCGGTGAGCTTGCTGTACGGGATGTCCGATTCTTTGAGCGTTTCCTCGAGCAGGCCGAGTAAGGTGGCAAATTGCGAGAAAATTAGTACCCTGCGCCCTGCCTCGACCATCTCGGGTAGGGTTTCGCGCAACCACTCGAGCTTGGCCGAGGTCTGCACCTTGCGGGCCTCGGTGAGCTTGACCAGACGCGGGTCGCAGCACACCTGACGCAGTTTGAGCAGCGCGTCGAGCACCATGATGTGGCTGCGCTCGAGGCCCTTTTTCGAAATCTCTTCACGCACCCGTTCGCTCAAACTCACCCGCAGGGTTTCGTAGAGGTCGCGCTGCGGCCCCTCGAGTTCGAGTTTGACCACCATCTCGGTTTTGGGCGGCAGCTCGGTGGCGACCTCCTGCTTGCGGCGGCGCAACAAAAACGGGCGCACCCTTGCAGCCAGGGCGGCGCGGCGGTCCACATCTCCAGCCTTTTCGATGGGGTTACGGTAGAGCTTGCGAAAGCGCTCGGCGTCGCCCAGAAACCCCGGCATCAGAAAGTGAAACAGCGACCAGAGTTCGCCTAAGTGGTTCTCCAAGGGCGTTCCGGTCAGGCACAGTCGGTGCCGCGCTTTGAGGCTCGAGATGGCCTGCGCGGTGCTCGAGCGCGAGTTTTTGACGTTCTGGGCCTCGTCCAGAATCAGATAGTGGAACTCGAACTTCTCGAGCGAGGTCAGGTCGCGCAGGGCCAGCGGGTAGGTGGTGAACACGACATCGTACTGGCTCAGTTTAGCGAAGTCAGCGGCGCGTTCCTTGCCGTGTAGCACCAGGGTTTTCAGGTTGGGCGTGAATTTTTCGGCCTCGGCTTGCCAGTTGCTCATCAGGCTGGTCGGCGCGACCACCAGCGAAGGCCCCTTGGCGCGCCCGGACTCCTTCTCGAGCTGGAGGTGGGCCAGCGCTTGCAGGGTCTTGCCCAGGCCCATGTCGTCGGCCAGGATGCCGCCCAGGTTGTTCTCGCGCAAAAAGCCCAGCCAGGACAGGCCCTCGAGCTGGTAGGGCCTGAGTTCGGCCTTCAGCTTTTTCGAGGGTTTGACCACTGTAATACCCTTGAACTCGCGCAGATTGCGGCCCAGCTCGAGCAGCTTCTCGCCGCCCCACCAGCGCAGTTCCATCCCCGCCTCGAGCTGAGCCAGCCTGACCGCGTCCAGACGGTTGAGCCGCAGTTTGGTCTCGCCGCGCTGCTGACCGTAGAGTTCGACCAACACGCCCAGCAGTGGCCGCAGGCGGTCGAGGGGCAGGGCCAGCAGTTTACCGCCGCTCAAGGGCACGAAAATCTGCTCGTCGTCGCGCATCTCGTTTAAAGTTTCCGGTGAGAGGGTTCGTAGCGTGTCAGCCAGCAACGGCAGCAGGTTGACTTTTTCACCGTTCACCATCACGCCCAGCTCGAGGCCGAACCAGTCATATTCGCTCTGCTCGATGCCGCCCCACCACGAGTCCGGGGTGCTGACGTTGAAACGGAAGCTATCGTCGAGTTCCACGTCCCAGCCCGCTTCACGCAGCGTGGGCAGGCTGTGGGCCACAAATTTTAGCCACGCCTGCCGCTGGGCCTCGCCGCCCGACTCGCTGAGGGTCCAGTGACCCTGGCGCGCCGGGGGCACGTAGACGTTGCGGTACACCTTGGGCACCGGGCGCAGACCCAGGCTCTCGAGCAGGGCGATAGCCTTCTTTTCGGCACCCAAGTCGCGCTCGAGCCGGAAAAGCACCCCACCTTTGTACTGACTGGGAGCCATCCCCACCGCCGATTGCACCTTCTGACCGTCGTAGCTCAGCGTCACCTCGGCGCTGTCTAAAAAGTCCTCCTGACCCGCGCTGCCGTGGTTGCCATAGCTGCCATAGTTCCCGCTGCTGTAGCTGCCATAGCTCGAGTGGGGCCACTGAACTTCGCTGTAGAACACGATTTTGCGCTCGAGGGTGCCTTTTTTGCGCTGGGTTCGGACCACCGTGGGAACGGGGAACTTGAAATCCGCATTCTGCTCGAGTTGCTCTAAAGCGCGGGCCAATCCCTCGGAGGCCCCTGGAGCCACCGGGGGACACTGCCACAGGGCGCGCAGCAGCGCCGGGGCCAGCTCGGTGTGAACGGGTCCGGCGCTCGAGTGGGTGGGGTCCACGTACCAGGCCGGGGTGAGCGGCAGGGCCACACACGCCTGCTCGAGGGCCTTATCAACGCTCAACTTGTCCACGTTTAAAAGGTCAAAGCTCAAAACAGGGCGCTGCACCCCCAGCGCGTCGCTGTGCCAGCCCGGAGCGGCGCTTTGGGAAGGACCCTTTGTCAAAACATCGCCCTCGAGCGTGTTCCAGTGCAGGCGTTCGCTCTCGAGCAACTTGCCAAGCAGTTCCTGGGTCAGTCCAGCGTCGGTCAGCTCGAGGGTACCGTCATAAGAGCCTGCGCCCTGAACGGCGCTTATCAGCCGCAGCACCTCGAAATCCTGTTGCGCGTAAATCGGCAGGCTCTCTAGATTGCGCGGCAGCGGATACGGTTTGAGACCCCCCAGCGAACCGTCTTGCAACCTTCGTGCGCTCGAGATTCGCAGCGTGAGCCGGGTCGGTTGGTGCGGCGAAACTTTGAGGCCCAGTACAAAGTGCAGCTCAGAGCCGTTTCTCGAGCTTTTGCTCAGGTTCTCCAGGGTTTTTTCGGCGTTCTCGAGCCAGCTTTGCAGCGCCGCAGGCAGCTCGATGGGCGTGAACGGCGCAGTAGAAATGGCAGGGAGCACGGGCGAGGGGGTCTGGGGCGCTCGAGCGGTCAGGGGAGCGGATATGGATGGTGGGGAGGACGGGAGGGAAATCGGCGGGGGGGCCACCTCTTTGGGCGTCGGAGTTGCTTTTTCGGGCGCGGTCTCCGGCTTGCCCTGACGGTCTACCAGCTCGAGCATCAGCGCCAGAACGTGCTTGCAGTCAAAGCCCACCGGACACGAGCACACGCCTTCGATTTTGAGCGCCCGACCCACCCGGCTCACCCGCATCACCTGTTCGTAGACCTCACCGTGCGAACCCCGCACCCGCCCAGACGCCCTCGAGCCGTCCTCGGAAGCGCTGAGCGCCTTTATTTTGCCTGCTCTGCGAATACTCTGCGCCTTGCTGAGTTCGGAGGCGGTGAATTGTGCGACGAGTTCGGCGCGGGTAAAAAGCAACATCCGCCTAGTCTAGCGCCGATGAAGATTTGAAAATGGAAATGGCGGGGATAGGGGATAGGTTTTGGGTTACAGGTTACGGGTTGCAGGTTACGGGTTTTGCGCCTCCGGCGGGTCGTTGGTTTTTGGTTTTTGGTCGGTTTGATTTAGGGCGCTCGAGTACAAACTAACCAATGACCAAGAACTAAAAACCCGCGTCCTGGCCCGATAGGTGCCGTTCAGGACAAGACAGCCGGAGGCGCTCTTTTCTCGTTACAACACTCACTGCCCGATGGTGAGGCGCAGCGCCGAAAGTTCGTCTAGACCGGCTTTGCGAATGGCCCTGGCGGTCTCCTCCAAATCGTACTGGACCCGGTGAACCTCGAAGGCCATGCTTTCGTCGTCGTAAATTCCATAAGACGCTCGGGGGTCGCCGTCTCTGGGTTGGCCCACCGAGCCGGGATTGACAATCCAGCGCTGCTCGGGCTTGATTTCAAGTGCGACCTCGGACCCCTCGAGTTCGGTCATGCCCACCCACTCGCCGGTGGGCGCAGGCGTGCTCGAGTAGGCCACAGGCAGATGGGTGTGCCCCACAAAGCAGAGTTGACCGCTCCACAGCGAAAATTCTTCGCGTGCCACCGCCAGCGAATCCACGTAAGTCACCCCGCTTCGAGGGCTGCCGTGGCTGCACAAAAAAGCGCTGTGCCGTCCGGTGCGGTACTCGCGCTGAGCAGGCCAGTGGGCCACCCAGCTCAAATCGTCATCGCCAAGCTGTTCTACCTGCCACATCAGGGTCCGCACGATGCTTTCGCGCATATTCGAGGTGCGGCGTCCCCCCAGCAGACCGAGTAGTGCAGTGTCGTGGTTACCCAGGATGCACTCGGCCTCGATGGAGCGCAAGCGGGCGAGCACCTGAACCGGAAAAGGACCGTAACCCAGCGCGTCGCCCAGAGAAATCACCCGGTCTACGTTGTGTCCGAATGCGTGCCACAGCACCGCCTCGAGCGCAGGAGAGTTGGCGTGAATGTCGGAGAGCAGCAGGTAACGCACGGCCTTTATGGTAGCAGAAGAGGGTAAATATTAGACAGGGTTGACGAAAAGCGAGTAGAGGGCAGGGGTGATGGGGTGTGAGTGCGGGATTTTGCAGAAAAAGTCGCTGGAAGCGCCGTAAATCGTGCTCGAGCAGAAGAGGGATTCTCGAGTCAAAGTGACTCAGAGCCATTAAACAGGATTTGACCGCTGGTCAGGGGAGATTTTGGTCGCGCTCGAGCCTGCCCAGATGCGGGACTGCATAAACTTTTCATCCTCCATCAGCCGAAAACGTGACACAATAGACCCATGTTGGAAATGCTGAAAGCCGCTGGGCCGCTGTTCTGGGTGCTCATCGCCCTGTCTATTTACGTGGTTTACCTGTTCATCTTGCGTTTTCAGATGCTGCACAAAGCCAGTGGCGACCCCACCCTGATGCTCACTCGAGTGAACGCCGCGCTGATGCAACAAGACCTCAGCGGCGCGCAGCAGGAGGCCCGCCGCGCCCGCACCCCCGCTGCCAACGTGCTACGCGCGGGTTTAGACCGGGCCGGAACCGGAACCGACGCCGCCATCGCTGCGATGCAAGACGCGCAGCTCGTCGAGGATAGCCGCCTGTTTTCCGGCTTAAATACTCTAGGTACCTTGGCCCAGATTGCGCCCTTGCTGGGCCTATTAGGTACGGTCATCGGCATGATTCGCTCGTTTATCGTGTTCGCCAACACCGCCGCGCCCACCCCGAGTCAACTGGCGGCGGGCATCAGTGAAGCCTTGGTTAACACCGGAGGCGGCCTGGTGGTGGCTATCTTGGCCTACGTGTTCCGAAGCATTTTGCGGGCCAAGGCCGACGGTATCGCGCTGCACGCGGACCGGGTGCGCGAGTCGCTGCCCGCGTGGCTGCTCGAGGCCAATTTACGCAACAGGGGACAGCTCAGCGGCGCGCCCATCGGGCTGTACGACCCCAGGGCCACCCTCGAGCCGCAGGAAGTCACCGCATGAACTCGGCTAGCCGCTTCCGCTCGAGAGGACGAAACCGCGACCTAGAGACCGTGACCTTCGACTTTGCGCCGATGGTGGACGTGGTGTTGCTCTTGGTCATCTTCTTTATGCTGGCCTCGAATTTGGTAGGTCAGAGCCGCGCCCTGCCCATCGATTTGCCGAGTGCGAGTAAGGTGCAGCGCATACCCCCCAACATTCCCACGGTGAGTGTGGACAAAAAAGGGGTGATTTCGCTCGAGGGCGTCAAACAAGTTAGTTTATTCGCGCTCGAGAACAAGCTGCGCGCCCTGACCCAGAAAAGCGGCGGCCTGGTGAGCTTACAGGCGGACCGCTCGGGCAACTATGGCCGGGTGGTGGCGGTGATGGACACCATCAAGAAAGCGGGTGGACTGCGCTTGGCGATTGCCACGAAGTAAGCAGCAAGCCTTGCGCCTCCGGCGGGTTTTTGGTTCTTGGTCATTGGTTAGTTTGTACTCGAGTGCCCGAAATCAAACCGACCAAAAACCAACTACTAACGACCCGCGAGCAGGCCCCACGGGGTGCCGTTCTGCTCAAGACAGCCGGAGGCGAATTCCTTCACTCTCGAGCACCACCCCACACGAGGATTTCCCCCTATGACTGCACTGATGCCCCTGCCCAAGCGCGTTCCGTTCTGGCTCTCCCCTGAGCGCCGCCGCTCGGCTTTGCTGACCGTGGCGCTGCACCTCGCGGCGGGGCTAGGGTTGATGCTCATTCCCGAAGAAAAAATTGTCAACCTGGAACCGGGTTCTTTTACACCCACGGGTGCGGCGGACGCCCCGCTCGAGGTCATCTCGATAGATTTAAACGCACCGCTGCCCACCGCGCCTATTACCCGCCTGAGCCAAACCAACTCGAGCCAAGCCAACTCGAGCCTGCCCAATCCGCTGAGCCGCCCTAGTACTAGCCCAGTGCCGCAAGCGCGCACAGCTCAGACCCGAGTCAATCCCAAAAAGACGGTGGTGGCCCAGGCCAATCCAACTCAAGCGGCGAGAACCGCGCCCACCCCGCCACAGGAAGCGCCGCTGAGCGTGCAGCAAACAGCAGCGGCTCCCGCCCAACAGCCCGCTAAGCAAATAACGCCCACCGTTTCCGGGCCACCCTCGAGCCTGCGAGTAACGCCTGTGCCGCTGGTTCCGGGACGGCCCATCACCATCGCTCCGGCTGCGCCCAGCGCTCCGCCTCGGGTGGACTCGAGCACGCCGCTGCCGACTATTCGTCCGCCGGGGTCCGACCTCAGCCGGGTGATTCCTGCGCCTACCCTGCCCAGCACCGCTAGCCCCACAACTACCACACCCAAAACGCCCGCCTCGAGCGTGGAAACCGCCCGTGCGGGTGGGGCCGGAACCAACTCGAGCGCGCCCACACCTGTACTCGAGGGGGCCAGACCCAGCACAGCGACCTCGAAGACGCCCTCTCCTGGTATAGAGGGTGCGCCCGCACGGGACGCCAGCACCACGGCCTCGAGTACCACGACCTCGAGCGCAGAGAGTGGCAGCGCCGCCCGAATTCCCTTCAACCGCTCGAGTACCGAAGAATCTCGCGTGACCGGCTCGAGCAGCGCCGCCACCGCCGAGGAGAGCCGTCCCTTGTTCTCGTTTCCCCGCTTGCCCTCGCAGTCCGAATCGCGGACCGGGCAGGGTCAGACCTCCACTGCGGGTGGGGCCGAGGGCGGAAACCTGAGCCGCACCGGAACAAACGCACAGGCCGAGGAAGCCAGAGGCGGCGGCGTGGGTGGGGCCTCGAGCGCCGAGGCCGCCAGCAGTGGGGTCCGCAACACCAGCACCCCTGGCAGCGAGGCGCGAACCAATCCCAATTCTAGTGAGACTAAAACTGCTGCTGAGGGCACTCGTGTGGGCCTGGACACCCTGGGACGCCCCACCGAGAGCGGCGAGGTGAGAGCGGGGGGCCAGAGCGCGGGCGCGCGCGGCGGCGAATCTGAGAGCGGCAGACCCGGAAACGGCTCGAGCGCGGCGGCAGGCAGTGAAAGTGCGGCGGCCCGAACGGCAGCGGGAGGACCCTCCTCGAGCGGGGGTGAAACCGCTGGGGTGCGGGGTGCAGGAACGCCAGCAGCGGGCAGTGAGAGTTCGGGCGAGCGCGGAAAGGCAGGCTCGAGCGCGGCGGGCAGTACAGCGGCGGGCAGCTCGACAGCAGGTGAAACAGCTCGAGGGGGTTCTGGCAGTGCAGGCAGCGCCAGTGCGGGCCAGGGCGAGGCTGGGCGCGGAACTGGCTCGAGTGGAACTGGCTCGAGTGGAACTGGCACAGCCAGCGGCAGCGCCGGAGGCGAGAGCGCTCGAGGGGCGGGTGGAAACGGTGCGGGAACTGGAACAGGCTCGAGCGCCGGGGACGGCAGCGCCGAGGCGGGACGGGGCACTGGAGCCGCTGGAGCAGGGTCCGGTGCAGGCGAGGCAGGCCGTGGAGCCGGAGCCACTGGGGGACAGGGTTCGGGCGGCGCGGGTTCGTCGGGTTCGGGCAGCGGTGCAGGCGAGGCCGGACGTGGCACGGGTGCGGGGTCCTCGAGCGGGTCGGGAACCGGAACGGGTGAGGCTGCCAGAGGCAGTGGCCCCGCAGAAGCAGGCGCGGCGGGTGCAGGTGGAACCGCCGAAGCAGGGCGCGGCACGGGAAGCGGCACCCAGGCCGGAACCGAGGCGGCGGGTGGCTCGAGGGCAGCAGGCACAGGGCCAGCAGGTGGCTCGAGCGAGGCAGGCGGTGGCACTGAAGCCGGACGCGCTGGGGCGGGTTTGACCACTAGCACGGGCGAAGCGGGGCGTGCCAAAGGTCTGGGCAGCGACGACGGCGGCACTCGAGCTTGTTTCGTCATTGTCAACGTGCAGGGCCTGAGTCACCGCATGGTGTCCAGCATGTCTCCAGCCATCTTCAACGAGAGCGGTACCCAAATCTGGCCGGACCGCTCGGCGGTGCAGGGCGTGGACTCGAGCCTGGTGAACGACGCCGGAATCGCCAGCTTTTACTCGAGCCGCAGTCAGCTCAAACTCGAGGCCCAGGCCAAGGTTTCGGAATTCAACGCCTCAGATGTACTCAAGGCGGGGCCTAAAGCCTTTGTATACGAGTATGTGCAGGTTCCCGACGCGATTGGCAAACAGATTCTGGCCGCAGCTCGAGGATGTCGGATGAATTTTATTCGCTGAACAGGGTTTCAACCTGAGCGGAGATTTAAAGGTAGGGGCGAGTGGCAGCTCGCCCAAGTGCATCAGGGCGAGCTGCCACTCGCCCCTACCCGTAAAATTCTTGTTCTCCGCGCTCGAGTACAGTCATTCTTAAACCCACCTGAACTCGAGCAGATTGTCCCGCATTCCCATGCTCACCTCGCCGCGCTCGAGCAGTTCGACCAGATGGGCGCTCACCGCGCTGCGATTGAGCAGCAAGCCTGTGGCGTTTTTCAGCTCGAGACCCAGGGCGTTGCAGACCTGCTGGGTGATAATATCTATCGAAGCAGGCGTCTGGCAGGCGTTTTTCACCGCTCGAGTTGTACTTTCCAGGCACTCGAGATTCTTCTCCACCAAACTCCTCAAATCGCTCAAAGGGTCGCCGTGGCCGCACAGCACGAGTTCGATGCCCTCGAGTTCGGCCAGTTTTGCTGCGCTTTCCTTTTGCAGGCGGCTGTCCATGCAAAAGCTCATCGGGTGCTTGAGCAGCACTTCGGGGCCGAAAAGCGCGTCTGTGGCGTACAGAAAGCTTCCTACACGCACCGCGTACATCAGCGCGGCGTGTCCAGCCACCTCTAGCAGTTCCAGCGTGACCCCGGCGATTTTGCACAGCCCCGGCTCTGGCGCAAGGCGGGCGTTGCTGGCGCGGGCCATCAGAAATTTGTTTTGCAGCTCTTGGGGCGGACGCGCTCCGTAAAGGCCCATCGGCTCGAGGATGGGATAGCGCAAAACCGCTTCCTCGAGCGGCGGCGCAAAGACCTTGAGTTCGGGAAATTTGGCCTCAATCACCGCGTTGCCGCCGTAGTGGTCGGCGTGGCTGTGGGTGTTCATAATCGCACGGGGCGTCAGATTCTTCTTCTCGAGGGCCTTGAGCAACTTTTTACCCGCGTCCGCATCTAAACCCGTGTCTATGAGCAGCGCGCCGCCGCTGCCGTCCTCGAGTATGACGCTGTTCACGCCACCGGGAAGATAGTGAATTCCGCCTGCCAGGGTGATGAGTTCGTTTGCCATGCGCTCGAGTTTATAGCGTTTCCCATAAAGCTGTAGTGGTTTTCTACAGCTTTATGGGAAACGGAGCGAATGGAAAAAACCAGCAGTTCTCACGGTAATGGAAGCTTTGAAGAGCAGCGGAAAAGCTGAAATGATAGTGGGAACTGCTGTAGCCCAGAGTGCACCTTCACGGGGACCGCGTGAAGTACGTCGGTACTTGGGTAACGCTCGAGCGCCAGATTAAGCTAACCTCAGCTCGAGAAGATTTTGAGGTCTCGACATCTGCTTTTACTTTTGAACTCGAGGCTCCCATGCACCTTTTAAAACGTTTGATATTCCCTCTCTTTCTGCTCGGCTCGAGCGCGCTAGCTCAAATTCAGGACGCGACTTTTCGGCCCCAGGTGGCGCTGGTACTCGGCGGCGGTGGGGCCAAAGGGGCGGCTTACATCGGGGTACTGCGGGCGCTCGAGGAGGCCCGAATTCCCATTGATTTCATCGTGGGCAACTCGGCGGGGTCCATCGCAGGCGGCTTTTACGCAGCGGGCCTCACCCCGGACAGCATGGAGGGCATCTATAAGAGTCTCCAGCCCGAGGAAAGTGGGCGGCTGGTGTTCCCACTGCGCGGCGGTCTGCTCGAGGTGGACGGCTTCGAGGCGTTGCTCGAGGGGATTCTCCAGGGTAAAAGGGTGATAGACACCGACCTGCCCTTCTTTCCAGCGGCTGCCGAACTCGACACCAACAAACTCACCACGCTCAAGGACGCTCCGCTCTCGAGTGCCATTCGCGCCTCCATGTCCATTCCGGGCCTGTTCAGTCCGGCCAAAATTGGCGATAAATACTATTTCGATGCGGGCATCGTGGGCAACGTTCCGGCGGGTGTGGCCCGCGACGAGGGGGCCGACTATATTCTGGCCTTCTGCCTCCCTGACGACCCACTCAGCAGCGATACCCGCAACCCGTTGCTCAACGTGCTGGGCATTTACTACAACGTGCAGCGCACCCTGAACGCCTCGCAGCGGCGCGCGGCGGACCGCCTCGAGTGCATCAAATTGCCTCCGGCCAGCTTTCTCAACTTCGGCAGCGTCGAGCAATTTGAGCAAATCGGTTACGCCGCCACCCGCAAAGCGCTGCCGCAGATTCTGGCCGACCTCGAGCGCAAGAAGATTTCGCTGCTCGAGAACCCGGTTTACAACCAGGGCAAACCCATCAACCTCGGCTGGCAAGCGCGGCTCGAGGCGGCGCGAGTCAAACTCTCGAGCACCCCCCAGCCACTGGGCTTCGGGGTGCGGGTTTCGCTCGAGCCACAGGGATATTTCTCGGATTACACCGCGAGTGGCTACCAAGCCCAGAGCCTGGTTCGGGCCGCACTGAGCGCGGGTGGCGGCTTGCTGGGCAAAACACGCCTGGAACTGGGTTATGCCACCGATTTCTACAACGACTCGCAACTAGACGCCGCACTCGAGCTTCACCCCGACCTGAACACCACTTTCCGCGCTCGAGGGTATTACGCAGGCGCGCTCAGTGGCACGCTCGAGGCCCAGACCCAAAGGGGAGACTTGAATCTGAGTGCTCGAGCACGTTTTCCTGCTTCTGTGCTGGATGTGAGCGCGGTGTACCAACCGGGCCGGGTGCGCCTGGAACTCGGTGGCTCGAGCGCCCTGGATTTGACTCACGCCCGCGTTTACGGGGACGCTCGAGCCAGTCTTGCGCTCTCGGACGCACTGACCGTTCACGCTCGAGGGTTTTACGGCGTGGCCACCCCTGGAACGCCCACGCTCGAGGGGTTCAGTGTAGGAGCGCGCACCGGTTTGCGCAGTTACGGCCCGGAACTGGCGCGAAGCCAGCAGCTCGGGGTCGGCAACCTGGAACTCGAGTGGAAATCCGCCTCGAGACTCAACCTTCTGGGGGCCGCCTTCGTCAAGCCCTCGCTGTGGATTTTTGGCGACCTCGCCGCCGCACAGGGCTTCGCCTCACCGCTTACCTCGGTGGGTCTGGGCGCGGGTCTCGAGGGTTACGCACTAGGATTTTTCCCGTTTAACCTGGGGCTGGACGTGGGTTATGAGCTAAGCAGTGGTGGGTTCAGCGTGGGCTTGAGAACCAAACTCATCTGGCCATAACTCGAGTCAAGAACAATCCCAGTGGTAGAGCACTCGAGAAAAGTCCAATCGCTCGAGGTCTTGGGGCTTGATAAAAAAGTTGGCCACCCCCAAATCGCCCCACATCAGGTGCAGGGCGTCGTCCGAGTCGAGCTGAAACAGCAGCAGCGAGTCGTCCCCGTCGGCTCGAGGGTCCTCCTGCACAAACTCCGGGTAGCCACCCAGCTTGTGACCGTTGCCCCGGTAGCGCTTGCGGTAGGCTTCCACTATTTTTTCGTCGAGGTCGTAGGGCGAAATTCCCACTCGAGCCACCCAACTTGCGTCCTCGAGACTGATGGGCGCAGCGCTCAATTTGCCGCTCAATCGGGCGTGGGTGCGCTTTTCGAAGGGCAAAAACTCGTAACTGCTACCGAAATCCTTCTGGGGTGGGTGGGGAAGTTGAGTCTCGAGCTGCCCGTCACTCAGGTCTGCTCGAGCGTGATACACCACGCGGTGGCCCTTACCCGAGGTTGGGTCGTCGTAATCCTGACCGTATCCCGAGGCCCACTCGATGAAAAATTGCAGCATTCCAGTTTGCGGAAAATGCTCGAGTTTGGGTAACACGCTCAGGTTGAGCTGCGCCAGCAAATATAGAGGTTGGCCGCTCGAGCTGGTCGGGTACTTCAGACCTTTGGGCCAGTAGGAAGCGCCGCCCACCTTGGAATCCCGAAAACTCGGCTCTCCATCCACTTTCTCGAGCGCCACAAAAGGTTTAACGGTGGCCTCGAGCTGGGCGTGGTACGGCTCGAGCGCGGGGGGGAGGTCGAGGGTCATAGGGACAGT
>Ga0123339_10002001_pt1 | contig 13875 bp, 13 predicted proteins | sample lystaG_FD_89956 | JGI IMG/M metagenome (GOLD analysis project Ga0123339, IMG submission 89956) | Glacier valley bacterial and archeal communities from Borup Fiord, Nunavut, Canada, to study Microbial Dark Matter (Phase II) -... | ecosystem: Environmental > Aquatic > Freshwater > Ice > Glacier ... | reverse complement strand
TCATCGTCCGAGATCGGTGGTAGCGGGATGTCACTGATCTGGGCAGGAAAAGACGGTTCGGGTTCGGGTTCGACGATCTCAGGGGAGGAATCCTCGATTACCGAATGCGGCACATCAACAGAGAGGACCGCCGACATCATCTGATCAAAGACGGCCATGTCGTCGGAGTTCGGAGCTGTAGCCGGTGAACTCAAGAAAGCCGGGTCCTCATGAGGTTCAGCAGGCATTTCGGGCTCAAGCTCGGGTGCGGACTCGGGCTCGATGGCAAGCTCGGGTTCGGGTTCGGGCTCGGGCTCCGGTTCGAGCTCAGACTCAGGATCTGGCTCCGGCGCGAGTACTGGTTCGGGTAGTGGCTCAACCTTTAGAATCGGCCGAGACTGCACCTGCCGCTGTTCGCGCTCCACCCGCGCAGCCTTAAGACGCTCGGCTTCAGCGACTGGAGCGACCTCCAGCAGACCGGCCGAGAACAGGCCGTAGATCACGCGAGCCACATCGAAATCAGTGCGCTCCGTTTCATGCGCAAGCTCCGCCACGCTCCGCGTACCATCCACGAGCAGCAGCAGACCCCACTCGACGGGCTTGAGTGAGATCTCAAACGTCCCTTCGCCCGGAGCTGTGGCCATTTTAAAGACCATCTCCATGGATGGGACTTTCTTCTTGATGCGATTCCACTCTTCGAGCCTGCGGCTACCCTCCATCACGATGTTCTCGATGGAAACCGACAGCCCGATGTCCTCGTGCTCGACAGCAGGTAGCAACTCGAAATCGAACTCACCGGCATCCCACCGCATGAGGTCGAAGATGGTGTCCTGAATCTGTTCCTGAACGAAGGATTCGAGAACCTTCTGCGTTATGTAACCCTCGTCTACAAGGATCTGCCCGACCCGTCTGCCGTTTGCAGGCTCAGCTTTGCGCAACTCAAGCGCACGACCGAGCGCGCTGGACGTGATCTTTTCGGCTGCGACAAGGCGTTGGCCAAGCATCTCGCTATGCCAGTTGGACTGCGCAAAAAAGACATCACCATCGCGGAACCAGATACTGCCAGTCTGATTTGCATCATGGATGCGCAAGACGCCGGTCTTCCGGCTGAGTTGAACCAGCTGGAAGACGTCAGGGAGACTAAAATCCTGGAGATTGCCCCGCAACGCCATAGACGCTCGTCTCACCTTTCCGGACAGAATCGATCTAGCCGAGTATAGCGCCGATGTCGTCGGCGGAAGTCTTCATGTCATAGAGCACCAGACCGAGCTTGGCATCGGCACTGGCCATTGCCGTAAGAACCGCATGATCACCGGCAGCGACCAAAACGACATAACCATTCTCGCCTTCAATGAATACCTGCGAGAGGTGCCCGCGTCCGAGCTCGGTCGCCGCACGCTCCCCCAGGCCGAGTATCGCTGCCGACATAGCACCCACGCGGTCAGGCTCGATGCCAGCCGGAAGGGCGGAAGCCATCGTGAATCCGTCGAGGCTGACCAACGCGGCTGCCTGTATGTCTGAATCTTCTCGCATAAGCGCGCCCAGCGCCTCGGCGAGACGCGTCTTGCGTGAAGGAGCCGCAGGAACCGCTGCCGGCACGACACGTACCGGCTGCGTGACCACGCGTGGCGGCACAGCGGGTGCGGGCGCCTCCGCGGCCGGTGCGACTGGCTGTGGCACCGCAGCGATCACGGGTGCAGCCAGCAAGTCGTCCTCAAATGACGCATCATCAGGATCGCTGATGAAATAGTCGCCGATACTCTTATCAACCATCCACGGTCACCTCATCAGACCCGAAGAACACAGATGCGCATACTTCAACGCGTCCTTCAGTTTCGCACGTCGAGCAACACCACACAACACGAATACCGCATCCTCAGACGACCACTCTCATGATCTCCTCGATGGACGTCATGCCCATGCGCACCTTGACAAACCCGTCGTCGCGTAGCGTCAGCATCCCTTCTTGAATAGCGATGCGCTTGATCTCATCACCCGAGGCCCTGCTCACCGCTGCGTGTTCTACGGCATCGGAAACGGTCATGACCTCGTGCAGGCCCATTCGACCGCGATAACCGATGCCATGGCAGCGCTTGCAGCCGACAGCACGATACAACTGGGGTATATTTCCTGGTTCGTAAGGGAAGCCGACGCGCTTGAGCGCTTCCTCATCGGGCGTATACGCCTCATTGCACTCAGGACACAAACGCCGAGCGAGGCGCTGCGCAAGCACGCATTCGATAGCCGATGCGGTCAGGAACGGCTCGATGCCCATCTCGGTAAGACGAGTGATCGCCGAGGGGGCGTCATTGGTGTGCAGCGTGGAAAGGACGAGGTGGCCCGTGAGAGCGGCCTCGATGGCGATGGTGCCCGTCTCCTTGTCGCGAATCTCGCCGATCATCACCACGTCGGGATCCTGACGCAGGATCGACCGCAGCGCTGACGCGAACGTAAGCCCGGCCTTCTCGTTGACCTGAACTTGCGACAGTCCATCCAGCCGGTACTCGACCGGATCTTCAACGGTGATCAGATTGACTGTAGGCCGGGTGGTTCGGTTGATGGCCGCATACAACGTTGTGGACTTACCGGAACCCGTTGGCCCGGTGACCAGGATCGCTCCGTATGGCTTGGACAACGCGTCCAAGAGCCGCTGAAGAGGACTCTCAAGAAAGCCGAGGTCTTCCAAAGACATCATGATCGAATCGCGGCGGAGCAGGCGCATGACCGACATCTCGCCCTGTACGGTAGGAAGTACCGCGACACGGAAGTCTATATGCTTGCCGTCGAGCACGACGCTAAAACGACCGTCCTGCGGAACACGCCGCTCGGCGATGTCCATGCCCGCCGAGATCTTCAGACGGCTGAGCAGCTGCCGATGAAGCCGCCTGGGGCTGCGAACGACCTCCTGACAAACGCCATCGATCCTGAACCTGATACGAAGGTCGTTCTCTAGCGGCTCGATATAGATGTCGCCCGCACCCTGCCTGACGGCCTCAGTGATGATGAGGTTCATCAACTTGGCTACGGGCGCCTCGTCATCCTCGTCCTCCGTCTGCATATCCTCAATGCCGCCTGAGACGTCACCGTCATCGAGATCGCCCATCATGGCATCGACGTTCTCACCCATGGTGGCGAATCTCTCGAGCGCTGCGGCGACATCAGCCTCCGTGGCGACAACGGGGCGGATCTCATAACCGGTAACGACACGCAGGTCATCTATGGCGAAGATGTCCGCAGGGTCGACCATGGCTACGACCAGCTCGCCGTCCTGGACTTTGATAGGCAGCACCCGATGTCGGCGTGCAAGGTCCATGCCGAGCATAGTCGCAGCGTGCGGATCGACCTCGTAGGCTGCCAGGTCGACGAAGGCCAGCCCCATGCTCTCGGCAACCGTCTGTGCGATCGTCGTGTCCGTGGCGATGTCCTGGTCGACGAGCACCGAGACGAGCGATTGGGAGTCAGTAGCGCGCTTGAACGCGTTTATCAACTGCTCGTCAGTGATCACGCCGGCACGGACAAGAAGCTGGCCCAGGCGTTTGTCGGATGCCGGTGTCATCGGACACCGGCCAGTCTGAGGCGACTGGCTTTAAGCGATTGGAGCGCCGCGTCACGCATGACATCTCGAGGAGTCCGAATCTGCGCCGAGCCCATCCATATGTCCACAGAAAGAGCGCCTTGAGCCACGAGCATCCCAAGGCCGTTGATGGCGACTGCACCCACAGCACGGGCACCTGCGAGCAGCGCGGTATCGGCACAGGCATAGGTCATGTCGCAGACGATCTGCCCGAAATGCAGCCACTCGGTGGGAATGGGGCTCGGGTCGCCCGAACGCATACCGAGCGATGTCGCGTTGACGACCAGATCCGCCTCACGCACGGCCTGCTCGGCATCGTCGGGAAGCGCGACAGCCTGCACCTCGACCCCGCGCAGGTACTGCCGAGATCGCGAGAGAAGCTCCTCGGCCCGTTCAACGCTGCGACCAGCCACCGTCAACCGCGCAACCTTGCCGAGAATGAACGCAACGACAGCTCCTCCTGCGGCGCCACCCGTTCCGAGCACCACGACGCGCTTGTCCGCTGGAACAAAATCGGCGCCCGTCGAAAGGGACTCAAGCAGCCCGCGACCATCCGTGTTGTAGCCCATCAACTTGCCGTCGATGCAATGCACCGTGTTGACGGCACCTGCCATCTGGGCGAACATCGCCACCTCGTCACACAGAGCGAGCATCGTGTGCTTGTACGGCATCGTGACGTTGAATCCGACGAATCCCAACGCACGGACAGTCGCCACGAGCGCCGGCAGTGCGGACTCGTCTTCTAGTGCCATGGGGATGTATGCCCAGTTCAGATCGAGCGCCGCATACACCGCGTTGTGCATCACAGGAGAGAGCGAATGTTCGACGGGCCAACCGATCACCCCCGCAAGCCGAGTCCTGCCGTCGATTGTCACGTCACTCTCCCCTCTCGTCGTCATCCTCGAGGCTATCATGCATTATCCTCGCCTCGAGCTTGCGCAGCAAAAGCGTGTGCTTGAGATCCGTCTGGCACAAAGGCTCGACAAGAATCGTTCGCATGCCGAGCAGATTACCGCCCAACACGTCAGTGAAAAGCTGGTCACCTATCATCGCACACTCGCTCGGGCACATCCTGATTCGCAGCAACGCCAGCAGCAGCGCAAAGGGCAGCGGTTTGACGGCACGCGCAACGAGCGGCAAGTTCAGATCACGAGCGACCACATGCACTGGTTCATGCCAGTTGTTGGAGACAAGGCAGATCGTAAAACGCTGACGCGCCGAGGCGATCCACATGGTGACGAACGACGGCATAACGCCTGTGTCTCGTGGCAACAGCGTATTGTCGAGGTCAACAAGCAGCCCGCGAACCCCCTGTGCGGCCAGCGCATCGAGGTCGATGGACGAAACATCTGCAAACTTTTGAGACGGCCTGAGTAGGCGCATCGCTTCCCTTCTAGGGTGTATCGTCCTGCGGCCAGGCGGCGTCGGCTCGTTTGATAGCCTCTTTGGCCTTTGCGATCCCGTCCTCATCTTTGGCTGCGCGCATGATAGCCAACACGGAACGCAATCCGTCTGACGCATCCTGCGTACCATCCCACGTCACATGATCGCCCAACGCAGCGGCAGCCTGCTTGTGAGCCGCAGGGAGGTCTTTGTCCATGGTTTGCAGCAGCTGAGCGTATGCTACCCGACACGTCCCTGAATTGGGATTGTTCTCGACGCCCCGCCGAGCCAGATCTAGTGCTGGCTGCAACTTGCCGTTACGCGCGATGATCCATGTTCCCACCGAATACGCCTGCGTAAAATGCGGATCCAACGCCACTACCGCGCTGATGATAGGCAACATAAAACGGTTCTCGTCGAAAGGCTTGCCGCGAAAGTACGTGTCCATGATGGGGTCGATGCTATTCCACAACACCGCTGCGGCGTAGGTTCTCAGCCCCGTCAGATAGGCGAAGCCAGCGCGCCCTGCGCTCTGAGTAACCGAACCTTTCTCCGCGCTCTGAACCGCAGCGTCACCAACCGCCTGTCCGCCGAGCGCAACCGCAAGAAAGACCAACACCAGCGCGAAAACGGTTGCCGTGCGCATTGGATTCGATGCAGCTCGCCCTGACATCAGAGGTCCCTACGCTGCATGAATAGCACCCCGAGCGTCAGGAGCGCACCACTCAAACCAACGAAGACCACGATCATCGCAAGAACGTAAACTGGTGCAACACCGCCGCCATACGAAACCGGCATAACGATATTGAACGCGTCGAGCGAAGGATAGAACGGCTTGAGATCGACCGCCCCCAGACCGCCCACCAGCGTGGAACGGGAGTGACCGATGAACAGCCCTGCAAGCGTGGCGACTGCGACGACGACCGGCCCAAACCTCGTGGATATAGCAATCGCCAGGGCAAGCACAACCCCCATCTCGAGAATCATCGCCAGAGCACCGAGCCACATGACCCACATCGGGTCTTTATAGGTGAAGAAAGCGACAACTTGAACGATTGCGGTGAACGCCGCGATCAGGCCGGCCATCACGCCGAGCATACCGAGCCAGGTCCCCACCACGTACTCCCAGCGTGCGACACGTTTGCCGAGAATCGAGTACACCGTGCGACGCTCGGCCTCGCCGGGAATCCTATTGGCCGCCAGCGCGAGCGCGGTCACGACTGCTGCGACGTAGACGAGTGCCAGCGCAAACTCTCTGAACACGCCCGTTTCCATCCCCAGATCGTAGTTGGGCAGCGACGGAATGACAGCAGTCATGACGGCGGCGAACAGCAGAACGACGTAGATAACCTGACGGCGCAGCGAGTCGGTGATAACGGCACGCGCGATAGCCCCCATTCGACCCATCACGCTACCCCCTTTCGCGTATCGGCGATCAGCCGGGCGAAGTAGTCCTCCAGCGAGCTGCGCTTGGGCGCGACCGACACGATAGAACCACCCGCTTCGTCCAGAAGATCGACGACCCGGCGTACCGCGGAATCAGGAATCGAGAAGACCTGATGTCCACCAGAAAGCGCGACATCGGTCGCCACAGCCGCAACGTCTGCGGGCAGACCGGATAGCCCGCGAACCCGTACGGAAGTTTGACCACCAACGTTGAGAAGATCATCAATGTGGCCCTCCGCGGCCACTTTGCCAGCATTCAGGATGCTGACACGGTCGCAGATAGCCTCCACTTCTGAGAGCTGGTGAGATGAGAGCAGCACCGTGGTCCCCTGCTCGCGCAGGCCGGTCATCAGATTGCGCATGTCCCGCTGCCCTACAGGATCGAGCCCCGAAGCCGGTTCGTCGAGCACGACGACCGCCGGGCGCGCGACGATTGCCTGCGCGATGCCAAGACGCTGCAACATGCCTCGCGAGAACTTGGACAGCTCCGCATGCTCAAAGCCGTTCAGACCGACGACTTCGAGCAACTCGAACGCGCGGCGATCGCGGTCTTCTCGGGCAACTCCGGCCAGACGGCCGTAGAATCGCATCGCCTGCAGAGCGCTCAAATGCGTGGGAAAGTAAGGTTGTTCAGGCAGAAAGCCCAGATCACGACGGCCGCGCGGACGAGTAGAGTCTTCACCGAGCACCTGAAACGTACCGCTGTCGGGACGCACGAGTCCGATGAGCATCTTGAGCGTGGTCGTCTTGCCTGCTCCGTTGGGGCCCAAAAGCCCGTGAATGCTCCCCCGCATGACATCTATAGACACCCCATCGACCACCGCACGCGGTTTGACCAGCATATTGCGGCGATAAGACTTGTGGGCGCAATCGACGCGTACCGCGACCTCTGAGAGAGACATCTAGCTATCGCACCACCTTCCGCGAAAGAGCCTTCGCTTTCAAAAACTCGGCATGCGTTCTCGTGAACGTATGCGAGCCGTCCGTATCTGTAAGAACATAGTACAAGTAAGCCGTTTCTGCAGGATGAGCAGCAGCGTCAAGCGATGCCGAACCGGGGCTGGCGATCGGCCCGGGCGGAAGACCTGTATGGCGGTACGTATTGTACGGACTTTCGATGGCGATATCGCTGTTCAAAAGACGAGGCCTGTTGACCTTCAGCACGTACTCGATGGTGGCATCGATCTCAAGCTTCATACCACGGTTCAACCGGTTGTGGATCACCGATGAGATAAGCGCGCGATCACGGGTGACTTTGGCCTCCCGCTCGATCATCGAGGCGATGGTCACCACATCGCCCACCGACAGGCCCTGCTTGCGGACCTCGGACATATCAACATGAGCGATTTCTGCATCGAACTGGTCGAGCATGGCTTCGATCGCCTCGTTGACGCTGCATTCGCGCGCCAGACGATAGGTCTTGGGAAACAGGTAGCCCTCCAGCGAGCCGGTCGATATGTCCCGCAGATACGAATGCGACCCGGCAAAATCAGATGCGCGCGTGCTGGCCGTTTTGATGAAGTCCTTCTCGGAAATTCCCACCTGCTGACTGAGCCGCTCGGCGATACGCTCGATAGTGAAGCCCTCGGGAATGGTGACCGAGATCAGCTCCTGCGGCGGCCCTGCGATGAGTACCTTCTCGGCGGCCCGCACCGACATGCCCGTGGTCAGGCTGTAAACGCCCCGCTTAAGGTCGTCATCGCCACCGTCAAGCCGCGTGCGAAGACGGAACATGGCAGCATTACGAATCACGCCACGACCGGCGAGGATGCGAGCGATGGTGCTCGTTGCGGCGCCATCCGGAATAGCGACCCTCACCTCCCGGCCGGCGGCCACTCGAGTCTGAGGCCGAATGAGCACCGCCCATGCAACAAAAGAAGGAATAGCGATCGCCAGGGCCACCACGACGATCACGAGCGTCTTGATCGGCGAGCGGTCAGGCTCACTCATCCGTATCGTCGCCAGATGTGATGCGATGCGCATCGAGGTAGCTCTGAAGGAAGATGGCGGCGGCCAGCTTGTCGATGGTCCCGCGCTTCTTCCGGTCAGAAACGCCTGACTCGCTCATGACTCGACGCGCCTCGGCAGAAGACAGCCGCTCATCCCACAGCTCGATGGGGACTGGCAGCACGCTCCTGAGCCACTCGACGGTCGTGCGAACCGTACGCGCCTGCGGACCTTCATCGCCCGAAAGAGCGATGGGTAGACCCGCGACGACCAGTTCCACCTCATAATCCTCGATGAGGCGAAGCAGCGGACGCACATCCCCCCGCAGCGCACGGGCGTCGAGAACGGTGAGCGGCGTAGCCACGCTGCCCGTGGGGTCAGAGATAGCCACGCCGATGCGCACACCCCCGATATCGAGGGACAGCCGACGCATGCGGTTAGGAGACGCCGAGCATCGCACGGGCGGCCGCAAGCGCGGCGTCGATGCCCGTTGCCTGCTTGCCGCCGGCCTGCGCCATCGAGGGCTTGCCGCCGCCACCGCCCTGGATGTGCGATGAAACAGCGTGAATGATGGCGTTAGCATCAAACCCGGCGGCGACGGCCTGCTCAGAACCCGCAGCCAGAAGCGTGGGACGGCCATTCTCGGGATCGGCTGCGGCCAGAACGACCGCGCCGCCGCTCATCTTCACGCGAAGGATGTCTGACAGCTCACGCAGATCACGCGCGCCCATATCGGCGGTCCTCGCCACAAGAAGCGCGTATCCGACATCGACGACACCTGCGAGAAGCCCGTCGGCGCTGGTGCGGACTGTAGCCTCGCGAGCGCGCTCATGCTCGGACTCCAGCGCAGCCGCCCGGGCGACCAGCGAGCTTACTCGCTCGGCCACATCGTCGCGAGGTACCTTGAGCGTTGTCGCTACCGCGTCAAGCTCTTGCTCGGCGGCAGACATGTACTCGAGAGCGTCAAACGAAGTCACGGCCTCGATGCGGCGCACATTTGCACCCACACTGCCTTCCGAGACGATCTTGAGGAACCCGATTTCGGCAGTGCGGCCGACGTGCGTGCCGCCGCACAGTTCCTTGCTGAAGTTACCGACCTCGAGAACGCGCACGATCTGGCCGTACTTCTCGCCGAAGAGCGCGGTCACGCCCATCTCGCGAGCGGTGGACAGGGACGTCTCGTAGTTGCGAACGACGTGATTCTCCATGATCTTGGCGTTGATGAGCCGCTCGACTTTGCTGAGCTGCTCGGAGCTAAGCGCCTCGAAGTGCGTGAAGTCGAAACGCAGACGCTCGGGCGCCACCAGCGAGCCGGCCTGGCCGACATGCTCGCCGAGAACGAGCCGAAGCGCCCAATGAAGGATATGGGTCGCCGTATGATTACGGCGTATGCGCTCGCGGCGGAGCACATCGATCGACGCGGTCACCGCGTCGCCGACACTCAGGGTCCCGCTCTCAACGAAGCCTCGGTGCGAGACGAGCCCCGCAACAGGAGCGAGTGCGTCCTCCACCTGGAAAGATGCCTCCGTGGAACGAATCATGCCCTGATCGCCGAGCTGACCGCCACGCTCTGCATAAAACGGTGTGGCATGAAGAACGATATCGCCCTTCTGGCCAGCGGTTATATGGTCCACTGATGCACCATCCACGACGATGCCCGCCACGGTCGACTGTGCTTCATCATGTTCATAGCCCACGAAATCCACGGTGCCGACCGCGCGCGCGATATCCGCGAACACGCCGCCGAACGCCGTCCAGACTTCGTCTTTGACCGCCGCACGACCGCGCTCGCGCTGGGCGTTCATCTCAGATTCAAAGACGGCCTTGTCGACATCCATCCCGACCTCAGCTGCGATCTCCGCAGTGAGTTCATAAGGAAAGCCGTACGTATCATGCAGTGAGAACGCCTCGCGGCCGTCAAGCGTGGTCAGGCCCGCGTCACGAGCGCGCTCGATGGCGTCTGACAAAAACGAGAGTCCTTGCTTGAGCGTCTGGCCAAACCGCTGCTCTTCAGACTCGACGATGCCGGCGACCAGCTCCCTGTGCTCGACGATCTCGGGATACGAACCGCCCATGCGAGCGATGACCTCATCGATGAGCTTGTTGAGGAACGAGCCTTCGATGCCGAGCAGACGCCCGTGGCGCACCGCCCTGCGCAACACCCGGCGCAGCACGTAACCGCGACCTTCGTTGCTTGGCAGCACGCCGTCCGAGATGAGGAACGTCACCGCACGCGCATGATCGGTGATGATACGTAGCGATACGTCCTGCGTGTCTGAGGTGCCGTACGCGACCCCAGAGACGGACTCGGCCACAGCCATGATGCTGCGCAGGATATCAGTCTCAAAGTTGGAGGGTACACGCTGCAAGATCGCGGCAACGCGCTCCAGCCCCATACCCGTGTCGATGTTGCGCTTGGGCAGCGGCGTCAACACGCCGTTCTCGTCACGGTCGTACTGCATGAACACGAGGTTCCAATATTCAAGGAAACGCCCGCATTCGCATGCCGGGCCGCAGTCGGGCGAACCGCATCCGAAGTCCGGACCCTGGTCGTAGTACAGCTCGGAGCACGGACCGCAGGGACCGGTGGGCCCTGCTGCCCAGAAGTTGTCCTCGGCACCCATCCGCACGATCCTGTCGGCGGGCACGCCCACCTCGTCGCGCCAGACCGCCTCAGCCTCGTCGTCATCGTCATAGATTGTGAACCAGAGCCGCGACGGATCCATATGCAAGACCTCGGTCGAGAACTCATAGGCCCACGCGCACGCCTCGGACTTGAAGTAGTCGCCAAAGCTGAAGTTGCCGAGCATCTCGAAGAAACTGTGATGGCGCGCCGTTGTGCCGATGATATCGATGTCGGTGGTGCGGGCGCACTTCTGACACGTGGTGGCGCGGGTGAAGCCGAGATCCCGTATGCCGAGGAACACAGGCTTGAACTGCACCATACCGGCCGAGGTCAGTAGCAGCGAAGGGTCGTCGGGTATAAGCGAGCTCGACGGCAAACGCCTGCACCCCTTGGACTCGAAGAACGACAGGTAGGCTTCGCGAATCTCAGCGGACTTCACTCTTGCTCCTTCTTCTTGTCATCTGTAACGCATCGTCCCGGGGCGCTGGCAGAATCCGCAACCGGAGCTTTCACTTGATCGCGGAAAAGCGCGCCCTCTTTGGTGGTGAGCGTCGAGTCGCTGTACTTCTCGAAAAAATACACGAAAACGCCCTTGAACACAGCGGCGACGGGGATGGCGACGAGCATACCGACCACACCGGCGACTGCTGCGCCGACGAGCAACGAGAATATCACGAGCAGCGGATGCAGGTCGACCTGACGCGACATCACACGGGGCGTGACAAACAGGTCCGTGATCTGCTGCGCCGCCATGACGACGAGCACCGCCGCAACCGCCAACCACGGCGTAACGAACGCCGCGGCGATCGCTGCCAGTATCTCGGTGATCAACGGTCCGAGATACGGAACGATGTTGAGCAGCCCTGCGAGCAGTCCGAGCACGAAGGCGTACGGGACTTTGAGGATGGAGAGCCCCGCCGCCACGATGATCGCGGTCGTCACAGAGACGACGAACTGCCCGCGCAGATAGCCTGACAGCACACGCGAAACGCGGCTCGCCACCGCGATAGCGTCCTCGCGACGACGGCTGCCAGACAGGGCGATGAGCTCGCGGCGGATCACCGGGTAGTCTTTCAACAGCCAGAACCCGATCACGAGCGTCAGGAACGCCGAGATAAGCGAGCTGGCCGCCTGGCCGCCCACGGTGAACACCTCTTTGGCGAGTGCCGCGGACCACGTCGTGAACTGTTTGGTGACGCTGTCACGAAGGCTCAACATGGACTGGTCGACCCAGCTCGGCAAGACCAGCGCCTGGTAGCGAACCTGCATGCTCAGCCAGAGCTTGTAGGCGCTGTCGTAGTAGTCCGGAAACGCTTTCACGAAGTCGCGGATCTGATTCATGATCGGCGGGATGATGAACAATCCTGCCCCGACAAGTGCGCCCAGGGTCACTAGATAGCACAGCAGCACCGCATAGCCGCGCTGCCACCCCATTCGCTCAAGCCGTGCAACGGGACCACGGAACAGATACAGGATGATCACAGCAAAAACGAACGGCACGAGCGCCGCCGATATCTTGCCCAGGAGATAGAAGCCGGCGATCACCAGCAGCCCCAGGCCGATCAACGCCCAGGAAGCGACCAGCAGACGCATCCAGCGGTCCTTTATGCCGGGTTGCTCGACCATCCTTATACCTCCCCGGCCACGAGATGCTCGCGCAAAACCCGTAGCGTCTTGCGCAACAGCCTCGAGACCTGCATCTGTGAGATGTCGAGCTGGGTAGCGATCTCGGTCTGCGTGAGTCCTCTAAAGAAGCGCAGATACAAGACGTGCTGCTCCTGCGGCGAAAGGTACCTCAGCGCGAGAGCCAGGGTGGCACGATCGTCCACGACGCTCAGGAGCTGGTCGTCAGCGCCGATGTACTCCAGAATACTGAAGGAATCCGCCCCATCTGAGTTGCGGTCGCTTTCCAGCGACACGAAGTTGTACGCCTCCGAGGTCTCCATAGCCTCGAGGACATCTTCCGAGGTCACTTCAAGATACTCGGCGATCTCCAGAATCGACGGCGAACGCTGCAACTTCTGCGTCAGCGCATCCATCGCCTGATTCACGCGAAACGATAGCTCCTGAAGACGGCGTGGCACCTTGATGGCCCAGCCCTTGTCGCGAAAGTGGCGCTTGAGCTCGCCGACGATGGTGGGAGTGGCATACGTCGTGAACTCGACCTCACGGCCGATGTCAAAGCGATCGATGGCCTTTATCAGCCCAATGGTTCCTACCTGTATGAGATCATCGATCGGCTCGCCTCGGTTGCGAAAACGACTGGCGAGGTACTTGACCAGGTTAAGGTACATCGTGATCAGCTCGTCACGAGATTCATCATCATTATTCTCACGATAGCGCACGAACAGCGCCCTGGTGTGTACTTTGTCCCACACCAGTCTTCTGCTCTGCTGATGGTGACGAGCTGCCCTAGGCACAACCATCACCTTGATACTTCACGAGTGTGAGCGTCGTGCGCTCATCCTCATGCTCAAGAGTGAAAGAATCGCATACAGAGTCAAGGATGAACATGGCGTAGCGATCGACCGCGTCCTCGTCTTGGTCTTGCATGATATCCACCGAGAACGGGCCTACCTGCAACGTGAGCGCATCAGGTTTGAGGTCAGCTTGAAAAACGACCTCATCATCATTGGCGCGCCCGCATACATAGACGAACGCCTCATCGGCGGCGATACGCATATCATCGACGTTGTCGTAGGACATCCCGAGACGGCTCGCCAGTTCAGAAACGGTCATGCGCACCGTCTTCGCAAACTCTGCTCGTGCAGGAACCGTGAGTGTGACCCGATCGCTAAGCATGCTTCCTCCGGTTCATTAGAATCTCTTAGGGCTAGTGCTTATGGCGCATACCGCCGATCAGACGTGCACCCACCTCGGCTGCCTTACTGACAGGCGAACGAATGAGCTCCGTGGCCAC
>Ga0123339_10001997_pt1 | contig 13883 bp, 13 predicted proteins | sample lystaG_FD_89956 | JGI IMG/M metagenome (GOLD analysis project Ga0123339, IMG submission 89956) | Glacier valley bacterial and archeal communities from Borup Fiord, Nunavut, Canada, to study Microbial Dark Matter (Phase II) -... | ecosystem: Environmental > Aquatic > Freshwater > Ice > Glacier ... | reverse complement strand
TCCGGTTCCAAACCGGCCCTTTGTATTATTGATTCCATTCAGACTCTTTATTCCTCCGAACTTTCATCCGCTCCCGGCAGCGTAAGTCAGGTCCGCGAGGTCACAGCAGGACTCCTGCGCCTGGCGAAGAGTCTTCTGATTACCATTGTTCTTGTCGGGCATGTCACCAAGGACGGCGCCCTGGCCGGACCCCGCGTACTCGAGCATATGGTTGATACTGTCATCTACTTTGAAGGGGAAAACAGCAGTCCCTTCCGTATGCTGCGGGCCGTAAAGAACCGGTTTGGCGCGACGGGCGAACTGGCATTCTTTGAAATGACCGACTTAGGACTTCTGGAGGTGGAAAATGCATCTTCCCTTCTTTTATCCGGAAGACCTATACAAGTGCCTGGTTCTGTTGTAACGGCATGTATGGAGGGCACACGGCCTATTTTGGTCGAGATTCAGGCGCTCATGAACCCATCTAATTATTCCGTACCGCAGCGAATGGCACAGGGACTCGACCGGGGACGTATCGGCATGCTCCTTGCTGTACTTGAGAAGAAATTCTCAGCAGGGGTCAATAATATGGACGCCTATATCAATGTTGTCGGAGGGCTCAAAATTACCGAAACTGCCTGTGACCTTGCCATACTGGCCGCCGTCTATTCCGCGCTCAAGGATCGTCCAGTCCGGCCTGACACACTGGTTCTCGGAGAAGTCGGCCTTACCGGCGAGATCCGTCCGATTTCGGATATTGAAAGACGATTGACGGAAGCAGCCAGACTTGGGTTTACCACATGTATCCTTCCCGGCAGCAATAAGACCGGACTCGATCGCATACAGAAACAAAGAAACGGAAACAGCAGTCACGATAATAATAATACAAACAAGTCAGCTTCTTTACCGGATCTCATCTATGCAGATACACTATCGGAAGCGATGGATGTCCTCTTTGTCAATCTGCTTCCGAGGAATCAGATTCGAGGTGCAACATGAAAAATGCTCCTGTTGATCAGACTCCTGTCCATCTATATGTAATTATACCCGCTGCCGGCCACGGCCGTCGTATGGGAGGCATTTCAGGCAAACAGTTCATTCCTATCGGTGGTATTCCCGTCCTGGCGCGAACACTTCTGGCTTTCGAACATTTTTACGAATGGCAGAAATATGTCCGTCCGTTTTCCATACACGGAATCCTGGTCACATCTGAAGAATCTGTGGAAGATGCTAAAAGTATCTGCGGGGAATACAAGATTCAGTTCATTGAAAAGATTATTATCGGAGGATCAACCAGGCAGGCGTCTGTCTGGAATGGCGTATGCGCCCTTACCGGACTAGCCAGTCCGCCCGGAGCTGAAGATATCGTTTTTATCCATGACGGAGCACGCTGCTTCGTTGATTCTGACACGCTCCTGCGCTGTCTTAACGGAGCCAGAGAGCACGGCGTGTGCACAGCTGCCATCCCGGTCAAGGACACGATTAAGCAGGTTGAGTCAGCCGAAAGCAGCAGGGTCACAGTAACGCCGAACCGGGCAACGCTTTTCGCAGTACAGACTCCGCAGGCCTTTCTGTATCCTCTTCTGGTCGATTCCTATTCTGCCGGCCAAAAAGAAAAACGGGTGGCTACCGATGATACCTCTCTTGCAGAAGCGATCGGCCTTCCCGTATATCTTGTTGAAGGTGACTATACAAATATCAAAATCACAACGCCTGAAGATCTGGAGTGGGCTGAACTTCTGAAAACCCGTCAAAGCCTCGTCTTGCCGTAAGGCTGCAGAACACCATGATCCCCTCTCCTTTGCCATATGCGCTTAAGCCTTCGCCCGATGTTGCCGTTATGCCAACTGATTTTGGAGAAATCTGCAGAAGCTCGGCGATGCTGAGCCGGATATTCTCAATATGTCCGGATAGTCTGGGTGTCCTGCATTCAATCGAAAAAGACACATGCGTTATTTCGCAGTCGCTCAGGGTAGTAACAGCCAGTTCAAGATACCTGCGGCTATCCCTGATTCCCATCTCCATACAGAGCCTGTCGGCTGTCTCACCCAGAATATTTACACAGGAGATACCGGAGACGGCGTTGGTCAGTGCATGCAGCATCACATCCCCATCGCTGTTTGCCTTCAGCGGACGCCCTTGAGGGATGGTATATCCTCCGAGAATCAGCATCCGGTTGTCTTTTGGATCTGTCGGTATTCCCTGCCCGTCGACCTCCACAAAACGGTGACTGTCCTGACCAATTGCATGTAAATATTCATACATAATCATAGATGCCCTTCCTTTCCGCTGTTGGCGGCGACCCATTCTTCGAGATCGGCGGTTGTCCATGTCTTTTTGTCATAGCTGGAAAAAGAGGCTGTCCATGAACCATTATCCAAAAGGACAAAGTCAGGAAGAGCCTCTATTTCAAAGTGTGCTGCCAGCTCCGTCTCCTGCTGGGCGTCAATTGACACAAAAAGAATCCTGTCATGATAATCTTCTGCCATCTGTTCTATACCCGCCGTCAGACCGCTTGTATCAGAAGAAAGTCCTGCATAAAAATAGAGGCATACGGGAATCGGCGAATATGCAATAAGCTTGTCGTAATCCGTGACCTCACGGTATTGGATTCCCTCGCCCTCACCGTCCAGGTCTTCATAAACCATCGCAGACATGGACGAGTTGTAGGAGTACTCTCCCAGATAAGAAGACGAATCCGTATCTTTTTTACTGCCGGTACCGCACGCGCTCATAAAAATGAGTCCTGCGGCCAGTAGGGCAAATAGGCTGATTTTCCGTCGTTCTATAAATCGGGCGTTGTTATGAAGCATGCTTCACTTCTCCTTGTCGATCAGAAACAGTATTATTTCCTGTCAATAAGTTCAGCGATAAATTTGACTGTATTATCAAGGATATCAGTATGAATCTTCTCGATGTCTCCGGAATCTACCAGGCCTGTCACATAAGGGTCAACCGGGACCTTGTCAAAGACAGGCACATTCATCTCAGCCGCCGCTTTATCAACGCCGCCCTCGCCAAATATTGAGAGCTTTTCCCCGCAGTGTGTGCAGGTAATATAGCTCATATTCTCGATAAATCCGATGACACGGACTTTCATCATCAGCGCCATATTTCTTGCTTTGTTGACAATCATTGATACCAGATCCTGAGGTGTTGATACAAGAAAAATACCATCAAGAGGTATGGACTGAAAGATCGTAAGCGGGACGTCACCTGTGCCGGGCGGCATATCAATAAGAAGTACATCAAGTTCTTTCCATATAACATCCGTCCAAAACTGTTTGACCACACCGGCAATAACCGGTCCGCGCCAGAGAACCGGTGCTTCCGGATTCTCCACTAATAGATTTACGGAAACAATTTGAATGCCGGCATGTGATATAGCCGGTATAATTCCTTCCTGACTTCCTTTAAGCTGGCCGGAAAGACCAAATGCCCGGGGGATCGAAGGCCCTGTTACATCAGCATCCAATATTCCGACTTTATATCCCTGACGTGCAAGCTTGGATGCGATTACTGATGTTACCAGTGATTTACCGACGCCGCCCTTGCCGCTGCAGATTCCAAATACGCACTTGATACTTGATTCCTTATGGAGCTTCTCCACTAAAGAAGCCGGTTCCTGATCGCTCCCGCCCGGGCAGTTCCCTGTTGAAGCGGACCCGCACTGTTCTTTGCTTTTGCAGCTGTCACATGAAGACATACTATTCCTCCCAATGATGAATCTTTACGTTAAGATGTTGCCATCTTGTTTTATTCTATCATGAATTGAAGATCCCTGTGATTTACTTACTCTTCTGGGATCTCATTATCCAGTAACCGGCTTCTTTTTTAACAATTTCACAATTCCCGAATAATTCTTCCATATGAGAAAAGCTTGACGGCGCGCCCTGTTTTTTCTGCAGGACAACGTATAGAAAACCACCCGGATTAAGATTTTCGAAGGCTCCGTCATAAAAAGCAAACACCGTTTTTTTGCCGGCGCGGACCGGGGGATTCGTCATAACAACATCAAAAGATCCCTCAATCTTCTCCCATCCGTCCGAAGGTAAAATGGTGACAAACGGACTATGATTTGATTTGGCGTTCTCCTGGGCAAGCGTGAGCGCCCGCTGGTTAATGTCTGCGAGCACAACATCCATCGCCGGAAAAACGCGTTTCATCGTAATTCCGATCACACCGTAACCGCACCCCATATCCAGAAGGCGTCCTTTTTTAATGCAGCGTGTGTGTAGATCGAGTATCGCAGTATCCAAAAGTAATTTCGTGCCAAAATCAATTTGCTTTTTGGAAAAAACAGCTGAGTCCGACGTGAATACGAAATCAATTCCATGAAAGCGGGCTTCTATCGTTTTTGGCCCGGATGGTGTAGTAGGATTCTCATCAAAATAATGTGCCATAATGCCTCAATTCTTATTCCATATTCGATCAATATGCGTTTTCCTGAGTACAAGGAGAAAAGGAAGGCCCAATACATATACGACAAAGGCCTCACTCAAACCAACATACAATATGTTCAGTGCAATAATTCCACTTGTGACCGGTCCGTCTGTCAGAAGAAAAGAAAGATACGTCCCTACAATAACTGCATTTACAGCCACAGGCGGAACCAGCGCCAGAATATCACGCGGGCTCTGCTTCATACTTATTGCTTTGGTGGCGATCAGGCGTGTTAAGAAGGAGGCGATCAGCGTAGCGACAGACCCGAATACAATGTCAATAACACCCAGATTCATTGGATTCAGAAGATTGGCAAGGAAACAGCCGAGTGTTAATCCGGGAATCGCTGCCGGCGTGAAAATCGGCAGAACCACCATGATTTCCGCCAGGCGGAACTGAATCGGACCGAAGGCGAACTGCGCGAAAGGAGCCGTCAGGACTACATACAGCGCCGCTATTACGGCAGATGTGGCTAGGTAAAGTGTCCCGACTGAAGTTGATCGTTTCTGAGTCATCATTAAAAAATTCCTCCAGGAATACATATAGTCGAAGCGTCGTCGACCGGAGAGAGTAGTACTAAGGTTACGTCCCACATTGAATTGCGTCAAAAGGAATCCGTTTGCCCCTATAAGACTATAAAGAAAACTTGGATCAATTGCAAGAAAAAAGAATACCCGGCCTGCATATCAGCGCAGGACCGGGTAAAATAACCAGGGTAGCGGATCGGGGTGCTTGTCTGATCAGCCTTGATCATGCAAAGAATATTCAGCAGCAGGATCATCGGTCTGCGGGAGTTTTGGTTCATCTTTCATTTTTCTGATCTTAAACCAGTGATAGAATTCAAATATACTTACCGCACCAAGAACAAAGAGATATAGGAATGCCATTGTCTCAAGTGTAACTATAAGAATAATGAGGGAAGCAATTGCAAAAAAACCGGTAAGTGAACCAAAAACCAGATATCTGATACGTCTGCGTTTATATGTCATAGCGGCTCCTCACTCAATTCATTAAATTGACTTCTGTCCATAGTATGCACCCGGACCATGCTTCCTTAAGAAGTGTTTGTCCAGGAGTTCCTGCTGCATCGGAGCGCGTCCCGAAGAATCCGGAAGTTTCTCCGTATGCCAGGCCATCATGGCAACTTCTTCCAGTACAACTGCGTTGTGAACTGCCTCTGATGCGTCTTTACCCCAGGTAAAAGGGCCATGGGACTGGACAAGAACGGCCGGCACCTGGGCTGGATCTATCTCGCGCGAAGTAAATGTATCAATGATGACATTCCCTGTCTCAAGTTCATACTGGCCTGCAATTTCTTCGGGAGTCATACATCTTGTACAGGGAATCTCTCCATAAAAGTAATCGCCGTGTGTCGTTCCGTAAGCATGGATTCCTCTGCCCGCCTGCGCCCAGATTGTAGCCCATCTTGAATGTGTATGTACTACGCCGCCAAGCGATGGAAAAGCGTTGTAAAGGGCCATGTGGGTGGGCGTGTCGGAAGACGGGTTCAGATCTCCTTCCACTTTGGCTCCGGACAAATCCACAACCACCATGTCTGTAACTTTAAGTTTTTCATAGGGGACGCCGGAAGGTTTGATGACAAACAGTCTCTTTTCACGGTCTATTCCGGATACATTCCCCCATGTAAACACAATAAGTCCATATGCGGAAAGAGCCATATTGGCCTCGTATACGGATTGTTTCAGTTTTTCAAGCATATTACACCTCTTTAATGGTATGACCCCGGTTCGCACGCAAATACAAACCGGGGTACCTGATAGTTTATTCTATTACAGCAGCTTCCATGCTATATCGTTCCAGCGAAGTTCCTGCCTTAACGCCGGAATAGTAGTCTTTTCGCTGATATGAACAAATTCGATATTCATCATCTCCGCCCAGTCTCTCATATGTTCTGCAGTAAGCGCATAACTCATGACATTATGGTGAGCGCCGCCGGCGAGAATCCATGCTTCCGTACCTGTTGAAATATCCGGCTTCGGACGCCACATGACACGCGCTACAGGCAGCTTGGGCATCTCGTGCAGAGGTTCGACTGCCACTACATCATTAACGATCAGACGGAGTCTTCCGCCCATGTCAACGAGGGAGGCGATGATGGCATTTCCGGCTGCTCCGTCATATACAATACGCGCAGGATCATTTTTGCCGCCGATACCGAGAGGATGAACCTCAATCCTGGGCCTGCCGTTGGCAAGAGAAGGACATACTTCGAGCATGTGTGCGCCGAGTACGTATTCGTTGCCCGGTTCAAAGTGATATGTGTAGTCTTCCATGAAAGAAGTACCGCCGGCAAGTCCCAGCGACATAAGCTTCATGACACGGGTAAGTGCTGCCGTCTTCCAGTCGCCTTCGCCGCCGAATCCGAAACCGTCTGCCATCATATTCTGAATGGCAAGACCGGGAAGCTGCTCCATGCCGTGCAGATCCTGGAAGGTATCGGACATAGCGCCAAAACCACCTTCAGCAAACATCCTGCGGAGTGCAGCTTCCACTTTGGCCTGAAAGCGGATGGCTTCCATATTATCGGTTGCGATTGTGTATCTTTCTTCATACTGCGCCATCTGTGCGTCAATCTGTTCCGCAGTTACTAAAGCCATAACATCTGTCAGATCGTTGATCCCCCAGCCGTTAACCTGCCAGCCTAACTTGATCTGGACTTCAACCTTATCGCCTTCTGTAACAGCAACTTCACGCATGTTATCGCCGATGCGGATAACTTTAAGCTTTTTGCTGACAGCTACGCCGATTGCAGCGCGCATCCAGTCAGCGATGCGGGTGCGAGTCTGTTCATTGCTCCAATGTCCGGAAATCACCTTGCGGGGAAGGCGCATACGGGCTGTAATAAATCCGTGTTCCTTATCACCGTGTGCAGACTGGTTCATATTCATGAAATCCATATCCATGGTCTCCCAGGGAATATCGCGGTTGAACTGTGTATCAAACTGCAGCAGAGGCTTGGAAAGCGCTGCAAAGCCGGCTATCCACATCTTGGAAGGCGAGAAAGTATGCATCCACGTAATAACGCCGGCGCAGTTGGGGTCTATACTTGCAGCTTCGAGTGTTGCGGTGATTTCGGAAGTCTCCGTTACGACAGTCTTATAAATGACGGTACCGGGCATATTCGGATCAGCATTGAGGGATGCGACAATTGCCTCTGAATGACCAACCATTTCCTGAAAAATGTCACCATATAATTTCTGTGCACCTGTGACAAACCAAAACTCGTGTTTCTTTAATTCTGACATACATTCGGCCTCCTGTATTATGTTTTTAAGCGTGTCGCCTGACGACATCTGCATGCCTCAATCGACACCCATTGGATACGTTTTTAAGTATTCTATTCAGCATTTCCCGTTGAATCCTTGATGATAAGCTCCACATCCATCACAAGCGGCTTTGAGCGGCTGCCGGAATCAATCATATCCAGTAATCTTCTGGCCGCCTCTTTGCCGAGCATCTCTGCCGGGTGTGTAACAGATGTAATTCGGACCGGGGACAATTCAGAAATGGACGAATTATCAAACCCTATTACTGATTTATCCTGAGGTACGCGAATTCCATTTCTAAGCATGACTTGAATCAGCCTGATGGCAACCTGGTCATTGTAGCAAACGACGGCTGTACATTTTTGTAAACGCCGCAAAAGCCTGCTCTCTTCACTTTTTGCGAAGATATGATCAAGATCCGGAGTTGTATACCAGATCACTTCATCATCGTCCATCGGGAGCGAACTGCTAACGACAGCTTCAGAGAATCCTGCATAACGTTCATGCCCCTGACGGTCATCCGCCTTGAAAATACCGCCGATACGCCTGTGTCCCAGTCTGAATAAATACTCTACGGCCAGCTTCCCGCCTTTTCTGTCGTTCGTTACAACATATATGGGATCAAGAGCTTCGTAATATCCATTGATAAAGACATAAGGTATTCCTTTGTCCGTTAATTCTCTGTAAAGAGGAAGATTAGGATTCGGCAGTGCCGATCTGTTTCCCTCTACTATAATACCATCCACGCCCTTATTCATAAGGGACAGCAGAAGCTGATGTTCAATTTCAACTCTGTTCTTTGTAACCCCGAGTGTCATACTATATCCATTCTCAGTAAGAACAGATTCAATCCCACTTGTTATTCCGGGAAAAATATAGTCGGTAATGCTCGTTGCAACATAACCAATTGTCATAGCCCTGGTTATTTCAGCTACATAAGTGCCGCTTCCGCGTCGACTTTCAAGAGTACCCTTTTTTTCAAGATGAGAGATAGCCTGTCGCACAGTCTGCCTGCTGATGCTGAATTGTTCAGCAAGCTTGTTTTCAGAAGGAATCTTCTGCCCGCTCGTATATGTTCCGTCCAATATTCTGGAGCGGATCCAATTCTCGAGAATCTGGTATTTGTGCTTGCTGTCTTCATCAAATGCCACTGTTATCGCTCCATTTCACTTGCTGAAATTGCTGAAAAGAATAAGCATGTCTCCGGTTACTATATGATACAAAACCGGAGACATGCCGCCCCTACCCTTTTTGAATGGATAATTATTTGGATGAATTGCGCTTGGATATCAAGTCAAAGGAAACAGCTCCGAGGAGAACAGCGCCCTTAACAACCTTCTGCCAGTCAACAGACCATCCAAGAAGGGACATGCCCATGTTCAGTACGCCCATGATCATAGCTCCGACAACGGCGCCGATTACCGTACCGATACCGCCTGTTGTCGACGCGCCGCCGATATAGCAGGATGCCATGGCATCAAGCTCAAAACCGTCGCCGGCCTTAGGAGTTGCTGAACCATTTCTTGATGAAAGTACGATTCCTGCAACGCCGCACATGAGACCCATGCTTAAATATACATAGAACATAACCTGCTGTGTCTTAATACCTGACAATTGTGCTGCTTTGGCATTACCGCCGAGAGCATAAATATGACGTCCGGCAACTGTATTCTGAGTTACAAAAGAATAAATTGCGATAATGATCACAAGGATCAGAAGCACAATCGGAAGACCGGAAGAACGTGAAAGCTTATACGTAAAGATATTTGCAATGAAAATAATGATTGCAACTTTCAGGACAGACTGGAATACAGGTGCAATTTTAAAATTGTACTTTCTCTTTGTCCGTCTATCACGCAATTCAAGAAAAATGATTGCAACTGATGCAATCAGGCCGATAATAATCGAAACTAAATCAAAAGTCGTTCCGCCGACCTGATAAATTGTTCCGAAGATATCGAATTGAAGCGTGCTCATCTGAACAAACAGTGTCGGCAGATAGCCTGCTGCGATCTGTCTGTAACCGATATCGAGAGGTCCTACTGTCTGACCCTTGAGAACAACCATTGTCAGGCCGCGGAAGATCAACATATCAGCAAGGGTTACAATAAACGCCGGAATTCTGATATAGGCGATAAAGAACCCCTGGAAACAACCTACCAGAATACCAATCAGTAAGCCGGTAACAAGACAAATCCATACCGGCAGCTTGTAATTTACCATAAGTGTCGCAGATATAGACCCGACAAATGCGACAACCGAACCGACCGAAAGATCAACATTGCCGGTCAGTACGCAAAGAACCATACCACAGGCAAGTATGACTACGTATGAGTTCTGCATAACCAGGTTATTAAAATTATCCGGATAAAACAGTTTACCTTTTGTTGCTAATGCAAAGACAACGAAGATTCCGATTAAGGCAATCATCATACCGTACTGGCGAAGGTTAGCACCTTCCCACGGCTTGCTCTTTTTGATTTTCAGCTCATTCGCACTCATCGCTTTTGCCCTCCTTCTGATGAGACATAATACACCTCATTATGGATTCCTGTGTAGCATCTTCTCTTGAGAATTCACCTGCTACTTCTCCTTCGTTCACAACAAATACTCTGTCTGCCATTCCCAGAATTTCAGGCAGTTCAGAAGAAATGATTATAATTGACTTGCCCTCAGCCACAAGCTGATTGATCACACAGTAGATTTCGTATTTTGCTCCTACATCAATACCGCGTGTGGGCTCATCAAGAATCAGAACATCAGGATGAGTAAGAATCCACTTGGCAAGGACAACCTTTTGCTGGTTACCGCCCGAAAGGCTTCCTACTATCTGCTCAATGCTATTAGACTTGACATTAATTTTGCGTCTGTATTCCTGAGCAGCAACTATCTCTTCATTCTTATTTATTATGCCGTATTTGTTCGAAAATGATCTCAGACTTGCAAGCGTCATATTCCATTTCACATCGTTGATAAGCACAAGGCCGTATTGCTTGCGGTCTTCGGTCACATAAGCAAGTCCGTTTCTGACTGCTTCACTGATCGTATGAACATCAATTTCCTTGCCTTCTTTAATGACAGTTCCTGTAATCTTCTGACCGTAGGAACGACCGAAAATACTCATGGCAAGTTCTGTACGTCCGGCACCCATCAAACCTGCCAGACCTATAACTTCACCTTTTCGAACATTGAAATTTGCATTATTTATGATCTTCCGATCAGATTCCAGCGGATGGTATACATTCCAATCCTTAACTTCAAAAACAACTTCTCCAATATTTCTTTCGCGATCCGGATACCGGTTTGTCAGCTCACGGCCGACCATTCCTTTGATGATACGATCTTCATTGATTGCCTCAGTGCCTCTCTCAATGGTCTCGATCATCTTTCCGTCACGAATAACCGTGATTACATCAGCGACCTTAGAAATTTCGTTCAATTTGTGAGAAATCATGATGGATGTAATACCCTGTTTTTGCAGTTCCTTTAGAAGGATCAGAAGCTTATTACTCTCTTCATCATTAAGTGCAGCAGTAGGTTCATCCAAAATCAGGAGTTTTACTTTCTTCGATAGAGCTTTCGCAATCTCGACAAGCTGCTGCTTTCCAACACCAATATCCATGATTCGTGTATTGACGTTCTCGTGCTCGAGACCAACCTTCTTTAACAGGTCCATCGAGTGAGCGCGAGTTCGGTTCCAATCTACAACACCTTTGACTTTTGTTTGTTCGTTACCGATAAAAACATTTTCCGCTATGGAAAGATACGGGCTTAATGCCAATTCCTGATGAATAATAACAATTCCCTGATTCTCGCTGTGCTTGATATCATGGAATTTACATTCTTTACCTTCAAATAGAATATCACCGGAGTATGTGCCGTACGGGTAAACACCACTGAGAACATTCATGAGCGTTGATTTACCAGCGCCATTCTCACCACACAGAGCGTGGATCTCACCTTCTTTAACGGTGAGATTGACATCATCAAGGGCTTTTACGCCGGAAAATACCTTCGTTATGTGCCTCATTTCGAGAAGAACATTGGACATTTTCCAGGGCTCCTTTCTGTGAATCAGACAGTGGCAGCCCGTTAAGAGCTGCCACCGTACCATCAATTCAACCTAGTTCTAGTATTAAAATCCGCTTGAGCCGGGTACGGTAAAACCGGATCAGCCAATTGCTCAACACCTGTTTTTTAATTACTCAGCAACTTCTTCAGCTTTGTAGTAACCAGCGTCGATAACTTCCTTCTGGTAGTTATTAACATCAACAGATACAGGAGAGCAAAGGAAAGAAGGAACTACAAGCACGTTGTTATTGTATGTCTCCGTGTTGTTGATCTCAGGCTCTGTTCCCTTGAGAACAGCTTCAACCATGAGAACGCACTTAGCAGCGAGAGTACGTGTATCCTTGAATACTGTCATAGCCTGCTTGCCGGAAATGATGTTCTTAACAGCCATCAGCTCAGCATCCTGTCCTGTGATCAGAGGCCATTCAGCACCGAGTTCGTATCCAGCGCCCTCAAGAGCAGATGCGATACCATAGGAAAGACCGTCGTAAGGAGAAAGAACAGCATTTACTTTCTCTCCGCCTGAATATGTTCCGGAAAGAATGTTTTCCATTCTCTGCTGTGCAACTTCCTGAGACCATCTGAGAATTGCGCACTCGTCAAAATCAACCTGGCCGGAAAGAACAACGAGCTGTCCATTGTCAATATACTCTTTGAGAGTATCCATTGCGCCGTTCCAGAACATTGTTGCATTGTTGTCATCAGGAGAACCTGCAAACAGTTCGATGTTGAAAGGGCCCTTGTCTTCAGCAAGTCCGAGAGCTTCTACAAGGTATGATGCCTGTTGAACGCCAACCTGATAGTTGTCAAATGTTGCATAGTAAGATACAGCATCTGTGTCCATGAGCAGACGGTCATAAGCAATAACCGGGATTGCTGCTTCTTTAGCTTTTGCAAGAACATTTACAAGAGCTGAAGAATCAATAGCAGCGATAACAAGACAGTTAGCGCCGTTAGTGATCATATTCTCGATTTGATTGACCTGAGCCTGAACGTCATCCTCAGCATACTGAAGATCTACGATATATCCAAGTTCTTCAAGCTGTGACTTCATGTTAGCGCCGTCAGCGATCCAACGTGCAGAAGACTGAGTAGGCATGGCAACGCCAACCTGGAACACTGCGCCGGCGTCAGCTGTTGTTGCAGCTGCGGTAGCATCGGTAGCATCAACTTCTGCAGCTGTTGTAGCAGCGGCAGCCTTGGTTGTGGCTTCTGTTGTTTTAGCCGGATCTACTACTGTACAGGCAGCAACTGAGATCAGCATAGCTGTAGCGATAAATGTAGCAATAATTCTCTTAACTTTTTTCATACATTTCTCCTTTTGAACTCTTGTGTTTCCGAAGGGCATCACTTGTATTGTCATTGGCTTTGTGTTACCGTACAACTTTCTGCAAGTCAATAAATTCGAAATTGTTCTTACAGCTTTTCACCAAGTTCAATACAGATTAGCCCCCTGATTTACCTGCATACTACACGATATATGCGCGTCGTGTCAATACAATAATAGACTTTTTTTGTCAATTTTTATGCTATTTTCACAACTAAACGTTTCGTCTTTTTAGCTTGTATGGTTATTTTGCACTATTACGGATATTTTCCGGCATTATTAATACAACTTTAGATATATGTCCTTATTTGTCAAATATTTTGAAATACAACATTAATACATCTTAGATTTTTTTACACAAAAACAACCTCGAAATTCAATACATTTTCGAAGTAAACGAATCAATTTATAAAACATTCATACAACTATTGTTGGATTATATCATAGAGTGAAGCTTATGTATGTTGGTAATTCATCTGTAAATGTTCAAAATAACACTATTTGTATTTATTCCGGAAAAATAAACCGGAACAACAAAAAACCCTCAAAAGTCTTGCAACTCTAAGGGTTTATCTGGCTCCTCAAGTAGGACTCGAACCTACGACCCTGCGGTTAACAGCCGCATGCTCTACCAACTGAGCTATTGAGGAATAAAGATCCGGCAGCGATCTATCTTCCCGGCCCGTTACCAGGCAAGTATTGTCGACACCAAAGAGCTTAACTACTGTGTTCGGGATGGGAACAGGTGTAGCCTCTTGGTAATAACCACCGGAATG
>Ga0123339_10001994_pt1 | contig 13896 bp, 15 predicted proteins | sample lystaG_FD_89956 | JGI IMG/M metagenome (GOLD analysis project Ga0123339, IMG submission 89956) | Glacier valley bacterial and archeal communities from Borup Fiord, Nunavut, Canada, to study Microbial Dark Matter (Phase II) -... | ecosystem: Environmental > Aquatic > Freshwater > Ice > Glacier ... | reverse complement strand
TAGTTTATCTGGAATATCAATAATTCCTACTAATATACAAATATTAAATTCATCAAATACAAATGGTGCAAGTTCAAGTAATGTTGCAGTTGTCAAAGATGGAGTACAAACCATTACTACTAATCTAACAAATGGAAGATATACTCCAATAGTAGTTCAAAAAGGTATACCAGTAAAATGGATAATAAAAGTAAAAGCTGGTGAACTAAATGGATGTAACAATCCACTTACTATACCAAAATACAATAAAACATATAAACTTGTAATAGGAGATAATATGATTGAATTTACACCAACAGAAAAAGGAAATGTTATATATACTTGTTGGATGGGAATGATAAGTAGTAATATAACAGTAGTAGATGATTTATCAAATATAAAACCAAGTGATGTGACAAATACTGCAACACCAGCTCGTAGTGGTGGATGTTGTGGAATATAATACAATTAATAAATAATAAAAAATATAAAAGGAGAAAAATATGAAAACAAAAGAGGTTTTAAAAATATCTGGAATGACATGCGCGTCATGTTCAGCAAAGATAGAAATAAAATTAAATAAATTAGAAGGTGTTGAAAATGTTAATGTAAATTTAATAGCAGAAAAAGCAACTTTTGATTATAACGAAAGTAAACTTGAATTAAAAGATATAATTGACATGATTAAAGGATTAGGTTATGGAGCAAAAACTGAAGTAGAAGTAAATCCAGATAAAGATAAGGAAGCAAGAGAAAAAGAAATAAATAAATTAAGAACAGAATTAATTATTTCATCAGTACTTAGTTTTCCACTTGTTCTAGCAATGATTACAGCTATTATTGGAATACAAATAGAAATATTACATAATGCATTTTTACAGTTATTAATTGCATTACCAATACAATTTGTTATAGGTTTTAGATTCTATAAAGGTGCATTTTATGCATTAAGATCAAAAAGTCCTAACATGGATGTATTAATAGTTATGGGTACATCTGCAGCATTTTTCTATAGTGTATACAATACATTTTTTCAAGTTGTGCAAATGGGTATGATGAAAGATTTATATTTTGAAGCAGCGGCTATAATAATAACATTAGTATTATTAGGCAAATATCTAGAAGCAATAGCAAAAGGAAAAACTTCTGAAGCTATTAAAAAACTTATGGGTATGCAAGCTAAAACTGCTAGAGTTATAAGGGGTAATGTAGAGCAAGATATTTTAATAGAAGAAGTAGTAGTAGGAGATATAATAGTAGTTAAACCTGGAGAGAAAATTCCGGTTGATGGTAAAATAACAGAAGGCAATTCATCAGTTGATGAATCTATGATAACAGGTGAGAGTATGCCAACTGGTAAAAAGGTTGGAGATAATGTTATCGGTGCTACAATAAATAAATATGGAACATTTAAGTTTGAAACAACAAAAATAGGTAGAGAAACAATGTTAGCTCAAATTATTAAAATGGTTGAAGATGCACAAGGATCAAAAGCACCAATACAAAAAATAGCAGATAAGGTGTCTGGAGTATTTGTTCCAATAGTACTACTAATTGCTGTAGTTACATTTTTAGTTTGGTTCTTAGTAGTAGGAAACTTAACAGCTGCTATAGTAAGTGCAGTAGCAGTCTTAGTAATTGCATGTCCGTGTGCACTTGGACTTGCAACACCTACAGCTATAATGGTAGGAACAGGTAAAGGCGCAGAAAATGGTATACTAATAAAAGGTGGAGAACATCTTGAAACTGCATATAAATTAAATGCTATAATATTAGATAAAACTGGAACTATTACTAAAGGAAAGCCAGATGTTACAAATATAATTTCACTTGGTGAATTGACTGAAAAAGATATTTTGTTGTTAGCAGCAATTTCCGAAAAAAGATCTGAACACCCCCTTGGAGTTGCTATATATGAAAAAGGCAAAAAAGAGTTTGGTGAATTAACAGATCCAACTAAATTTGAAACTATACCTGGAAAAGGGATAATTGCAGAGATAGATGGTAAGAATATAAGCATCGGTACAAGAAAGTTAATGATACAAAATAATATAGATATATCTAATATCGAACAAACATTAATTAACTTAGAAACTGAAGGTAAAACTGCAATGATTATATCTGTAAATAATAAGCTAGAAGGAATAATAGCTGTTGCAGATACATTGAAAGAAAGTTCTAAAGAGGCAATTGAAGAGTTACAAAAAATGGGTATTGAAGTGTATATGATTACTGGAGATAATAAAACAACTGCAAATGCAATAGCAAAACAAGTAGGTATACAAAATGTATTAGCAGAAGTTTTACCTGAAAATAAAGCAGAAGAAGTAGAAAAACTTAAATCACAGGGAAAAATAGTTGGAATGGTAGGTGATGGTATAAATGATGCACCAGCACTAGCTACTGCAGATGTAGGTATGGCTATTGGAACTGGTACGGATGTTGCTATTGAAGCAGCAGATATAACTTTAATGAGTGGTGACTTAAAATTAATAGTAACTGCAATCAAATTATCTAGAAAAACTATGAATAAAATCAAACAAAATCTATTTTGGGCATTTGTATATAACATAATAGGAATACCATTTGCAGCATTAGGAATGTTAAATCCAATAATAGCAGGAGCTGCCATGGCATTTAGCTCAGTTTCAGTTGTTACGAATTCATTAAGTTTAAAAAGATTTAAAGTTAAATAATAAATAAAATAATATTGAAAGGATGATAAATATGTTAAAAGAGAAATTAGTACTAAATGTAGAGGGAATGTCTTGCAACCATTGTGTAAATAGTATAAAAAAAGCAGTAGAGGATATTGATGGAGTAATAAGTGTAGATGTAAATTTAGATAAAAAAACAGTTACTGTAGAATATAATCAAGATAAAGCTAAAGCTGACTATATTAAAGAGGCTATAGAAGATGAAGGATATATTGTAAAATAATATGTTTTAGAATTGATAAATATTATATGAAATTGGGGTGATAGTATGGAAGTTAGAAAAAAAGTATTAGTTGTAGATGATGAAGTGAAAATAGTAGATATTATAAAAGCATATTTAGAAAAATTTGAATATGATGTTGTTGTAGCTTTTAATGGTAAAGATGCACTCGATATCTTTGAAAAAGAAACACCATCTCTAGTAATACTTGATTTGATGCTTCCTGACCTATCTGGACAAGAAGTATGTAAAATATTAAGAAAAAAATCTAGAGTTCCAATAATAATGCTTACTGCAAAAGTTTCTGAATCAGATATAATTAATGGGTTAAATATTGGAGCAGATGGATATATATTAAAACCATTTAGTCCAAATGAATTAATGGCTCGTGTTACAGCACTTCTGCGAAGAACAGAAACTGAAGTAATACCATTATCTAATATAATTACATTTAATAACAATAATTTAACTATAGATGTAATAAAATATGAAGTAAGAAAGGCTGGAAAAACTATTAATTTAACTCCTAAGGAATATAAAATACTTTCAACTTTAGCAAAATATTCTACTAAATTATTTACTAGAGAAGAACTTATATCAATTGTATTTGATGATTATTATGATGGATTTGACAGAGCAATAGATACTCATATAAAAAACTTACGTCAAAAAATTGAAAATGATTCGAAAAAACCAATATATATTTTAACCGTACATGGTGTAGGATATAGATTTGGAGGTAACTTAAATGAAATATAGTTTAGCTCAAAAAATATCAGTATCATTCATTTTAGTTATAGCAATCTGTGTTACACTTATTAGTACTTTATCAAATATATTTGTTGAAAAGCATTTTAAAGAGTATGTTATTGATAAGCAAAATCAAAAAAACAATGATTTGGTATACTCAATTAGTCAGTTATATAAAGGTGATAAAAATTGGGAAGTAAATTCAATTGAAAATTTAGGAGTAACGGCTCTTGCAGAAGGTATGATAATAAGAGTAAAAGATGTGGGTGGAAATATTATTTGGGATGCAACTGTTCATAACAATGGACTATGTTCACAAATGATAGAACATATGGGAAATAACATGGTTAGTAAATATCCTAATTTAAATGGTGGATATGTAGAAACTAAATATGATATTAACAGTAACTATAATATAGTAGGTACTCTAGAAATCGGATATTATGGACCATTTTATTTTAATGATAATGATTTGACATTCATTAATGGAATAAATAAAATTATTCTTGGTGTTGGTGCATTTTCATTATTGATTTCTTTAATAATAGGAAGTATAATTTCAAAAAGAATAAGCTTACCAATACTAAAAGTGATAAACAAAACTAAACTTATTTCAGATGGATACTTTGATGATAGGATAGAAGAAAAATCAAATACAATAGAAATTTCACAGTTAATTACAAGTGTAAATGATTTAGCAAATTCATTAGAGAAGCAAGATATATTAAGAAAGAGATTAACTTCTGATGTAGCTCATGAACTACGAACACCACTAACATCATTACAAGGAAATTTAGAAGCGATAATTGATGGTGTGTGGCAGCCAACTGAGGAAAGATTAAAAAGTTGCCTTGAAGAAATTTTAAGAATAACTAGATTAGTTAGTGATTTAGAAAAATTAACTCAATATGAAAGTGATAATTTAATATTAAATAAAATAGAATTTAATTTATCTGAAACTATACAAAACACAATAAGTAATTTAGAAAAAGAATATACAAGTAAAAAAATTACAATAAAATTTAACAATGAAAATAAAAACATATTTGCGGATAAAGATAAAATAACTCAAGTTGTTTTAAATATTTTATCAAATGCAATAAAGTATAATAAAATAGGCGGAAAAATAGAGATAAAAATAATTAAAAACGGAAACAATATTATTATATCTTTTAAAGATAATGGTATTGGTATATCAAAAGATGATGTATCACATATATTTGAAAGATTCTATAGAGCTGATAAATCAAGAAATAGATTAACAGGTGGCTCTGGTATTGGGCTTACTATTTCAAAGGCTATAATAGAAGCTCATGGTGGAAATATAACAGCAAATAGTGAACTTAATAAAGGTACAGAAATTATTATAACTTTATTTGATAAAATTTAAATAATAATAAAGTACTACATAAAATCTCCACATTAATGTGTTAGAATAAAAATGTAAATTATATTTTATGGAGGTGAAAAATGAATAAGAAAAAAATATTAATAATAATAGCTGTAGTTATTGTAGTCATTTTTGGGGTATATTTAGTTATAGCTTCAAATAACAAAAAGGTTAATACAAAAGTAAATTTAAATATAGCCACACCTAGTACTAATACTACTACCGGAAGTAATAATCAAACTACTACTTCTCAAAATAACAGTGTAGCAACTTCGCAAACTACAGATATAATAATAAACAAAAAAGATATAACGAATATTGCTAAGTTCTATAAGTATAAATCAGGAAATATAGACATGGAAGTAATGGCAGTAAAAGCTACTGACGGAACTATAAGAACAGCATTAAATACTTGTCAAGTATGTTATGATTCAGGTAGAGGATATTACAAACAACAAGGTGACAATATGGTATGTCAAAATTGTGGTAATAAATTCAATATAAATCAAATTGAAAAGATTAAAGGTGGATGTAATCCAGTACCAGTTTTAGCAGAAAATAAAACAGAAACAGATGATACTATAACTATATCTAAAGAATATTTAGACAGTCAAAAGAGTTTTTTTGAAAATTGGAAATAATAAAATATATAAAAATGCAGTTCAATGTGAACTGCATTTTTATATATTTGTCAATATTAATTTTAATTTGTACATGCTATCACTAATACAAAAATTATTTCATATTATATATAGATGAATATGATTAACACGCATTATGATTTAAACTATAAGGAGGGATTCTATGAAAGTCAAATTTATCACAGAATACTGTTACAAATATTTGTGTTACAGTAAAAAATATGATCCATGTATTTTATGGATTGTATTACCATAAAGGGGGGAATTAAATAATGGCAAGTTCTGTAAGTTATGAATTATTACAAGCAAAACAAGGTGTGGCTAATGGATTAGCAACATTAGATGGAACTGGTAAACTTCCAGTTGCACAGTTACCTACTGAAGCTGTTGAAACGTACAAAGGAGAATATGCAACAAGTGTTGCATTAATAGCTGCACATGCAACAGGATTATTGGCTGATTATGCATATGTTACTGGTACTTTATCTTATTGGTATTGGAATGCTGCACTAGGAGTACCAGAATGGGTTAACCAACAAATAACTGAAGCTGCATATATCTTATTAAGTGCTGCAGAAAAAGCAGCAGTTCCGTATATTGTAGAGCCGTAAACTATTAGTGGTACAGTAATAGCTCCGGTAAGTTATTAAATGGCAATTGGAGTTATTTATGAAAGTGGTATTGCAAATACTGCTAGTGGTACTAATGTCTTATCACTTATACAAATTCATTTCAACTAAATAAGTTTAAAAAAATAAAGTACGAAAATACACTTCAATATATAACTTGAAGTGTATTTTTTATGTACATAAATCTAGAAATATTGTTAATACAAGTGAAAAGTTAGTGTATTCTAACATTTTGTTATACTTTTATTGATATTTACTGCTAAAAATGTTAAAATATTAGTACTACAGTATAAAATTACTGTTAATATGTTTAGGAGAAAAAATGATTTATTTAGATTATGCAGCAAGCATCCCAACTAGCAAAGAAGTTTTGGATGTTTTTTATGAAACAACTATGAAATATAGTAGTAATCCAAACTCATCACATAAATTGGGTAGACAAGCTAAGCAACTATTGGATGATTCAACAGAGAAGATTGCAAAGCTATTAAAAGTTAAAACAAGTGAAATAATATATACATCTGGAGCTAGTGAATCAAATAATTTAGCTATTAAAGGTTTACTGAGTAGATACAAAAATAGAGGTAAACATATAATAACTACTACATTTGAACATACTTCAGTAATGGGACCTTTAAATGTTTTATCTGAAGATGGATATGAAGTTGAAATGGTAAATATCTTAAAAAATGGACTTGTAGATTTAGATCATTTGAAAGAATTATTAAGAGCAGATACTATACTTGTATCAATTCCCTATGTTGATAGTGAAATTGGTATTGAGCAGCCTATAAATGAAATAGGAAATATATTAAAAGAGTATCCAAACTGCTTCTTTTTTACGGATAGCACTCAAGCTGTTGGTAAAATAGATGTAGATACTAGTAATGTAGATTTAATGACTATTTCTCCTCGTAAATTTTGTGGTTTAAGTGGAATAGGTATATTAATAAAGAAAGAAAATGTACAACTTACGCCTTTAATAACTGGAGGTAAAAGTACAACAATATATAGAAGTGGAACACCTGATTTAGCACTTGTTGTGTCTACTGCAAAAGCTTTAGAGATATCACTTGAAAAATTGGAAGTTAACTTTTTGTATGTTCAAAATATAAATAAAAGAGTAAGAGAAGAATTAATCAAATATCCAAATATTCATATAAATAGTACAGATAATGCTATACCATATACTTTGAATATAAGTATAAAGGATATTAAATCAACAGAGTTTGCTGAAGAATTAGAAAAATATGAAATATATGTTTCTACTAAAACAGCATGTTGTCCAACTAATACAATATCTAGATCTGTATATGCACTTACATGTAATAAGAAACTAGCTTTATCGTCGCTTAGAATAAGTTTTTCACATATAACTACAACTGATGAAATTGATATGTTCTTAAAATACTTTAAAATATGTTATGAAAAATTAGTTAATACAAAAATATAGGAGATGATACATTATGGAAAAATATAAAGAAATTGAAAACAGCATCATTAAAAAATACAGAAAAGATATATGGAGAAAATTTTGTCAGGCGGTAGAAGATTATCAACTTGTAAAAGAAAATGATAAAATTGCTGTATGTATTTCTGGTGGGAAAGATTCTATGCTTATGGCTAAATGTTTCCAAGAACTTAAAAAGCATGGCAGAATTAAATTTGAATTAGTTTTTCTACTAATGGATCCAGGATATACAGAATTTACACTTAATATTATTAAAGAAAATAGTGAACTATTAAATATACCACTTACAATATTTAATAGTAATATTTTTGATGTAGTAGAAAAGCATGGTGGAGATTCTGCTTGTTATTTATGTGCTAAAATGAGAAGAGGATTTCTATATAGTAGAGCTGAAGAGTTAGGATGTAATAAAATTGCTTTAGGTCATCATTTTGATGATGTAATTGAAACTACATTACTTAGTATGCTATATGGTGGAGAAATAAAAACTATGATGCCAAAACTTCATAGTGATAACTATGGGTTAGAATTAATAAGGCCAATGTTTTTAGTTAAAGAGGCAGATATAATATCATGGAAAAAAAGTAATGATTTAGAATTTATAAATTGTGCATGTCGTTTTACGGAAGGATGTGTTATAAATGATGATGGAGGAACGTCTAAAAGAAAAGAAATGAAAAATCTTATTAAAAAATTTAGACAAACAAGTCCATATATAGAAACAAGTCTATTCAATAGTACAAGAAATATTAATTTAAATGCTGTTTTAGGGTATAATAAAGATGGAGTTAAACATAGTTTTCTAGATGAATATGATGATATAAAAAAAGATATTAGTAAATAATAATTCTACAAGTACTTGCTAAAAAAATATATATATGATAAGATGATAATTGTAATTATAACAGTTTATAAAATAAACTGTTTGGTTAAATAACAGGAGGAAGTATATATGAAAAAAGGTATATCATTAATAGTATTAGTTGTAACTATAATAGTTATAATAATTTTAGCGGGCACTGTAATACTATCATTAAGCCGAAATAATCCTATAAATCAGTCAAAAGAGGCTGCTTTTAAAAATAATATAGCTACATACAAATCTGATTTAGAACTTACTATTTTATCTCAATTTGCATTTATGCTAGGAAATAACGGTAATGAATTTATAGCAGTTGATAATGCTAAAGTTAAAGAGGCAATAAATTCTATTACAGATAATGATGTAAATAATATTAGGATTTTAAATAGTAGATTAATATATATAGGTGATAATGTTCAAGAACAAACTTGGGCAAAAGAGCTTGATTAGTTGCAGGAGAAGATGCATCATATTTAATGGAACTAAATAATGTAGCAGTAGCAATTGAAACATTTATTAAAAACAAAGCTATTGATAATTCTATACCATATATTGGAACAGAATTATCTACTAATTTTGTTGAGATAAGAGGTATAGTTTATGCAACTGGTTGGTATCAATTAAACACAAGTGATTTAGCACTATTAAATCTAAACAATATGGAGTATGCTCCATATATAGTAAGTTATGAAAATGGTACAACAATAAATGTAGCTGGAAGAATAATAGATGGAACTCCAATTCATTACATAGAATATAATGGTCCAATAAATGCCTTGACAAAAAATGCACTTCTTAGTGGTGTTGATGAAAATTCTATAAAAAATACACAAAGATGGGGTCAACTATCATTAGAACCATCTATATATACAGATATTTTAAATCAATATAGTACAGATGGTGGACTACTTTTAACAAAAAACAGTAATATAGGTGTATTACAAGTAGATCAGAGTAGACCAATAAATGAAAAATATAGTATAAATATAACAATAAACGGCACAACAAATCAAACTGGTTCAGAAACAGAATTCTATCCATCAACAATATGCGCTATATCAGATGTTTCAGTTAGTTATATCCTGTGGCTTGGAATATGTAACAATAAATTAACGTTATATAGTTATAGTGGACTACATGGAGATATTTTAGATTATTCAATTGAAACTGTAAGACCAGGTTATGCTAGCATAGATATATCTGAATTTGACAATCAAACATTTAATATACAAGTTACTGGAAAAAGAGCAGAAAAAACTAGAATATATATAAATGGAATACTTAAATTAGAATTTGATTCTGGAGATAAAAATTATACATATAATGCACTTACAATAGGAGATTTAAGAAAAGGTAGAGGTTTAAAATATGTTGGAGCAATACATAATTTTGCTTTATATAGCGAAATATTAAGTCAGGCTGAAATAACTCAAAATTGGAATTATACAAAGGAGTCATTAGGATTATAAATTTTAAAAAATAGGCAAGAAAAAAGATGGTGTAAGTATTAACTTACATCATCTTTTTTGTTAAAGTATTAATAGTACATCAAATAATGCATTTGGTATACTTTGTGAATTATGCACCGAAACTAAAAATTGAATGTTGCACGAATTATATTTTTTTATAATATCACCCATTGCTGGGATAAATTCAATTTCATCCATTATTACAACACACTTCTTTTTAGAAACTATGGGTAGCATAACGGTTAATTCCTGTATAACTAATTGTTTGTAATGTGATCGTGTAGAATTTATTTGTTCTAAATTACTAATTTCAGATTCTTCTTTCAAATATTTTGAAACATCGAAAGAATATATTTTACTATTAGTTTTATCTACAAGTTTGAAAGGATAGCTATCATTACTAATACCATTAAATATTATTTGTTCTTTATTAGGAGAGGTAATAACAAAATTATCTTTGTATTTATTGTTTGTATCTACAAGAATTGATTTTTCACTATGGTCTGTAGCTGAATCAAAAAGCAAAATAGTATAATCATTCTCATAGCAATAGTCAATTACATTCCGTAATACTGTTGTTTTACCAGTTTCTTTTTTACCTATTATAGCAGCATTGGACCCTAGAAATGAAATGAATTTACCACAATAATACATTTAATACAACCTCCTAAATTTGAAACAGAAAGGAGTTAATTCCTCCTCTCTTTAATCAGTCTATTTTAATACATATAAAAATATTTTATTAAAGTATCAATTGTAAATCAAACAAAGAACTTGAAGTCGATAAATCTTTTGAATTACGAAAAGATGCTATAACTTTAATATCAAGAGAGTTATATCTTTCTATAATATCATGCATATCTGGAGTAAATTCAATTTCATCCATTATTACTACACATCGTTTTTTAGATACGATTGGTAACATAATGGTTAACTCTTGAATTACTAATTGTTTGTAATACATGCGTGTTTCATCTTTTTCTTCTAAATTATCAGTATTATTACTTTCATCTAAATATTTTGAAACATCAAAAGAATAAATACTGTAATAAGTTTTGTTTGCAAGATTGTACGGGTAATAATCCAGATTGATTTTATCGAAGTGTATTTTTTCTTTACTTGGCGATAAAATAGGGAAAATATTCGGATATTTAATGTTTGCATCCACAAGAAGTGATTTATCACGATTATTTGTTGCTGAATCAAAAAGTAAAATATTGAAATCATTTTCATAACAATATTTGACTACATCTCTTAGTAAAGTTGTTTTACCAGATTCCTTTTTTCCTATGATAGCGGTGTTATATTGCAAAAAAGATAGACAGTTGCCACAATAATACATTTAATAGGACCTCCTAAAGTAATGTGTTTTCAGTAAAAATAAAGTTTAGTATTTTAATTCAGTAATATATTTATTATGATTATCAATCTAGTTTTTTATCCGTTATTCTTCCTTTCAAATTATTGATTAGAATAAAAATTTCATATTTAATAATTATAGCACTAAATTATTATAAAGTCAACAATACTGTACTGTAATTAGAATATATATTACATAATACTATTAAAAATATATAAATATGAATATATTTCAACTAATGAATTTTAGTAAATTTAAAGAAAATATACAAAAACTATTGACATTAACGTTACGTAATAGTATATAATATAGTTATGGAGGTGACAATATGGAATATACAGTTCATAAACTATCACAAATTGCAGGTATAAGTGAAAGAACTTTAAGGTATTATGATCAAATAGGATTATTAAAACCATATAAAATAAATTCTTCTGGATACAGAATATATAGTATGAATGAGGTTGATATACTTCAACAAATTCTTTTCTATAAAGAACTTGGAGTGGATTTAGATAATATAAAAAATATTTTAACTAATCCTAAATTTGATGTTACTGTATCGTTAAAAGAACATTTAGTAAAACTAGAAGAAAATAAAAATAAATTAGATGTTTTAATTAATAATGTCAAAAATACTATTTTAAGTAAAGAAGGAGAGATAATTATGTCAGATAAACAAAAATTTGAAGGTTTTAAAACCAAAATAATTGAAGATAATGAAGAAAAATATGGTAGTGAAATACGTGAAAAATACGGTGATGATGCGATTAATAAATCAAATAAGAAGGTAAAGAATATGACAAAAGAAGATCATGAAAAGATTCAAAAATTAGCAATAGAAGTTAATGACACTTTAAAACTTGCTTTTGAACAAGGAGATCCTACTAGTGAATTAGCTATGAAAGCTTGTAAATTACACAGAGAATGGTTAATGTTCTATTGGAGTGGATATACCAAAGAAGCACATAAAGGCCTTGGACAAATGTATGTAGATGATGAACGCTTTAAAAAATATTATGAGAAAATTGCAGTGGGTTGTACAGAGTTTTTTAGGGATGCTATTAATTACTATGTCGATAATAACTAAAAAAATATACAGTATTGACTTTACAGTAAGTTTTGTTGTATAATATTCAAAAGTTAAAGGTGGGGAAACTATTGAATATATACAACAAAAATATATATAAAGTAAAAAAAGATCAAGATGAATTTTTAATAATAATAATATATAATATTTCTGCAAATCATTATGTTGGACTAAATGTATATGCCGATAATGATAATAATAAAAGAATATATATAGAATCAATAAACAAGTATATAGATATAGATAGTTTAAGTGAATATAACAAAAAAAATATAAAAAGTAATGTATATAAAAAAGGTAAACCATTATCTATTAATGATAAAGATTATGAAAATATTTGCAGAGATATTAAAACTGATTTATTAAATAAACTAAATAAAAAAACTAACGATAAAATAGTAGAAGATATGTCATATTTAAAATGGTGCTATGATAAGCTATTAATAAATGAAAAAGAAACAGATGAGGATAGCTATAAACAAAACTCAATACATTGGATTGAATTTGGTAGTAACGTCGGATCTGAACTTAGAAAGTTAAGACCTGGTATATTATGGAGACCTTCAGGTGACAAAAAAATGTGGACTATTATACCACTCAGTACAAAATGTAGAAATGATGAATATTATTTTCATTATGATGTTGAATGTGCTGGTAAAGGTACTGCAAAAATAGAGTCATTAGTTAACTTTAGTTATAAAAGAATTAGAGAACCTTTTTTTGATAATCATAAAATTTTATACATTACTAATAAAGATAGCGATGAAATAAAAAGAATTTTAAAAGAATATTATGCATTTGAATTTACAAAATAACTATTAAAAAATATTAACTGTAAAAAGTTGACATAAGAATAAAAATAGTGTATAATACTTTCTACCAATTAATTCTACTCCGTTATTAATATATAGGGGGAATATTAATGTCAAATAAACTTTCTAAATCTATGGAAATTAAAATAGCCCGAATAAAGTATTGCAATATATCTATTATGATAGCTGTATTAGGAGTGATATGTATATTGTTTAGCAGTTCAGTACTTTTAACATTTGCTATTGCAGTAATAACTTTTGTATTAGGATTAATTTTTGTTAGGAAAATACCAAAAATTACTGATGATGATAAAGACTCTATAGATAAATAAAGTTAGAATAATGTGCAAGTAAAATTGCATTTTTGTATAGTACCTATAATTTATAGGTACTATTTTTGTATTAAATTTACATATTTATACAAAAAAAATGTAAAATAGTTGACATAATGATGGAGTTGGTGTATAATAGTGTTGTTAAAATAATTCAGATCCAAATATTAATAT
>Ga0123339_10001993_pt1 | contig 13900 bp, 13 predicted proteins | sample lystaG_FD_89956 | JGI IMG/M metagenome (GOLD analysis project Ga0123339, IMG submission 89956) | Glacier valley bacterial and archeal communities from Borup Fiord, Nunavut, Canada, to study Microbial Dark Matter (Phase II) -... | ecosystem: Environmental > Aquatic > Freshwater > Ice > Glacier ... | reverse complement strand
CTCGACATCAGCACCTACGACCAGGCTCCGTACCTCGTGCTCGCCACCAAGCGCGGGCTGGTGAAGAAGACCAGGCTCGAGGAGTATGACTCCCCACGCTCGGGCGGGCTCATCGCGGTCATCCTGCGCGACGGCGACGAGCTCATCGGCGCCGGGCTCGCCTCGTCGGGCGACGACCTCATCCTCGTCTCGCGCAAGGGGCAGTCGGTGCGCTTCCACGCCACGGACGAGTCGCTGCGCCCCATGGGGCGGGCGACCTCGGGCGTCACCGGTATGAAGTTCCGCGAGGACGACCGTCTCCTGTCGATGTCGGTCGTGTCGTCGGGTGAGGACCCCGACCTCTTCGTCGTCTTCGAGAACGGCATCGCCAAGCGCACCGCGTCGAGCGACTACCCCGTCAAGGGTCGCGCCGGGCTCGGGGTGCGGGTCGCGCAGGTCTCCGACCGCGGTGGCGACATCGTCGGGGCCCTGATCGTGGCCGAGGACGACGAGGTCATGGTCGTCATGGAGAAGGGCAAGATCGTGCGCAGCCGGGTCGACGAGGTGCGTCGTACGGGCCGTAACACCATGGGGGTGAAGTTCGCCGCCCCCGACGCGGGAGACTCCATCGTCGCCGTCGCCCGCAACAGCGAGCGCGTCGTCGAGGCCGAGATCGAGGCTGATGAAGGCGTCGAGCCTGGGGTCGACACCGGGGTCGACACCGGGGAGGACGGCACACCGGAGCCGGTCGACGCGGGCGGAGACTCAGCGGACTCCCACGTCGATGGCGTAACGTCTGACTCGTCACCTGTGATCGAGGAGGACCCGCCCGGCGAGCAGCCGGACGACAGCGATGGAGGCACCGAGTGAGCACGAGCGGCCAGGGCAACAGTCGTCGCCCCCCAGGCAGCCCCTACGCCGGGGCGACCGGGGCCACGTCCTCGACGTCGACCGTGCCCGGTGCCCGACCGGCCCAGGGTCAGGGCCCACGACCAGCGGGGGGTCCGCCGCCTCGTAGCGGCCCGTCGCCCACCCGTCCCGCGCCGAGGCCGGGCACCCGTCCCGCGGGCGCCCCTGCCCGAAAGTCCCAGGCAGCCCGTCGGGTCAAGCTCGCTGTGGCCCGGGTCGACCCGTGGTCGGTCATGAAGCTGTCGTTCCTGCTCGCCGTCGCCGCCGGCATCGCCGGGGTCGTCGTGACCATGGTGATCTGGCTGGTCCTGTCGGGCATGGGCGTCTTCTCCGACATCGACCGCATCATCAAGGAGCTGCTGTCGAGCAGCACGACCAGCTTCGAGATCATGGACTACATCGGCTTCGGCCGGGTCATCTCGCTGTCGGTCGTCTTCGGGGTCATCAACATCGTGCTCCTCACGGCGATCTCGACCCTCGCCGCGTTCCTTTACAACATCTCGTCGGCCCTGGTGGGCGGGCTGCAGCTCACGCTGACCGACGACTGACGCGCCATACCGAGAAGACGGCACTGCACCGCGATGTCGGCTCCCATCGTCCCTCGCACGTGCCCCGTACGCGGACGCGCACCCGGGCCGCCCGCTCGTTCGCGGGCACGTGCCCCCGTATGCGGCCGCGGACGCGGGTCGCCCGCTCGTTCGCGGGCAGATTCACCTTGGGCGGCTGCGGTCGGACACCGCTGGAGGGGCGCAACCGTTTTGGCCCGGCCCAGCGCGGTGAGGTAGTCTGATGCACCGGATCGGTACCGCACATGCGGTCCGATCCCGTTCGATGACGGGCCTATAGCTCAGACGGTTAGAGCGCTTCCCTGATAAGGAAGAGGCCACAGGTTCAAGTCCTGTTAGGCCCACCATCGCCACGCCAGCACCCGGGAGGCACACATGCTCAAGAAGCTCCTGGCCGTCGCCGCCACCGCGGTCGGCGCGGTGGTGATCCAGAAGAAGCTGCGCGACCAGAAGGCCGAGCAGGACCTCTGGGCCGAAGCGACCGACGACGTGCGGTCCACCGGCTGACTGTCGGTCACACCAGCCCGCTCGCGGGCACGGGGCCATGGCGCAATTGGTAGCGCACCTGCTTTGCAAGCAGGGGGTTAGGGGTTCGAGTCCCCTTGGCTCCACCAGAGGAACTGCAGCTCACAGGCCCTTACGTTCAGCCGCGGTCGGCGTACCCTCTCGTCTATGTCCGACCTCGCGCCCATCGCGTGGCCTCCCGCCCCGATCAATACAGAGCGACTCGTGCTCCGATCCTCGCAAGCCCGGGACCGGGCGGGTGTCATCGAGTTGTTCGCCTCACCAAAGGTGGGCACCTTCATCGGGGGCGCTCAACGGCGAGACGAGCTCGAGCGTACGGACCCGGAGGTGCCCGGCAGCCGCGCAGGCTTCTTCGTCGTAGAGCTCGACGGGGCACTGATCGGCACGGTCAGCCTGGACCGGCGCGACGCGGAGCGTCGGGGTCGCGTCGCTGCGGACTCCCAGGCGCCCTGGCTGGGCTACCTGTTCCTTCCCGAGGCATGGGGACGCGGGTATGCCGCTGAGGCGTGCGCCGCGGTACTGGAGTGGTTCGCCAACGAGTTTCCGGGCGAGTCGGTGGTGCTGTGCACCCAGGCCGCCAACGAGCCCTCCGTCCGACTCGCGACGAAGCTGGGCTTTGCCGGGGTGGAACAGTTCGAGGAGTGGGGCGCCGACCAGTGGTTCGGTGTCCTGTCGAGTACGGCGCCATCCCGCCGAGCTCACAGTGGTGTCAGTTGACCCCAGCGGGCACCGCAACCCGGCCATTGACCAGTGTGGGGGCTTTGACTGCGCCTCCTCGCCCCGAAGGTGGTACGCCAGAGCACATTGCCAGTGGACCACCATCCCCGATGGCCCTCGTTCCCCACCCGGATTACCTTCACGGGTGGATCGACATGCTCGCTGATACCGCGAAGTGATAGTTTCGACTGATGTGCCCCATTTCAAAGCCCCTCGACACCCGGTCGTGGTCCACCCGCGCCCGACGAGGCAGGGTAGCTACCGTCGGCTGAGCCGCGGTGACGCGTTGCTGTTGGTCCTCGTGATGGGGTGCGGCGCTGCGCTGGTCCTGGGTCATGTGGCCGTGACGTCGGCTGTCCGTGGCCTGCCGGGGGAAACCGGACCGGTTGTCGCCACCGTTGAGGCCGGTACGGCGATCGTGCTGCTGGTCGGGCTGGTGTGCGTCGCCATCTCCCGCAGGAACAGCGGGCGGCGGCTGCGGGAGCTGGCGCGGACGCAGGAGCGCTTCCGTGCTGTCTACGCGGCGAGCCCGGCGGGCATCGTGGAGACCGACCTGCAGCAGCGCATCGTGAACTACAACGCCGCTTTCAGCGTGATGGTAGGTCTCGACGGACAGGACATCCTGGGACGCCACGGCTATGAGTTCTTCCACCCCGACAGCTCACCCCCCAACGTCGCTGCGGTGCAGGAGCTGATCACCGGTGTCCGCACCTCGTACTCGTCCTTCCGTCTGCTGAGGGCACCGGACGGGTCTCCGCTGAGCGTCAAGCTCGACTGGGCGGCCATCGCCGACGCGGCAGGGGCGGTGACGCAGCTGGTGTTCGTCGTGACCGACATCAGCGAGCAGGCCCGGATCGCCGCCGAGCTGGTGCGGGCCCGGGAGCGCGCCGAGGCACTGTGGACCCAGACGTCCATCGGCGTCGTCGAGGCGACGCCGAACGGCCTCATCACCTCCGTCAACGACGCCGTCGGAAGCCTGCTCGGCCATCAGCCGCAGGACCTCGTCGGCACGACGGTCAGCGCGCTCGCCGACCCCGCGCACTCCCCAGAGGTGGAGGCGGGGGTCGCCCGGCTCAACGCCGGGGGTCCGGGCTACGTCGCCGAGCGTCGCTTCCTCACCGCGGACGGGCGCTCCCTCCCCATGCTGGTGTCGACAGCGGTGCTGCACGACGAGCTCGGGGCGATCGAGCGCGTCGTGGGCTTCATGGTCGACATGACCGAGCTGCACGCGCAGCGGACTGCGCTCACCACCGCCCGGGACGAGCTGGTGCGCCGCCAGAGCTTCACCGACGCCCTGCTCGAGACCCTGGACGTGGGCGTAGTGTCGTGCGCTGCCGACGGGAGTGACGTCCGCCGCAACCGGGTCCAGCGCGAGCTCCTGGGTGTCGGACCGGAGCACTCGGCCGCCACCTTCGCCGGGGTCACGGCGGGGCTGGAGATCCTCACCCTCGACGGGACCGTCGTCGCTCCGGCTGACTTCCCGATCTGGAGCGCCCTGGATGGTCGTGGCCCCTGCCTCCAGGAGCTGCTGATTGGGCCCCGCGGTGGGCCTCGCCGGCAGGTCGTCGTCCGCTCCAGCTGCATCACCTCGCCCGACGGCACCCTGCTCGGGGCGGTGTCCGCGCTCACCGACGTCACGGCCGAGCGGGCTGTCCTGAGAGAGCTGGCGCAGGAGAGCAGCCGGCTCGCCGAGGCGCAGCGGCTGGGGCATTTGGGCAGCTTCATCCTGGATGTCGGCACCGGGCGCTTCACCTTCTCGCCGGAGATGTACCGGATCTGGGGGCTGCCCGAGGGCGCAGACCTCGCCGCGCTGAGGATGAGGATGATCCATCCCGACGACCTGGCCGGCGTCCAGGACGGCTGGGAGTCGGCGATGGCGGCCGGGGGCCACCGCGCCATGCGTTACCGCATCAGTCGGCCGGACGGCAGCATCCGACACCTGCGGGTCCACCTCGACGTGGAGCACGGTGCGGACGGGACGGCGGTCGAGGTCCGCGGTACCCACCTGGACGTCACCGACCTTGCGGTCGCCCGGGAGGAAGCGGCGGAGGCGAGCGTCCTGGTCTCGGCCGTCCTGGCCGCCACGCCAGATTTCACCTTCGTCACCGACGTCGCGACCGGCGCCGTGGTGTACGCCCCACCGGGCAAGAGCATCGTCGGCATCACCAGTGAGGTGCTCATCGAGCACGGGACCGGCGCCATCGCCGCGCTGGTCCACCCCGAGGACCGCAACCGGCTGCGGGCGGCCAACACCGAAGCGGTCGACCTCGACGACGGGGGGGTGATCCAGCTGCGCTACCGCCTGCGGCACGCGGACGGCAGCTGGCGCTGGTTCAGTCGCCGGGTCACGCCCTTCCGCCGCAACAAGGAGGGGCGGGTGGTCGAGGTCCTGGGGGTCGTCCGGGACGTCACCGACGTGGTTGAGGCCGAGAGCCAGCTGCGGCACAGCGCGCTGCACGACCCCCTGACCGGGCTGCCCAACCGGGCGCTGCTCATGGATCGCCTGGAGGCCGCGCTCGGTCGCGCGATGCGGACCGGTCGCGAGGTCGCGGTCCTGTTCTGCGACCTCGACGGGTTCAAGCGGGTCAACGACACAGCCGGTCACGCCGCCGGTGACGCGGTCCTCGTGGAGACTGCCCGACGGATCAGCGCGGTCCTGCGCTCGCACGACACCGTCGCCCGGGTCGGCGGCGACGAGTTCGTCGTCGTCGTGGAGCCCTGGCCGCGCGATCCCGACCACCAGTCGGTCGACCAGGAGGTCGACGACGGCGCGCTCGCGGTCGAGCTCGCCTCTCGTCTGGCGCTGGCGCTCCGTCAGCCCATCGAGGTCGACGGGATCGAGCACGTCGTGACGGCCAGCATCGGCATCGCCTACGCCGGCACCGTCGCGGTGGCCGCTGACGACGTGCTGCGCGACGCCGACGCCGCGATGTACCACGCCAAGCACGGTGGCAAGGACCGCTACGAGGTCTTCGAGCACGGGCTGCGCACCGACCTCGCCGAGCGCGGGCGGGTGGAGCAGCTCCTGCGCCGCGCTGTCGCACCCGTCGTGATGCCTGCTCCGAGCGGAACCCCGACGCTCGTCGCGGCATACCAGCCGGTGGTCGACGCGGCGACCGGCGCCCTGGTGGGGTTCGAGGCGCTGGCCCGCCTGTCAGACGGCCACGGCGGGACCATCCCGCCCGACGTGTTCATCCCGGTCGCCGAGGCCACCGCCCTGATCCGCCCGCTGGGGCGGCAGATGCTCGACCTCGCCTGCGGGCAGCTGGCCCGCTGGCGCCGGACGGTGCCCGGGATGGCGCACGTCACGATGGCCGTCAACGTGTCTGCCCTGCAGGCCCAGCACTCGAGCCTGCTCGATGACGTCCGCCTCACCCTCAGAGCCCACGGGCTCACGGCCAGCGACCTCGTGCTGGAGGTGACCGAGTCCTCGCTGCTCCAGGCGGGGCCCTCGACCCTGACCACCCTGCGGACCCTGCGCCAGGACGGTGTCGGGATCGCGATCGACGACTTCGGGACGGGCTACGCCAGCCTGAGCTACCTGGTGACCCTGCCGGTGTCCGCGGTCAAGGTGGACCGCTCCTTCACCGCCGGTCTGACCCACGACCAGACCTGTCAGACCATCGTCCGCGCGGTCATCGGCCTTGCCGCCGACCTCCACCTCACCTGCATCGTCGAGGGGGTCGAGACGGACGCCCAGCGGGCAGCCCTTCCTGCGGGGGTCCAGCTCCAGGGCTGGCTCATCGGACGGCCTTCCCTCGAGCCCGACCTCGCAGCACTCCTCGCCGGTCAGGTCGGCCCCCCACTCGCACCCGAAGTTCCTGCGACGAACTAACCTCGATCCGACGGGTGAGCTTCGATCAGGTCCCTCGACACGGCTGTGGCGTCAGGCGCGATGCCATGCACAACACCGTTGCATGCCTCCTGGTCGCACGCGAATCCGGACTCGTCGACCCACGCCCGCCAAGCCGGCGAGGTCACCACTCGTCGGGGTCGGCGGCATCGTCCGTCTGCGTCACCGGCGCGACCCCGGCGAACGGCACCTCGAGCACCAGGCCTCCGCACCGTACGTGGAACCGCGTGCGTCCGCGCCGGACGATCTGACCGGACCGACCGGCATACCGGCCGGGGACGGTGATGCGCACCGGGGTGCCGAGGGGCAGGGAGACAGCCGACGTGGTGCCCGACCGCAGGGCCCACAGCTCGGCCATGTAGTTGACGTGCATGGTGCCCGCCTCACCGTGATGGGTCCAGGTGAGCAGGTGGCGCAGGTCGAAGCGCCGGGTGCACTGGCCGCAGGTCATCACCCGGGTGGGCTTTCGGTGCCGGGTGAGCAGGTGGCCGGCGGGGCAGGTGCCGACCCACGCCCCCTCGATGCGCGGCGCCGCCTCGTCGAGGCAGCGGGCGCCGCTGCTGCCGATCGAGCGGGCGATGGCTCGCCACCGCGGGCCGTGCTTCGCATGAGGGCCAGCCAAGGCGTGCGCGACCTCGTGCAGGATCGTCTCGCGCACCTCGACATCGGAGTGCAGGCGGGTGAGCGGGGCACTGAGACCGATAGTGCGCTCGTCATACCGGCAGACGCCGGCGCGGGCTACCGCCGAGTCGAGCTCGACGCGCCACCGGGTCAGGCCGTGCTGGTCGAGCAGCCGGCGGGCCAGCAGCAGGGCGCTGCTCAGATCCATGGAAGTCTCCTGTCGGGAGGGTGGAAGTTAAGGCGACGGGAGACGGCTCGACGCGTCACGGCGATGATGACACGGGCCACCGACAGGAGCAGTGAGGTGGATGGGCGGCACCCCGCCCGCGAGCTCATCGCGGTCTCGACCCGTCAGCCCGACGGGGTGGTGACCGCCCGCACGAGGGGCATCACCTCGCGCCCCAGCAGCTCGATGCTGCGCAGCATCCGCTCGGGCGCCATGATCCCGTTCGTCATCTGCATCGTGAAGCGGTCCAGCCCGCCCAGGGCGGGAGACAGGTCGACGATCTTGGCGGCCACCGTCTGCGGACTCCCGATGAAGAACGGGCCGTGCGCCCCGAGCGAGGCGTCGTAGCCGCCGCGGGTCGGCGGCGGAAAACCCCGCTCGCGCCCGATCGTGGTGAAGGCCTGCTCATAGCCGGGCCAGAAGTCGTCGGCCGCCTCGCGGTCGCTGTCCCCGACGAAGCCGAAGCAGTGCACGCCGACCTTGAGCACCTCGGGCGGGTGCCCGGCCTCGGCTCCCGCGCGCCGGTAGAGGTCGACGAGCGGCCGGAAGCGGCGCGGATCGCCACCGATGATGGCGATCATCAGGGGCATCCCCAGCAGCCCGGCTCGCACGAACGAGGCCGGGGTGCCGCCCACGCCGAGCCACATGGGCAACCGGGGCTGGAGCGGACGCGGGAAGACCCCCTGCCCCGTCAGTGATGCCCGGTGCCGCCCCGACCAGTGGGGGTAGGCGGTCTCCTGCAGCTGCAGGAGCAGGTCCAGCTTCTCCTCGAAGAGGGAGTCGTAATCGGCGAGGTCGAGACCGAAGAGCGGGAAGGCCTCGGTGAAGGAGCCGCGACCCACCACCATCTCGGCCCGCCCACCCGAGATGAGGTCCAGGGTCGCGAAGGCCTCGAAGACCCGCACCGGGTCGTCGGCGCTCAATACGGTCACCGCACTGCGCAGCCGGATCCGCGTGGTCAGGGCCGCGGCCGCGGCGAGGATCACGACGGGCGCGGAGTCGAGGTAGTTCTCCCGGTGGTGCTCCCCGACGCCGAAGGTGTCGACCCCGGCCCGGTCGGCCGCGACGACCTCGGCCAGGAAGTGGCGCATCCGCTCGGCCGGCGGGTAGGTGGTGCCGCTGACGGGGTCGGTGACCTCGGAGACGAAGCTGTCGATGCCGATCTCCACGACCTTCTCCTCCGTGTGTGCTTGGGGACAAGCATATTGGCAGCCTCCGTATCGAGGCTCCCAGCACGGGACTCGTGCGTATCATCGCGTGAGTCGACGGGGTGCCACGGGGTAACGGCGGCAATGGGTGGCCCGAGATTCCGGGGCCGCCTCCTTCCCAGATGAGGCGGAGTGATGGAGCTGGACGGGCAGATCGAGCAGGTCGCCGGGCAGGAGAGGGATCTCGTGCTCGACCACTTCACCGACGACGACGCGTGGGATCTCGGATCCTGGATCCGGCAACGGGCCTCGGCCGGGCACTGGCCCGTCGTCGTCGACGTCCGACGGTTCGACCGGCCCCTGTTCTTCTGCGCCCTTCCCGGCTCCACCCCCGACAACCCCGACTGGGTTCGCCGCAAGGCGGCGACGGTCCAGCGCTTCCATCGCAGCACCTAGCGGACCAAGCTCGAGCTCTAGCGGGACGGCACCACCCTGCAGGACCGGTTCGGGTTGAGCCCCGCAGACTACGCGGCCCACGGTGGCGGGTTTCCCCTGGTCACCCTCGACTCGGGTGTCATCGGCTGCGTCACGGTCTCGGGTTTGCCCCAGGTGATGGACCACCTCGTGGTCGTCCATGCACTCCACTCGCTCCCGGCGACACGTCCCAGCGCGCTCCGCCTGCCCCCGCTGCCGGACGCCCCCTGAGGGGCGCGGTGGTGCGGACTTCCCACCCCCGGGGGATGCTGGTTCCACCATGAGCTTCATCCGCTGCGGCGACCACACGCACTGGGGACGGTACGGAGCCGCCGGGCTCTTCCTGACCACCCCTGAGCACGGGCGCGTGCTGCTGCAGCTGCGCTCTGCCCACGTGCTCAGCCCCGGGCTCTGGGCGCTGCCGGGAGGGGCCATCGAACGCGGTGAGAGCGTACAGGAGGCGGCCGTGCGTGAGGCCGAGGAGGAGGTGGGGCTGGACAGGCGGGCGCTGACCCTGGTCGGCACCCGACCAGGCCTGGCCCACCCGAGGTGGTCCTACACCTACGTCCTCGCCGAGACGGCCGACGAGGTGCTGCCCCAGCACGACTCGTGGGAGGCGACGGGGCACCGGTGGTTCGAGGTCGACGACGTGCCGCAGCTGCACCCGTCGCTGGCGGCCGACTGGGCCCGGTTGGTCTCGTCGGCCCGGTGAGCGGGCCGACCCCCCTTTAGAGCCCTCCGAACGAGGGAAGCCCTCGGTTCTGGCCCGCTGGGAGCCTCAGAACCAAGGGTTTCTCTCGTTCGGAATGCGGGGGGGTCAGGAGGTCGCGTCGCCGGTCGCCGAGTCCTTCACGTCTGCGGCCGTGTCCTTCGCGTCGTCGGCAGCCCCGGAGGCGGCGTCCTCCACGTCGGAGACCGTGTCCTTCGCACTGTCGGCGACGTCGGAGACGGTGTCCTTCGCAGACTCCCCGGCAGCGTCGGCCACTCCGGAGGCCTTGGCCTTGAGGTCGGAGACCGACCCGTTGGAGCCGCTGCCCGTGCCCGCCGAGTAGGCCGGGCGGGGCGGGGTGGAGATCGGCGTCGCCCAGGGGTCGTCCTGTGGCTTGCGGTTGAGGAAGTAGGCGACGGCGCCACCGATGGCGGCGAGCGCGGCGAGGACGAGGGCCACCCTGCGCTTGCGACCGACCGTCTTGGCCACCTTGGCGCCCGTGAGCACGGCGACGGCACCCGAGGTGCGCCCGCCGGCCTCGACGGCCGTGCCGGCCGCGGTCTCGTAGACGTCGTGCCCCTTCTCGATGGCACTCTCCGCCCTGTCACGCGCAGACTCCGAAGCGGCGACCACGGCGGCGACGGCTGCCGACAGCTTTGGCAGCAGGTCGTCGACGATGTGGTCGCGGGTGGCATCGACCCTCGGGGCCACGGAGTCGACGGCGTCCTGGACCCGGGGGGCCATCGCCTCCACGGCGTTGTCGACGTAGGGCCGCGCCTTCTGTCGCGCCTTCTTGGCATAGGGCTCCGCGGCGTCGCGGGCGTGCTCGAGACGGGGCTGAGCCCACTCGGCAGCGGCGGCGGCCCGGTCACGGGCCGTGCTGGCGGCGTCGACCGCGACGCCCGCCGCAGCGACCGCGCGGTCCCTCGCGATGGGACCGTAGGCCTTCGCGGCGAGGGCCGCGTCAGACCCGATCAGGCCAGCCGGACCGACCCTGTCGCGCAGGGCGGCAAGGCGGTCGGCAGCGGTGGGCTCACTCTTCATACGAAACACATGTCCTCCTGGGCAGTCACAACGTCATGGGTCTGCTGCCCATCCTGCCTTGTTTTCCGTCCACGACCACACTCCGGGGCTTCCCGGAGCCCACGCGGTCGGTGCCGCCCGCACCCCGCCGCATGACGGGCTGCGTGACAGGATGGGCGCCATGAAGGCAACACTGCACACCAACCACGGCGACATCAACGTCGTCCTCTTCCCGAACGAGGCCCCGAATACGGTGGCCACCTTCGCCGGCCTCGCCACGGGCGAGAAGGAGTACAAGGACGACGCCGGTCGCACCAACCCGACCCCGTTCTTCGACGGCCTGATCTTCCACCGCATCATCGACGGCTTCATGATCCAGGGCGGCGACCCGCTCGGGAAGGGCATGGGCGGCCCTGGCTTCGCCTTCGACGACGAGCCCCACCCCGACAAGACCTTCACCAAGCCCTACCTGCTGGCCATGGCCAACGCTGGCAAGCGCGGGGGCAAGGGCACCAACGGGTCGCAGTTCTTCATCACCACGTCGACCCCGACGCACCTGCAGGGCAAGCACACCATCTTCGGTGAGGTCACCGACGGCCCCAGCCGAGAGGTCGTCGACGCCATCGGCAAGGTCCCGACCGACCGCAGCGACAAGCCGCTCGACGACGTCGTCATCGAGCGCGTCACCATCGAGAAGGACTGACCAGACCCGCACACCTCGACAGCACGACCCCGCCCGTATGCCGTGGCCCTCCCGCGGGAGGGCCACGGCATACGGGTCGTCGGGCACACCAGCTCGCCGCTGGACGTTGCCTGAGCAAGCCCCAGCTCTTTCAGCACCCGACGCCCCCGAACCAGAGAAGCCGCACCGATGACCCAGCCCCCGTCGCCCGACCAGACGACGATGCCGACGTCAGTGTGCCCGCGGCACCCTGAGCGTGAGGCCTACGTGCGGTGTCAGCGGTGCGGGCGCCCGGCCTGCCCCGAGTGCCAACGCCCGGCAGCGGTCGGCATCCAGTGCGTCGACTGCGTTCGCGAGGCGGCTCGCAGCGCCCCCACGGCCGCCACCGTGCTCGGTGGTCGGGCCAGCGCCGACCCCGGCTGGGCGAGCAAGGTCATCATCGGGATCTGTGTGGTGCTCTTCGTGCTCCAGACGTATGTGTTCCCGGCCCTGACCGTCGACCTGTCCTTCGTCCCGAGCATCGCCGCCACCGAGCCGTGGCGCTTCATCACCTCCGCGTTCCTGCACAGCCCAGGCAGCCTGCTGCACATCGGCTTCAACATGCTCTGCCTGTGGCAGATCGGGCCCTACCTCGAGAGCCTGCTCGGCCGGGCTCGCTTCCTCGCGCTCTACCTCGTGAGCGCCGTCGGGGGGTCGGTCGGCTACCTGCTGCTCGCAGCCGCACCCTCGGCCCCCGGCTCGGTGGCTCCCTTCTGGGCCGGGTCCTGGGACGCTCAGGCGGTCGGGGCCTCGGGGGCGGTCTTCGGCCTCTTCGGGGCGCTGCTCGTGCTCAACCGCCACCTCGGACGCTCGACGGCCGGTATCGGCTTCACCATCGTGGTCAACGGGGTGCTCGGTTTCGTCGTGCCGGGCATCGCCTGGCAGGCGCACCTCGGCGGCCTGCTCACCGGCGCCGCGTGCGCCGGGCTCTTCGCGTGGCTGAGGTCGTCGTCCCGCCGCCGGTGGCAGTGGCCGGCCCTCGCCGGTGTGGTCGTCGTCCTCGTGGTCCTGACCCTGGTCAGGTACGCCACGGTGCCGTCGGTCCTCGGTTGAGCTAAAACCTGGGACTAAAACCCCCAGAAGGGATGGAAGCCGCACATCCTCCGTTCGGCCGACAGGGGGTGGGCCGAAGGTCTTACACCGTTGTCATTCTCCCCAGGGTGTGGATATCCCTGTGGACGAGACCCTGTGGACGACGGTCAGCGCCAGCGCATGGCCATGCTGAAACCGCCGATGAGCAAAGAGAAGCCGGCGACGAGGTTCCAGTAGTTGAACTTCGCGACGGGATAGGCACCCTGCGTGATGTAGAAGGTGACGATCCACGCGAGCCCGAGCAGGAGCAGCGTCACCATCACCGGCACCCACCACTCGGGGTTGGGGGCCTGGGCCTTCGACGCGCGGTGCTGGGCGGGGTAGGCCGGCTTGGCTCGGCCTTTGGACTCGGGCACGGGGCGTGCTCCTCGCGGTCTCATCGGTGAAGCGCGGAAGGGGGGACTATGGGGGTTAGCGTAGTTCCTGCAGGCGGCCCTGGAGCACGCGGCGCCGATCAGGCGCCCCCCCGGCCGGTGAGGAGGCGGTATGGAGGCGTCCACCCCCGACGCGTCCGACCCCGACCACCCACCGCGACGTCGTCGCGCCTGGTCGCTGGTCGTGCCCTTCGTCGCGCTGCTGGCCGGTCTGCTCTTCGCCACCAGCTTCCAGACCGCCCAGGGCACCGACCTGCGCTCGGGTGGACGCAACCTGCCCGACCTGGTGCGAGCCGGTAACCGGCAGGTCCAGGTCAAGGAGGCGAGCCTCGCCCAGGTGCAGGCGCAGGTCGACCAGCTCACCCGGGCCGCTGCCCCCGGGTCGACCGTCGTCCGGCAGCTGACCGAGCAGGCCGATGCTGCGGCCGCGGTCGCCGGGGCGACGCCCGTCCACGGCCCGGCCCTCACGGTCAGCCTCGACGACGCCCACCGCAGCGCCGACTCGCTGCCCAAGCCCTACGGTCCGGACGACATCGTGGTGCACCAGCAGGACGTACAAGGCGTCGTCAACGCCCTGTGGCGCGGTGGCGCCGAAGCCATGGTCATCCAGGGTCAGCGGGTCGTCGCCACCTCGGCGGTGCGGTGTGTCGGCAACACCCTCCTCTTGCAGGGGCGGGTCTACTCCCCTCCGTACGTCGTGTCAGCCATCGGCCCGGTCGAGCGCCTGCGGGCCGCGCTCGACGACGACCCGCAGGTCTCGATCCTGCGCGAGTGGGTGGCTGCCGTCGGTCTCGGCTACGTCGTCAGCGACCGGCCGGACGCCGTCTTCCCCGCCTACAGTGGCCTCGTGCAGCAGCAGAGCGCCACCCCAGCCCTCTCTCGATGAGGGTGCTGCGCCGCGCCCTCGGCGTGGTCGGTGAGGCGTGCGTCACCGCGGGGGTCGTCGTGCTGCTCTTCGTGGTG
>Ga0123339_10001992_pt1 | contig 13904 bp, 13 predicted proteins | sample lystaG_FD_89956 | JGI IMG/M metagenome (GOLD analysis project Ga0123339, IMG submission 89956) | Glacier valley bacterial and archeal communities from Borup Fiord, Nunavut, Canada, to study Microbial Dark Matter (Phase II) -... | ecosystem: Environmental > Aquatic > Freshwater > Ice > Glacier ... | reverse complement strand
AATGGATTCCCTGACTCTTCTAGGAAGCCATAACAAAGTCAGTAAGGCTCACGAACTAAACTGTGATATCTTTATTGAAGACAGATATGAAAACGCCCTACAGTTATCTAGAGAAGGTATTTTGGTCATCCTAGTCAATTGCAGCTATAATCAAGGTGTACTACCAAAGAATGTCATCAGGGTAAACTCCTGGAATGAAATTGGAAATATTATCGAAGATTTCGCAGCATCTGATTTTGAACTTGCACTTTAATCCTAAAACTCCATAGAAGTAAAATAGTAAGAAGCATCTGGTGCTTCTATTTTATTGCGCAAAAATAAGGAGACTGTTTTAAAGTCCCCTGAGTGATCATCATATTAATAATGTTTGTCTCTTATCTGTTTTCCACCATTACCCTGGTTACTGGAAATTCAATGCGGGTAAGGAGTTCACTTTCTGGTACATCAGCAGGAGAATTGTAATATTTCTCATAGGCAGTTCCCGTTGGTTTATATCTATGACATGCAATTTAATCATTTACTTCATCATACGCGGTCTTCATTTCTCTATAAGGCCCCTTATAGAGTGCAGTAACAACTTCACCCATGGGAAGTTCACCAGGTGTGATATTTTCCATTCCCGGCAAAACCTTGTCTACAGGAATTCCAATCTCTACATCCAAGTGCTGCATATCCATATTGAAATAACCAACATATGGTTCACCATCCATCTCCTCACCCATTTGCTCTATATACGTCATGATTCGTTGGTAACTTGGGCCAATCAGTTGCGGAAGCTTTTCAACGCAGGTAATTGTCCTCACTCACAAAGTAGGTTGAAATTTTCGTTTCACTACTTCAATGTTCATTCTTTTTACCCTCTTACAATATTTTTCCTCTGCGTTATTATTCTAACATTGTGCTGATTCATTGAAATGAACATTTGATGTCTTGTGTTAACTTGTAAGGAAGGATTCCTGAAGATAAATTTGGCGTTCGTTCACCTATTTATAATCGGACTCAACGAAAGAAATGATGATATCGCCTTTAAGGTTATACCTTCATTTCTGTGATTCTATTGAAGCTTAAGATGACTATTAATTGTTGATGCTGTTTTTAGCGATGGCTAATGCCCCAAAGACCCCGGTATCCTGACCAAGGCTTGAAGGCATAATTTCTACAGGATCAAAGATAAAGTCAAGGCAGCTTTTTTTAGCACTTGCTTTAACCCGATCGAAGAAAAGATCTCCAATGCTTGATACGCCTCCCCCGATAACCACCATCTCTGGATCAAAGATTGTGATGAGGTTTGCTACAGCTATACCCATATAGTCAAAGGCTTCATATAGAATTTCCGTGGCTACTTGATCTTTTTTTATGTATGCTTCGTAAACCTCTTTTGTACTGATTTCTTGAACCCCGCTAAGCAAGGTTTCCTTCCCTTGCTTTATTGCAATAACTGCTCTTTTCGCAATGGCTGTACCTGAACAAAGCGCTTCTACATCGCCGTAAAGACCGCAATTGCATTTGATCTCGCTTCTTGGATCAAGAATCATATGTCCAACTTCAAAAGCATTGGATGTATTTCCATGGTACAGTTTCCCGTCGATGATGGCAGCTCCGCCAACACCAGTAGATACCGTAACATAGATAAAATTCTTCTTCCCTCGACCCGCTCCAAAGGTAAATTCGCCAAGTGCTGCGGCATTTGCGTCATTTTCCAAATAACAAGGAATATTGAAATATGCTGAAATGGGCTCAACCAGACAGTAGTTTTCAAAAGGAAGGTTGGCTGCCATCATAATCTTTCCTTCTAGGGGATTGATTATCCCAGGAGAACCTATCCCTATGGATACAACCTTGACTTTGGAAATTTTACTTTCCTCAAGAACAAACTGTATGGTTTCTATGATTCGTTCAACGACCTTCTTCTCACCTTCAGATGACAACGTTGCAATTGTAGTCTTTGTAAGAATATGTCCATCCAAATCACTTATTGCTGTGGTGATTTTTGTTCCACCTAAATCTACGCCAATGATATATTTTTTCAAATCTGAACCCCCCAATATATGATGCTTTATTCATTATAGCATTTAGGCATCTCGTAATAATTAATTATATTAAAATTCTTATTATTAAAACAACACCCGCACACAAATAAGTATATGTGTACGAGTGTTATTTGACTTATGCTGATGCTGTTTATCCTTTTCTATCTTTACTTCCAGACATCTTAGGTTCTAAATGAAACTTTTAATATCTTCTAAAATACTTTCTTCATCAAGTCTGTAATGTTTCAAGAGTTCCTCAGGCGTTCCTGACTGTCCAAATACATCCATCACTCCAAGTTTTTTGAGTGGGAAACCTGCTTCTCCGAGAAGAACTGATGCAACAGCATCACCTAACCCCCCTATGACTGAATGTTCCTCTAATGTAACAATTTTCTTTGTTTTAGTCGCATATTCTTTAATAAGTTCGCTATCGATTGGTTTAATTGTATGAAGATTAATTACAGCGATTTCCAAACCTTCTTCATGAAGTTTTTCTGCTACATATAAAGCTTTATGAACCATTAGACCACAAGTAAAGATGACGAGATCTTTACCATCTTTAAGCACATTTCCTTTACCGATAATAAAGGGCATTTCATCTAAGACAGGGGATGCCATTCTTGCTAATCTTAAGTAGATAGGCCCCTTCATCTCAGCAGCGGCAAAAATTGCTTTTCTCGTCTCACTTGCATCAGCTGGACAAATCACGGTCATCCCAGGAATTACTCTCATAAGAGCAATATCCTCAATTGTCTCATGGCTTCCACCATCTTCACCCAGCGTAATTCCTGCATGAGTCATGGCTAGTTTCACATTTGAATGAGGGTATCCAATTGAGTTTCGTACTTGTTCAAATGCCCTACCTGTTCCAAACATGGCAAAAGTACTGATAAAAGGTATAAATCCCATCTCAGATAGTCCAACAGACATTCCTGTCATGTTAGCTTCTGCAATACCAGCATTGAAGAATCTTTCTGGGTATTTTTCAGCAAATTTGCAAGTCATAGTGGCATGAGATAGATCCGCATCCATCACAACCACCTTATCGTTTATTCTTCCAAGTTCTACAAGTGCATCACCATATGCAGCTCTTGTAGCAATTAATTCAGACATACTTTTACCCCCTATACTAGTTCTTGCAAAGCAAGTCTTAGTTCTTCGTCATTTATACCCCTGCCATGCCACCCGACCTGATTTTCCATAAAGGAAACACCCTTACCTTTAACTGTTTTGGCAACTATGCATTTAGGTTTTCTGTATACTTCTATATCCAGAGCCTCTATGATTTCTTCGATATTATTTCCATTTTCTACTTCAATGACTTCAAATCCAAAAGCACGATACTTTGCCGCAATATTGCCTACGTCCATAACATCTTTTGTTTTTCCATCAATCTGAAGACCATTATTGTCGATTAAAAGTGTAAGATTATCAAGTTTATAATGTGACGCAGCCATTGCAGCTTCCCAAACCTGACCTTCTTGAAGCTCACCATCACCAAGGATACAATAAACTTTAACGCCGTTTTTTAGTGCTTTGGCTCCAATTGCCATTCCAGTTGCAACGGAAACGCCTTGTCCAAGAGATCCTGTTGATGCATCTACTCCTACAAGTTTCTTTTTATCTGGATGCCCTTGCAAAGGACTTTTATATTTTCTAAAGGTTTCAAGAATTTCCTTATCAAAATATCCTTTATCTGCAAGAGTAGCATATAAAGCTGGTGCTGCATGACCTTTGGACAGAACAAACCTGTCTCTTAAATCATAATTAGGATTCAAAGGTTCAATACTCATCTTGTAGTAATAAAGTGCTACAATCATTTCCATCATAGATAATGATCCACCGGGATGTCCAGAATTTGCCTGATGAATCATCTTAAGTACATCACGCCTAAGTTCTTTCGCTTTATCTTTCAGTACCTCAAAATCAATATTTTCTGTTATGTTTTCAATTTCCATTTTATACCTCCAGCCTTTCGTCTTATTATGCGCCTAAATAGCTATCCCTAATCGCTGCATTATTTCTTAGATTTTCAGCCTTATCTGACAAGATAATCTCTCCTGTTTCTATGACATAACCTCTGTCTGCGACCTGGAGAGCTGCATTGGAGTTTTGTTCGATGAGAAGTACTGGAATACCATCTTTATTTATTTGCTTTATGATTTCAAAAATACCTTGAATGATAATTGGAGCTAACCCCAAGGAAGGTTCATCCATCATAATCAATTTGGGTTTCTGCATAAGCGCTCTACCTACTGCAAGCATTTGTTGCTCCCCCCCAGATAGCGTTCCTGCGCTTTGCTTCTCTCTTTCTAGTAGTCTTGGAAAAAGGTGATACACGTACTCAAGATCCTTTCCTATCTCTTTATCTTTTCGCAGATAGCTTCCCATAGATAGATTTTCCAGGACAGTCAAATTTGAGAAAATATGCCTTCCCTCTAAACACTGTGCAAGTCCTAGTTCCGCAACCTTATGAGGTTTCAACCCATCGATTCTTTCACCCATAAACCGGACTTCTCCAGAAGTTATATTTCCGAGAAGACCCGATATCGATCTTAATGTAGTTGTCTTTCCTGCCCCATTTCCACCAATGAGTGTCACAATTTCACCATCATTAACTTCCAGGTTAATTCCTTTTAAGGCATGTATTTCACCATAATGGAAATTCAAATCCTTGATTTCTAATATTTTAGACACTTAAGCCACCTCCTAAATATGCTTCAATAACTTCTTTGTTATTTTGAATGGCTAGAGGATTTCCTAATGCGAGTTTTTTTCCGTAGTTCAAGACACAAATCGTATCTGTTATTTTCATGACCAATTTCATATCATGTTCTACCAAAAGTACTGTTATCCCTTTTTTATTTATTTTCTTGATAATCTCTGAAAGTTCTTCTTTTTCTTTTCCATTCATGCCAGCGGCAGGTTCATCAAGGAGTAAAAGTTTTGGATCAGAAGCAAGTGCCCTTGAAATTTCCAATCTCCTTTGTTCGCCATATGATAAGTTACTGGCCTTAAATGAAGATTTATCCTTTAACTCCATAAATTCAAGAATTTCCATACTCTTTTCCACGATGTATTTTTCTTCTTCTTCTTGTCCCTTCGTTCTAAAGATAGATGAGAAAAATCCAGATTTGCTCATGGAGTGACACCCTACCATCACATTCTCAAGGACTGTCATCTTCTTGAATAGATTAATGTTTTGATAGGTTCTAGCTATACCCAACTGATTTATCTTATAAGGTTGAATTCCTTGTATTTCTTTACCGTTGAAGATGACTTTCCCTGATGTTGGTTTATTGACACCGCTGATAATATTGAATAGAGTGGTTTTTCCAGCTCCATTAGGTCCGATGAGTCCGAAAATAGATCCCTCTTCAATTTCAACATTCACTTCATTGACTGCAATTAAGCCACCAAATTTGATTGTCGTATTTTCGAGTTTCAGCATGCTACTTCACCTTCCTTTCACGTCTTTTGACTAGGAATGCCTTAATCTTCGCTGCTATTCCTACAACACCATTAGGTAAATAAAACAGGACGGCTAAAATAAAGAAAGCATAAATGAGCATTTGATAACTAACAAAACTCTGCATAAGTTCTGTAACGATAACTAGGATAGCAGAACCAATAACCGGACCAACAAGTGATGCAATACCTCCGAAGAGTAGCATTGTCATAAATATGTTGCTTTGGTTGGCTGTAAAAGTGTCTGGGCTTATAAATCCCATTAGATGTGCATAAAACGCTCCAGCTAGTCCTGTTAAAAATGCACTTACAGCAAAAGCTAAAATTTTATAGAATCTAACGTTGATACCCATACCTGCTGCTGCATGTGGATTCTCTCTGACAGCAATCAGGGCTCTACCGATTCTTGAATCAATTAATCGTTTTTTACCTATGACTACAAATACAGTCACTGTAGCAAATAAAAGAAAATAACTTTGATTTGAAGTGAATGTATAACCTAACACCTTGATATTTGGTATATTCATAATTCCAGAAAATCCATTTGTGAGCTTATCCGTTACAGATATAAACATGAATACCATCTGTCCAAATGCAATGGTCATGAGGGATAAAAAATGTTTGACAAGCTTGGAGGCTGGAAAAGCGATAATTGTACCAAAGATCATTGCCAACAAAGCAGCAAGCAGTATTGAAAGAATCACTGGGACATTAGCTTTCATAGAAAGTAACGTTGAGGTATATGCCCCAATAGCATAAAACCCGGCATGTCCGAAAGAAACTTGTCCAGTATAACCAAAGAGTATATCCAATCCACTGACAGCGATGGAGTTGATGCATATAAAGCACAAGATCAGAGAAAGATATCTTTCTTGGAGCATGTACGCTATAACTGCTACAACTGCGATAATTCCGATTGTTTTAATTTTGTTGTCTTTTAATATTCCCATTCGATTTTTTATAGCATCTATCATCGAATTTGTATTTACGTTCTCCATTTATTCCATAACCTCCTCATTGAAGAGTCCTTTTGGCATGATGATCATGACGAGAATCAATACTCCAAAAGAGATAAAATCCTTATAGCTTGAACTGATATATGCTGAAACAAATGTTTCTAGGAATCCAAAGAACATTCCTCCCACAATAGCACCATACATATTCCCATATCCGCCCACAACAGCACCAGCAAATGCCTTTTGGCCGATCATGGCACCCATAGAAGTGTAAACACCAAATATCGGTCCCACAACAACTCCTATCCCGCCGGCTAGCATCGTTGCAATTCCCCATGAAGCACCTTTCGTAGCTGGGACATTTATTCCCAGTGAGCTAGCTGCCATTTCATCCATAGCTGACGCTCGCATCGAAGTTCCAAATTTGGATTTGTTCATGAAGAAATGTAGTGCAATCATGCAAAAGAGGCCAACGCCAAGAGCTAATAGATTTTCTGGAACGACTTTCATCCCAAATACCAAAACGGTGTTCTTATTGAAAATCGATGGGAACTGCAATACATTTGAGCCCCATGACAGCATAGCTGTATTCTGAAGAACCATAGAAATTGAAATTGTGCATAAAATTACATAAACCATCTGAGCACCTTTTGCCAGAAGCTTAGTTACCAGAATTCTTTCTATAAACATGCCCAAAAAGAACATAATGATCATTGTTAAAAGTAGTGCCACAATAAATGGCATCTTCAAATTTTTATAAAAGGTAAGCCCTAGAAATGCGCCAATCATAAGCATATCTCCCTGTGCCAGAGTCATAAGTCCGGAAGCCTTATAAATTAAGCCATATCCAAGTCCAACAAGTCCGTATACGCTACCTATCATAAGCGCGCCTATAATTAATTGAGCTAACATGTTCTCCCTCTTTTCTTTTGCTTATTATTTTTTTCATATACATTTTTGATGTCCGACTTTTTCATCATTGGAATATGTCAAACATCAGCTTATACTTTAAAATTTTTTAAATTCTTCTGGTTTAAACGAGTGGAAAATTTGTTTTGAATACATAAAGCTATAACTAGATTTTTTTCTATTTCTTTAATAAAGAGGTCAATCGAAGGAACCCTTCAATCAACCCCTACTATTTCAAGAATTACTTATCTTTGTTAACTTCTCTCCATTCAGGGAAAAGAATATGCTTTCCGTCCTGGATGATGTAATTTCTTGCTGTGGTAAGTCCGTCTCCAGTACCTGCTGAAAAGTCAAAATTTCCACCTATTCCAGCAAATCCCTTAATGTTCAAGAAAGCTTCTCTGATAGATTCTGGATCATTGATGTCTTTAGCATTTTTCAATGCCTCTGCGATAAGTTTAACTGAATCATAGCCTCGATAAACGACATCTGATACTGGAAGTGAGCCATATTCTGCAACAAATGCTGTAAGCATAGCTTTTTCCACTGGATTTGAAGCATCTTCAACAGTAGCAGGTACAACAGCGCCTGAACCGAATATAACATTATTCGCTGCATCGCCAGCAACATCTAGTAGTGCAGGAACTCCGAGTGCTTCTGGTCCGTAAATGAACCCTTCATAACCATTTCTTCTGAATTGCTTTATTGCTAAGGCACTTTCATTGGTCATGCCATATATAAGTATTCCATCAGGATTGGTATTGAGAATTTTTGCAATCTGACCGGTGTAGTCTGTATCTGTTGTCTGATAAACTTCTTCAGCAAGTACTTCGATCTTGTCTCCCCAAAGGGCTTTGAAACTTGCAACTCCTGATTTACCATTTTCTGCTGCAACACTCAGTATTCCAACAGTCTTTACGCCCATTTCCAACATTGCTTCTACTGCAGCAGCATTTGGAAGACTTCCATTTGCTGTTCCTCTAAATAAGTACTTAAATCCTGCATTAGTATATGCAGGGCTTGTACCAGCTCCTACTTGAAGAACTTTAGCTTCCTCTGAAATCTGGGTTGTAGCTAAGATATTAGGTGAGGAATTTGATGCCGCAATTGCAATGACCTTGTCAACATCTACAAGTCTTGTAACAGCTTTTAATGCACCTTCTGGTGAGGATTTGTCATCATATACAACAAGTTTCAAAGGTCTTCCGTTAATTCCTCCCGCTGCATTTATTTCCTTAACAGCAAGTTGACCACCTTTTTCCAACATTTCTCCTGCCAATGCATTTGGTCCTGTGATTGTTCCGTAAAGTCCAACTTTAATCTCTTCGCCTGTTGCTTCCCCCGATGTCTCTGCAGGTGTTTCTGTGCCCTTTCCATCTGTTCCCTGTGCCTTTTGTCCACAAGCTGTTACAGACATCACCATAACTGCTGTGAGCAACAAAGCCGATATTTTTTTAAACATGAATTCTCCCCCTCGATTTTTCATTTAGCTAAACGTATTCATTTATGCTGGTTCTACTATATCGCAATCATTTGTTACAATAAATTCATTATTATTAGATAAAATTCCACTTTTCTCTCTTATTTTTATTTTCAGTTTAGTTTTTTGCACTTCTATTTGATTTTCGGGAATTAAGTTATACGTTTTCATAGGTTTACAGTTCAAAGATGATTTTATCATATGAAAACGATACAACTTTAACTTTTAAGTTTATTTTTACGTTTACAAATGCATTATTCTTTATTTTACTGTGTTTACTTCTAAATCTTTACTATGTTATTATTAACTTCGTACACACGTATAAAAGGAGAAATGAATAATTTGTATAACAAAAAGAATATACGAGTTTCGTTCCAAAATAAACTTTTATTAATAATCGTCTTTACAATTGCTATTCCCATGATTATCGCTGGGTATGTCATGATGAAAAATCAAAATAGAATGATTGAAGACGAAGTCATTCGGACAACAAATAAAGAAATCGCACAAATTTCAGATATCATGAGCAATGATTTCAACCATCTAAAATCAATTACAAACCTCTTCTACCTTGATGATGATATCAATAAAATGCTGATTGACTACAAAAATAATCCTATAGAGAACATTCCAAGAGATATAATGAATAAATCCATGGAAAAATATAATGCAGGAATGTCCAAAATTCGGTTTGAAAGTTTACTCATCACTAATGATGGAAAGACCTTTGGTTCTGCTAAAAACCAAAACTTAGAATTTTATCTAAATATCACGTACAAAACTTGGTATGCTGCCTTAAATAGAATACCAACAAATATTTTATGGATTTCTGACCCTGAGTTGGATCAGATATTCTCTACTCCAGATTATCCATATGTCTATATTATCCGCAAAATTCATAATCGAGGTACTTGGGAAAGTACAGGCACACTAATTCTTGGCATTCCAGAAAATGAGATACGTAAAATGTACTCAGGCTATGTTACAAATAATCAGAGCATTTTTATTCTTGATAACAACAATAATTTAATTTCTATGGAAGACAACTTGTCACTACCTAATATTCAAGATATAACCCAAGAATATATTTTCAAACACTCTGGAAGTTTAACGAGAACCTTTGGAGAAAGACAGCTCCTTCTAAGTCAATACACGATCAATACCACGCAATGGAAAGTTTTCACTTTCAATGACTTAAACCACCTCACAAGTTCCTTCAGACAAATAAACTATAGGTACCTCATTACAATCTTTTTCTTTTTTGGGTTTTCATTAATGATTGCAATATACTCTCTTGAAAGATTTACAAGACCCATCAAGAGCTTATTTCGCACTATGGAGAAAATCAAAGAAGGAAAACTTGACGTTGAAGTTCCAATTACGACCAACGATGAAATTGGAGATCTTTCTATACAGTTCAATTCAATGGTAGAGCATATAAAAGTTTTAATGGCTGAGATTGTTACAGAGCAACAACTAAAACGAGAAGCAGAGATGCTAAGCCTTCAAACACAAATAAACCCTCACTTTCTATATAATACTTTTGCATCCATTCGTTATCTGATCTACACAGAGAAAAAAGATGACGCAGACAAAATTATCTTGGCTTTTATCAGGTTAATGAAAAACATCCTTTCTGATACTAAAGAATTCATTTCCATAGAAAAGGAAATTGAGCTTCTTAAAGATTATGTTTATATACAGAATATTGCCTTTTCTAATAAAGTCCAGGTAAACTATAACATCGATGATGATATCAAAGAATGCAAAACTATAAAATTACTCTTACAACCCATAGTTGAAAATTCGTTTCTTCATGGACTTAAGCCTAAAAAAGATGATGGAATTTTGACTATACATGGTTTTAGCGTCGATGAAGAAATCTACTTTGAGGTTATTGATAATGGGATTGGGTTTGACACGAATGTGGCTGAAAACCCTTCATTCAAAACATCTACTAGAATTGGATTTAAAAATGTCAGTGATAGAATATCCTTAACGTTTGGCAAGGAATTTTATGCAAATTTGGAAAGTAAGATTGGTGTCGGAACCAAGGTCACTTTGAAAATTCCCAAAATTAGCAACAGGGAGGAATTTACCTATTATGAAAATATTGATCGTTGATGATGACATGCTAATCAGAAAATGGCTCTCACTACTACTTAATCAGATACGAGATTATGAGATATCCCTTTATGAAGCTGCAGATGGTATAGACGCCCTTGAAATTTGTATGAAAGAAGTAATTGAACTTGTCATTACTGATATTAAGATGCCTCGCCTTGATGGTATAGGCCTTATTACGAAACTCAAGGAATTATTTCCAAGTATTCGTTGTGCAGTCTTAAGCTCTTATGATGAATTTGATTATGTTCGCCTGGCATTAAAATCAGGAGCATTGGATTATATTCTTAAAGCCGAAATGAAAATTGAAGATATTTCTCAATTACTAGAGAAAACCATAAGAGACATCCATCTTGAGGAGAAACAAAGTCTCCCTGAAATAGGTTTATCAAATCGAATAAAGGAATATCAAAAGATCTATAATCACCATTTAGGTTTAAAGAGCAATATTTCCTCAGAAGAATTACTCCTTATGATGGATAAGCGAATGTCACCAACAAATTTGACTATCACCTTTTTCACTGTAACACCAATTCATGAGTTCACATCACATGAGGCCTGTGATATTGCTATGAAAACCTATGAAAGTCTTAATGTCAAAGCGATCTCCTTCCCAGGTGAAAATCAGTCCCACATTATTATTTCAAATTCTTCTTCCAATATTAAAGAAGAACAAGACATAAATTTTCAAAAAAGCATGACCCTGCTTTCCAATAATCTGAAGAAATACCTAGACGTCCGCATGTCGTATAGCATCAACATCCAGGTAACAAAAACAGATTTTATCATTGAAAGAATGAATGATGCAATGAATCTCATGGAAATTGGAATTTATTACGGAAAAGGTAATGAAAAAAAATTTCAAGAGACCGCTATCGACTTCAAAAGATCAACAATAATCAAAAATCTCAGAGTTTCATTTGACAAAGGAGATAATGAAGAAGCGGTTTCAATACTTCTAGAATCTATTCAAAGCGCTCACAAACAAAATGTGTATCCAGCAAAAATTAAATCCGTGCTTTCTTCAACACTCAATCTCTTTATTACCTGCGAAGCAATTATCAAGGTTGATCATCAAGTACTAAACGAAAATTTAGATTCTAAAATCAAAAATGTCCTCGATTCACAAACTGAAATTGAACTTTCAGAGAATCTGCGGAAATTTTGCAAAGAATTTCTATCTATCGCTAATTCAATTAATGTTGGAATTTCAATCTCCATTAAGAAAGCATTGGTATATATTGATAATAACTACATGAACAAGATGACATTAGATGATGTTGCCAATTATGTTTATCTAAACAGCTCATATTTAAGCCAGTTGTTTAAAAAAGAAATGGGAATCTCCTTTGGAGAATACTTGGAAAGCATCAGACTTAAACATGCAAAAGATTTAATCAAAAATTCGAATAAACCCATGAGTGATATTGCAGAAGAAGTTGGATTTTCAAGTCAAAATTATTTTACTCGTGTATTCAAGAAAGCAACAAGCCTTAGTCCAGCAAAGTATAAGGAAAAACACTAATTCTATTATTTGAATATATTTTGATTATATTATTGTCACTTTGTTAGGATGTTTTAGCTAATTCATTGTAGAGAGCAGTTCATTGTGCTACCATTAACTCAAATTTAGATGAATTAAATTGTCTTAAAGGTGGGTAAAATAATGGCTTTGGTAGATACAAAAACACTGCTCTCTTTTGCTGAGGAAAATAATATGGCAATTGGTGCTTTTAATGTAAGTAATATGGAAATGGTGCTCGGTGCAATAAAAGCGGCTGAAGAGATGAAATCACCAATAATTCTTCAAATCGCTGAAGCGAGGCTTAAACATACACCCCTTGAATTATTTGGTCCAATGATGTTGGAAGCGGCAAAAAAATCTGTTGTCAATATTGCAATTCATTTAGATCATGGCTTGACTCTTGAAACCATCGAAAGGGCTCTTAACATGGGATTTACATCCGTTATGTTTGATGGATCACATCTTGCTTTTGAAGAAAATATCTTGATGACAAAAAAAGTTGTGGAGATGGCCAAACCTTTCAATGCTACAGTTGAAGCTGAGCTTGGTGTAGTTGGAGGGAGCGAAGATGATAGTGAAGATATAATAATGAATGTCACCAATCCTGAATTGGTGAGTGAATTTTTATGCATGACAGGAGTAAATTCTTTGGCTGTTGCTATAGGCAATGCACATGGCAAATATGCTGCTACACCAACATTAAGACTTGATATTCTAGAAGAGATTAGGTTGAAAAATTATATTTCTTTAGTTCTTCATGGTGGTTCAGGTATAACACCGGAAGACTTCAGAAAATCTATTGACCGAGGGATTCGAAAAATAAATATTGCAACTGCTAGTTTTGAGGCTTACACCCAAGGTTCCTTTGCTTATTTAAATTCTGTTAGAAATCCTGAATTTTTCGGATTGAGTTCGGCATCTATCCAAAGCGTTTGCGAAAACATAAAAAGGCATATTCATATTTTTAATAATAAGGGGGAATTATAATGAATTACATCAATTTTGACAAAAATAGGAACTATGATCTAATTCTACTTGGTCGTGCAGCCATTGACCTTAATCCAGTTGATTATTACAAAACTTTGTCAGAGAGCACAACATATAAAAAATATCTTGGCGGTTCTCCTGCCAATATTGCGGTTGGCCTTTCGAGACTTGGGAAAAAAATTGGTTTTATCTGTAAGGTTTCAGATGATCAGTTTGGTGATTTTGTCCATGAAACTTTCCATTTAGAAGGAATCGATACGTCACATACTACTCGAGCTAAAAATGGAGAGAAGCTTGGATTAACGTTCACGGAAATTCTTAGCGAGCATGAAAGCAGCATTCTCATGTACAGGCATGACATAGCCGATTTGAAATTATGCGTCGATGATGTTGATGAAGACTATATTAAAAATTCAAAAGCTCTT
>Ga0123339_10001990_pt1 | contig 13910 bp, 11 predicted proteins | sample lystaG_FD_89956 | JGI IMG/M metagenome (GOLD analysis project Ga0123339, IMG submission 89956) | Glacier valley bacterial and archeal communities from Borup Fiord, Nunavut, Canada, to study Microbial Dark Matter (Phase II) -... | ecosystem: Environmental > Aquatic > Freshwater > Ice > Glacier ... | reverse complement strand
ACTCTTGCAAACATTTCTGCTTTCTTTTGACTTAACATCACCTATATATTTTTAACAAAGGTAGGCTCATCAAATCAAAAGAAAAATATGGAGTTGGTGGGGTGGATACGTTTAAATGCTACTGTCGCGTCTCAGCTAATATGTCACAAAGTTGTTTGGAGTTCTCTTGAACCATCATCGGGATTGAATGATGCTTCGATCCTTAATACTTAAATCAGGAGCGTCACAATAGTTGATACATAACACTAGTGTCGTGTGACAGCTATATTGTGACACTTCTGGAATACGCCAAAATGGAATCCATTACCACATTTTAGCTGTCATACGACAGTGATGTCGCGTTACAGATAATAGTTGTGAAGTGAATACAATTCGCCGAAATATGTTGGTTGCAGGTTGCATCCCTGTAAGAAGCTGAATGTGAAGATTTAATATTAAAAATGGGTGCAACCGCGGAGGTGACCCCGAGTACTCGGGGTAAAACCTTAAATATCTCTGGTTGTACCCAAAAATGATTCAAGTGACTGCTGTTTAAAATATTACAAGGGTACAACCTACAACCGACATGTTTGTAGTTGTTTTATTTTTGAATGTACATATTATTTATAAAAACCTGCCATGTTATATGTTACCATTAATAAGTCGCAACGGCCTTTTAGGGGTCACACGACAATAGTGACTACTCATGAAGTGATGGTTATGGTTCAGCATCTTCAGATCATTTTAGATAAAATAGTATCCCGCTTAGCAGTCTACTGCACATACTGCACGTTCTGCACGTTTCCCTTTTTCTCATTTTCTCCCCTTCCCATTTAAAGCAGCAAATTGAACTAAAAATGAATAAACTACAAACGTGCAGTACGTGCAGTAAGTGCAGTAGTGGCAGTAACTAAAAAAATAGTTTTGAAAACCTACTACCTTCAGAGAGTGTTTAAGTTATCGAAGATATTGAAGATATCGCAAATAGGCTATTTTGGTATGTGGGTGCAAGAGGCCTGAGCGTGATTGGCAAAAATGATATCTTCGACAACTTCGATATTTATAATAACTCACCTTACGCAAGAAAACTAAAAAATCAGCGTTCCTTTTTCTATAAATCAGTGTTCTTATTTTTCATAGTGTTCTTGTGTAAGATGAGTTAATAAAGTAAAAAATCCTTTTCAGAAATGAAAATAAATGTATATTTAGGCTGAAATTGATAACCAATTAATCAATTGACAAACAATAATATAACTATCAAATCAGCATATAAATAAAATAGAATGAGACATTTCACATCAGTACACGACCTAAAAAATTTGGACGAAGCATTAAAACTTGCTTTTGAGCTCAAGAAATCCCCCTATAAATATCAGGAACTGGGCAAAAATAAAACGCTGTTACTGGTATTCTTCAATTCGAGTCTGCGTACCCGTTTGAGCACTCAGAAAGCCGGGTTAAACCTTGTAATGAATGTGATAGTATTCGACATCAACCAGGGAGGCTGGAATCTGGAAACAGAATTGGGTGTGATCATGGATGGTGACAAACCTGAGCACATTCGCGAAGCCGTTCCTGTTATAGGCCGCTATTGCGACATTATCGGGGTTCGTTCATTTGCTAAATTTGAAAACAAGGCTGATGACTATGAAGAAAAGATCATTCAGCAATTTGTTGATTATTCAGGTGTTCCGGTGGTGAGTATGGAAGCAGCAACCCGCCATCCGCTTCAATCGTTTGCCGACCAGTTAACCATTGAGGAATTCAAAACACGTGAACGGCCTAAGGTTGTATTAAGCTGGGCGCCACATCCCCGTGCATTGCCTCAGGCGGTACCAAATTCGTTTGTTGAATGGATGCGCCAAACTGATTATGAACTGGTAGTCACTCATCCGGAAGGGTACGAACTGGCACCGGAATTTATGGGTGACCTGAAACCTGAATATGATCAGATGAAAGCTTTTGAAGGCGCTGATTTCATTTATGCCAAGAACTGGGCATCCTATACCGACTATGGAAAAATCCTGTCCAAGGACCGCGCATGGACAGTTTCTAAACGTCAAATGGCTGTCACCAACAATGCAAAATTCATGCATTGCCTGCCCGTCCGCCGCAATATGATTGTGACAGATGAGGTGATTGACGGCCCTAATTCAATCGTTATTCAGGAAGCTGAAAACCGATTGTATTCTGCGCAGGCAGTCTTAAAAATGATTCTGGACGAAATAAAATAGTTATAAGTACTTAAAGTGTCTAAAGTGCCTAAAGTACTTTAGACACTTTATGCACTTTATGCACTTTAGACACTTTAAGTACTTATATGGAAAGATTAACCATTATAAAAGTTGGCGGTAAGGTGGTGGAAGATAAGGATTCACTTGAGCAATTGCTTGCACAGTTCTCGCAGATTCGCGGAAAACGGATTCTGGTGCATGGAGGAGGTCTGTTAGCAACAAGTCTGGCTGAAAAGCTTGGAATCGAAACACAAATGGTTGAAGGCCGCCGTATAACCGATGCCGCCACATTGGAGGTAGTTACAATGGTTTATGCAGGTCTGATAAACAAAACTATTGTAGCAGGGCTGCAGGCAAAAGGCTGTAATGCTCTTGGATTGACTGGCGCTGACCTAAATGTGATACGTGCAGTAAAACGACCCATAAAAGATATAGATTATGGCCTTGTTGGCGATATCATGGGTGTAAATACTTCAGAATTACGAATGTTGCTGAACGAAGAAGTGGTTCTTGTCATGGCGCCAATCACCCATGATGGCAAAGGGCAATTGCTCAATACCAATGCCGATACCATTGCCGCTGACCTGGCCATCGAATTGTCAAATTATTATACTGTCAATTTGTTTTATTGCTTCGAGAAGAAAGGTGTATTGCTGAATCCTGACGATGAAAATTCTGTCATATCAGAACTAAGTTATAATCGTTTTAAGCAACTTCAACTTGATGGTGCCATTAAAGAAGGGATGATTCCCAAACTTGACAATGGGTTCAGCGCTATGAAAAACGGAGTAAATCAAGTTTTAATTACCAATCCGTCTCTCATTTCTATGGCAAGAGGAACCCGGTTAAGTCTGAAAAAAGAAGATTAAGCGTTCAAAAAAAGAAGTGCTCATTTCGAAAACTTGTTTCTCCAATTTTCGTTTAAGTAATGTGTATCAAAAGATAAAAACAGCAAAACATATCATAACATTAGTTTGTTAAAGACAGGGGACATGTTTCAGATTGAATATAAGATTGGAATAAATAATCACATCAATTTAAGCGATTATTTGATATTTGAATTTTAGGGTGAATTAATTGTGTGAGTAGAAGAGCCGTTTCAGATTAGTTCTGAAACGGCTCTTCTTTACATGGTTATTTCATTCATTTCTATCAATCAAAAGGCTTTATAAGCGTACGTTCAATGGATTTTTCTTTGCAGAATTCAACTTATATTCATCAGAAAATCATAAATTTACAGTGCAATTATTAATCACTCTTTAATTGCTGAAAAGTAATTCAACTAAGATAAACGAGTTCTAAATAGGATACGGGGTGTAGCGCAGCTTGGTAGCGCGCGTCGTTCGGGACCCCGAGACCTCGGGGTCGGTTCAAATCCGGCTACCCCGACTATTACAACATGGGGATTTAGGTTCCCTTTTTACTTTACTTTTCTAACAGAGTTTCTAAGGAGACGACCCGACTTGCGGTTACTACCTTGGTTTCAATTCTATCAAGCGAGTTTAATATTCTGATTGAGCAATTCAACAGTGAAATTAACCTTAGCGTTTAATGCTTTAAACACTTTGATTATGGTCTCAAACCTTGCGTCAGTCAAGCTGTTTTCCAATTTGGAAATTTGTGATTTCTTAACACCAACAAGAAGTCCAAGTTGTTCTTGTGTCAAGTTCCTATCTTTACGTGCTTGTTTAATTGCTTCTCCAATTAAATCAAGTCTTAATTCGTTTTCAAAAGCTTCACGTTTGGGCGTTCCAGGTTTACCGATATGTTTGTCTAACATTTCATCCAAACTGTATGTTTTCAGTGCTTCCTTTTTCATAATGATTGACTTTTATGTTCAAAATATAACTTTCTCAAATTCTCAGCCTTCTCAATTTCTCCGGGTGGTGTTTTGTCTGTCTTTTTAATTATTCCGTGCGTTGATATGACAACTGTTTCATGATTCCCTGTCTTGTCCCAAAAAGCAAAAAGTCTATAGTGTGTTTTATTAAACAAAGTTCTGAACTCCCAAATTTCACCTTTCAGTTTTTTAAATAATTCTTTGTCGTTAGAAAATTTGGCCTTTTGAATGTTATAGTAAATTTTATCTCTTGCCTTTTCGTCAAGGTCGTCTAAAAATACAGCTGCTTCTTCTAAAAACTGAACTTGAAATTTTCCAGTCATGTTATTAAAGTTTATACAAAGATAAAAGTTTCATCATTAGGAAACAAATAGTATTTTGGAGCAGTCTTTTAAACTTGGCAATAATTAGTAAATAATACCAAATGTAAAGTGCTATTTTGAATATTCTCTCTTGAATTCCACTTATATTCATCAGAAAATCATAAATTTACAGGGCAATTAATAATCACTCTTTAATTGATGAAAAGTAATTCAAGGTAGGTAAACGAGTTCTAAAAAGTATACGGGGTGTAGTACAATTAGTAGTATGCCTAGTTTGGGATCAGGAGGTCGTCGGTTCAAATTTGGTTACCCCGACTATTAAAACATGGGGACTTAGGGTCCCATTTTTATTAACTATATGATCGGACTTTCAATCATCAGTTGAGAGTGATTACAAAAACAAGCATTCTCAGTCCAAACCAAAACACAACTTGCAGAAACATGTTGTTGGCACCAGTAATTCTCATCGTCTTAGTATTTCTGAATATTTTTTTTCCGGCTGTTTCAACTCCAATTCAATAAAGTCTTTTTTTTGTGTAAACGTCATTTCGTATTGCGAGTCAGGAAATATTTCTCCAATATTTGTTTTGTCGATAATGGTCAATATCAACTTTTTATCACATACTGTCCATTTTAGATTTCCTTTGTCTCCTGAAGGAAATATAACCATTGCTGTCTGGTCATTGTCAAATGAGATTTTCGGGCATACATTACAAGTAGATTTAACACCTTTACTTATAGTCGCATAAATACCCCATTCCCCAATTAATAAATTTGGTTTTTGAATAGCGTTATTTGTTAATTTTTTTTCAACCGGTTTACTGTAATGGTTGCAAGAGTATGAAAATAAAAATATCAATACGATTATTAGATGTTTCATTGTCGATTACAATTGTTGCCTATGTTTCGAAACAATAAGCAGGGAGGGATTTAACCGATTTACTTCCTACCAAGCGCTTCATTTCAAATATACTAATATTGAAATATTTGGTTGTAAATATATACATAATCTTTGAACAACCTTGTGCAAATTAATAAAACCATCACCAAATTATTGTTGACTTATAATGCCATAATGCCAATTCCGTCAATTGGCATTATGGCGTAAATACAATAAATACAAGAGGACGTAAACTACACTGACAGTTAGAAATGCAAATTCAAATCCCTTGCCTTCGTATCCAATGACATTGGAGCCAGATTGAAAATTTCCATTTCATACCCTGCATATGCTTAGATCGAACTCACGTTACTTAATCTTTTATACTATTTTCAGAACGATTAAATGTTAAATCGTTTTTCTTTACTTCCTTAACGTCCAGAATTGAATAAGGAACTAAATTTTCACCAGTGATTAATTGTGTATTCTTAATAATCACTAAATTTCCTGATTTACAGCTAAGAATGGGAGATGTTCCTTTCTTTTCGAGGGTAACATCCGATAGTTTGATCTGATTAAAATTGCCTGCACTCAAAAAGGCCTGTGATTGCATTTTTGCACCTTCAAATGTGTCTGCCAGATAATCTGCTCCTTCCCGAAATGAGAATGATGAGTTTTGAATGGAAAGGCTGAATTGGCGGGCGGAATCTCCAACAATGCTAAAAGCACCAAGCAGACCGGTCGCCTTTATCCCTTTAAACTGAATATCTGTAGCTGGTTGTCCGGTTTGCCAAAGTCCATCGGTATAATTGTACATGTAAAAATGATCAACGTTTTCAACGGTTACATCCTCTATCAACCAGTTTCCACTGCGTAATTTCGAATCTTCATCTTTTGGTGAAAAATGGACAAAGGCAGCAAGCATATTGTTGCGCTTCTGAATTTTATGAACCGATTCACCGGGTCCCCATATCTGGCATCTTTTTACAGTAAAGTTGTAGCACCCCATCCTGAAGCCATTGCATGAGGTATTGATTTTACAATCAGTCACTGAAAAATCATGGTTATCATTCCCGGCAAATGCATCGTCTCCCGTTCGGAAATCGCATCCTGAAACTGTAAAATTGTTACAAAATCGGGTATGAAGTCCATCATGACCGGCACGTATGGAAACCTTATCAACGATTGCGTTGGAGCAATAGCGGCAGTTAATGGCCCAGTTTGCCGAATTCTTGATGGTAACGCCCCTAATCACAATGTTCTTACAATTAATAAGCCGGACACAATGTGGTCCGCGGAAACCTTCCTCTCCGTCAGGATTGACACAATCAACCCCATCAATAATTCCTTCTCCCTGAATTGCTATATCCTTAAGATCTGTCCCAAAAATAAAAGCATCATTTTTATAATTTACATATTGATCGCTTCCCTGAAGAATGGCCCCTTTGTCCAGTTGTAAGGCAACTTTGCTTTTTAATTCTATTCCTCCGGAAAGATATGTTCCAGCAGGAAAAACAACCACTCCTCCGCCATTCTCAGCGCATGAATCAATAGCTGTTTGGATAATTTCTGTAATTAATCCACTCTGGTTGGGCAAAATAGTGATTTTTGTTTTCGAGGAACTGCCATCTACCATTGACATTAAAATGAGACAAGTCATAAGTAATTCAGATTTCAACACTGCAATCCATAATATTTTCCTACTTAATTTAAATTTCATAATTTATTGTTAAAATTGTTACATATTTTCAGCACAGATTTCTTAATTTTCATTTTTGAGCCCACTCCGAATAGTCAATAAAATTAAAAATGACACTAAGTTACCAAGACACTAAGTTACATCCTGAAGTCTCGGGAAATATCTGTTATATTTGTTTTATATCCCATTCTCTTTTTAGCATTGCATACTGAAATTCGCACCCCAAATTCCCTTTACAAAATATATTTTCAATGAAATGTCATTCGTGTCTAAGCCCAATGCTTTTTAATAAGTTAATTGATGCAGTATTTTCAGTATCCACAATTTCCACAACTCTGTGGATATCTTGTGAGTTGAACAAAAAAGTCAAGATGCCTAATAGAGCTTCTTTCGCATAACCATTTTTTTGGTAAAGATGTAAAATAGTTATTCCAATTTCTACTATTCTTTTGTCATCATTATCAAGTTTAATAGCACAGTCGCCAATAATTTTTCCCATTGCTTTACTTTCTATTAAGCACTGCACCCATTCTCCTTCCCTACCAAATTCTTTGTCAATTTGCTCTTTTATAAATTCGTCTGCTTGTTTAATCGTCATTACGTCAAATCCTCGGTATTTTGTAACTTCTGGATTTGTACGATAAATATGAAAGTCATTTAAGTCTGTCATTTAAGGTTGCGAATGTAAAGTCGCGGCGTATTTATTTTTAAAATTTCCATTGCCAAATTATGTTATGTTTGTTATTACTTAGTCACCGATTAGAATGACCGCTAATGTTTTGCAACTACTCACAGCGCTGGAGTTAACCGATGAACTTCCTACGAAAAGCTGCATATCAAATATACCAATATTGAATTATTTGGTTGTAAATATAAACTTAATCTTTGAACAACCTTGTGCAAATCCCCGTCAAATATCACCCTGCTAAAGTTTTGCCCGTCCTGCAGGTTGGGGAAGCGGTACTGCTGAAGGTTTATGGCAGCACAATTTCCAGGATTGTTTTCCCATCCCATTTTTTCTTTATGAGAGTACCATCTGACATTTTTATACTGATGGTTTCTGTTTTCCCAGTGCGATGGATTTCAATATCAAATGTTCTATCAAACGCTTTGATATTTTTTAATTTCATGGTGTTCCAACCATTTGGCAGCCATGGAGTCATCGTAAATTTATGGAACCCAGTTGGGTTTATTCCAAACAACCCTTCAGTAACTGCCCTGCAATACAAAGCACTTTCGGCTGAGAGTTGACGTTGGCCACCTTCCGGCCATGCTTCCACCGGGTAAGGTACATGTTCGCCCAGCAACCGCATGGCGGAATAATAGCTGAAGTATTTCATGCATTTGTCGGTTGCACCATTTGCAAGTAATCCCCGGAATGCATAGAGTGTAGAGCGATCCCAGAAAGTGGTGCTACCCGATTCGGTGAGTATGCCGTTCGATGTCCACAAATAGTCAGAGAAGAGCGCTTTAATGGTTTCCTTTTTGCGCTCATTAATGCCCATCACCAGTGGAATGCATATCCATGCACGAAGTTTATCATTATCCTTATGATATTTATAGGTATTAAAACCCTGTACATTGGCTCCAAAATATTTCTCCATGGCTTCTCTGAGAGCCAGTGCCTTTGTCCTGTAAGAGTTTGCCTGTTCATGCTGATTAAATTCTTCCGCCATGCTGGCCGCACTCAAATAAGCGCCATAGGTTAAACTGTTGGTGGAAAGATTCACTTCCCCGGCAGAAAAACGGCCTTCGAGTTCATCGTTATCTGATGCTATCACCCCTTCGGAAGTTTTTTGACGTTCGAGGTATTCAAAGCACCATGTAATCAGTGGCCACAGTTCTTTGGCTATTTCATTTTTACCTGTTGCAAGGGCATAACGTGAAGCGCCATAAGCTATCATAGCCTGGTCGCCACGGTCGCCTGCTCCATTCCAACTATCAACACCTTCAGCTACAATGGAACTAGGAATGGGTTTGTATTCGGGATTCATAAAACGGGCAAAATGCCTGTAACTGTTAATAGCAGATTCGTTGCCGTTGATGTTGCCCAGAAACGGGAAAAACGGGTTGGCATATTCAGCCTGATCGTTGGCCCAGATGGCTGCGTAGTAGGCTCCGCCTCCTGGTCCGTGCATAAGGCCTCCCTTGGTATCATAGATACTTTCGGTGGCCCGTATCTTGGCAAAAGCAAATGCACGGTTGATCGTGTCGTTGGGAGTTTCGAGCACGAGATTACTGACAATACCGTTTACAAAAACATCCCGCTTGCTAAGCTCAAAATCAGGCGAATAGGAATATGCTTCCTCACATTGTTTCCTTCCGGAATAAACAGCAGCAAATGTAAACTCTTCATTTGGGGCTATTTTATGGAGGCCTGTATCTGTTATGTCCATCTTTACAATGTACTTCCCGTACACCCCTTTTGCAGGATCAGTTTCAACAGCCAGACTGTTATTTTTTATTTCGACTGTACAGGATGTATTTCCCTTATTTTTAAGTTGAATGATTTCTATAAAAGCCGGTTTGTCAGTTGATGGAAACATTATCCTGGTCGTTTCAAGCTGAGTATTGGTATTGGCAATTACTGTCAGTTTTCCCTTCAGACCGAAATCTTTTGGGTATTCCTGCAAATCGGACCCATTAACTACCATTTGGAGCTGGTTGCTTTGGTCAAAATCAACGATCAGACTTGCGTGTGTATTATTTGGAATTGTCCGCAGCATTGGAAAAACAAGCTTTTTGTTCACCGTAAGTATTCCACTTTCAGAAATTCCGTATTGGACGATTGCAGAAATTTGTAACCCACTCATTTCAATATGATCGGAGTGAGAGGATTGTGTTTTAACATTCCAGTGGATGCCTTTATCATCGGAAAAGGTCCAGCGCTTTGTATTTTGTCCAAAAGAAACTGAACCAATCAGGGCCAAAAGGATGATGCAACTAAGAGTTTTCATTACTATTATTTTGTATTGTTAATTAATACAATTGCTATTGTCGTCTCAACATAGAAATGTAGCTTCTGGCATCAGCCAATCATCCTCGGAGCGTTGTTGGTAAGAATGAAGCAATCCCACATTTACAGGATTGAAAGATTGCTTCGTTCCTCATATTGACGTTCCAATCATAATTATGAAAGACTTTGAATAACGCTGCGTTATTATTAAAATGACACGATATTTGTAAATGTCTTACAGTTCACAATGTTTTTAAGTGATTTTTTTTCAAATCCGTCTATCTCCAGACTATTAATAAAGCCACTGCGAAGAATAATTTACAGTGGCTTTTTATAAGTTAGAAAATGTAAAAGAATTTACTCCTTCATACAGGTGAACGATCACAAATGAATGTGCACCTTCCATTCATCGAACCCACCTTATTCATAGTTGAAAACAAACTCATCATTGTCAACATCCACCTTTACTTTCGTGCGGCCTTCCATTCTTCCTGAAAGAATTTCTTTTGACAAATCGTTGATCAGGTACTTTTGCAACATTCGCTTTACAGGCCGGGCACCATAAGTAGGGTCGTATCCAACAACAGCCAGCCAGTCGATGGCTCCTTCTGACACTTCTATGGTAAATTGTTTATTTGGTATGCGCTTTAAAATCAGGTTGATCTGTAATTTCACAATCTCACGAACATCTTTCCGGGTCAGGGGTGTAAACATGATCACCTCATCAATACGGTTCAGGAATTCGGGCGAAATGGTCTTCCGCAACAGTTCAAATAAATCAGTACGGGTTTGTTCTTCAATTTGCACATGATTTTTTTCTGTCATTTGCTCAAACCGGTCCTGAATCAGATGAGAGCCAATATTGGAAGTCATGATGATGATCGTATTCTTGAAATTGGCCACACGGCCTTTGTTGTCAGTTAAACGGCCATCATCCAATACCTGAAGCAATACATTGAAAACATCGGGATGTGCCTTTTCAATTTCATCAAAAAGAACCACTGAATAAGGTTTGCGGCGAACAGCTTCCGTCAACTGACCCCCCTCGTCATAACCGATGTATCCGGGAGGCGAACCAATAAGACGCGTTACCGAGAACTTTTCCTGGTACTCGGACATGTCGATGCGGGTCAGCATATTTTCATCGTCGAACAGAAATTCGGCCAAAGCCTTAGCCAGTTCAGTCTTTCCAACTCCTGTGGAACCTAAAAAGATAAATGATCCTATTGGGCGTTTTTCATCTTGAAGCCCTGCCCTACTTCGTCTTACAGCATCTGCAACTGCACGAATTGCTTCATGCTGACCAATCACACGGTGGTGCAATTCATCCTCCAGGTGAAGCAGTTTCTCCCGTTCACTTTGCAACATCCGGGAAACCGGAATGCCTGTCCACTTCGAAACAATTTGCGATATATCTTCGGCATCCACTTCTTCCTTGATCATGTGCTCCGCAGAATGACTGCTTAATTCATTTTTTAATCGTTCAATATCCTTTTCTGCTTCCTGAATTTTACCATACCTGATTTCGGCTACCTTACCAAAATCACCGGCACGCTCAGCCTGTTCGGCTTCCAGTTTCAACGATTCAATATCTTGTTTCTTTTGCTGGACCCCGTCGATCAGGGATTTTTCAAGTTGCCACTGGGCCCTGAACTTCGATTGTTCCTGCTTGAGATTGGCAATTTCTTCATTCAAAATAGAAAGCTTCTTTTCATCTTTTTCTCTTTTGATGGCTTCTCTCTCTATTTCAAACTGCATGATTTTGCGTTCTATTTCATCAAGTTGCTGAGGCACAGAGTCCATTTCAAGGCGCAGGCGTGCAGCAGCTTCATCCATCAGGTCAATGGCTTTGTCGGGCAAGAAACGTTCGGTGATATACCTTTGCGACAATTCTACGGCAGCAATGATGGCCTCATCTTTGATACGCACCTTGTGATGATTTTCATACCGTTCTTTTAACCCCCGCAAGATGGCGATGGCGCTCAGTGTATCGGGTTCATCAACATTCACAAGCTGGAAACGACGTTCCAAAGCTTTGTCCTTTTCGAAATACTTCTGGTATTCACTCAATGTGGTAGCCCCGATAGCACGCAGTTCACCACGGGCCAGAGCAGGTTTCAGAATGTTGGCAGCATCCATGGCCCCCTCACTTTTACCAGCGCCAACAAGCGTATGTATCTCGTCGATGAAAAGTACAATCTCTCCATTTGCAGCAATCACCTCGTTTACAACAGCCTTCAACCTTTCCTCGAATTCACCTTTGTACTTGGCTCCGGCAATCAGAGCGCCCATATCAAGGGAAAAGAGCTGTTTCGATTTCAGGTTTTCAGGAACATCACCACGAACAATTCGTTGCGCCAAACCTTCGGCAATGGCTGTTTTACCTACACCCGGCTCACCAATCAATATTGGATTATTTTTGGTACGACGTGATAGTATCTGAAGGATGCGGCGTATTTCATCGTCACGTCCAATGACGGGATCAAGCTTCCCATCGCGGGCACGTTGATTGAGGTTGACAGCAAAACGGTTGAGTGAATCAAATTTATCTTCGGCGCTCTGGCTGTCTACTTTTGCGCCTTTGCGAAGTTCTTTTACTGCCAACTCCAGGTCCTTTTTACTTACCCCCGCATCTTTCAGTAACCGCCCAATGGTATCCCCGGTTTCCAAAAGTCCCATCAGGATATGCTCAACTGAAACAAACTGATCGTTCATTTCCTGCATAATAGCGATAGATTTCTGTAAAGCCTTGTTGGCATCTGATGATAAATAGGGTTCGCCTCCGGTAACTTTAGGATAGGATTCAACAATGCGGTCAAGTGCCTGCTGAATTACAACAGGATTGGCGCCCAGCTTTTTCAACAAAAACCCCACTACATTCTCGGCTTCATGAAAAAGTCCTTTTAGAATGTGCCCGGTTTCAATGGCCTGCTGATTGTTTCCCTGAGCCACTACAAAGGCATGCTGTACAGCCTCCTGCGACTTAATGGTGAAATTATTGAAGTTCATATATTCTGGATTTAATTGTTGTATGAACAAAGTTAATGAATCAAGGCCATCAAATGGTTTGCCATGATAAATATTTATTTCAACATAAGCCAAAATGGCTGATAATAAAGTTTTATACTGAAAATATTGCAGTCAACCTACCATAAATGGCACAGATATTTTTCATTATAAGTTGGGTTGAAAATAAAGAAAACAAGCAAGGTTGGCAAATTTATAATCAACTAAAAAACATAAGTTATTGATAGGAAAATTCTTTCAATTTTAGTAAACAGCTGATCCATTTTTCCTTATCACCGGATGATAAATACCGTCTGTCATTTTTATAACCGATCATTGAAACTTATGTATTGCACAAATTTTCATTTTTTAAATAGATGCCAAGTATACGTGTATTAAATTCTCAGGATTTTCATCCTTTGATCTTTAGGTATTCTATTTTTCCTGCAAAAATCAGATAACAAAGATGCTTGATTTTCTGGTCAGGTCTTTTGTCAGCCTTTCCATTCACCATAGATCAATCAGTGAAGCTATTTTACCTTGTGCCTGTTATTAATCTAACATATTGCGCAAAACAGTCCCTACCCTTTATTTTTATACCAATTTTTTACCCTATCACTACCACAGCTGTCTTACAAAGCTGTTGTGAATCTGGTAAAAGGAAAAGTATTGGATAAATTTATTTCAGCAGGGGCAGAAAAAGGAACATTGACTAAAATTAAAAGGCTGACTCATTTCACCATTGCTGAAATGTACCTGTTAATTGATGGATCGAAAAAAGGCCAAATATTTCATTTATAGGAATTTGCTAAAATGTTTTCTTATTTACAATATCATAATATGTGCTTTGTAAAACAAACACTGTAACGTGAATTTTTGCTTATTGGGTGTAAAAAAACGAATTAAAAAATTTGGGTAAACCGATAAAAGCTTCATCCAAGAAAACAGCAATGGTTATTGGGAAACAGACCTTAAAAAGTAATTGATGAGGGT
>Ga0123339_10001989_pt1 | contig 13912 bp, 8 predicted proteins | sample lystaG_FD_89956 | JGI IMG/M metagenome (GOLD analysis project Ga0123339, IMG submission 89956) | Glacier valley bacterial and archeal communities from Borup Fiord, Nunavut, Canada, to study Microbial Dark Matter (Phase II) -... | ecosystem: Environmental > Aquatic > Freshwater > Ice > Glacier ... | reverse complement strand
TTACCACAACACGAGTGTATCGCTTGTTCACTTCCGTTCCTTTTTGAGTTTATCACGTGGGCCTTCTGAGCAAGTTGGCTCAGGAGAATTGTACGTTGCCGCTAAACGCTTTCGACTTGGTTGTCCAATGGCTGGTCAAGACCAATCTGTGCCTGTAATTCCTCCTCTTCGCTAGGCTGAGTGCGTCGGCGTAGGACGAATACTACTTTGTCGGTTGAGCTAAAAGCTGGATCGGCATAGCGGATACGCCAGCGGTAAATCTGGTGGGGATGCACGCCGTGGTCGGAAGCGATCTGGTTGATGGTCTTCTGTTCAGGCGGGACTTCACGGGCAACGTCACCTTGAAGGCTGCTAAGGCAGTGCCGCCGCTTCGGAAGCCGTCAGCCTACTTGTCCAAAGAGTACAGGCACATCAGCCTAACTTCAGCCCTGAGCAACAGAGTGCGGCGGTGGTCGAACTCTGCCGCCTGCTGGACGGCATCCCGCTAGCGATTGAACTGGCCGCCCCCTGGCTGCGGGTGCTGACCGCCGCCCAGTTGACGCAACGGCTACGTGGGCAACTGAGCCTGCTAACTAGTGAGTAACGCCACCTGCCCGACCGCCAACGCACGATGCAGGCTAGCATAGCCTGGAGCTATGATCTGCTCGACGCGACTGAGCAGCGATTGCTACGCCGCCTGGCGATCTTCAGCGGTGGCTGGGATTTGGAGGCTGCCGAGGTAGTCTGCACGGACGAGGGGTTGAGCGGCACGGCGGTGTTGCCCAGCCTGCGCCGCCTGGTCGCGCAATCGCTGGTTGAGGTGCAGGTCAGCGGCAACGGCGAGACGATGCGCCACCGCCTACTTGAGCCGTTGCGCGAGTTTGCGCTGGTTGAACTGGCGGCAGCAGGAGAGCAGGCTGATCTCGCCGCCCGCCACGCTGCGCTCTACCTGCAACTGGCCGAAGCTGCGGCTCCCCACCTCACCGGGCCGCTGGTTGAACATTGGCAGGCCCGCTTGACCAGCGAATACAGCAACCTGCGAGCCGCCCTCGGCTGGTCGGTGCAGCACGACAACGGCGCGACTGCCCTCCGCATCGGGCTGGCAATTTGGCGGCTGTGGATCAGGCAGGGTGCGTTTAGCGAAGCTCACTATTGGCTGGAGGCGGCTCTGCAAGCAGCGGGCGCGGACGCGCCGCAACGGGCGGCGGTTCTGCTCACACGGGGTGGTCTCGCGCTTGCTCACGGGGATGGCGCAGCAACAGTCTGGCTAAACGAGAGTCTAGCCCTCGCCCGCAAGCAAGGCGACCATCCAACTGCCCTGGCTGCCAACCTCAGTCTGGGTGACGCTGCTTTCTACGGCGGTGAACTCGACTTGGCCGCCAGCTATTACCAGACGGCCTTGAGCCTGAGCTAACTGCTGGGGGAAGTGCAGAAGCGGCCCTCGATTCTGGAAGGGCTGGCAAACTTGCATATAAAGCAGTACGGCTATGCTGACGGAGAGGCCGTCGCGCTCTACCATGAAGCGGTTGCTTTGGTGCGTCAGCAGGGCAGTCGGCCCGCCCTTGTCAACCTGCTCACCAACCTGGCCGATGCCGCCTATGACCAAAGTGATCTGGTCGCTGCTGTCGCACATACTGCCGAGGGGCTGGCAATAGTCCGCCAACTGGGATCACAGCCAAGCATTGGCAATTTGTTGACCAGGCAGGCGTTGGTTGCCACCGCGCAAGGGGAGGCCGCAGCGGGAGCAGCAGCGGCGTTGGCAAGCCTCGACATCTTGCAGGCAGTTGGGCAGGGTCGGCAGGTGGCTTTCGCCCTCATGTCTCTGAGTTACGCCGTAAGTGAACTCAACCAACCGGAAGCAGCCGCTCGCTTGAGCGGGGCTGCCGAGCAGCGGCGCGAGGCTAGCGGTTTGCAACTGCCGTCAGCAAAGCAGTCACTATACGAGCGCATCGTTGCCAGCCTGCAAGCCAGGCTGGGCCTGACCCGCTACCTGACCCTGACCGCCGAGGGCGCAGCGATGAGCCAGGCCCAGGCTGTGCAGTACGCCCAGAGCCTTGCGCCACTGCTGACCGCACCGCTGCCGGTCAGCCAGAACTCCTGATTAGCAAAAACCGCTCATCTTTTGACAAAGAAACCTTACCTTTGCTCACCATTTTCGTGCCTGCTGTGCTATCATCGTGCTGACAGCCACTTAGCGTAACAGCGTCAGCACAGGAGAGTGTCATGTCCAAGTTCTTGCGTCTCCTCAGCAGCCTCGTGCTACTAGTAGCCATGGTCGGCGGCTTGCTCGGCAACGCAGCCAGCCCAGTGCAGGCCAGCACCCGACCATCAGCCGCTGGCAACCAGCCAGCCAAGCAACCCGCCGACCCGCAAGCCACCAGCTTCGGCCTGCTGACCATCCCCGGCCTGCCCGACTATAGGACAGCAGCGTAGCCTTGGGGCGACTACGACAACGATGGCCGCCTCGACTTCCTAATCAAATATATACCCCGTCCACGCTTGCGAACCAGACCTTCGCCGACGTGCCACCCTAGAGATTTGGCTACACCGAGATTGAGACACTGGTAGCACACATGGCATCATCAAATGACAACATCCGGCGGGAAGAACTGTCGAAGGTCGTGCGAAGGGCGATTGTCACCACTCGTACACCCTAAACCGAGCAGTAACTATCCTTACTTGCCAGTTAAGCAGGGAGCAAGGCATGGTCAGTAGCCGTTGAAGCAGGAGATGTTGGATAGAAGTCTATGTTGCGGTGCAGCTATAGTTCATTATGCTGACCGACTTGTTGACTGGATGCGGCTGGATGAACGATCAACCACCCAACTGGTCGCGGAACCAAGCCAGGAAGCGGGTGAGGTCGTCGCTCGCAAAGTAGTAACCCTGTAGCCGCATCAGCTGATTGTCTTCCTTAAACAGGAGGTCACCGTGCTTCTGCAACTGCTCGGCTCCTGGCTCGTCGAGGATCATTTTGGAGGCGATAGCGTCGTTCATTCGCAATGCCACCCTACTGTTCATCAGTGTGCGGATGTTGCTCGGCACTAGGTCAACCGAGGGCCGCTGGGTGCAGAGGACAAGGTGAACGCTGCGGTTGCGGCCAAGTTGGGCGATCCGTCGGATGATGTTGTAGAAGGCATCGCGCCGCTTCTTCTGTCCGGCCAACTGGTCGGCGAGGTCGGCAAACTCGTCCACTACCACCACGAACGGTGCAAGCGGGGTCTGGCTACGGGCATTGTAGGACACTACGTCGCGTGCGCCCGCATCTTCCAGCAGGACACGCCGCTGCTCGAAGATTTGCTCAACCAACTCCTCGATCTGATCCACCGCTTCCTGCGCGTCCGACACCACCTGCCCACCCTCAAGTTGTGGCAACCCGCGAAAGAAGGTGAAGTCCTCCGATTTGGAGGTTGAGATGAACAGCCGCAGATCGCTAGCACGCGGGTGGCTGTAGAGCAGGCTACCCAGCAGGCTGTAGAGGAAGATTGTCTTGCCTGCCCCAGTCGTGCCGCCGACCAGCATATGTGGCATTGTTGCCAGGTCGCGCACGATATGTTTACCTTCGGGCGTGACCCCGATGGTGATCGGCAACTGCTCAAGCCCAGCAATCGATGGCAGGTGGGTCAGGCCAGAGGCGAAGGGGACGATCTGGCGGTCGCTGCGCGGCACATCAAGGGCGATCAGGTCGCTGTTCGGCTGGGTCGTGACCAGCAGGCGTTCGCGGCGCATCTCGCGGCCAATATCTCCCAGTGCGTTCCGCAGTGGGTTGAGCGGCTGCCCCTTTGCGAGCCGCACGTAGAAGCGAATTACGCCAGGGCCAACCTTCGCTAGTTGCGGGTCGCAGTCCTGCACGTTGATGCGGTACGACTTTGCGGCACGGGTGAAGGCGTGGGCGATCTCGCTCAAAGCAGCCTCGGCCACGCCTGCATCAGCAGATGGTTGCGCGGCAAAGCAGGCCAGCAATTGGGCCGCTATCCGCGACACTATTGCCGGCTCAGTCTCATCTTTTACTGTGGGTGTTTGCATCGATATGTCGACTCGCGGTCCGCTGGCTGGCTCAACGGTGCCGACAAGCAGGACTGGTTGCTGCACGTCAAGCAGCAGGGAGGCTGGCTCAACTGCTGGCTGGCTGATTGCGGGCGTGGTCAGCGTTGCGAGGCGCGGTAGCCGCCCTGTCGTGAAGTATTCCACGACCGCAGCCGCTATCGGCGAAGGAGCGGCTTCGTCACTGGGTAGCAGGGCCAACGCCCGGTTGATGCTCTCCTGCCCCAGCCACAGCATGGTCACACCGTCGGTACTGCTGTCTTCAGTGGCCGCCTGCGGGCTGAAGATCAGGCCGCTCTGCTTGAAGTCCAACTCATAGCCATAATCCAGCGTGTAGAGGAAGGGGCGCACCGCTTCGGCATAGACCTGGTCAATCAGTCCGTAGCGGCTGGCGCGTTCAAGGTAGAACTCAAGTAGGCTGATCAATTCGCGGCTACGTAGCTGGTGATCCACCCGCTTTGCATCGGAGTCGAAGCGGTTCTCCAACGCCTTGCGGGTTGCCACTACCTGTTCGGCGATGTGGTCGGCGAGTTCATTGCGGGCGACACTGCCACTCAAATGCTTGCGATACTTGACTTCAACCACGTGAAAAGTCAGGCGGCGATTGGCCGGGTCAAGCTGCACAAGGAGCAGGTCGCCACGTAGGTTGGGAGCATCGTCGTCGCGGCTGTTCAACAGGCTTTGGTGCGCGTCAATCGGGATCAGCAGATGATGGCGCAGCAGGCCGTCCTGCTCAAAGTAAAGGCGGGTCAGCAACAGGCCAACCAGTTCCTCGGCATTGCGTTCACTATCGAGCAGCCTCAAAGCCAGCCCACCGGAGAGGGAGCGCAGTACAACCAGCAGTTCTGTCGCCCGGCTTTCGCTAACCGGCAGTCCTAGCCGCTCCATAACCCGACAGAGGACGTTGACGACCTCACCCGCCACTCGCGTAGTTAGCAGCAGGTGGCCGTCGGCATTGCCGAGGAAGGGTGGGTCGAAGGCGAGCAAGTAGATTTGGCGGCGGTCATCCAAGCCATCAAAGTACTCCAGCCCGATGTTCTGGTCGAAGGTCTGCACCCAATCCGATACGTCATGCAGTTGGTAGAGCAAGTTCTTGCTGTCGGCTCCAAGGCGTAGCTGCAAAGTAGGCAAGCTGTCGCTGGCTCGTCCCGCGACCTGTTCGGCGTGCAGACTGTCAAGGATCGCCAGCGTGTGGGTGAAGGGGTCTTGCTCCGGGCCAGGGCGCAGTTGTCGCCGCCAGCGGTAGCCGCCAGCTGGGTTGTCGTAAGCGACCACCGGTTGCTGCACGAGACCGTTAATGTAGCTGGAACGGCCATCAGCCAGGGGTGCATCCAGTTCGGCAGTGACTGGGAAGGGGTCGAGCAGCAGGCTGATATGAGCGGCGTAGGAGGTGGGGTTACGGAGGAAATCGGCACGCTGGTGGCGGGCGATCCGCAGCCGGGGGTGCAGCGGGTCGCGGCCCGGCTCGGCGAACACGCCCGCCGCCTCGGACACCTGACGCTCTGGGTTGAGCAGAGCGGTCAGAGACGTACCAGCACTGCGTTGCCCGGCAGCATCGTTGCTGAACAACTGGATGTCATAGCTGAGTTCGGGCGACCCCAAACCCTTGGCCTGCGCCCGCAGTACGTCCTTTTGCAACTCCACCATTGCCTCGGCCAGCCACTCCATTGTCCCACCACCAAACACGTTCAGCCGTAGGGTGCGGACATAGGGATGTTGCCGCTGGTAGCGGGCCAGCAACTCCTTAACCTGTGCGATGGTGTAATCACCGCCAACACCCAGCACTGCTAGCTGGGCCAGAGCCATCCGACGAGCGTCAGCCACTAGTGGCAGGTAGAGCGGCCAGCCGCCCAGTATGTCGGTTTGCAGTAGCCAGTTGTTAGATAGCGGGCGTAGTAGCGGCAGGTTGCGCGGCAGGAGGTCTCGTAGCAGCTTGCCCATCTCGCTGTGGCTAGCCCGTGACCCTCGCGCCTCGCGCAGCCAGTCGGCTTGCAGTCGGGCATGGCGTAGTTGCCAGCCCAGCAACAAAGGGTGTAGCGGCGCGACGATCTGCGCGATCACCGCGCCATCCCCAGCTTGCACCTCAACCACATCCAGCCCGGTCACAACAGCCAAACTGCCCGCCTGCCCATGCCCGACCGCAATCAGCGACTTGCGGTAGGCTTGCAGGTATTCTTCGACCAGCGCGGTCAGCGGCAACAGGTCGGTTGCAGCCAGCAATCCCCCGCCGCTGCCGTTTGCCACCGCCTGCTGCACAGCATTGCATACGGCGCGGCGGGCCTTCAGAAGATCAGCGGGCAATGGCGCAGCAGCGGTGGGCGACACCACTGCCAGTGGGTTGCCCAGCCGGATGGCCCAGCCGGTGGCCTGCTCCGGAGCAGCCAGCAGCGCGTGTTCCAGTTCGGCCAGCAGCGGGTTGGGGTTGAGGGTAAATTGCTGACGGCCCGCTCCCTCGAAGCGCACCTCAATCGTGCTGCCGCCCTCCTTGACCTCGAACTCAGGCTTGCCTGCTTCCTTGCCGCCCTCGTTTGCCAGCAACATCGCCTCGCGCAGCGACCCCACGCTGCGGTTGAGCGGCTGGCTCTCCTCCGCCTCACCTGCCTCGTGGCCCAGCCAGAACGACTCGCTGGCGTTGACCGGGCGGCTCTGCTCGTTGTCGGGATCGCGTCGCGCTTTGTCGCTGCTCTCGTCGTTGACGACGTTGCCATGCTGGTCGAAGGCCCGCACTCGCACGTAGTAGAAGTCGTCCTCCACTTCTTGATCGTTCAGTTCAACCGGCCTGCTATGGCGCGGCGTACTCTTTTTGCTGACGTTGCGGCTCGTCCACGCCGGTACGCCCTCGTTGTTGAGCAACTCAACCCGATAGTAGACAACGGCGGGTGACTCGGCGGGTGGCGGATCGCTGATCCAGCCAACCGTGAACTTGTTCTTCTTGCCAGTTATCATGTTGATCGACTTGAACCCATCGGGGCGCAGCGTCATGCCCTTGAGCGGCTCAATGTAGAGAATGGGCGGTTTGTCGCTCTGGCGGTCGGGCAGCCAGCGTTCGATGGCAAGGTCACGGTGAGCCGGGTCGCTGGCGATCAGGCTGAGGGCGGTGCGCCAGGGCTGGGCGGTAAGCAGCTTGTAGAGGGCGGCGTGGGTGGCAGGTTCACGCCCCCGCAGATGCTGGACGCGGGCGAACAGCGTCCCACCGCTGCGATCCTGCAACAGCGCGACCGCATCGCTGTTCTGCTTGAGCCGGGCATCGTACTGGGTCGGGTCGGCAGTCAGGTCGAAGTCGGGGAACAGGCCGAGGCAGTAGAGTGCGCCGCCAACCACGCCCGGCTGGTCGCGGTTGGCTCTATCCAGAATCGTCAGGTAGTAGCGCAGGATGTCATCGCGGTCGGCCACCGTCTCGCGCACGCTGCCGACAATAGTGGCCGGGCGCACGGCGAAGTTGAGCCGGTCGGTGGCCGCCACCAACTCCCGCTCCAAAGCCACAAAGAAATTGTCACGCAGCAGCGGCGCAACCACCGCGAAGGTGCTGTTGCTCAAGGAGTCAATCGCCCCAGCCCGCAGATCGGGCGGCACAAAGATGAGCAAGGCGCGGCTGAGGTCGTTGCGTAGCTCGACCGCCCGGCCCATGTCAATCACATAACTGGGCGCGTCGGCGGGTAGCTGCTCGGCATCGCTCAACACGCCAACCACAAAGCCGCCTGGTGCGTCGCCCGCCAGACTTGCGGCCACGATGTTGATGACCGCTGGCGGCAGTTCGTCTACCCGCAGGCAAGTACCAGCCAACTGCTCGGTGGGCAGGCTGCGCAATGCCAGACGCAACACCTGCTCGGCGCGGGAGGCGAGGTAGCGGTTGAGGGTATCGGCGGCAAGCGGTTGCAGAAGGGTGTCAGGCACGGGGCGGCTCCTAGACGTGGTAGCGGGGGGTGAGGGTCTGGGCGGTGCTGGCATCGCTCAGGTCGGTGTAGAAGCCAATGTCACGCAGCCGCGCCCGCAGCGCATCCATGTTGGCGCGGTAGGCGGGGTAGGCATCGCCGCTAACAATCCCGGCCTCCAAGGGGCTGATATAGATGCCGTAGCGGTAGGCCAGCCAATCCACAAACTCGTCAATCGTCAGCGGGCGGGTATGATAGCTGCCCGGCCCGCCCTCAAGCAAAGCCAGCAGCACGAAGGTTTCAAGCAGGCGCGGCGCAATGCAGAAGCGCGGCTTGGCGTGTTCCCACCTGCCCATACTGGAACGGATCAAGCCGCTGTCTTTGTTGCGGAGCAGCGTGCCATTAACCAAGTCTTCAGTGTAGCGGTGGTGGAAGTCAAGGCGGGCAGTGCTGATCATCTCCACCAGTTGGTCAAACTCATCTAGCTCGCTACGGCTGATCGCCAGCATCTCCTCATCCGTGCCGCCAGCGTCGGTTTTTGTGCCAGCCAGCAAATCCTCAACGCGAATGCCAAAATACTCTTGGAAGCGGGTGCTGTCACGCTGTTGCAGGGCCGCGACAACCTGCTGTGCGGAGGGGTTGTTAACCTTCAAACGGCTCGCGGTGAACGGCTGCAACTGGTTGAAGGCAATGATGCTACGAATGTAATCGGCAAAGCCAGCCACGTAGTGGCGAAAGCTGGCACGAGCCAAAGCTGCCATCTGACTTTTGGCATCCTCACCCAGATCAACCAGCAGCTTGAGTTCACCTTCATCGCTGATCGTGCCAGCAGTTAGCCAACGAGGGAGCGCGTCCATTAGGTGCAAAACGTAGAGGCCAAGATGGATGGTTAGCAAAGTCCGCATCATCTCAATGATTGTCTGGCGAGGCAGGACGGCACGGTAGGCCAGCAGCCGCCAGAGGTCGTCGCAGAGGAGGGCGGCCTGCTGTGGCAGAACAGGTCGTTCAAGGATCGGCGGCGGGGCGGAGCGTCCCTGCTCAGGTTCGGTCAGCAGCATGATCATCAAGCTGCTGATGTCCAGCGCGTCGCTGCCTTCAGTGGTGCTGCTACCGAGGTACTGCCTGAGTGCCTCAAGCAGAAGCGGATCGCCGCTAACCATGCTGTACAGTTGGTCAGAGGCATTGTAGTCGCGGGCATATTTAGCGTTACGCAGTTTGTAGCTGCTGAGGTGGAGCGGGCGTGGTGCGGCGATCCGCAGTTCCTCATCGCTCACGTCGCGCTGCCTCTGATTGGTAACAATGTCGAGCAGATCGCTCTTTAGCCACCGCCACGTCAGGTCAGTAGCGGTGGCATCAGCGGTGAAGCCGCTCAACAAGCCCTCATCTTCCTCGGCCTGCACATTGTTAAGCAACCGCCGCTGATCCACCGCCTGGCTACGCTGGATCGTTACTACGCCGCCGTCGTTGTCCAGCCGCATGAAGAAGGCGTTGAGGACGCGATCGGGATCTAGTTGTTTGGCATCAGCGTGCAGCAATCGGGGGTTGCGGTAGAGCATGAACAGTGGGTCTAGTTTGCGGGCCATAACTTACTCCTCCTCGGCGCGGCTGAGGGTTAGTTTGCCACCTGCTTCGCGCACGACGTAGCGGTGCTGGCCGTCGAGCAGCAGCAGTTCGCGGTAGGGTAGGCGGGCGAGGGTGTTCTTGAAGATTGCGAGGTTGATCAGCGAACCCTGCGCCTGATTCCGCGAGGGGATGTAGCCCTGCTCAAGTTGCAGCAGGTTCTCAAACAGGTCGAGGGTCAGTTCCAGCCGCGCATCCGGCTCGTCGGCAGCCCGGCTGCGGTGTTCCAGCACGAGGCGATCAGGTTCGTACTCAATGTAGTGGGCTTGCCGCTGATCGAGCGTATGTGGACGCAGGCTGAAGTCGGCGGCGGCGAAGCGGCGATAGCTGAAGATGGTCGGGCGGTTGCGGCTGTTGACCGCCCGCAGGTAGAGGGCAGCATCGTCGGGCAGGATCAGCCCGGCATTGTCCTCACCCAGCGAGAGCGAGAGGCCGCGTAGCAACTTCAGCTTCAAGTCGTCCAACTCATCAGCGTCGTCGTCGGCCAATGCGTGGCGGAAGCGGGTGAGGTGCTGGTAGGGGAGCATCGGTTCCCAATCGGCATCGCGCCGCTCGAAGAAGGCTTTGCGGCGTAGCTGTGCGTGCAGGCGCAGGCGGTCGACGGCAGGTTGTTCGCGCACGCCATCCAGCAGGCGGCGATCCACGTCGCTGCGGGCGGCGAACTCCAGCCCCGCATCTTGCAGCCGACCATCGAAGTAGAGGCTGCGGTCGTCAAGCGGGTTGGCAACGGTCGCCACATCAATCGCCTGCAACGCAGCTACAAGGCGGTCGCCGCTGCCCCGCTCCCCAGCGTTCAGGTTGTAGTAGAACGAGGCGGCATAGTCTAGCGGCAGACTGCCCGCATCCAGCGCGGCAAGTTCCCCCGCAACCTGTTCGCAGTTGCTATCGGCAGTGAGCGTATAAGCCAGCAGCGAGCGGAGATCGCGCATGGTGATGTGCAGGGTGCGGCGCAGATGCGCGGTGGTGAGCAAGCTGTGCAGCCGCCCGCGCACGGCTGGCCCGGCGGCGGGGTCGCGCAGACTATCGGCATTGAACTTGATGTAGCAGCGATCCTTGAGGCTGCACCCCTCACACGGCTGCCAGAACGACTGGTCGAGCAGACGCACCAGTTGCCGCTCCAAAATTGACTCGCCGCCAGCCAGCAGGGAGCGCGAGTTGAGGTTGATGAACAGCATATCATCTGGCAGCGTCACGTCCTCGCCGCCAAAGAAGCGGGCGACAAGCTGGTAGAGGGCGGGGAAGGTGTCGCGCTCCTTCGCCAGGAAGTCGCGTAGGCGGCCTTCGTTGATGGCGATGATGAACACCTTGCCGTCCTCTGCCTCGCCTAGGCCGAGGTGGGGGCGGCGCGGGTCGCCGCCCTTAAAGTCGCTGAGGAAGCGGGCCAGCACCTCACGGTTGGGGACGGCATCCTCGTTCTGCGAACCATCGTAGTTGGTGCGGAAGCTATAGCCACTCAACCCAAAGTGGCTGCCGTTACCCTGCCCATCATTGCCCTGATCCAGCGCAATCGCGCCGTTACGGAACGCCGCCTCCTCCAATGCGTGGATGAAGGCAGTCTTGCCGTCGCCTGCGTTGCCGCTGATCACGATCAGCCGGTAGTTGCCGCCGAGTATGTCGTCGCGTAGGTTGCTATCAAGTAGCGTCTCCACATAGGTAGCCGCCCCCAGTTCATCGCGCCGTTGCAGGTTGCTGCGCTGCTCGGCGGGGCCGCTGCGGGTGCCGCGATTGTTACGGGCCTGGCTGTACATCGTTTGGAAGCGATGGACATAGGGGTTGTAGTTGCTGCCCAAAACGGCCCGCCGTGCCTCATCCTCAGCGGTGTTGGTGTTGATGCGGTCGGCAGGTGGATGCTGCTTGTCGGCAGGCAGGTCGAAGCTGATCGGCAATTCTTCGAGGGCGGTGAGCATCGCGGCTGCGCTGGCGAAGCGGTCGCTGGCTAGCTGCGCAACTGCCCGATTGAGAAAGGCCACCCACGCTGGGGGCAGCAACCGCCCCCACGCTGCCGCCGACTGTGGCGCGTCGAAGGTTGGTAGCCGCTGGGTGCGTCCGCCCTCCTCCCGCTCGTAGGGGTGGTGGCTGGTCACCAGTTCGTAGAGGACGACCCCCAACGCGAACAGGTCGCGGCTGGCCTCCATTGCCGGGGGCTGATGCAGGTTGGGGTCAAAGTCGGGCGCAAGGTAGTTGAGGGTCATCAGTTGCGGGTCGTCGCCACCAACCTGCACCGCCGCGTTGAAGTCAATCAGCTTAATGCACAACTCTCCGCTGCTGCGGTCAAGCACTATGTTCTCCGGCTTGATGTCGCGATGATAAAAGCCCCAGTTGCGAAGGCGGCGGAACTCGTTGTACTGGGCCGGGCTGAGGGTACCGTTCTCCAACAAGTCCTGCAAGCGGGCCTCATCCTGGTGCATATAAGCCAGGGCTGCCAACGCCTGGCAGCCTATCTGATGCACCTCGGCCAGTGGGAGAAGCGTGGCAGGGCTGGTGTGGCGACGCAGGTCGTAGTCGCCCGCGTACTCGGTCAGGATGTAGGGACGACCATCGGGCAGGCGACGCGCATCGTAGACTTTGGCGATCTGGGGGTGGTGCAGACCCTTGAGCAGCAGGTATTCATGCAGCAGGTCGTTGGTCAAAGTGCTGTCGGTGAAGACCTTGATCGCTAGTACTTCCTCGGTCAGTTCGTTCAATACCTTGTAGACCTGGCTGAAGCCGCCGCGCCCGCGCACATCCTGCACGATATAACCACTGGTGATGATCGCACCCGGTTCGAAGGTAGTCTGCTCCATATTGCGCCCGCTCCCTTGCAATCAATCCTTGCTACTTTGTCTGGCTGTAGTATAACAGAGTGCCTTAGCTGTGACAAGCAACTCACCAACCAAAGAATCTGTTTTGACCTTACCAAGACCTTACCAAAGATGAATTTTGCCTGCTAACGCTGCTCATAACGTTGTGCCAGCAAGTTAGTTGTGCTATAATCCACCCACACAGTCGGGTGATAGCGAGAGGAGGAGGCACGGTGGCGCAGGCAACCGAACCCATAGGTTTCAGCCGCGAAGCAGCGGCCCAGTTGTGGGCCAGCTTGTTTGCTGATACCGCCCCAGACAACAAGCAGCCGCTCTCTGCCACCGCGCCAGCCTCCGACCTATGCATAGTACCACCGCCGCTGAGCGTTAGTGACGAGCCATCTACCTCGCCTGAGCCACAGATGCTGGCGGTGGGGTTTGAGGTTGACGAACTGGCCGCCGACTTCGAGATTGACCTGCTCGCCGACGTTGACGAACTGGACTGGCAGCTCACCCCGACCGTTACGCCGCGCAGTACAGCCCATCGCCAGCTGTTCAGCATCCGGCAAGTGCTAGCCTTGTTGCAGCCAGTAATTGCCGAGGGGGAGATGACGTGGGCGCGCCTGATCGGCTGCGTGCGGCTGGTTGGGGCCGATCCCTACAGCGTAGCCCGCATCGCCGCTGAACTGGCCGATGCCGATGTGGGTGTACTGACCGAGTCGCCACGCCAGAGAGGGGTCGGGGTGGTACACTGCGAGCGAACGAGGATGGCAAGTGCGAACGAGTCGCACGCGAGGCGTTCGCTGGGCTGCGGCAAGTCCCGCTGACGTGGGCGCGGGTGGCAGCAGCGTTGGGTGAGTTGAGCAGCAAGGTTGCGCCGTCGCTGCGTCCGCGCTTGCTGCAATACTACGCCATGCACCAGCTAGACCGCCGCGAGGAGGCTGCGCTGTTCACCCGGCTGGACGAACTGCGGGCCGCCCACCTCAACCTTGACCCTGCCCGCGACCCGGATGCGTTGGACGCGGAGGAGACCGAGACCGAGGGGGAGCGGCTGCTGTGCTGGCGCAACCTGCCCGCCGTCGCCGCGATCTACCATGCACTGTGCGAAGACAACCTGTGGCTGGTTGCCCGCATTGCGCTGCCGCTTGCCAACCGACGCATGGGCTTCGACGACCTCTTTCAGGAGGGCTGCATCGGTTTGCTGCGGGCGGTGGACAGGTTCGAACCACAACGTGGCTTCCGCTTCGTTACCTATGCGGGTAACTGGGTCAATCAGCGCATCCAGCGGGCAATCCAGAACAGCGACAACGTGATCCGGCTGCCAGTTCATGCGCGGGATGCTTATGAGCGTGGCAACGATTTGTTTGAGGACAGCGAGGTTGTGGGCCGCCTGCCCAGCCACGACGAACTGGATGCCGCTACTCACTTCAAGAGTTCAAGCTGGCGGCATCTGCGCAATGTGCGGCGGGTGCTGCCGCTCCACCGTAGCCGGGCGGCGATGCTGGTTGTAGACGACACACCAGGGCCGGAGGAGCTTGTTATGAACAGGATTGTCCACGAGGTGCTAGATCAGTTGATCGAGCAGAGAGGCGGCAAGCAGCAGGAGTTGCTGCGCGAGCG
>Ga0123339_10001987_pt1 | contig 13914 bp, 15 predicted proteins | sample lystaG_FD_89956 | JGI IMG/M metagenome (GOLD analysis project Ga0123339, IMG submission 89956) | Glacier valley bacterial and archeal communities from Borup Fiord, Nunavut, Canada, to study Microbial Dark Matter (Phase II) -... | ecosystem: Environmental > Aquatic > Freshwater > Ice > Glacier ... | reverse complement strand
TGAAAATACCGCTGGTCAGTTCTAAATCCCAACCCAAGATGTCCTTCAACCACGTTCTGAACGGTGCTCCTCCAAACTCCTGGTCTGCCCAAGCGAGTCTGACTCCTGAAATATCGTAACCGTCGCAAGCGATACGGACTGCGATTCAATCTCATCGCTGCCCTCTACAACCGCGACCTTGACCTCAAAGCCGACTTATGAAAGAGGTCTAATATCTAAACCCATTCAAAGTCATACTTACCAATGCCGTGCTAGTCGATTGCAAACACCCTCTGATGCCTGGGAAAGCTCAACCCTGAAAAGCCGCTAAACTCGAGTTATGCCCGTTCGCGCCGTGCTGTTCGATTTGGACGAGACTTTGCTTTACCACACTCGGACCAGTCGGCAAGCGCTCAGCCGGGTTTTCAATTATCAGCTTGAGAAGCAGGAAACGACCCCCGAGCGGCTTTGCTTGCTCAACGACAGCATTTACTACGAACTTTTCCCGCGTGTTTTAAACGGAGAGCTGACCCGTGAGCAGGCTCTGACCATTCGGTTCCGGCAGATGCTGAAAGACTGCGGCCAGGACGTGACTACCGAGCAGAGCGAACACCTTGCGTTAGCTTATGAAAAGGCTTACAACCTCGAGCGCACCTGTGTTCCTGGCGCGGTCAACCTGTTGCGACACCTGAAAAATCGGGTCAAGGTGGGTATTTTAACCAATAATCCGGTTAAGTCCGTTCAAGATGAAGTGCTGCTCGAGGTGCCGCTCGAGCACTGGTTTGTGAGTGGTGCTGTGGGCCAAAAAAAGCCGGACCCAGAGTTCTTTTTGTACGCACTCGAGGCGGTGGGCTGCGCTCCTGAAGATGTGGTGATGGTGGGCGATTCCTGGGAAAAAGACGTGCTGGGCGCTCGAGCGGTGGGAATGCGGGCGGTGTGGTTTAGTCCCCTGAAGGCCACCTCTCCTCTGCCCGAAGTCACCGCTTTGCAAAGTTTCGAGCCGCTCGAGCACGCTTTAAACCTCCTGCTCGAGCGCTGACCTTCGTCCCGGATGTTTTACTCTGAAGCTGGTACCCTCGAGCCATGAATGCTCCGGTTTTGCTGTTTGACGGCGTGTGCAACCTGTGCAACGGCGTGGTTCAATTCGTGCTGAAAAATGACCGCCGGGGCGTGCTCCAGTTTGCTTCACAGCAATCTGAAAGCGGAGCAAGCCTGCTCGAGCGTCACAAAATCCCCCCGATGCAGGGCGTGGTTCTGCTCGAGGATGATACGGTGTTTACCGGAAGCGACGCGGCGCTCAGACTATTTCGGCACCTGGGCGGAAGCTGGGGCGCGCTCGAGGCTTTGAGGATTTTTCCCCGCCCACTGCGCGAATTCGTGTACAGCCTCATCGCCCGCAACCGCTACAAACTCTTCGGTAAGCGCGAAAGTTGCATGGTCCCTCAAGCGGAGTGGAAGAGCAGATTTCTAGTGTGAAACATCAGCTTCTCTAGCCCTCTGCCCTCTGCGGCGCAGCCAAGCATCTCCCCAAAAAGTACAGACCTCGAGCGCCCCCACACCCATACTCGAGACCATGAAAACCCTTATTCTCGGAGCCACCGGCGGTATTGGACAGGCCCTCACTCGAGCGTTTGCCGCGTCTGGCGAACAGCTTTTTCTGAGTGGACGAAACTCGAGCTTGCTGCGTGAACTGGCCCAGGAAACGGGCGCGGAGTGCTCGGCGGCGGACCTGAGCAAAGAACTCGAGGTCAGAGCTTTGCTCGAGGAGGTAGGCAGCTTCGATACCCTGATTTATGCGGCGGGCGCGGTCTCGAGTTCCCCGCTGGAGGGTCTGGAGAGCTTAGCTGCTGAAAGAGTCTGGAATGCTAATTACTGGGGCGCGGTGTGGACCCTCAAGCACGGCTTGCCCCAACTGGCCGCAGACGGCAAGGTTTACCTGCTGGGCGCGTATCCCGAACTTGTCACCGCGCGCGGCATGAGCCAGTACGCGGCGTCCAAAGCGGCCCTTTCCAGTCTGGCCAAAATTGCGGCCCTCGAGCGCAAAAACACCGTGACCCTGGTGCTGCCGCCTGCGGTCAACACCCCGCTGTGGAGCGGTATGGGCGGCAAAGCGCCCAAAGGTGCCCTCGAGCCGGACGCGGTGGCGCACAAGATTCTCGAGGACGCACTCTCGAGCGCATACACAGCAGAGCTGAGAATTTGAAGAGTCAGACTCAATTCAACGCTAACTGCCCTAAACCCTCGAGCACCACATCCAAAAACTCCTGAGTTCCACAGGTGCCGCCTAAATCGCGGGTAGAGTGGGTGGCCAGCGCCCTCGAGACCGCAATCTCGACTCGAGCGGCCTCCGATTCGCGGCGCAGCGAGTGACGCAGCAACATGGCCGCGCTGAGGATGGCGGCGGCGGGGTTGGCGATTCCCTGACCCGCGATGTCCGGCGCGCTGCCGTGAATGGGTTCATACAAGCCCGCGCCGTCGCCCAGGGACGCGCTCGGCAGCAAACCGAGCGACCCCGGCAAAACAGCCGCAAGGTCGCTTAAAATGTCCCCGAACAGGTTCTCGGTGAGGACCACATCGTATCTCGAGGGGTCGCTTACGACCAGCATAGCGGCGCTGTCCACGTATTCGTGGTTCAGGGCAACGTCGGGGTAGCTCGAGTCGTGCAGTTTCTGAGCGGTCATGCGCCACAGCTCACTGGTCTCGAGCACGTTGGCTTTGTCCACGCTGGTCACTTTGCCCCGCCGTCCCCTGGCCGCTTCAAAGGCTACTCTTGAAATCCGGTCAATCTCGGGCACGCTGTAGCGCATGGTGTTGAACGCTTCCTGCTCACCCAGCGCTCGAGGCTGACCAAAGTACAGCCCACCGAGCAGCTCACGCACGAACAGGATGTCCACCCCAGCGGCCTTTTCCGCCTTCAGGGGTGATAAGTGCTCGAGGCCAGGAAACACCTTCACGGGCCTCAAGTTGGCGTACACCCCCATCACCTGACGCAGGCGCAGCAAGCCCGACTCGGGGCGCATGGGCTTGGGCAGTTTCTCGTACTGCGGTCCCCCAATCGCGCCCAGCAGCACGGCGTCGGCGCTGGGTAAGGCCGCTTCCACTTCCGGCGCAAAGGGGTTGCCGTACTTATCGAAGCCCGCTCCACCAAAGGCGAATTCCTGAAACTCGAGGTCGGAGGCCACTTTTTGCAGCACCTGCACTGCCGCTCGAGTCACTTCGGGGCCGATTCCATCTCCGGGTAAAACCACAATTTTGGGCATCTGATTTATTCTCCTACAACCGCGTCCACTTCGGTTTCTACCAACCATTCTGGCCGAATAAAACCTTTAACCTCCACAAAGGTGCAGACAGGTTTAATCTCGGCAAAATACTCCCCATGCACTCGAGCGGCTTCCTCCCAGCGACCTATGTCGGTCAACATAATGCGGGTCCGCAAAACCGCACTCAGGGGAACCCCAATTTGCTCGAGGGCGATGCGCGAAATCTCGAGGCAGCGCCGGGTCTGGGCCGCGACATCGCCTACACCGACAGTTTCACCGTCTGGGCCAAGCGGGGCCGTGCCTGCCACCGCCGCAATATTGCCAATGCGAACCGCTCGAGCAAAACCCATGATGGGTTCGAGGGGAGAGCCTGAAGACGCGGATTGACGCATAGGTTTTCCTTTGGGTTCAGTCCCAGATGTCGGGGCGCTCGAGACCTGCTTGGCGCATCATCTGAAGCAGTTGCCCGGTGTGAACGCTGTCGTGATAGGCAAAGCGGGCCAGCATGTCGCCCACCGTGCGCGTTTGCCGGGGGTCCGTTTCTGGACGCACAATGAAACGACTCTCGAGGTCGCCCTCTGAGAGATGAGCCACATACTCTAATAAGGCGCTCAACACGGGTTCTGCTCGAGCAATCTCAGCTTCCACCGACCTAATCGGCAGATGCTCGAAGGGCGACTGGAAATCATCCGGTAGGTTTTTACCCTCGAGCAAAAGTTGATGGTAAACATAAGTGCCGTCCCAGACGTGACGAATCGTTTCACCAAAGCTCATGGCCTCGGGGTCCGGTTTCCACTCGAGCTGAGAGTCTGGGATGGCCCGCCACACTTTGATGGAACGGCGTCGGGTTTCCGATAGGTTGATGAGGGCTAGCTCTTTTCCGGTCATGGGTGAATCATACCGGAGTGTGCTGGACCAAACTCAACCCGCTCGAGCGCTCTTTTTGTCCATCGCCTCGAGTAGTTCTCCCGCCTCGAGCAGCCCCGCGATGGGGTCCCAGTGTCCGCTGGTCAGCGATTGGCGGGCCGAAGGGGGCATCTCAACTGCAAAGCTCGAGTTGCCGTAACGCACGGTGAGCGCGTCCAAATCAATGTCCAGCTCGAGGGCCGGGTCAAGCTGCACCGCCGCCGCCAGCGTCTCGAGGTCCGCTTTTGCAGCTTTGAGGCACACCAGCGAAATATTGGTGGAATTGCCAAAGAAAATCTCGGCGTAACCCTGCCCGATGATGGCCCGGAAACCGGAGCGGTACACCGCCTGCGGCGAATGCTCCCGGCTCGAGCCACAGCCGAAGTTGTCGCCTACCAGCATGATGGTGGCTTCTTTGAAGCGGGGGTCGTTGAGCGGGTGCGGCTTCTCGAGTCCGTCTGGGGTGAAGCGCTCGTCGCGGAACAGCGCTCCCGAAAGCTCATCGAAGGTGATGGCTTTGAGGTAGCGGGCGGGGGTGATGCGGTCCGTGTCCACGTCGTCACCGGGGAGGTAAACGGCGCGGCCTTTGATTTGGTGAATCTGCTCGAGTGCCATGTTTGGGGTCCTTTTTGGTTTGAAACTTCAAGATAAAAATGTGGGTGAGTTACTGTCTTGAGCAGAACGGCACCCCGTGGGGCCTGCTCGCTCGAGCGCGAAGAAGTTTGTAGGGGCAATCCCTTGTAGTTGCCCTGCTCTGAGCGTTCACTAGGCACACTCGAGGGAAATGTTTTACTTCACGCCAGCGCTAATTCACCTACGCCAAACACTTCCCTCGCGTCCACTACTTTCCCCATCACCGCCGCTGCCGCCACCATCAGTGGACTCATCAGCAGCGTGCGCCCTGTGCTGCTGCCCTGCCGACCCTTGAAGTTGCGGTTGCTCGAGCTGGCGCAGATTTCATCGCCCTCGAGCCGGTCCGGGTTCATGGCCAGACACATCGAGCAGCCCGCAGCCCGCCACTCGAAGCCCGCGTCCCGCAAGGTTTGCGCGATGCCCTCGCGCTCACACTCTTCGGCCACCATCTGAGACCCCGGAACCGCGATGGCCCGCACTCGAGGGTTCACTTTATGGCCCTTGAGGTACTGCGCCACCTCGCGGAAATCCGAGGTGCGCCCATTGGTGCAACTGCCCAAAAAAGCCACGTTGATAGGGGTTCCCTCGAGCCGGGTTCCACCCTCGAATTTCATGTATTCGAGCGCCTCGAGCCAGGTGCCGTGCTCTTTGTCCGAAACATCGGCCAGCGCGGGAATGTTCTCGCCAATGCCGATGCCCTGACCGGGGTTGATGCCCCAGGTGACGGTGGGCTGAATGCTCGAGCCGTCAATCGTGACCACGTCGTCGTAAACTGCGTCTTCATCCGAGGCGATGTTCTTCCACCGCTCGAGGGCGGCTTCCCACTCGAGTCCATTGGGCGCGTAGGGCCGCCCCTGGATGAAGTCGAAGGTGATCTGGTCGGGGTTGACGTACCCACAGCGCGCCCCGCCCTCGATGGACATGTTGCACACCGTCATGCGCTCTTCCATGCTAAAACCATCGAACACGCTGCCGCCGTACTCGTAGGCGTAACCGGTGCCGCCGCCCACGCCCAGAACCCGGATGATGTGTAAAATCACGTCTTTGGCGTACACTCCGGGCTGTAAGCTGCCGTTCACAACGATGCGCCGCACCTTGAGCTTGCTCAGGGCCAGGGTCTGGGTGGCCAGCGCGTCGCGCACCTGAGTGGTCCCAATGCCAAAGGCGATAGCCCCAAACGCGCCGTGCGTGGCGGTGTGGCTGTCGCCGCAGGCAATGGTCATTCCCGGCTGGGTGATGCCCTCCTCCGGCCCCACCACATGCACGATGCCTTGCCGCCCGCTGTTTAGGTCAAACATCTTAATCCCATGCTCGAGCACGTTACTTCGCAGCGCGGCAATCATGGCGGCGGCCTGTGGGTCCTCAAACGGCTCGAGCAGGCTGTGGGTGGGCACGATGTGGTCCACCGTGGCAAACGTGCGGTTTGGGAAGCGCACCCCCAGGCCCAGGTCGCGCAGCATCCCGAACGCCTGCGGGCTGGTGACTTCATGAACCAGGTGAACGTCGATAAAAAGCTGGGTTTGCCCACTCTCGAGGGTGCGGACGGTGTGAGAAGCCCACACCTTTTCAAACAGATTCTTTCCCATGATGCCTCCAGTTTAACGCTTGGTTAGGGTGCTCGAGCCTGAAACTTTAGACATGAACTCGAGCGGGGCGATAAGAAAAACCCCCCGAGCGCAAACTCAGGGGGTTAAAAGACTGATTCTCAAGCTCGAGACAGCCTCACCCCAGCTTGGGTAGTAGAAGGATGCTCGAGGGGGTGACGTGCATGGAGGGATTGTAGCAGGTGGCTCGAGGGCGGGTCAAGTTATTTCTTGTAGTAGGTAATGCTTTTTGGAGCAACTGAGGAGTAACTTATGACATCTTTACCATCAATAGCTCGTTTTATGGACACGTAATTCCATCCATGCTTCAAAACCAAATTGAAAATCCATGAATCAGGTCTATGTGATGCTGGCGCTGCACATTGTAAAATTCCATCTAGCGTGGTGTTAGAGTCAGAATATATTAAGTCTGTAAATTCGCCATAACCGACAACACTAATATAATCTGTATAATTGTTAAGACCTATATATACCCTAATGCCTTGCAGGAAACCAAGTCTCGAATTTGAATTGATAGATATTAAATTACCACTACAGTCGGGCCTCAAGCCTTGAGTAAAGCTTGAAATTGTGGCGTCGAGCTTAAAATCCTCTTCAGCAGGAAGTAAAATCGAAAATTTCCCATTTATATCAATGTTGGTTTTACCAAACTCTTTTGGAGGATTTGATGCCTGTGGAGTGAGCAAAGTTGCGTATGCAGTTAGAGGGTTGGTAGGTAACACATCTAATGAGCCAGACAAAGTAAAAATAGGGAGTGCCTTCGGAGATACTTTGACAGTAACTTCATTTATAGCTATCCCAGCTCGAGCACTCAACTTCACCACCTCTTCCTTAGTCACGCTCGAGGGTGGTGTATAAATTACCGTCTTCCCGGTGGTGCTCGAGAGTTTTCCGACTCCCTCCAAACTCCAGTTAATCGTCTCCGAACTGTTCTCGAGGGTAGCGCTGAAGCTCTGGCCCGCGTTACCTGCCGTAAAGGTGGCGCTCGAGGGCGAGATGGTCAGCGTGGGCTGGGGCGTGATGGTCAGGGTTGCGCTCTGTGAGAGGCTTCCGGCCCGAACGGTCAGCGTGGCGGTCTCGGTTTTGCTCACGCTCGAGGGCGGTGTGTAAGTCACTGTCTTTCCGGTCGTGCTCGAGAGTGTGCCAATTCCGGTCAAAGTCCAGCTCAGCGCTTCGGTGCTGCCCAGTAAGGTGGCGGTAAAAGCCGTTCCAGTCGCGCCTGCGGTAAAACTTCCGCTCGAGGGCGAAAGCGTGAGAGTGGGCGCTAAAGGTTTAGGTAAGACGTTGAAGCTTACTTTAGAAATTCGTCCCTGATACTGTGCGGAAACGCTGACCTGGGTTTGGGAAGTCACCGAAACAGGCAGCGTGTAGTCGGTAAATGCGCCCTTAATGGGGTCAAGCTGGCCGGGTCCCTCGAGCGTCCATTCGACTTTGGATTCCTCGGCAGGTAAAGAGCGTGGCTTTAGAGAAAGTGGTGTGGGACCTAAAGGATTTAGCGATACAGAGAAGCGAATCTTTGCGTCGCCCGCGTAGATGGGTTTTGAGACATCCATCGAAGCCCCGACGGTGGGAATAACGACTACAGCAGGCTTGGGTTTTAACCCGATGTTGACCACCTGGCTCAGTTTGGTCCCCTCGAGCACCACGGTAATTTTGGCGCTGCTGGCCGCGTTGAGTTCGGCAGGGGGCGTATATTTCGTCACCGTTCCCTTGAAGCTCGAGAGCGTTCCAGCCCCTTCGAGCGTCCAGAGCACGGCGGCGTTGCTGTTGGAAACTTTGGCCTCGAGCGTAGTGGCCGCGTCTCCGGCCAGGGCCAAAATCTGAAGCGGGGAAACCTCGAGCGTGGGGATAGGTGCGGGCGCAGGAGTGTCGTTACAGGCGGTGAACAAGGCCAGACTGAAGATGGAGAGCAAAGCGAGTGGGGTACGTAGCACGGGGCATCCTCCGGGTTCACTCGAGAATTTGAGAATTCTGAGCGCAAGGACAAGAGTATAAGTTATTTCTGGCATTCTATGAAAAAAGAGAGAGTCCGTGGATTCTCTCTCGAGGTGAAAGCTTGAATTGTGGCTCGAGATTAGGGAACGACGGGCTTGGGCTTGACGGTCAACGTAACCGTCGTGGTCGCGTCGTTAGGCGTCGTTCCAGTGCTTGCGGTGATGACCACAGTAGTGTCGGCAGTCACGCTCGAGGGTGGGGTGTAAGTAGCGGTGTTTCCGGGCGCGACACTGATAACCGTGTTTCCGGTGATTCCCCCCGTGGTAGCCAGTGGGGGAGTGGTTGAAGTAACGGTATAAACGATGACTTTAGCCGCGTCCAGATTGGTACGGGCTGCGGTCAGGGTGATGGGAGTGGCACTTCCCGCCGTGATGGTGGTGCTCGAGGGGGTAACGACCAGCACGGGCTTGGGCTTGATGTTGAGCACCACAGTTTTGGTCAGACCATCCACTGTAAAGCTCAGCGTCACGGTCAATGGAGCCGCGACATCAGCGGGCGCAGGTGGGGTGTAGCTGTAGGTATTGGCATCTATCACGCTAATACTTCCCCCCTTGCTGGCTGGGTCAACCGAGAAGGTTACGCTGGCACCCGGCGCGAGCAGGGTCCGCAGCAGTTTGATGGTGATGGGCGCTTCGCCCGCAATCAGCTCGGTCTTGTCCGCCGTAATGGTAAGCAGTTTCAAGGTGGGCTTGACCTTGAACTCGAGAGTCTTGGTCACACTGCCCAGTTTGGCGCTCAGCTTGACCGTCTGCTCGAGCGTCACGGTGGCGGGGTCGGGCGCGCTGTATTCCACGCTCGAGCCTGTCACTGTTTTGGCGTCTGCGCTGTTGAGCTTGCCCACGCCCTCGAGCGTCCACACCGTCGGACTCACGCTATCGCGGTTGTTGGTGCTGACGCTGAAGGTCTGCTTGAGTCCGGCGTTGAGCGTGGTGAAATCAGCGGGGCTGACCGTCAAGGTGGGCAGCAACACGGTGAACTTGACACTTTGCTCGAGCGCCCCGGCTTTGGCTTTGAGGGTGACTTCCTGATTGGCGGTGCTGCTCAGCGGGGGGGTGTATTGCGTGGTCACGCCTTGCTTGGGGTCAATGCTGCCCGCCCCCGTAGCTGGCTCGAGCGACCACAAAATGGTCTCGGTGCTGCCGGTCAGCTTGGCGTTGAAGACCACCCCAGCGGTGTTGAAAACGATGGGTTGGCTCGGGGCTTGAATCTCGAGGGTCGCTTTGGGTTTGAGCGATACCGTGATGATTTTGTTCAAAGTTCCGTCGCTCAGCGAGGCGGTGATGAACGCTGCCGCGCTGCTGTTGAGCGTTGCGGGCGGCGTATACGACACTTTCACACCCTGAGTGGCCGATAGCGTGCCGTCCCCGGTCAGTTTCCAGTTCACGGTAGCGCTGCTGTTCTCCACCTTCGCCTCGAGCGCAGTGGCCGTGTCTCCGGCGGTGGCACTGATGCTTTCCGGGGTCACGCTCAGGGTAGGGGTGGGGGTGGGCGAACAAGCGGCGAAAAGGGCGAGGCTCAGGCTCGAGAGCAAAAAAGTACGGGTTCGCATGGGGGTCTCCTGAAACGGCGATGAAAAGGGGTTGGACGGCCCCATCATAACGCCAGGGTTTGGTGAAGGCTAAGAAAATCCCAATGAATTCTTTAAGCTTGAAGGGTTGCGGACCCGGCTCGACATTTTTTTATAGCTCGAGCGGTTTTACAGCATTTCGGCTCGAGCTTCCCCACTTCCTAGACAACCCTCATATGTTTTTGGAAGCCAGCGGTTAAAGTGGGCTTATGTCCGCTCGAGCCACTCAGAAAAGCTTTGCTTTTTATTTTGCGCCCCGCCTTGCTCGAGCGCTGCACTAAATCGGTCTCACCTTCCCCTGCGCTCGAGAATCCGGCTCGAGCGCAGTTTTTTTGACCCTCATTCGGATCTGCAAGGAGTTAAAATGCCGCTATCCAACGCCAACGTCGTCAGTCAAACCCCCATCATCGCTCCCAGAGCGCTTAAGGCCGAATTTCCGCTGAGCGCTAAAGCTCGCGCCACCGTGTTCGCGGGCCGCGAGGCGGTGCAAAACATCCTGATGGGCCTGGACAAGCGCCTGCTGGTGGTCGTGGGACCGTGCTCGATTCACGACGTGGACCAGGCGCTCGAGTACACCGGGCGGCTCGAGGTGCTGCGTCAACAGTACTTTGAAGATTTGTTCATCGTGATGCGGGTCTACGTGGACAAGCCGCGCACCACGGTGGGCTGGCGTGGTTTTCTGCAAGACCCGGACATGGATTTTTCCAACAATTTCGAGAAGGGTCTCAAGCTCACCCGCAAGCTCATGCTCGAGGTGAGCGAGCTGGGAATGCCGGTGGCCACCGAGCTGCTCGACCCGTTTATTCCGCAGTACATCGACGATTTGCTGAGCTGGGGCGCAATTGGCGCGCGCACCACCGAGTCGCAGACCCACCGGGCGATGGCCAGCGGCATCAGCGTGCCGGTGGGCTTCAAAAACAGCACCGAGGGCAACGTGCAGATTGCGCTCGACGCCATCCAGAGCGCCCGCAAGCCACATTCGTTTCTGGGCATTGACGGTGAGGGCCGTGCCAGCGTGTTCGGAACAAAGGGCAACGCTTTCGGACACGTCATTTTGCGCGGGGGACGCGGCGGCACCAACTTCGGCCCGGAGCACACCAGCAACACCGCCGCCCTGCTCGAGAAGGCAGGTTTGGGGCCGCGCCTTTTGGTGGACTGTAGCCACCACAACTCCGCTTACGACCACGCCAAGCAGCACATTGCGCTCGACAGCGTGCTCGAGGCCAGGGGTCGGGGCCAGGGTGAAACGGTGGGTGTGATGCTCGAGAGCAACCTCAGCGCGGGTAAACAGGGCATTCCACAGGATAAGACCGAACTTCTGTGGGGCGTGAGCGTGACCGACGCCTGCATTGGCTGGGAGGACACCGAGCGGGTGCTCGAGGACGCCGCCCAACGGGTCGGGGCTGAAGGCAAAGTGAAGGCTTAAAAGTTTCTCAGCTCGAGTTGGGCTTCAGAAAGCTCGAGCACGCTAGGAATGTTCTGGTGGGTCAGGTCCACGCCGACAAAGATGGGGCGTGGACCTTTTTGTACGAAGAGTTTGTATTGATAGTCATAAAAATTGGTGCTGAGCTGCTCGAAGTTGAAAGAAACGGGCAGCTCTCCCAGAGCTTCCCAGCCTGCTTGACTGAACTCGAGCAGGGTCAAGCGCTCGAGGGCGCAGCAGCCGTCGCCCGTAGACCAGCGCAGGGCCAATTCGCTCAGGCCGTTGTTGTTCAGGTCGCGCACCGCGTAGAACTCTCGAGTGAATCCATAAGCGTTGGTCAGGGTGAGGTGGGTGCTCGAGAGCAGGCGCGACTCCTAGTAAATCAGCAGGCCGTAACTCTCGGTCCCCTGCGTCACCCGGCAGCCGAACACCAGATACGCGCTCTGACTGGCTCCGGCTCGGGTGAACGACCCTGTGGCCCTGCCCCTGACCCGCGTGTCTCGAGGTGAACACAGCGCGCGGCCCTGAGTGTCCTTCATCTGGGCAGCGTCTTGCAGGATGCGGCCCTCGAGCGCGGGTTCGAGCCTGGGTTCTGGCGTTTTGATTCGGGCATCGAACAACACGCTCGAGGGTGTGGGACGCTGATACTGGGCTGAAGCCACGCTCGAGCAAACCAGCAGAGAAAGAAACAGTCTTTTCATGGCTCGAGTTTAAAAGGTGAACCTGATTGGGGATGCAGAACTCACCAGCGCTTGTACTGCTTTCCCCGCCAGGGTGCAGGTGTCGCTGAGGCCAGGGTTTTACGGCAGCACTACGAAGGGTCCTGAACTGGCTCGAGCAGGGGAATGAAACTCGAGTGCCAGGTGGAGCCGTCTATATTTCCCTCGAGCGTGCCACCCCAACCCAGCAAAACCACGGTACAGGCTTTGCCAGACTCCTCGTCTTCGTGCTTCTCGAGGTCTAGTAAGCGCGACAGTTCGCGCATCAAGGCGATGTACCCGCTCGAGCGCAGGCGCAGGGTTCGGACGTGCGAGTGGGGTGGATATGGCTCGAGGATGGAGGCGGTGTTGACCGGCTGAGGCAGCGGTGGCTTATCTTTAGAGCCAAACACGTAGCGGGTGTAGTTCACATCCTCGTGAAAGGAAGTGGACTCAGAGCGCGTGTAAACCTCGAGAAAGCGGGTTTTCACCGCATCTATTATATGTGCCACACGGTCATCGGGCGACCCCGTGGGCAGCAGATTCATGGGGTGCCTGAAGGTTCGCGCCGCCAACTGATAAAACACCTTGCCTCCCTCGCGCTTCATCTCGAGCAGCAGCCCCGCCTCGAGTGCTGCTTTAGCGTGGTGATGGGCCAGGTTTGCCGCCATATCCATCTTCTTGGCCACATCAGAGGGCGAAGCTGGCTCGAGAAAGTAGCTCAAAAATCCTGCGTTTTGCAGTCCTCGAGCGGCTTCCACGGTGGTCACGGTCATCAGGTCCTGTTGCATGGCTCGAGTATGAATCTTTGCCTTTCAGTGGGCAACAGGCGTGGCTGAAACCTATTGTTACTCATCAGCTATAGACTAATAAGCTTCAATTTTCTCCAATAGTGTTGTGACTATTCACCAAGTTTTAGGGCGAAACGTTAGGCAACTCCGAGAACTCAAGCATTGGTCACAAGACCTGCTGTCCGAAAATTCAGATTTGCACCGCACATATATTAGTGGCGTAGAGAGGGGTGTTCGCAATCCTACCCTATCCATTATTGAACGCCTTGCCCAAGCCCTAGAAGTCTCGCCTGCTCAACTGTTGAAAGAAGAAGCCGAATGAAAGGTTTCTCGGATTCTGAGCAGCTCGAGCAGGTCAGCCGCTTGATACGCGCATTTTGGTTACTACCCGAGGAAATTAGAGGACGACATATTCCAGGAGGCTTTCTCGAACGTGTACTAGCTCGAGTTCATGGAGGATACTCCTCTGGGAAATATGATTTTGTGGATATAGTGGGTCAAAATCCTATCGGCTGGCAGGTCAAATCTACTAAACGAGGTACGCCTATCACTTGGAAACGCGCCAAAATAGAGCGTAAGGAAGCCATGATTCTTGCTACAGAAAAAGGTAGTCCAGCAGAGCGAAAGTTAGCCTTGCAAGCTCTTGGTGATGCCATTATTCAATTTTGTAACGATAATATCGAGGCCAGCTTTCGGAAATACCCTCAGCTTGAGACCATTCAATATGCCCGCCTGATTCACCAACCAGATGATACTCTGACCTACTTCGAGCGTCCTCTGGTGACTCGGGACAGTCCAACACTCTTCCATCCAGCAGATTTTGTTTGGGAGTGGCACTTGACTGAAGTTACGGTCACCGAGGAAGGTGTAGAAAGCCCACGGTTGCTAGCTATCGATGCCGAAAATACACGTCCTACAAAAGAGAGAGCTTATTCACTGACCTTACGCGATAGGTAAAAGGGGTTGACTGGAAGTCTGGCGAAGCACTTGAAGTTCGTTCCAAGACGCTCTGAGGGCAGCCAAGTACAATCTCGAGCGCAGCTTGAAATGGTTGACCC